>Ga0180437_10004832_pt1 | contig 18847 bp, 7 predicted proteins | sample SS_ome_4_FD_132410 | JGI IMG/M metagenome (GOLD analysis project Ga0180437, IMG submission 132410) | Hypersaline lake sediment archaeal communities from the Salton Sea, California, USA - SS_3_D_1 metaG | ecosystem: Environmental > Aquatic > Non-marine Saline and Alkaline > Hypersaline > Sediment... | reverse complement strand
TGGCGCTGAGATCCACACCGCCGGCCGCCGTGGTGTTCACGTTGTCGCGCAGCGTGGTCAGACCGCCGGTCTGCTGTTGCAGACTCGCCGCCTCGATGGTGGACGAGGCGGTGAAGCTGGCCGCACTGACTACCGTGATCGCGCCGAGTTCCCCGTCGGCCGCGCTGCCGACGGCGCCCTGGAAGAGCACGTCGCCCGCACCGGCCGTCAACTGCAGCGAGTTGGCTTCCGTTGCCTGGCTGTTCACGGTGCCGGCGAAGGTCACGTTGGCGCCGCTGGTGTCGATCGCTACGTTTTCTCCCAGCGTGACGTCGCCTTGCAGCAGGACGGCACTGCCGTCGGCGACCAGATTCGCATTGAGTTCCGTCGCATCGACGAACGTCAGCGACGCGTCATCCGTCCCCGTGATCTGCTGATCGATCACGATCGCCCCGCCGTCGAACCGCACCGGATCGCGGAACGTGACGTTCCCCACGCCTCGGACCGTACCGGTGGTCGAGGGCGACCCGATGTCGATGCGGGTCAATCCGTTTTGTAGCCGGGCGATTTCCGCGGCCAGCAGATCCAGATTTCCACTGCCCGAAGTGTCGCCGATGCGAATATCGAGGCCGGGATTGTTCGGCCGGAGCGCGAGTACGTCCGATCCCGATACATTGTCGTCGAAATCGATTTCGTCGGCCTGGAGGTCGATTTTCCCGGCCACGGCCAGCGTGCTCTGGAAATCAGTGCTCTGGCCCTGGACGGTCAAGGAATCGAGTTGCTGGCTCGCGCCCACGGCCTGGGCGAACGAGACGTCGCCGCCGCTGCCGGCCGTGATGGTCAGCGACTCGGCGGTCACGGCCGCGGTGGCATTCAGCGTGCCGTCGAAGGTGACGTCGGCTCCGGTCGGCGAGCCGCCGCCGTTGGTCGTGTCCAGCGTAACGGCCGCATCCACCTCGACGTTGTCGCTGAAGGAGATCGGCGTGCCCGAGGTGGTGATGTCGGCGCTGAGCACGGTCGTGGCCCCGGAACCGTCGAACGTCACGGATGCGTCGCCCAGGGCGGTGATCAGACCATCGACGTTGATGGTTCCACCAAGGGGCGCGCGGAACGTGACCGGATCGTTGAAGGTGACGGCCTGGATCGTGACGTCGTGCACACCGTCGTCGCGGCCGATCGCGATCGAGCCAAAGCCATCCTGCAACAGGGCGATCTCCGCCGTGCTCAAGTGGTAATTGGAGCCGGCGACACCACCCAGGCCGATTGGCCGCACAGTGCTCTTCGGCTGGAGTGTCAGTGCCCCGTTGCTGCTGACGGCGGCCGTCAACGCGATGCTGTCCGACGTCAAGGTGACACTGCCGCTTTGCGACGAGACCGTGTTGTTGACGGCCAACCCGGCTGTTCCGGCGTCGAGGGTCACATTGCCCGTGGTGCCGGCGGCGACGGCCCGCGTGACCGTCAGCGTGTCGTCGGTGGTCCGGACTTCGATCTCCCCGCCGGGGGCGGTCGAGATTCCCGAGAGAGTTCCGACCAACGTCACGTCGACCGCGTCGTCGTCCACGACGAACACGCCGCCGGAAACGGTCGTCTGGGCCGCCAGCTCGACCACCGCGGTCTCCAGCAGATCGTCGCCTGCGGCGATTCCTGTTGCCGAGGACATTGCCAGGGCAAACGCTTCGACGTTCCTGCCGCCCGCGTTGCCGTCGCTGATCGCGGCGGCCGAAGTGAGTGTCACGGTGCCGGGCGAACCGACGTTGATCAACTCGTTCAGCAGCAGCGTGTCGCCGGTCTGCAGCGTAACGTCGTCGTTGCTGGTGGTGATGCCCGTGGTTCCGCTGGGCAGATTAACGGCGCCGACGGTGAGCCCGTCCCGGTCGCGGTAGCTGATGGTCCCGTTAAGGTTCGCCGCGATGGTGTCGACGTCGTTGTCGGGATTGTCCAAGGTGACGTTGCCGGCGCCCAGCAACTCCAACCCGGCGGCCCTGATGCCCGGGCCGGCGTTCTGCGTGGCCCCTTTGCTGACGTTGAGCGTCAAATTGCCCACGCCCGCGTTGACGGTTCCCAGGGATAGCAATCCGTCGGCTGCGGTCAAACTCACGTTGCCGTTGGTGCCGACGTTGTTTGCGGTGAATTCGTCGATATCGCGGAAGGAGAGTGAAGTGGGGGTGCCGAACCCAATGCGGCTCAAGAAGCTCACGTCGTTGTCGCCCGTCAGCGACACGTCGCCATCCGCGTCGATGTCCAAGTTCAGCACAGTAATCGCAGCGGTCCCCGTGACCGTGCTGGAACTCATCAGCCACAGCCGGCCCGCACCCTCCGGGGCGATGTCTGCGGTAATCGTGATGGGCACGTCGTCGGCCATGCTGCCAACGCTCACGCCGGTCCCCGTGGTGACCCGGTCCAACTCGGCGTCCGTCAACTCCAAAACGTCCTGCCTGCCCGTATCGGTGCCGAGGTCAATCTCGGTGATGCCGGCGGACTTGTGACGTAAGTGGACCCAGCCGACGTTTTCGATCGAGGCCGTGGGGTCGATGGTCATCTCGTCCGTGTGGAAGGTGATTATTGCGCCGCCGCTGGAAGTCACCTTGACACCGGCGCCCAGTTGGGCGTGACCCACGTTGAATGTGAGCGGGCCCAAGGCCGTAGCCACGTCGTCCCCGAGGCTGTCATTGATGAACAGATCACGCTCGGCGTAGAGATCCAGCGCACCGTCCCCGGTCACCTGGACCGGCGCATTGATTGTGAGATCCTGCGTGCTGCCCGACGTGCCCAGGACCATCGCGGGCGCCTCATCACTGCTGCTGGTCACGGCCTCGTCAATGGTCAGATCATCGCCGACCACGCCAAGTCGGATGGTTCCGCCGGTGGCCGAGACGCCGGTCATCGCCCCCACGCCGCCGATGGTCAGTCCGTCCGCGTTGGAGATTTCCACGCCGCCCGTGCCGCCGTCGGCTTCCAGATTGTCGACGTCGATTTCCAGTGCGTCGCCGGCGCCGATTCCCGCTCCCGCCGTCATTACCAGGTTGTCGGCCGTGATGTTGACGGTGTCCGCGTTGCCGTCGCTGATGGCCGCGGATCCGGCGTCGAGCGTAACTGTGGCGCCGGCGGCCGTGATCAGCTGGCTGAGTGTCAAGGTGCCGCCCGTGCTCAGCGTGAGGTCGTTTCCGTTGGTCGTGATGCCGTCCGTGACTTCCACGGAATCGACGGTCAGGGTGTCCGCATCGGTGAAGCTGAGCGGACCTTGGACGTCGGCCGCCAGCTCAACCACGGTGTTCGCTTCCGTCAGGTTGAACGTTCCGGTGCCCTTCAGGAGCAACTCCTGCGCGCTGATCGTGTCGCCGGCGTTTTGCGTTGCGCCGGCCGCGTCGAGCGTGACCGTGGTTCCGCTGGCGCTTAAATCGCCGTCTACCGTCAACAGCCCGTCAGTCGTCACCTCGACCGCTCCTGTGCTGGTGATCGGCCCCAACGTGACCGGCCCCGTATGGTCAATCCTAATGGCGACGGCGCGGATGGTTCCGCCGGTGCAGTCGAAATCAACCCCCTTACTTAAGAATGTGCCCCCGTTGGTATTGACCGTGGCGTTGATGTCGACGTTTCCTTCGGCGTCCAACTCTACGTCCAACTCGGCCGAGGTACTGACGATCGGGGCGTTGACGATGATATCCCCCGCGGCCTCCAGCTTCAGGGTCGCAGCGTCGACGTGGTCGCTCTTGGTGACGCTGTCGACAACGGTGATATCACCGTCCTGGCCGCCGGCGGGATGACGCGTGGTGATGGTCACGCTGGTGCCGTCGTCCAAGGCGTCCTCGACCACGTTGCGGTCCACGACGGCATCTGTTCCGTCCGGTCTGAATTGCACCGGGTTCTGACCTTGGCTTATCACATCGGACTCGGCGCGATCCTCGATAGTGACGTTGTACGGGTCGAGCAGCCAGGTCCCGCCATTGCCGGCGGGGGCCCGCGCGTCGACCCGCGCGCCGATCACCTCCAGGTAGGCTCTGCCCGAGGTCTCGACCAGTCCGCCGTCGCCGGCCTGCGTTCCACCCCGCGCGCTGATATCGCCGAGGAAGCGGGTGACTTCGTCGGCCCAAACGATCACGGTGCCGCCGTCGCCGGCGAGCGTCGCATCGGCCGCGATGGCCGCATGGGGACCGACGTACGTACACGAGGCATTGCGAACCTCGGCGTTTTGGCCTTGAAAACCACCGCCGATCAGGATCGTGCCGCCGCCGGCCGACCCGGAGGCGTCGACCCGGGCGTTGTCGACCAGGCCGACCCGATCTCCCAGCAGGTGCACCGTCCCGCCGGGATGCTGCGGCTCGGTCGTCGACACGTCGATCGTGCCGGCCACGAGCAAGGTCCCTTGGGCCCCGGCGTCCAGATGAACGGTCGCCCCCTGGCCAATGATCGTTCCGTCGACGTTCACCGAGCCGCCGGTCGCTTCGAGAGTGCCGGCGCCTAGGTCAGTGTGGCCGATGAAACGGACCGCGTCGTCGGAATCGCCGTCAATCGACAGGTCGGCGTCGAACGTCGTGTCAAGACCGGCCACTTGTATCGTATGGCCGCCGTCGCCGTCCTCGGTATCCGTGTCGATCGTCAGCGAGGCCTCGGGGTCGGCGAAAACGACCGACGTGCCTTCGGCCGACGCGATCCGTGATTCACCATCGCCAGGATCTCCGTCGTCGGAGAGCGTGAAGGTTTCGACCGGTCCCACCAGGTGGAATGCTCGATGGTTGACGCGCAGGTTGTCCTGGACGGACTCGATGCCCGTATACGTGATCGCCGCTTGGCCCGGCTGCTCGGCGGGGCCGTTCTGGGCGACGTGAATGAAACCGTCGCCGATGCGTCCGAACGAGTGGGCGAGCGAGCCGATCGGTCCGGCCCGCAATCCCGGCTCGATCCACAGCGAATCCCCGCCACCGGCCGAATGGCCCCGACCGTTGAAGACGATTTGGCCGTTGGGCAACGGGTTGCCGCCGCTGAAGTCGATGATCAGGGTATCGTCGTCCCCAGAGCCGCTGAGCGTGATGCTCTTCAGATCGGCCGGGGCGATCAACATCTCGTTGCCGTTGAGAGAAACGTGGACGTCGTCTCCTTGGCGGGCGACCTGAAAGACGTCCGCCGCGCCGTCGTCGGCCAGCGGTCCGGCTTCGAGCGTCACGTCGTCGGAGCCGTCGTCCCACGTCAACGGTATACCGTTCAGCACGCGCCGTTCCTCCAACTGCCTCACGAAGAGATTGGGAAACAGCCCCGGCCGGTAGCGATCAGACGACCGGCGAGACAAGGCGCCTCGGCGAGTTCTCCAGAGTCTTTCAATCCAAGTCGCAATTCGCATTCGACCGATTCCCACAGTGAGCCAATCTTCGCAGACCTGCTGCTGGCCGTAGCGCGAGACGCAGATCGCCGAAAGGTGGTGTTAGTCAACAACCACGGAGCTAACAGGGTACGTACCAATGGACGACCAATCACGAAACTTCGGCATCAGAGAGCACACCGTCCTTGTTCCCCCCGGCAAGGTGTGACTGGTGGTGGCCAGCGCGGAGCAGCGGCGAACAGGCGTTACAAACGCCGCCCCCTCCCATCTTGGGGAGCACTCACCACACGACTCCATTTTCCTAAGCCGCAATGTCCCGTGTCAACCAACAAATCGAGAGATAAGCGGCTTATGTCGCATATGAATCCACCTATTAGAAGTAGATCCGAGGTTTGCGGGCGGGTAACGCTTTGAGTGCTACAAAGAAGGGACCGCAAACAGCTTCGCCATTCTTGTGGAAGACGGCGCGGAAATCACACGGACCTCCGGGCCGACTGCGGCCCATCGCGAAAGCTTGTGGCCTGCAACGATTTTTCACACGGCCGAAGCTCGTTGGGTCGCGACAAGTCTCCGAAGTAGTCGGACAAATGTGATGATAACGGTTAATCGTAGACGAAGACAGGTGAATGAGTCGGTCGAGGCTGCGCCCGCCTGAATAGCGACAGTCCAGACGAAACGACCAATTTAACCCAGTTTTTCTCGGTTACCACACGGACAAGAAAACGCATGAACGAGATTTGCACACCTTGCAGGCGAAGGGGCTTATCACTCCTCATGAGGGGTATTCTGGGCGTGACCGATTCACGCGGTGTGTCTGCAAGGGCGGCCCGGTTTGCCCTGCCAGTCTCTCTCTTGGTACTTGGGGTGGCCGTGGCATGCCACGCGACCGAGGTCGCTTGGCGGCCGCAATCCGAAGCGCCGCAAACGCACGCCCCACCACGGATCATCGCGATCCCGGGCGAAGTCGTTGCTCCCGACGCAAATCGTGCGGTTTCGGAGCCTCGGCGCGAAACAAAACTCTCCTCGGGGCCACGCGAAAGCAACCAAGCCGGCGACCGACCCGTGATGCGGCTTCAGTTGCTGGCATCCGAAGCCCGCGCGCGAACGGCCACGGCCGACAAGGAAGAAGTCGAGCTGAAGCGGACCGGCATGCCTCCGACGCGGCAGCGGAAAGACACAAACGCGGCCGGCCGGAATCCGCTCGTCAGGCTCCGGGTGGTCGACGAGGAACCGATCGCGACGTACCAAGCAGCCCGCGAGCCCAGCGTGCCGGAACGCGAGAAGCGGTCTGCAACGCCAACGCCTTCTGGGAACGTGAATCAGGAGCAGCAGACAGACGGGCGTTTCGTGGAAACGTCCCATTCGGCCCGAAGGGGAATCCGGCTACGAGACGAGATCGCCGACAAGAACGTAAACCCCGTATACGACAGCTTGATTTCGACCTTGCTGCGGGCGAAAGAAGAGCAGCCGATCGGTCTGGTCGAGGACCGGCCGGCCGCAAGGCTGCAACTTACGATAGGAGGGATCGCCATACCGGACGAAATGTCCGGACGGGTCGTCCGACTTCCCAGCATCCATCCGGTGTCCACGGTGGCACATCTCCAAGGAATGAGCGAGGTCGGTAGCGTCGTGGCTCGGCCGGACGACTTGGCCAAGCCGCCCGACCAAGGTCCGTCGGAGGAAGTCCTCGAGTTCAAGCCCCGTTCTATCGGATTGGTGACCACGGACATCACGCTTCCGAAAGAAGAAAAACGTCCGCCGGATGAGAGCCGGGCGGTGTTCGCCGAGCGAGACGAAGCCAGGGACGAGACGTTCGCCACGCGCGAATGGCCGCACTACTTGTACCAATGGGAGCCCTCCTCGCTTTACCATCGGCCGCTCTACTTTGAAGAGGTTAATCTCGAGCGTTACGGTTACTCCTGTTGTCCTCTCGGCCAACCACTGATCTCGGGCGCCCGCTTCTTCACAACCGTCCCCATTCTACCCTACAAGATGGCAGTCGAGCCGATCTGTGAATGCACGTACTCGCTGGGCCATTACCGGCCGGGAAGTTGTGCTCCGAATCGAATCCACTGGATCCCCTTGCGGCCCAAAGCCGGAGCTGTGGAAGCGGCCGCAGTCACGGGGCTGATATTCGCCATTCCGTAGTGCGGCAAGACGACAGTGCTGGTTTGAAGTGGCTTGGGACAGGGGTTTGCAGTGGTTAGATCTAAGCCCTTCACCCAGCAACGGCCCGCCGCGCGACGACACTTCAAAGACGGAACTTGAACGTCCGCCGCAAATAGCGATACCACCGCTCGTAGAGCGGCCGAGGATCGGTGAAGATCTTGGCCCGCCCGCGGGCGCCGGTCAGGAGGTGATACGCGTGCGGCTGCAGCGAGACCCGCGCCTGATACGACGTTTCCAGGGGCCGCGGGACGCCGTTCTGGCCGGGGCAACGGGCAGATCTTCCCCGGTGGCAAGCTCGCGGGGAACGACCTTGAGGTCGGTCCTGGCGATCTCCACGATCGTGCCTTCCAGAACGTCCCCCGGCAGTTCGTCCAGTTGCACGCGGACGCACTGTCCCTTCCGCAGAAACGCCAGGTCGGACTGGTGAATTACGGCAACGGCTTCCAATCGCGAAGAATTTCCCACCAGGCAGAACAGCGTGCCAGTCTCGAGATAACAGCCGGTGTTCCGCTCCTCCAGCGGGCTTCCCCGCCACGTGCTCAATCGGCCGGGCGCGTACGGCTCAGCCGGAAGACTGGGCGGCGGCAGCACGGCCCCACCGATCGGCGCCGTCAGCGTGAGCCGCTGCTGGTCTCGCCGCCGCTCGCGAAGCCGTTGCTCGACGTCGGCCAAGGCCTCTTTGGCGGCTGGAATCTGCGGACCCACGCTGGGATCTTGCGCGAGCCGAAACTCCAGATTCTTCAAGTGCAGACGTTGTTGATCGCGGCGGCCGGTCAGTTGCTCGACCTGCATTTGCACGTCGAGATTCACCAGTTGCCCTAATGTTTCCTGCGGCTTCATCATGCTGCCGGCCCGGGCCGCCGCGATCAGGGTCCCGGGCATCGACACGTACACGCGCTGGGCGTCTTGAGGTTCCAGCACCACGGGCGCGGTAATGCGGGAAGGCAGGGGAACCACGCAAACCAGGACCACGGCGACGGCCACGGCGCCGCAGACCAGTCCGGTGCGTCCGGGTCGCAGCCGACCTCTCCAGGCCGGGTTGCGCAGCAAGCGAATCGCCCTTCCCAAGGGCGCCACGACGAGTCCCACCAGCACGACCACAATCATGATCTGGGCAACGATCTCGAGGCGATACGGCTTCAGCGCCTGGTGGCAGAACCAGAGAATGGCCATCACGACCGTCCAGCGGTAGAGCGTCGACGCCATGCCATAAAGCGTCAGCCATCCGCGGTGCGCCTCGGGCAAGTCACGATCGCCGTTGGATTCCAGCCCCAGGAAGAGACGCGAGAGTCCGCGGCCGACCAGCGCTCTGGATTGCTGCCCCAGATTCGGCACCTCGACCAGATCGGAGAGGATAAAGTACCCGTCGTACCTCAGGAGCGGATTGCCGTTGAACAACAGCGTGCTGACCGAGCAGATGAACATGACGTTCAGACACAGCGCGTTGAGCAATCCCGGCTCGCTGAACCACCAGAGGAAGGTGCAAACGGACGCCAGAACGACTTCCACCCCCATGCCGGCCGCGGTGATCGCAATGCGTTGCCACTTGTTCGAAAGCAGCCACGAATCGGACACGTTGCAGTACAAGCAAGGAACGAACGCCAGCAGCAGGACCCCCATCTCGTGGCACTCACCACCGAAATGCTTGCAGCTGAGAGCATGACCCAACTCGTGCAGTACCTTGGCCAGGGCCAGGGCCACGGCCAGCCAGACGGCGTTGCGGGCGTTGAAGAACGCGTGGAAATCGGGCAGCCTCGATCGCAAGACGTCGAATTGCACGGTCACCAGCACCGCCGCCGCAACCGCCAACAACAGGCAGGCGGCCAGGAACCAGGGCGCAAACATCCAACGGAACCTGGGATAGAGCCAGCGCAGCATCGGTTCGGGGTCGATACCGCGGAAGCGGATCACCAGCACGCTGGAGAGCGTCTGGATCCATGCCTTCCGCCGTCGTCGCCGCCGGCGCTGCAAGGACTGCTCGCCCTGCCCGGGGCTCTCCGTCAGCAAAAGCCCCGATTCGTAAAGCCGCCCCAGAAAGGCATGGATCTGTTCGGAACCGATTTGAAGTGGGGCAAACGCCTGCTCGAACCGCTGCTTGATTTCCGCCAGGCTCGTCCGCCCGTCGAGCATCTGGAGGATGGCATGCTCCTCGTCGCGCAAATGGAAATACGCCAGCGAGACAGGGTCCTTGACCACCCAGTAGCGACGCCGACCGACCCATTGGGGGCGAATCGACAGGTCGGGACGCATGCGCAGCGCCACCGGACGCATCGTCGCGGACGTCGGCGGATCGGCGAGAAGAGGCATCACAACGAGTACCGGCTACTTTGGGGGGGCATCTGCTTCGATCACCATCTTGGCACGCATTCCCGGCCGCAGACGCAGACCTTGATTCTCGATCTCCGCCCAAACTCGAACCTGCGAGTTGACCGGATCGATTTCGGGGCTGACAAACACGACCCTGCCGGAGAACTCGGCGGCCTTCCGGCCGGGCAGATCCACGATGAGTTTTGCCGGGCGTTCATTCAAGCCGTGGCGCAATTGCCCAAGGCCGATGAAACCTTCCGCCCGCAACCGATCGATACGCAAGATGCGGAGGACCGTGTCGCCGGGCTTGACCCACTCGCCACGGTGTCTGCTGACCTGGACCACCACGCCCTCAAACGGGGCAATGATCTTTCGCCGCTCCACCTGCTGTGCGGCCGATTCGTACTCGTTTTCCTTGATCCGGCGGGTGAATGCTGCCACCTCGAAGTCTCGGTGCGCCTGTTCCACCTCCAAGGTCGCCCGCTCGACCACCAACCGCAAGTGGTCGAGTTCGGAATTCGAGATGCTCTTGGGGTAGTTTTCGATCGAATCGAGCGCTCGCTGCAGTTCCGCCTTGGCCACCTCTTCGGATTTCTTGGCGAACCGGAGGTTCACGTCGTTTTCTGCGTTCTTGCGGGCGATTTCTACCTCGATCTTGGCTCGGTCTCTGGCCAGCCGCGACTCGAAGTCCATGATCTGCGCCAGCAACTCGCCCTCTTCCACCATCTGGCCCTCGCTCACCTTGACGTCCGCCAGCACCCCGGCCTCCCGGGCCGGCACGTCCGCCTGCTCGATCAGCCGGATCAAGGCCGAGGGCACTTCAATTCGGGTCGGCGTAGCCGCCGGTGCGGCTTCGGCGCCAAAGGTCGCTGCCAGGATCAGCAAAGCCGTAGGGTGTACCATTCGTGGCTCCCGCAAACGAAATCTTCCAGGAACTTATCTCAACCTCAATGAACGTCAAAACACGACCCAACGCCAAAGGGTCTCCCACACGTCGTGCAGCCATACGTATCCGATTGAACGCCGCCCGCAGTCAATCCGAGCGACTACCGTCGCGCCCGGCACCAACTCGGGAATCTCGTCGCGGTCGATGCTCACGCTCACCGGCACGATCGACTCGTCCGATTCGGCAATCTCCGTTCGTACGCCGACCTTTTCGATCCGGCCCCGGTAGGTCACGCCGGGGTCGGTCGCCAGCACAAACGACACGGCCAGTTCCGGGCCGAATTCCTCTTGCGCCGCCATCACGTAGGCGATCCGATCGTCCGGCACCTGCAGTTCCAGGATCCAGGGCCCTTCGAGTCGCGCCACGGTCATGAGAATCTGCCCCCGCTGCACGGGCCGTGCTTCAAGCAGCTTCTCCAAGTCCCACGTCAGGACCTGACCTTCGATCGGACTGCGGACCTCCAACTTGGATTGTTGCTGCCGTACGATCTTGTATTGTTCTTCAAGGCCGCGAACCCGCGTTTTGAGTTCCTCCTCCTCGGCCGTCAGTTGATGATAGCGGCGAAGTTCTTCCGAGGTTTGGCGAGGGTTTTGCAGCCGCTCGGCTTCGACCGCCGCTTGTTGCTTTCGCGTCGTCTGCAACTCACCCCAGATGCGCTGGAATTCCAGCTCGAGTTCCGGCCGGCGCAGCACGGCCAGCACTTCCTCGGCCTCGACCGGCTTGGCATCGACCGCCCGCAAATCGCTCACCACGCCGTCGTTCGGGGCAAATACGTCGCGCCGCTCGAGTGGCTGAAGCTCGCCGCGGGCCTCCACCTCGAAGTCCGCCGGCACCACGGTCAAGGCAATCAAAGCCGCCACCGCTGCCAGAAGAGCCATCAGCGTCTTGGGCAACTGCCGCGCGCGTACGAACCATCGAGCCCGCTCCAGCGCGCGCAGCGTGCGCCAAAGCGGCAGGCTTCGCAGTTCCAGGGCGTTGCGCATCGCCAATGCACCGTGGTTGCGGACCGCCTCGACGCCGGCACGCATCTCCTCGCTTAGCCCACGCTGAAACTGTTCGACGACCACGGCACCAAGCTGCGGCGATCCGCGCGGGTACCGCTGCTGGGCCGACGCCTTCAACGGAATTACGGCCAACGCGCGCACGTGCGATTCGTCCAGATACGCCTTCAGCTGTTCTTCGATTTCGGCCGGCATCTCTTGCGGACGCTCGTCGTGCCACAACGGCTCGTCGACGGCCACGACGGCCGCGGCCAGACGCTCCAACTGCCGCACGACGTTCGCACGCGAATTGAACGTGTCCACTCCGCTGATCGCCAGTAGCCGGCACTTCCCGTGGCGATAGGTCAACACGCTGAGGCGATCACAGCCGACCAGTCGCCGACCTTCGTTGGCAATCTGATACGCCGTGGCCCGCAAGTCGAGGCCGCCGTGGACCTGCTCGGCAAACTGCTCGAATCGTTTCCATTGTGCGACCCGTTCGCCGACCTTGCGCAACTGGCGATTGCGTTGGAAATCAGCCAGTAATTCACAGATGAGGGTGAGGAACCGAAGATAACCGCGTTGCGCTGCGGGGCTTGCGCCCGGCCGTTGAAACACTTCCACTACCCCCGCTGACCCGTCGCCGACTCGCCAGGGGCAGAGGATCAACAAGAGGTCGGTCGTGTTGACGGACTGGCCCTCTGCGACGGATCCCGAACGTGGGGGTAGGAGTCTCGCCTCACCGGTTTGCAGCACGGACTGGACGACTTGCCGATGGTTTGGCCATTCGTGGTGATTCGGATCCAGCCCCGTCTGGGCCAAATTGATCTGGTACTGCAAATCGAGTTGCCCCGCCCGTCTTTCCTCCCAGACGGCCCCTCCCACCGCCGCCAGCCCGGAAACGGCGCGGTCCAACAATTCGCGATAAAACTCGTTGGCCGGCAATTCGGACTTCGACAACTCAGTGATCTGGTCCACCAAGGCATCGATTTCGTGCCACGCTGCGTCGATGGGGTCCGATTTCGGTTCAGAAGCTTTGCCGGCCATAATTACAGTATACCGCCGCGTCCCCTGAATTGTTTGACGGCGGAGAGGGCAAGCCGGGAAAACTGAGAGGCCTAGGCAGGTTCTTAGCGAGGTAGGGTTGAATGGACTCTACCCAATGTATCGAAAACAAGGAATGTATGGCCTGGTTCCTGCCGATGAAATGTTTGGGGGACATGTATGCCCCGATCGCATCGGTTCGGCGGTCTGAAGGCCGCCGTGCCTCGTCCCGGATCCTATGTTGCCACGAAGGCCCCGTTACTCCTCAGAGTGGTGGTTGCCGGGACGGATGCGTTTGTCCCTGGAACACTCCGTCGATCTGGTCTTGGTTCGAAACGGAGGCGATCCCGAAGCGAACACACACGACTCATGAAACGAGAACTCACCTGGCTGGTTGGGCTCTTGACGATCGCGATTATCGCGGTGCCGGGCTGCCTGGGGCGGAAACCGAGTTTCAAATTCTCTGAGAGCGACTTGGCCCACTACGAGACGGTGGCGACCGAGATCGAGTATGCCGACGTGACCGCCCCCTGCGACGACGACGTTGTCGGCGCCCGCCGGCCCCGTAGCATCCTCGAGGACTCGACGGTCGAATACAAGAACATGTCGCTGGAAGAAGCCATCCATCTTGCGTTGACCAACTCGAAAGTGCTGCGGGACCTTGGGGGAACCGTGCTCCGCTCCCCGGAGAATCTGCAGACGCCCTACGGGTCGGCGATCCAGGAGTCCGATCCGCAATTCGGCGTGGAGGCCGCCCTGAGCGCCTTCGACGCCGAGTTCGCCACCAGCCTCTTCTTCGAGAAGAACGACCGCCTGCTGAATAACCGCTCGCTGGGGAGAGACGGCTTCTTTCAGCAGGATTTCGACATCTTTCAAGCCGAGCTTACCAAGCGGGCCGCCACCGGCAGCCAGTTCACACTGCGCAAGAACGTCGACTACGACAACAACAGCTCGTTGGGCAATCGCTTCCCGAGTGTCTGGAACGTCAACGTGGAAGCCGAAGCACGTCATCCCCTGCTGCAGCGCGGCGGTCTCAAGTTCAATCGCATCGCCGGCCCCGACGGAACCCCGGGAGTCGTCAACGGCGTGCTGATTGCCCGAATCAGAACGGACATCACACTGGCGGAATTCGAACTCGGGCTGCGCGATTTCCTCGCCAACGTCGAAAACGCCTATTGGGACCTCTACTACGCCTATCGGGACCTCGACGCCAAAATCAAAGCCCGCAATATGAGCCTGGAAACCTGGCACGTCGTAAATGCGCTTTACGAGGCGGACCGCAAGGGCGGAGAACGCGACAAGGAGTACCAGGCCCGCGAGCAGTTCTTCCGCTTCGAGGAAGAAGTGCAGAACGCCTTGACCGGGCGGCAATTGGAGGGCACGAGGACCAACAACGGCAGCAGTCCCGGTACCTTCCGCGGTTCCCCGGGCGTGCAACTTCATGAACGCCGGTTGCGACTGTTGTTGGGGCTGCCGCTAAATGGCGACCGCCTGATCCGACCGTCCGACGAGCCTTCCAAGGCGCCGGTGACTTACGATTGGAACCTGATCGTCGACGAGTCGCTGGTCAGGCGTGCCGAACTCCGGCGGCAGAGGTGGCAGGTCAAAAAGCGCGAGATGGAACTTGTCGCCAGCCGGAATTTCCTCTTGCCCAATCTGGATCTGGTGGGCCGCTATCGATGGCGCGGCTTCGGCAATAAGCTGCTCAATTCCGACAGCACGGGGTTGCCGCAGTACGACAATGCCTATATGAATCTCACCGACGGCGACTTTCAGGAGTGGCTGCTGGGCGCCGAGTTCTCCGTGCCCCTTGGTTTTCGCCAGGCCCACGCGGCCGTGCGCAACGCCCAACTACAGTTGGCCCGAGCCAAGGCCGTGTTGAGCGAGCAGGAGCGGCAAGTCGTGCATGACGTGAGCAACGCCTGGGCCGAGAAGGAGCGGGCGTACACGGTGATGCGGACGAGTTACAACCGCAGCCTGGCTGCCGAGGAACAACGGAAAGCCTTGGACACCCTTTACAGGACTGCTCCCGAGGGCTCGCGTCCGGAGTTCTTCGTGGTGCTCGACGCCCAGCGCCGCGCCGCCGACGCCGAGATTCGCTATTATCAAGCGCAAATCGAATACGCGTTGGCCTTGCGGAACGTGCACTTCGAGAAGGGCTCCCTGCTCGACTACTGCGGGGTGGTCTTCTCGGAAGGCCCCTGGCCGAACAAGGCTTACGTCGACGCCGCCCGGCTGGAGAGCCTGCGGGGGCGCCCGCGGCCGATCAACTATCAGATGAACAACCCGCCGATCGTCAGCCAGGGCGTCCATCCGCACCCTGCAACCCGGGTGCACTCGCAAACCTGGCCGGCCGGAGCAGTGCCGCTGCCTGAGGCGTCCGCTCCGCCGACCCCAACGCCTGCACCTCCGCCGCCGATATCGCCCGTTCCGGAAAACTAGACGCCCTCCAGAGCACAGCGGCATCGCCGGCAGGCACGCTCGACGTGTGCGTCATTCGGTCTCTTTGGGCCCGGGGGGCATGTTTTCCTCGAGATACCGGGTCAACAGCCCGTAAAGGTGACGCCTGGTGTTTCCCGACCGCAGCGAATGCGTGCGATTCGGATAGAACATCGCGGAGAAGTGCTTGTTGTGCTCGACCAGCTTGTTGACCAGCCTCTCGCAACTCTGGAAATGACAATTGTCGTCGCCCGTGCCGTGGATCAGCAGGACGTTTCCTTTCAGCTGATGGGCAAAGGTGATCGGTGAGCCGTTCCTGTAACCTTCCGCATTGTCGTCGGGCAGGCCCATGTAACGTTCCTGATAGATCGTATCGTAGAGCCGCTGATCGCTGATGAACGACATGGCCATGGCGGTGTGGTACAACTCGGGATAGCGGAAGATCGCGTTGAGGCTCATCGAGCCCCCGCCGCTGGCGCCGTATATGCCGATCCGCTCGGGGTCGACGAAGGGCCACGTTTTGAGGAGTGCCCGGGTGGCGGCCGCCTGGTCCGCCGACGCCAGGATGCCGATTTGCCGATAGATGCACTTGCGCCACGCGCGTCCGCGCGGAGCGGGCGTGCCGCGATTGTCGATATTGGCCACGATGTACCCCCGCTGAGCGAGCATGGTGTGCCACAGATACCGCTGTCCACCCCAGGCGTCTCGAACTGTCTGCCCGGCCGGTTCGCCGTAGACGTAGTAGAACAGAGGATACTGCTTGCCCGGATCGAAATCCGCCGGCTTCATGCACCACGCGTCCAACGACACGCCGTCGCCGATGTCGATGCGGAACAGTTCGGCTGGGCGTCTCTTGAGCCGGGCCAGCTTCGCGCGCAGCTCGGAATTGTCCTCGAATGTCCGCACCACGCGATGGCTCGGCAGACGCACCAGATCAGTGACCGGCGGCACGTTGATCGACGAATACGTATGCAGTGCCCAGCGCGCGTCGGGCGAGATCTGGTAGGAGTGCGTCCCCGGCCGGTCGCTCGGAGTGATCCGCTCCAGGGTCCCGCTGCCGTCGAGCTTTGCCCGAAACAGGTACCGCTGCGTGGGATTGTCCGGCGAGGCGATGTAGTAGGCCGAGCCGCCCTCTTCGTCGAGGGCTTCCAGGCTGATCACGTCGAACTCGCCGGGGGTCAGCAGCGTCGTCTCCTTCCCATCGCGCGAAACCCGATACAGATGCCGCCAGCCGTCGCGCTCGCTCAGCCAGGTGAAGCTTTTGCCGCGGTCGAACCACTGCAGGGCCTCGTCGACGTCGATCCATGCGTTGTCGCGTTCGACCAGAACCGTCTGGAGGTCTTCGCCGGCAACGTCGCTGAGGATGATCCGCAGCGTATTCTGCAGGCGATTGAGCTGTTGCATCACGATCGTCTGCGAACCGGGCACCCATTGCATCTTGGGGATGTAGTTGTTACGGAGATCGGCCGACGGCTCGATCCAACGCGTTTCCCCTCCGCCCACGGGAACCACTCCGACACGGCAGGCGGAGTTCCGCTGGCCGACTTTGGGATAGCGGAAGCTGGTGATTTTCGGGTAGAGCGAGTCGGTCGTGTTGATCATCTTGAAAGTCCGCACGCCGGACGAATCGAACTGCCAGTAGGCGACGAACTTCCCGTCGCCGCTGAAGCGGAATCCGTCGCGGACGCCGAATTCCTCCTCGTAAACCCAGTCGGACGTGCCGTTGATCAGCGTGTTCGACCCGTTGGCGGTCAAACGGGTGATTTCGAGATGCTCCAACTCCTGGACGTAGAGATCTCGCTTACGGACGTAGCCCACACGATCTCCGTCTGGCGAGAACTTGGCGAACATTAGCGTGGCTTCTTCCGCGTCGCCGCCCAGCTTGCGCAAGCTCCAGTCGCCCAGATCGAGCACCCAGTAGTCGCCGCGGGTGTGTCTCCGCCAGACGCGCCGGGTGTTGGTGAAGATCAGCAGCTTTTGGCGATCCGCCGACCAGGCGTAATCGGCAACGGAAAGGGGCTTCGATGCCTCCGCCGGGATCAGCCGGTGGGCCGGCACCAGCACCGAGCGACGTCCCGTCTCGGGAGCGTAACAAACCAGATCCTTGCCGCCGGCGATCGCCTCGGAGCGCTCCCAGACGGTGTATCCGGAGCCGTCCTCCAGCCAGCGTGCCGGTCCGAAACCTTTCGCGTCAAACTCGTCGGAGGCGAAAATCCGATCCAGGGTGAGTTGCGAGTCGTCGGTTTTCGCGCCCGCGTCAACGGGCGCGGCCAGGATCAGGGACAACAGAATCGGTGTGGTCATCATGGGAGTCGGTCCTATCGTTCAAGATTTGCTCGACACGGTTGCGCAGAGAAACGATCTCCTGCTGTTTCGATTCGTGGATTCGCCGCACGGAGTTCGAGACGTTCGAGATATGCCCCATTTCTAGTTTGTCGCTGATCCATCGATTGCCGGCCACGGTGTTCTTGCGGAGGAGCCATGCCAGAAGTTGCTTGTCGGGGTCGCTCTTGGCCCGTTGCCGCAGTTCGGGCAGCGTCAGGTTCAGCTCGGCCAGTGCGGCGCTGAGGAGCCGTTCGGCCTTCCGTTCGTCATCGGTCGTGGCCGGCTCGCCGGCGGACGGGCCGTGCCGTCGGTCGGTCCGTAATCGGTTTCTTCCCGCCAGGAGCCGCTTCCGGAAGGCGTCGCCGCCCAGGCACCAGCCGCGCCGGATGGCCTTCCACTGGGCCTGCAACGCCTCGCGTCCCTTGTCGGTGGTCAGTTGCTGCAGGCGTCCGGCCATGTACTGCTGGTATCGCTTCCGCCCTTCGGGCGTGTCGGTCTGGTCGAAGCAGCCCAGGGTGCGAACGACGCAGAGCCACTTCGGCCGCTGTCGGCCCTGTTTCAGATACCAAGGATAACTGCTCCAGGCATACATTTCCAGTTTCTGGCTGCCCGGGTCGATGGATCCGGTTCTGGCCGGATTCAGATGGATGTAGGTGCTCACGCTCTCGAAATATCCACCCTCGCCGGGATCGACCACCGGCGATTTGTAGCGTCCCCCAAACAGCGATCCCGAAACGTGGTGCCGCTTGTTGAACCGCTGCGTGTACGTCCCCTGAAGCCACTTCATGCCGGCGACCAGGTTGGCTTCGGGCGTTTCGATCAACAGGTGGTAGTGATTGGTCATCAAGACGTAGGCGTGTACGATCCAGCCCGTTTTCCCGCAGGCTTCCTCCAGCCCGTCGAGAAACCGCTCCCGGTCGGCTACGTCGCGGTAGATCGCTCCTCCCCGATCACCGCGGTTGTAGACGTGATAGATGGCACCCGGATACTCGATTCGCGGTTCTCGCGCCATGTTCCAATCTTCGCATCCACACCAGAAATTCGAGGCGGGCCAACGTGTCGCCCTTCACCTGTTCTATCACCCCACCGGGGGCGCGGCAAGGCGAAAATATAGGACCGTCCCCATGTGGCCGGGCGGAGAAACGTCGTCCCAAACGAAAAGCCCCGCTGACGGACGGCCCGTCGGCGGGGCTTGGCTGCTTGAATCGAGCGCATAACGACGCCCTATTGTCGCGACCGCACCTGCTCCTTGATCCGCTGGATGTGGCCCCGCCCCAGCGCCTTGACCTCGCAATCGAGTTGGAAGTACTTGCGAATGTCGTCGTCGGAGAGGATGCCGAAGCA
>Ga0180437_10004829_pt1 | contig 18854 bp, 32 predicted proteins | sample SS_ome_4_FD_132410 | JGI IMG/M metagenome (GOLD analysis project Ga0180437, IMG submission 132410) | Hypersaline lake sediment archaeal communities from the Salton Sea, California, USA - SS_3_D_1 metaG | ecosystem: Environmental > Aquatic > Non-marine Saline and Alkaline > Hypersaline >... | reverse complement strand
TCCTGTCCCGGTCACTCAATGATCCCGTGGTCCAAAGGCGAAGGCGCCTGGGTGACAACCAGGAAAGCGGTGGTTCGACTCCACCCGGGATCACTCGATGGTCTGTAGGTGTTTCGGCAGCACACCTCCTCGGTAAGGAGGAAGACCGGGTTCGACCCCCGGACGGACCTCTTGAGGCAAGGGCCGCTGGTCCAAGGGGAAGACGCTTGGTTTGCACCCAGGTAATCGGGGTTCGAGTCCCCGGCGGTCCACTCGATGAACATGGGCTGATGGTCCAATGGGAAGACGCCAGGCTGGCAGTCTGGAGATCCGGGTTCAATTCCCGGTCGGTCCACTGATGCGCGATTTCGGAGGGTAGCCGGATAACGGGTTGCCGGGCCGCACTGCTAACGCGGTTCTCCCTTGTGGAGATGAGGGTTCGACTCCCTTGCCCTCCGCTGTGTGCTGGGTCGTTGCCCCGATGGTGAAATGGACAATCATCTCTCGGTTCTAACGAGAGGTTCCGGGTTCGAGTCCTGGTCGGGGTGCTGGATGAAAGGAACGGAAGGGCCACCCGGACCACCGCTTCGCGGCGGTGCCCGCGACGGGACCCGGTTGGAAGCCGGTTGAGCGATAAGCCTTGCGGGTTCGACTCCCGCCCCTTCCGCTGCAAAACAACACGCATGTTGGCCGTAGCTTAATGGGCAGAGCGCCTGGCTGTGAACCAGGTATGTGCCGGTTCGAGCCCGGCCGGTCAACCTTGAGGAATGGAAGTGAGCGATGGTCACCAAGGTACTTGAACAACCGACGCTGGTTCTGAACCGCAACTGGCAGCCGGTCCACGTGGCAACCGTGGAGCGAGCGCTGGTGCTGGTCTGGAACGATTCAGCCCGCGTGGTGGACCCGGAGGACTTCCAGCTTTACACCTGGGCGGACTGGTCGAGGCTGGCACCGCGCGGCGACGAGCCGTTTGTCCAGGCCGTTCGGTTCCGCCTGCGGGTGCCGGAGGTCGTGACGCTGACCAGCTACGACCGCCTCCCGTTGGGCGCAGTGACTTTCAGCCGCCGCAACGTGTTCAAGCGGGACCACTACACCTGCCAATACTGCGGAGCGCAGCCCGGCAGCGAGGAACTGACGATCGACCACGTGCTGCCGCGGTCGCAAGGTGGTGTGTCGAGTTGGGAGAACTGTGTGCTGGCTTGCATGGTCTGCAACAAGCGGAAGGCCGACCGCACGCCGGAGCAGGCAGGCGTGAAGCTCCGCAAGCGGCCGACCCGTCCGACATGGAAGCCGCTGTACGCGGACCACGCGATGCGGATCGCAAGCTGGTCGAAGTTCATCAGCGAAGCGTACTGGAACGTGGAGTTGCAGAAGTAGTCGCTGCGCCGAAAGCCCCCGGTCCTCGTGGCCGGGGGCAATACACGAGCGTGCTCCTGGGAGAGCAGGCAGATTCCAACCCTGCCGCACGGGGTTTGACTCCTCGCGCTCGTGCTTGCCGACGTGGCCGAACAGAAAGGCAGCGGTCCTGTAAACCGCTCGATGCTGGTGCAAGTCCAGTCGTCGGCTCTACTGTACGTCCCGATGGTGTAGCGGATCGCATCGGAGCCTCCGAAGCTCCAGGTCCAGGTTCGAGTCCTGGTCGGGATACTCGACGCAGAAGCCTCGCGGGTGTGCCGGACAGCACGGCAGTCTTCGGAACTGCAAGACGGGGTTCAATTCCTCGGCGGGGCGCTGAGTAACGAACGTCCTCGGAGTGTGGGGGATTTGCACGCGACCTTGCGAAGGTCGAAGACCAGGCTCGACTCCTGGCGAGGACACTGAATGATGCGAGGCTGGAGCCAGACGGCGCGGCAACCGGCTGCAACCCGGTCCAAGTGGGTTCGACTCCCACCGGCCTCTCTGATACGGCCAGGCCAACGGCGCACGCACCCTGCCTTTGCGGCAGTCGGCAGCGTGTGTTCCGTTCATGGGTTCTGACCGAAGGTCGTGTCAAGTGAGGTTAGCTCAGTGGGTAGAGCACCAGACCGTGAATCTGGCTGTCGCGGGTTCGACTCCCGTACCAAGACCGCAGGCGTTGAAAACCTGCTCGAAGCGGCCCGAGGGAGGCGGGCCAATGTGTGATCGGCCACCGGCGATTGAACGACCGGCGGCGTCGAGGAATCCGGGCAGTCTGCTTTTCGGGCGACTCCCGGTGGAATCGGCGCACGATCGGCAAGCCATCGTCGGTGGCAGCACGGCCGAGTGCCATGCAGTGCGTGGATACCGCTTCGACGAGCCTTCGGCAAGCGGCAACGGATGTCGGGCGACTTGCGCCGGGGCTTGCCCCGGCAGCGACAAGCCCGAGGGAAGCTGCCGTGCCGCCCAAGGCTACGTCGATGCTCAAACGACACTCCGCATTCGTTCGTGTGATCGCCAATGGTTCCGCCGCCCAACGGCTTTGCCTGACACGACCTGAAACGAGACGGAGACTGCCGCAATCAGCGGTGGGAAGGACGGTGAAGGATGACTGTGCCTGTGCTGAAGACTGTCAAGATTCGCAGCTACGAAATGGGCCTGTACTTCTACGACGGCGAGTTCAAGGGTCTGCTCGACGCTGGCCGCCACTGGTTCTTCGACCCGCTGGGCAAGGTCAAGGTGGAGGTCGTCTCCCAGCGCGCGCCGTGGTTGACCCATGAGAAGCTCGACGTGATCGTCAAGTTGGGTGCGTTGAAGGACCGCGCAGTCGTGCTGGACCTGAAGGACTACGAACGGGCGCTGGTCTGGGTGGACGGCCGGTTCAGCCACATCCTGCCGCCGGGCCTGTACGCTTACTGGACCACCTTCCGGGAAGTCGCCACCGAGGTGATCGACGCCCGCAAGGTCCGGTTCGAGCACAAGGACCTCCAGGTCATCGTTCGGTCGCCCCTGGCTGATCGGGTGCTGGAAGCCTTTGCCGTGGAGCAGGGCCACGTAGGCGTGTTGTTCGAGGACGGCAGCTACGTCGAGACCTTGCCGCCGGGCAAGTACGCCTTCTGGAAGAACATCGCCAAGGTCATCCTCGTGCCGGTGGACCTACGCGAGACCATGCTGGACATCGGTGGCCAGGAGATTATGACCGCCGACAAAGTGACGCTGCGGCTCAACGCGGTAGCTACCTACCGGGTGGCCGACGCCCACAAGGCCCTGAGCGCGGCCGACGACGCCCGCCAGGCGCTGTACCGCGAGGCGCAGTTGGCCCTGCGGGCGGTGGTCGGCGCTCGGGAACTGGACCAGTTCCTAGCCGACAAGGACGCCGTGGCCCGCGAACTGAAGGGCCTCGTCCGCCAACGGGTGGCTGCATTGGGTCTGGAAGTCCTCTTGGTAGGCATCCGCGATGTGATCCTGCCGGGCGACATGAAGGACCTGATGAACAAGGTCACGGAGGCCAAGAAGGCGGCCGAGGCCAACCTGATCGTCCGCCGTGAGGAGACGGCGGCCATGCGGAGCCAGGCCAACACCGCGAAGGTGCTGGAAGGCAACCCGACGCTCATGCGGCTCCGGGAATTGGAAGTCCTGGAGAAAGTGGCCACCAGCGGCAAGCTGAACGTCGTGCTGGGCGAGAAGGGCCTGGCCGAGCGGGTCGTAAACCTGCTCTGAACGAAGAGCGACGCCCGGAGGCTGAGAACGATCCCGGCCTCCGGGCGTTTCTATTTCCACGCCAGGCTGGTCTGAATCGAGTTGCGGCCGTACACCACGACCCAGGCACCAGATCGTAGCGACATCCTGACCGGCTTCAGTGACGCCGTGTTCAGTGTCGTGGCGGCCTTCCTCACCGAGGGCGCCGGCCGGTTCGTCGCCGAAGTCGAGGCGAGCTAGTTGTAGACAAAAAAGCGCCCTTGGGACTAGTATTGGTCCAGGGGCGTTCGCCTTGTGTGCTGCGCATATCTGACAGCTTGGAGGACGGCTCCCCGCCGCACATCGTCCGGGATGGCCGAATTCCACGACTACCGCGCCCTTGTGAAGCATTGGCCCGGGGCAAGTTCGTGCCAATCAGGGATGGATAACCGTGCAGCACAAATCGCTAGACGGGTAGCGCGGGCCGGAAGAAATCGGGACGTTCTGGCAGTCTACCGCCCCGGCCGAATCCTCTTCCAGCCCGAATACCGGTATTCAGAAAGAAACAGCGCCCTCACGTCGTCGATCATTCCGAGGAGTCGTCCGACTGTCTTCTTGTAGATGCGTTGGTCTCTGTGGCCTCTTCCGTGGATCAACCCATTTCGTAGCTCGGCTGCGTGATGAAGCTGAACCCACGCATTTTTCCCCACCACGTCTCGGAGCGTCCGCCCCGTCTCGCGTCGCCACTTGCCGTTGAGTTTCATAAGGTCTGATTTCTTTGAGTCTGCAACGGCCTGTTCCTCCGTCGCCCCCTTCGTCACACAAATATGTATAAACGTCCGACGGATGATCTTCTCGACGAACCCAAAGACCAAGACGAAACGCTCCGACGGCAGAAGCACAGGTTCGAGCTTGTCAATACGATTCCGCACCCAACGGTACGATCGTGTCAGTCTCCAGACCATTGCCCTTTTCCCTCCGTTTCGCTTCCCAAGGTCCCGCTGCAAGTGTCGCGGCACCGTTCCCGTCCTCCTTGCTCTTCTGCTCCCGCCTTTCTCCGCCCTTCTCAGTGGTCCGGGCTGCGCTGTTTGAGCCACCACCAGGTCGGAACCGACCACAGACAGCCTACCGCTCTTCGTCCTCCGTGCTCCAGGCAGCATCCATATTGCCCGGTCTAGGGATACACCAAGATGGTGACGGACGCGAAGAAGCGCAACGCCGTTCTGTTCGACAAGCTGGGACTTCCATCACGCATCAACCTGAAGGACGCGAACGCTCTGCCCGCCACTGCGCCGGTAGGAGACAGTCTTGATTGACAGTGCAACGTCGGAGACACGCTCCACCTTGCTGCTTTCAAGATAGGCCATGCTGGCGAATCAGTAATTGGCGCGGCACCACCGGAAGCCTCCCAGTGTAGTGGTCACCGCTGCCGACCTGGCGGCTCAGTTGGCCTTCATTCCTTCCGCAAGTCCTCATTGGCCGATCACCTGGAAAGCAGATTCCGCAGCGTTCTTTGCTACCAGAGCTTGATTTTGGTCCTCGCTAGGGTGTTCTTGCCCTCGCCCCAATCGGGTATCTGGGGCGCTCGTCAAGAGAGACAGCGACAGTAGTTGCCGCAAGCAACCGCGCCGCCCGGTCTCGCATTTGAGATCGGGTGCCAATCGACACCAATCGCTCGGGCAGTCCAGCGCTCGGAAATCCAGATTCGCACTCCAAGAACGCCGCCGCTTTGCGATTCAGCAGTAGGGCAGTAGGAAGCCTTGAACCGATTTGTGTAGCCGATGCCCGCCAGCCCAAAGGCTTCAGAGCGAAGGTCGGCAACTTCATACGCGCCGAAGATGATAATGGAACCCCTGATCGGACAACCGGCACCATGCCGACAACCGACGCAATGGCGACAAAACGACCGCGCGCGATAATGGCTATTGGTCAAAAGGTCCGTAATCACGGAAGCATCCGGATAATCCGTATGCTACTCTTAAAGTGGGAAGTCCTTGCAGTCTCATCGCACCTTGTGTTGCAGCTTGGAGACCCCCTGTATGGTGCCCCGAAATGAGACCGACGAGGCGCTCATGCGCGCCTACCAGCAGACAGGGGATGAGGCGGCTTTCAAGGCACTGTACGACCGATACTATGAAGCCCTAGGCGGCTTCATCGCCCGTCTCCTCGAAGGCCCCTTGACGAGCGACGTAGACGACACCCGCCAACAGGTCTTCCTGGAGTTTCACGCCACCCGGCAACGGTTCACGCGGGGCATGTCGGTCAAGCCTTTTCTCTTCAAACTGGCCCAGCGACGCAGCACCGACCACAAGCGCCGGGCTCTGGCCCAAAAACGAGATCACCGGCGCGTCACTGACACCTTGGTCGAAATCGAAGATGACGACTCCCATCGCCAGATCGTTGCCCTAGTCAATGACCTGATCGCCAGTCTGCCAGCCGAGAACGCCGAGGCTGTCCGCCTCGTGTGGCTTGAGAACCACACCGCCAAGTCGGCCGCCGAATTGCTGGGGGTGCCCGTGACCACGGTGCAATGGCGGGTCCGCGAGGGGCTGCGGCAGCTTCGAGAATGAACTGGCAGCCACATGACCGAGGTGGTCAACCTCCGCACCCACGAATACGACGTGCTGATCGCCCGGCCGTCGAAGTGGGCCAATCCGTTTCGCATCGAAGGCCGAGTCACCCGCGAACAGGCCATCGCGATGTACGAGACCTACATCCGCCGCCGTCCCGACCTGATCGCGGCCCTGCCGGAACTGGCCGGCAAGCGGCTGGGGTGCCATTGCCGGCCGTTGCCTTGCCACGGGGATGTCTTGATCCGATTGCTGCACGAGTATCACGGCCTTTGACTTACGACACTTCTGACGATAACTTGACTCCTGCCCGATTGTAACGTAAGGTTAAGCATGGCCTTGGCAGAGAGAATCGAATGCTCCGATCGCTGATCGTCCTGACCCTGGGGCTGCTGTTGTCCTATGTTCTGTGGGCTGCTTTGGGAGCAGTCTTCGGCAACAGCACGACCATCGAAGTCACCGCTGGCTTGGGCGGCGGGCTGTTGACTCTAGTGGGTCTGAACGCCGCAGGAGCCATGTCATAGGTGCCGGGGTCAATTGCGCAGGGGTCAGACTGCAAGGGGTCAGAAAACGTCCTTCCCGGCGGCGCTTGCACGGGCGCGCTTAGGCTAGCGGCGCTTGGCGACGTTTGCTGCGAAGTGTTCGAGAGCGTTTACACGTTGCCGGATGACGCAGGGGTCTACGTGGTGCAGCCCCGGCAAATCCGCCACTACCGGAAATGGCCGCAAAGTCTGCCAGCCTTCTGCCGGCAATCTCCCGCCGAACCGCAGAACCCTCATCCCCTGCAGCCTCACTCGACGATAGAAGGAGTGACAGGCCGCCGGGCATCTTCCACTGGGTCGGAGTTGCACGGGTGCCTGGGTTGCAGACGGTCTGCACCGCAACGGCCTCCTAGCAGGCCGTTTTGTATGCGCGGAGGGTGCGATGGGCCGCGAGATCAAAGTCGGTGCCGAGAATCACCTGGAACTGCGGCAGGCCGCCGACGCCAACCAGGCCGCCCTGACCGTTCTGGAAGCCGCGTTTGATGAGGAACAGGGCCAGGTGGGCGGGCAGGTGGTGACGCTCGACGCCGTGGTGCGGATCGCCGCCGAGCACAGCTACCACGGTGCGGCGGATCAGGCCGCCAGCATCCTGCAGGCCGCCGGTCGATATGTGGTCGAGATCGGCCCGGGCCGGCGGCCCGTTGTGCGCCGGCTGGCCGTCGCGCCGCCGCCGAAGTCTCTGTGACCAGGTTTTCCCACGGTTAAGTCTCAAGCCCCTCGCGCTCACGGTTAGGGTCTCGGGCGGCCAGCCGGCTCGCCGGCACACCCGTCACCGCCCCGACAGCCTCGTCACGGGTCGGCTCTTCGAGACATCCGCGCAGACCGGTCCCCTGACTACGATCGGCCGGACAGCGCACGCCGCGGTTGATCGTCGCATCGCGGTGGTGAGCATGGCCGGCAGGGGCCGGCTTGACGCGCGGATACAGCAAGACCCCGACGGCCACCAGCACGGTCCCGGCCGTGACCGGCAACGGCGCCGACGGGCAGAGCAGAATGGCCGCGCAGAGCAAGACGATCAGCACATTCAGCATACGTGTCGCCTCAAGGCTGGAGCAGGACCGACGCTGCCATGACGCCGGCCGATTCATCGAACTCAGCATGTCCAGGGACCGGGAATCAGCGCATAGACGGACTCCCTACTGAGACAGGCCGAACCCGTCGCCGCGCGGCCGACGTGCAATCTGCCCGGTCTCCGCGGGGCCTGAAGCCGAGCGCGGCCCGCCGGTTGCCGTGCTGCTGGGGACAACTCCAAAAGCCGCGGTAGAAGACGCTGGGGTCCCCACGAGGCGTAACCACTACGGCACCTCCCAGCGCACGGTTTGCGGTCTGACGGAGGGCTTGTCAAACACCGGTTCGGCAACGGCGACGCGCAAGCCGCCCTTGATTAAAACAGACAGACAGCGCTCTAGCTGAGAGTGCGGGAAGCCCGCCATGCTCCGGTCGCCCCTGCGGGCCTTGGCAAGGCCGAGCACGCCGGCAAGGGCGTCCGCATCTTCGCCAAACGCCTCATAGAAGTCGCCTACGCGATAGAGCACAAGCGCATCGGGGTACTGTGCCTTCAGCTTGTCAACCTGCGCAAAGAAGTTGCCGCTCAACCAATGACCCTCACAGACTGAAAGGGCGTGCCCGTGACGGCCGGGCCGCCGGAACTGGTGCGCCGGGCGATTTCCAAGTGGCAAGGCAGCCACCCGGTAGACCTGCCGACGATGAAACGCCGCCGCTGCCCGTAGCAATCGACCACCTCCACCCGCCGGCCCTCCGAGCCGACAAGCTGCGGCGTCAATTCGACCGGGCAGCGCCTGTCGTTTTGCCGGCAGTATTCGCCGGCGCGCACAAGAAGATCGGAATAGCGGTGGTAGGCGTCAAGGGTTCCCCGGAGATCGGCCGGGACATCTTCGGCCGGTTGCCCCTCCTGGCGCAGCCACGCCGCGATGGCGCTTGCCCGCCGGAGGCAGACATCAAAGCCAAGGCAGGTGTAGCCCTGCCGACGCCCCAGGTCGCAAGGAATGACGTACAACTCCTGTTCGGGATTCGTGGTGACTTCAAGGGTTGCGTTGCTCATAGTTGCCTCGTCGATCGCAGAATCGCTTTCATTCCTATATTAACTCTAGTCCAAAAGTGGCGCAAGTCAAGAGACAAAAATCGTGCAATCACAGTTGACTTACGTCACTTTGGAGGTAGAGTAGTATTGTAGAGCAACCAACACCGGAGAAGAGCAACCATGTTTCGCGCAATCGAGCAAGGCCCCTACGGCGACACCGTGAGCGTGGCGAACCCGAAACTGGAAGCCTACAAGCAAGCCGCCTATGTCCAAAACGTGCTAGGCCGCCGCTATCGCCTCACCTGCCGGCAGGACGAAACCTACACCGTGGAGGGCGACGGCTTGGCGGCCCTGACCTTTCAACCGGAGCGACAACCATGAGTACCGGAATCGACGTTGCCCTTCGCAAGGGCTTTCACGCGATGCCTGCCAATGACATGGCGCGTGAGGCCCGCGCCATGCTTGACGCCCGCCCAACGTGCGAATTCAACGGACTGGAGCCGGGAAGGACCTACTGCTACAAGCCGCCCTACGGCGACCGATTCGAGCTGGTCGTGGTCGAGGAGGTGACGCCGAAACGGACGCAAGCCGTTGCCAGCGTCAACGGTGGGGGAACCCGACGCATCTACAAGGGGTCTTACCGCGGAACCTTTGTGGAGCTAGACGCCGACCTGATAGCACTGGCCGGCATCAACCATGAGGCGGTTGTGACCGCCGGCGTGGCCGCCGGCTTGGAAGTGCCGCCGGAAGTGCGCCGGCAGTACCCCAGCCTGTTTGTCGAAATCCCCGAGCGGTTTGCCAACGGTCGGTTCTCTGCCGCGGAGCGCGTCAAGCAAGCCCTTCAGCCGGCCCCTTTCCAGCGCGAGCCCGTGAGCGTGGCCGACGTGGACAGGTTCATCGAGCACGCCCACTACCTCCTGGCAACCGTGCGTTGCGAGCGGACCCGACGGGTAGCCCTGAACCCGGACATGGCCGTCGATTATGACCGCATGGTTGACGACAACGTAAGCGACATTGACTTCTACCGCTGGCTGCGCCGGCAGATTGACGTGGGCGGGGTATTCCACATTCCCGCGCCGGCCGCAAGTCACGCCGCCTGACACCGGAGCAGACACCCATGATTACCCGTTCCCTTGGAATCGACCCCGGCCTGCCCTGGGGCGGCCTGCTTCCCGGCGGGGGCTATGAGGGCAAGACCAAGCGCCTTGACCGCGCGGTTCAGCGCTTTGCCGAGTGGTTGCACGCGCGAATCGCCGGCCCCGTACAAGTGCGCTTCAATTCCGACCGCCTTAGCGGTGGGGCTTTTGTCTACCCCGGCCTTGACCCCGACGCCCAAATCACCTTCGACACGCCCGAAATCGGCTTGAGCGCCCGGCTTATCACGCCGCCCGCCGTGCAACGCCGGCGCGATCGAGCGTGGAAGCGCGGGGAGTGGCGCCGCTTGCCCTCCCTCGAATATGAGGATTGCTGGACCGAAGAAACGCCGCTGCGCTACAACGTGCTGATCTATCCGCAATTCCTGCTGTTCCCGGACAACCTTGGCGAGCACAAGCCGGGGGACAGATTCGGCTATTGGACCGCCAGCACGCCGCAAGAGGCTTACCGCCTGCTGAAGCGGCTTGTCAATTTCAGCGTGAGGTGAGTCGTGAACTGGAAAGCCCGCTACTACGGTATCCGGGGGCGATTGGGCTACGTCCACGCTGCCTGCCTCCTGGAGTTTCAGGCCGCCCATACGCGATACGACGCACAAGGCCGCGCCGTGAGTGTGCCGGAAATCGACGCCTTGCTTGACGATTTAGGCCGGGCCGCCGCCGGCAATTGCCTGCACTGCGGCAATCCGCTGGCAATCGACTACAGCAGCCGAAACGAGCGGGAAGCGCCGACCCTGGCCGGCACGCGGCGACCCTGACAAGCACCTTGACTACGCAACTTTGGAGTACGCAACCATGAGTAGCGCCGCCGCTGTCACGATCAAGAGCTACGCCGATTGCCAGCGGGTCATGGCGACCGCCCGCGACCCTTCTGCCGGCAAGCCCCTGGGGAAGAACGCCCGACTGGTCCCGCGCGACGGCGGGGCCTACGCGGTGCGCTACTACCAGACCGACATCGTGACCTATCACGAAGATGGAACCGTAAGCCTGAACCACGGCGCGTGGCAGACCCCCAGCACCCGCCAGAACATCATGGCCTTTTCGCCCTTCTGCCTTTGCCAAGAGAAGGGCAAGTGGTTTGTGAAAGTCGGGGAAGAGTGGATTCCCTTCGCCAACGGCATGAGGCTCGACCCGGACGCGCAAGTGGTGGCCGCTTGACGCCATTGTCAAGAGCATCAAAGAGGCAAAGCCGTGAACGCACAACAAGAGGCACAAGACTTGATCCGGCAGCACGGACCCGCCGGCGCGCTTCAGGCCGCCGCGGCACGGGCCAACACCTTTGCCGCCGTTGCCGACCACGACAGCGACTTCGCCCGCGCGCTGGTGGTGGAAGCCTACTGCCAAGGCTACTTGGCTGCCGTCGGCCTTAACGCGGCCCGCAAAGTGGACGCGCTGGCCGCCGCCCTCTATACCGCCGTCTCCCAAGAGGTTGCCGAGCGGGATAGGGCATGGCCCGCCGGCCTTTCCCCGGTAGCCGACGCCACGCGCGGCAAGCTGGTCCTGGACAAGATGGGCCGCCACTGGCGGAACCGCTCGAATTGCACGCGCTGGTTGTTCGCCCGCCTTGCCGACCGACTCCTGAGAATCTTGAAAGGGACAGAATGAGAACTGCCACGAAACCGCTGCGGGGCAAGGCCCTTTGGGAGAAGCTGGTCCGCGAGCAAGAGCAATGGATTGCCGAACACGGCGGGGACCTGCCCGGCTATGTCGCCAACTACCACGGCCGCCACGGGCGCAGCGTGGAGAACGCCCAAGCCATTTATGAGGCGGACGCCGCCGCGCTTGCCGAGTACAAGCAGCGGCTTGCCGCCTGCCGAAGCCGCGCCGATAGGCAACCATGAGCGACACTGCCGTGCTGGTCCGGGTGAAGTCTCACCGCGCCCGAGAGAAGATGAAAGCCGCCTTGGGCCGCTTGCCGGTGGGCTACTTCTCTTTCCGGTTTGCCGGGGAGTTTCGGGAAGTCTCAGTTGCCGAGTGGGAGAAGCTACAGGGAATCAAGGGCCTAAGCCGAGCGCGGGTTGACCGCGCCGAACTGAGGCGCTATTGGACCGACTGAGGCGTCACCATGCGATGCAAGATATGCGGCAAGATCATCGGGGCAAAAGAACCCCGCTCCTACGTCACCCTCAAGGGGCGCAAGGTGTACGGGTGCGCGGAGTGCCAAGAGGCTTTCGACCGCTGGCTTGACGGCACTTGCCCCGCGTGCGGCAGCGAGAAGTTTTGCGAGTGCCGTAGCGACGGCTTCGTTTGGAAGGAATGTGCCGCCTGCGGATACAAGACCGACGCCGAAAAGGCGTTTCTTTCGCCTTGACTTACGCCACTTTCGATACATACTTAAATAGTGTGGCAAGCAACGGAGCAGACAACCATGAGTGAGCAGCTTTGGCTACGGGTGGGCGACGCGGGGGATTACGAGCCTTTCGGCGACGATCTTGACGCCCTGATCGACTACCTCAACGAACTTGGCGTCGGGCAGGTGGACCACTGGATTGACGCCGGCCCCGGCGTCGGATTCGCCACGCCCAACTACCACGGGCACGATTTTGTCAGCCTGTTTTGGGGCGATGCCGACGCCAACCTGGTCCGCAGACTGAACCGCGAAGAGCGGGCTGTTGTCGAAAGCGGCCTTGCCGAGTGCTACATCTAGGGAGCAACCATGTACTACTGGAAACTGACCGAACCGGAACTGCGGGCGCTGGTTTCACCCGACGATGCCGAGAGAATCCTGGCGGCGGCAAAGCGCCGTCGGCCGGGCCGCTTCGCGCGTACCGTGGTGGACGTTCCCTTGAATGGACCGGGAACCATCCGCGTGCAGAACGTCCATTACTACGGCGGCGAGAACTTCGGGCAGCCTTACCACTTCCCCGCCGAAATCACCTGCAAGACCACGCCCGCCGCCTTCTCCCGGTTTGTCAACCGGCGTGGGCTGCGGTTGCGGCTGCCGTCAACCTATTAGAGGCAAGCAACGATGGCGTACATCTATCTGGCCGATGTGTGGTGCGATGATTGCGGCCGGGCCATTTGTGAGCGCCTGACCCGTGAGGGCAAGGCCCCGGCAGACCCCGATGACGAATGGACGTTCGACAGCGACGAGTACCCGAAGCGCGCAGGGGACGACGACGAAGCGGACACCCCGCAACACTGCGCGGCAGGGGAGCAGTGTGTAAACGCGATCACGCTGCCCAGCGGCGGGCAGGTGGGCCTGCTGTTTGGCGAGTTGACCCGCGATGGCGTGGAGTACGTCAAGGAAGCGATTGCCGACGCTGAAGCCGGCTTTGGCAGCAAGGAGGTGGTGGACTTGTGGCAAGAGCACTACCGGGACAAGGGATACAACCTATGACGAGCTTCAAGACCCTTGACGAGATTCGCGCGTATTACGATGCCGAGCGCCCGATGCAAGGTGACTTGCACGGCGTCTGCCAACTCTACAGCGATGGGGCCGGGATGATTGCTGTTTGGTATCACCCCGGCGCGGTCTGGCATTGGTACAAGTACAGTGACCACCACGGCCGCTTTGAGCGGAGCGGGGCAACCGACCAGCTTGGCGATGATGCCACGCCGATCTACGTTGCCGCCGATCTTGAAAGCATGGTCCGCGAACTGTTCACGCACGTGGACCGGGCCGGCCAACCTCATCAGCGGCAAACCCGCCCCGGCGGCACGGCCGAGTACAGTGTGCTGGTCCCCATCCCAGCCGAACTGTTGCGGCGCTTGCGGGCAGCCCTGGAGAGTGAGGTGCAACTGTGAACGGCGAAAAGGCGCAGCTTGACCGCGAACTGACGGAGGTGCTGGTCCACCTCCCCGGCTGGAAACTGGACCCGGCCTATAGCGGCCATACGTGGTGCGCCGTGCTGATCGACGGCACGGGGCGGGGAATCCACGTCAGCATCACCCACGCCAAGGGCAGGTTGTACATTGGCGGCATGTGGCCTACCGACAGCGACCGACAGCAATACCGGCCGGACAAGTGCCAACACATCACCATTGCCCGTGACCGTTCGGCTGCCAAGATTGCCGGCGAAATCCGCCGGCGCTTCCTGCCGTGGTACACGGCCGCCTATGCCGAGCAAGCCGAGCGGGTCAAGAGCCGCAATGCCGCCCGGACCCGGCAGCAAGAGGTGACGGTGGAACTGGCCGCGATCCTGGGGCAGGAGGCCACGCGCCAAGTGCAAAGCAACCCCACGCGCATCTATGCGCCCGGGTTGACCGTGGACGTGAACGGGGGTGGGGAAACCGTGAGCATTGAACTCCGGTACAAGAGCGTCAAAGTCGCTGAAGCCGTCCTGCGGGCGCTGGCCAAAGCAGGCGGATTGTCCGAGTAGCTCCTTGACTTGCGGCACTATTAAGGCATAGTTAAGTAGGGAAGCAAGCAACACCGGAGCACGCAACCATGAGAACGCAGCAGCAGCTTGACGACTTCACCCTGGCTTACGTCGAAGCCGCCTTGTGGAGCAGTAACGACGATTCGACGCCGGCCGGGGGCGACCCCTTGGACGAGAACTACGGGATCGACGATCTCGACCCCAATACCCTGGCTGAAATGGCAGAAGAATGCCGCCGCTTCCAAGCGGAAAACGCGGGCGACCTTGCCGCCTACCACCACCCGCAATGGACCGCCGCCGAATTGGGCGGGCACGACTTCTGGTTGACCCGCAACGGCCACGGGTGCGGCTTCTGGGACCGGCAAGACTGTCTGCCCGAAGAAGTCGGGGAGCGCCTGACCGCCGCCAGCCAGAAGTACGGGGAGTATTACATGTACGTCGGCGACGATGGCATGATCTACGGCAGCAAGTGCTGAGTGCGTTGTGTTGCTCCCAGGGGACCGGGCCGTTGCTCCCGGCCCGGTCCCCGCTCCGAACACCCCCAACCGAGACAAGCAAACCATGAGCGAACCGCCGCGCGGAATCCTGCAAACGCCCATCGGCCCGGTCAACTTCGTTATGACCGAAGCCAACCACGTTTTCCTGCACACCGATTCGGGCACGCGGGAAGTCGTCACCATCCGCGGAATCCCATACCACTGCTCCTACCACTGTCACCTGATCGACGGCGCATGGCAGCGGAAGGATTGGCACGACCCGTACTTGAGCCGAAAAGACAAGTACGCGGAAGCCAGCCAAGCGGCCCGCAAGACGGCCGCCGAGGTGCTTTCCAAGGCGTGGACCGAATACCTCGCCGCCCATCCCGACCTGGGCCGCGCAGCCGAACTGGCAAACGCGGAGAACGAGGTGGAGAAGCTGACCGGAGAACTGGCGGAACTGCAAGAGAAGGTACAAGCCAAACGGGCTGAACTGACGGCCGCCAAGAAACGGCTTGCCGCAATTTGACTTGCACCACTTTTGTAGTATTATTGAAGTGTCGGGAGCAATTCACTACACAACCGGAGCACGCAACCATGACGACTGAAACCGAAACCCGCACGCCGATCGACGCCCACGTCCTGGCGCTGGACGAAACGGACCACTACTTCATCGAGCCGGCCGACGCCCCGTTCATCGCGCGGATTCGCGGGGTCTACCTTTTCGACCGCAATCAGCGCACCCACTGCTGCGAATGGACCCCCAGCTACTATCTGATTCACTTGTACGATCAAGTGCTTCTGACGGAAGCCGGGGAGGCGCTGGACGACGACGCCCGAGACGCGCTCTACCAGAAATACGAGTATGAGGGCGGGGACAACTGCTACGTCCACTGCCATACCGTGGAGCGGTTGATCGAAAAGGCGGGGCGCTTCGAGCACCACCACTACGGCGACCCCGAGGTGGACCTTGACGACGTGGAGTACGACGACCAGATCGAAGCCCTTCGGGAACACCTTTGCTGCAATTGCGTGATATGAGCGTCAAGCCGAGCAACGCAGCACCGGAGCACGAAACCATGAGCCGCGAAGCCTTGAAAGGCAGTTTCCGCAAGTGCGGGGCCGAGTACGTGGAGGTGTTAGGCCCGCTGGTCATTACCTCGTGGAAGTCGCCTGCCCTGGCCGCCAAGTGTGCGGATACCATGCGTCGGGCGGGTCTGCGGAACGTCAAGACCTATCCCAACGGTGACGAAACCGCCCTGACCGTGGAAGGCGAGGTCTAATGGCGACCGTTTACACGCACAAGCTGGCGTACCGCCACGACACGGGTGAGGTGGAAGGCTTCGTCGGGACCGCCTTTGACAAGGGCAACGCCCGTGCGAACGCCTTCCGCAAGATCATCCGCAAGTGCCAAGCGATCGACAAGCCCTGCACAGCCTGACCCTGGGGTCAACTGAGGGGTCAACCCGGGGTCAACTCTGAACCGGGTCTAATCGACCGGCGCTTGGCGCGGCGCTTCCGCGGCGCTTGGCAAGCGCGGCGCTTAGCATCTTTCGGCAGCCCTTCGGCACGGCCGATCGGACAGCACGCGGCAAGGCCCCGTCGATCGTCGCCCTGGCCCGCCGTCGATCGTCGCCCCGGGGCATCCGCTGGCCGCGCCGCTTCCAACACGCCCCGGGCGCCGTCTCCGCCGGCAACACGGTGGCAACGTCCCGCTGATCTTCGCCCCGGTCTGCCAGCCGCCGCTCCCGATGCACGCAGGCCGCTCGCCCTGGCACCCCGGCCGCTTGGCTTGGCGTGGGCGACCCAACGGGCTCGACCCGGCCCGCCAGCAGCTCGACGCGGGGCGCTCGACCTGGCCGCCCCACTGCCCGCCAGCGGGCCGGGCAAGTTGACGATGGGCCGGGCAACTTGGCAAACCGACCAGGCCACTTGACGATGGGCGTCGGCGCGGCATCGGGGACCGGCTGCAAGCCGTCGGCCGCTTGGTAGGGCGTTTACACGCTGCGGAGCCGACGCCGGCCGAGCGACAAGAGCGGCAAAGCGTCGGGCGGGTCTCCGCTACGACCACGGACCACAGCCGCCCTCAGCCGCCGCCACCCGCCGGCCACCGGAGCCGGCCGCCGCTCCGGGAGCCTGCTGTTAAAGCCGATTTTCCCACGGTTATTGTTGTAGTGGCGCGCGCCACGGTTAGAAATCGAGGGCCGGGGGCCGTGCATCCGGCACAACCGTCAAATCCAGCACAATCGTCGCTTCCCCAACGGCCAGTAGAATCGCGCCAGGCGCAGCCGGCGCAATCGGCATAGATGATTCAAGCGGGACCGGCCGGAAACGCCGCACGTCGGCAGCACCCTGGGGACCGCGGGCCGGCAGCACCGCGGGCCGGGAGTGCTCCCCGGGGACCGGCCGGGAGAAGATCGGCCGGGGACCGCGGGCAGCACGTCGGCAGCGCAGCACGTCGGCAGCACGGGGCCGGGGACCACGGGGCCGGGGACCACGGGGCCGGAAGTGCTCCCGAGTGACGGGCCGGCAGCGCAGCACGTCGGCACCCTGGGGAGCGCCGCCGATCGGCCGGGGACCGCGGGCCGGCAGCACCACGGGCCGGCAGCACGTCGGCAACCGGCCGGGAGTTGACGGGCCGGCAGCACCGCGGGCAGCACGTCGGCAGCGCAGAGTATCAGCGCGAGGATCGGTACAGCCCGCATTCTCGTTACGCCGCTTTCAACCGGCGGCAATGGCACAATTGCGAATTGTGACCGTAATTGACCCCATGCCACACGCGACCGTCAGAATCGGTAAACCACACATCGAGGCGCCGACCGGCAAGGTTGTGAGAACCGACGCGCTTGTGCCGGACCCGGAACTTCAGAACGCCCGGCCAATCCGTTACCACCGGACCCTCCGGCCCCTCTGTCAAGTAGAGAACCGCGCGGCCGGTATCGCGCATGTACTCTAGTTCGCGCTTGGCGGAGCAAGCGTAACAAACCTTCTTCTCGATACCGTCCATCCGGTAGGTTGCGTAGCCCGTTCCGCCACAACCGTTCGGATTGACGTGGATCTTCTCTTCGCCACAATCGACGCAAACGAAACGATGCGAACTCATGGTAGTTTCCTCATAAGGTGTTGCGATAAGACAGACCGGGAGCGCTGCCGATCGGCAGACCGGAAGCGCTCCCGAGTGACGGGGCCTACTGGGCGCCTACTCGGCGCTTTGCTTGGCGCCTAATTCGCGGGGGGAAACCGCGGTATAGCTTGCCCCGATGAAACCGGCCGCGCGGAGTGACTCGACGCGCTCGATAGCTTCGGATTCTGAGGTAAACTCCTCAGTCTCCTGCCCTGCGTCAACGTAGGTCACAACGAAGAGAACCATGTAGTCGGCAAGATCGTCCAGGTCGATACCCTCGACAATCTCGTCAACCCGGATATACATGTCCGGGCCGTACCCTTCGTTAAACCAGTATTCGTTGGCCTCCTCCGCCTTCTTCTCAAAGAAGGTGCGCAGCTCAGAATCGTCAGGCCACTCGAATTCGGCACAATCGTACTTCTTCTCCAGGGCGCGCCGGAATTCGGCCGCAACCCAGGAATCCCACGCCTCATCGGCAAGATCGGATTCCAGGTTGGAAAGCGCCTCATCGTTAATGAGGGGATAATCCTCAAGCCCCTCGATAATGTCGAGAATGGCATCGAACGTATCGTCGGCACACTCCAGAAGGCCGGTCAACCCGAGCACAACGGCATAGGTGTTGTGACCGCCGTGCGCCTCCCAAACGAACTCCTCCTCCCCGTAGGATTCCAGGAACTCCTTGTGATTCGCGGCTTCCACGGTAGAACCGGAGTAATCGGAACCGCTGGCGTAGGGCAGGTAGAAGTAGACTTCGCCCTCCTCTTGCGGGTCCGTCGAAAGCGCCTCCAGGTAGGAAACCGCGGTTTCGGGGCAATCGGCCGGTTTCAAGTCCCCGTAGGAAACCGCCTTGCAATCGGGGTCGATACGCCGGGTGTAGCCCCACTCCTGAAGCCCCGAATACCGCGGGGAGGGGCCTTGCGGGCAGTAATCCTGATAGTGGAGGAATTCCACGTTGGCAAGCTTCCGAATCCGCTCCAAGCGCTCTTCTTGCTGGCAATTCCACTTGATGCCAACGTGGAAGTAGGGGCTTTCGTCGGTTTCCTCTTCTACCCCCAGCGCTTCCAGCGCGGTTTCCG
>Ga0180437_10004828_pt1 | contig 18854 bp, 17 predicted proteins | sample SS_ome_4_FD_132410 | JGI IMG/M metagenome (GOLD analysis project Ga0180437, IMG submission 132410) | Hypersaline lake sediment archaeal communities from the Salton Sea, California, USA - SS_3_D_1 metaG | ecosystem: Environmental > Aquatic > Non-marine Saline and Alkaline > Hypersaline >... | reverse complement strand
TCCGTTTCCGTCCCCTGTCGGGGATTAGTGGTATTCAGAGTCCTTGCCTTATCGGCCCACCAAGTTGCGCTTTAGTTAGTTTCCGTCCCCTGTCGGGGATTAGTGGTATTCAGAGTTGATCTGAGTGAGTTTGGTCAGAGTACTGAAGGATAGTTTCCGTCCCCTGTCGGGGATTAGTGGTATTCAGAGTAGTTCACACCCCAAGTGTGGAGTTCATGATCCACAAGTTTCCGTCCCCTGTCGGGGATTAGTGGTATTCAGAGCAGGCGGTTCTCCCTCGATGGGCAGGTCGCACTCCCTAGTTTCCGTCCCCTGTCGGGGATTAGTGGTATTCAGAGTAGTCATGGTCAAATTGTCGGCAGGGAGCAGCCGGGTTTCCGTCCCCTGTCGGGGATTAGTGGTATTCAGAGGCCTATATCAACGACTTTCGCCTGGAGTTCTTCGAGTTTCCGTCCCCTGTCGGGGATTAGTGGTATTCAGAGCGCACTTTGTACATTGGCCAGAAATAGGGGAATTGCTTCATTATAATGGTATCTGCCCACCCTCCAAATCGCCACTTTTCGCATACCTCCAAATTGTATCACTTTTTCGTACACTTTTGCCGTTTTTGTTCATTCCCTGGCTACATGCACGACCAACCAAATTTATTATACCCTACTTTATCCATTTTGTCAACTTGTTTTTGCCCGCGCTCTGTGCTACAATGCCCTTGCCAATTATGGAGGATAACACCGATGGAACTGTGCACCTGCTTACAACAGCATCCCTGGCGAACCCTCAAGGCCATCTTCCGAGCCTACGGCTTGCCTTTCACCCCCTCGCCCGACAAACTGAGCGTCTGCGCCCGCCTGGCCGCGGCCATCCTGGAACCCGAGCGCCTGCAGGCCACCTGGCGCGCTCTGTCCCCCGAAGCCCAGGCCGCCCTGCGTGCCCTCAGCGAGGCCGATGGCCAGATGCGCCGGGAGGTTTTCATCTCTCGCTTTGGCTCCATCCGCCCCTACAAGCCCTGGCGCGACGACGCGCCCGTGGCTCCCTGGCAGAACCCGGCCTCCCCGGCCGAGGAACTGGCCTACCGCGGCCTGGTCTTTACCGTACAGGTTTTGCATACAGGAGGTGAGCAGGATGTCCACCAAGGCAGCCAGCCCGGAGATGCGCAAAGTGACGGTGACCTTGTCCAAGGATCTCTTGAACCGCCTGGACATGGCTGTGTCCCGCCGTGAGCGCAGCGCCTTCATCGCCCGCGCCATCGAGGAACAACTGGCCATTGAGGCGTAAATTGCAGCTATCGAAGAATCCGCCGGTTGCTGGTCAGATGAGGCGCACCCAGAAAAAGACCGAGGAAGACATTGACCGTTGGCTGGCTGAGATGCGCCGCCCCTGAAACGAGCGTTTCGTTGCATTGGGCCTGGCAGAAAAGATGGATGAGCGTATCGCTTACACCACGATGGACTCCCGCACGCCCTGACGCGGGGAGGGTCCCCATATCCGGGCCTTGGGCAAGCAGACCTCGCACAACTGGTAAAAGCGCACGTCGTCCTCGGCCAGGTCCAGCAGCGGCCACAGCCTTTCCCGCAATCGTTTCAAGTCCTTGGGGCGCAACCGGCACTCAAAGACGCTGTATTGCACCCGCCGGCCATAGTCCTTCAGCAGGTGGCAGACCCGCGTGCGCCGCCGGTCGTCGGGGATGTCGTAGCTGACCACGATGAACTGCTGCCTCGCCCGCCTGCCCCCGTTCTCAGGCCGCGAGGCTTTCCCCATATCACTCTTGTTTCCCCCGCCCTTTTTCACTTTCACCTCTCCTCTCTCTATCCCTCTCTCTATCTCCTCTCTCGCCCCGCTCCAACCTTTGCAGCCACAGCAGGATTTGTCCGATGGCCTGCTCGATCGTCAACTCGCCGCGCCCCCATTTGCGGATCAATTCTTCCAACGGATACATGCCCATTGTCACTCTCCTTCAAAGATCACTGTCATTCTGAGCGAGCGGAGCGAGCGAAGAATCTCGTTGCCACAAGCCAGGAACGGGATGCTTCGCTTCGCTCAGCATGACAGGCAAAATCTTGACTCATTGGTAGGGGGCGCTTCTCCATTAACCAGAGCCTTCTAACGCCTGACTCTCCACCGCCTCGTTAGCCAGGGCGTCGGCCAGGCGGTTCTTCCTTGAAAGGACGAAAAGTTTTCTGCTTGCCCAGCACCAGCCGCGCCAGTTGGCGTACCTGTAGCTCGATACAGCGACGATAAGAGGTCTGCTCCTTCCTGGGCGCATAGGTGGTCGGCGCGTTGACCTGCGCCTCGTAAGCTTTCACGAAACCCTTGCGGGCCTCGTCCGTCAGCAGCACGGCTTTGTCCCGGCGACGGCTCTGGAAATCGCCCGGGGTGATCTCCCCCTGGCCGATGAGCCTCAACACCAGCCCATCCACCAGTGGGCGGAACTCTTCCATGGCGTCCAGAGCCAGAGAGGGGCGACCGTAGTCAATGGCGTGGAAAAAGCCCAGGTAAGGGTCCAGGCCCACCAGTTGGATGGCCGCCGAGACATCCTTGAGCAGCAGGGTGTAGCCAAAGCTGAGGAGGGCATTGGCCGGGTCGGTGGGCGGATGGTAGACCCGCTTGGTGAAACCCCACTCTGGGGGGATGAGGGCCTTCAGAACCGCAAAGTAGCGCGCCCCGGCGCTGCCCTCGACCCCCCGCAGCGAGTCAACGCTTTGGGCTTTCCCGGCCTGGGCGATGGCCTGTTCCAGAAAGGCCACAGCGCCGTTCACCCCCTGGCCTTCCTGCTGGCGCAGGAGGGCCTGTTGATTCCCCAGTTTGCCCAGCACGATGGCCCTGGCGATGCCCAGCGAGGCTGCTTCGTCGTCCATGAGCCGCAACTGGCGGTGTCGCAGTTGGGCGAACCGCGAGCCGGTGGTCATCAGCCGCCCCCGGAAGCGGCCATGGCTGGACAGGAAAACCACGTCAATGTCCTTTTGCAACAGCAGGGCCACCGCCGGGGTGGTGAGCTGGATATTGCCCACCACGACCACCTGGTCCACGTGGATGATGGGCACCTCGTCCACCACCTGGTGGTCCTTGGTGACCACCAGCCGCTCACCGGTGCGGCGCAGCACGGCCCCCTGCTCGGTCAGATACAAGGCTGGCATTTTGACCTCCTTTCCTTGCTCCTGCCGGATTGCAAATCCGGCAGGCTCGGCCTGGCCTGCACCGCAGCAGTAGTGGTTGCAAATCCAGGCCGAGCATTTTCTCTTACCGGCTCTTGCCCAGCCAGCGATAGTGGAAATCGCGCCCTTTCAGGCAGGCCCGGCCGGCCCGCAGGGCGGCCGCCATGCCGCCTATCCACAGCAAAGCGGCCAGCGGGCTCAGACACCAGGCCGTCACCCCGCCGCTGAGCAGAGGAGCGATCAGCCCAATCCCCAGGGCGATGGCCAGCAGGCGCACCTGGTGGAACAGGGCCTGGGTCGCCTGTTGGGCCAGGTAGGGCGAGTGCTTCCGGCCCCACAGGTAGAGCCCGGCGGCCACCGGAAGCCCGCCCACCGCGGTGAAAAGGTTGAGCAAGATGCTGGCGTGGGCCAGCGCGGCCAGCGTCCGTTCGTCATGATTCTTGTTCATCGTTTACCTCCTTAGTCGAAAGCCACCCTTGCGAAGGTTTAGGCGACCTTCGCAAGGGTTCCAACAGCCTGTCTACGACCTCTCGTCCACGTCGAAGGGCCTGTCCTGAGCCCAGTCGAAGGGCCTGTCCTGAGCCCAGTCGAAGGGCCTGTCCTGAGCCCAGTCGAAGGGGCGGCGCCGCCCCTCGCCGGACCCGCTCTCCGCCGACGGGAGCCAGCCCATGACCCTGGAAATGATGCCCCAGGAAGTGGAACCCCTGCTCGAAGGAAACCAGTTGGGTCTTTTCCGGGCTCAGGGCCAGCCGGAGATCGGCCAGCACTTTGGCCGCGTCCTGTCCGGCCCTCTGCGCCTCCTCTTCAGTGGGACAACAGACCAGGAAATCGTCGGCGTAGCGTACCAGGTTGTGCTCTCGATCGGTCATAGCCAGATCGAAGGGATGCAGGTACACATTAGCGAGCAGGGGTGAGAGGGCACCGCCCTGGAGGGTGCCGCACCCCGCTGGCGTATCGTGGCGCAGGGCCCACCAGGCGCTGGCCGCCGCCGCAGCCCCCACCACCCCGGCCGCCCCCAGAACCACCCCTTTGCGCCGCTTCAGGGCACGCAGGGCCGGGCGGACCTGCCCGGCCAGAGGACGGGCCAGGGTCAGCCCCAGCCAGAGGGCCTCGCTCCCCAGGTGCTTCCAGACCTCCCGCCGCCTGGCTTCCTCATTCCAACCCGGTTCACCGTAATCTGCCCCAAAGTCCAAAGGGTCATACCCGTAGCCCGGCGTTTCCCGGTCCACCCAGGGCTCCAGCACCTTCCCCACCCGCTCCGCCCAGCGCTCCCAGCGCCCTGTAGCCTGGACAGCACTGTCCACCTCCAGCATCTGGGCTTCCAGCCAGCCCTGGATCAGGTCCAGCACCGTCCGCTCGCGCACCGTCTGGCCGATGAATTTCATGAGCAGTCCGTGGTCCAGGCGGTCGAAACAGGCGGCCACGTCGGCGTGAAAGGCCCAGGCGCAGCCCGCCTGGTGGTAGCACAGCACCCGCTGCACGGCGTCCTCCACCGAGCGACGGGGGCGGAAGCCGTAGCTGCAATCGAGAAACTGGGCCTCGAAGAGGGGTTCCAGGACCTGCTGGGCCGCCCGCTGGGCGATGCGGTCGCGCACGGCAAGCACCCCGATGGTGCGCTTGCCTCCGCCCGGCTTGCCGATCTCCACCCGGCGCACCGGCAGGGACTGATAACTGCCTTCCACCAGGGCCCGGCTCAGCTCGGCCAGATTGGCCTCCCACTGCTGCTCGAAGGCAAAGACCGACACCTCGTCCACCCCAAAGGAATGGGGCCGCCGGGCCACAGCGATGTTGCCTCGCACCCGCCGCCAGGCCTCGGTCAGGTTGGACAGGGCGGCGATGCGCTCTATCAATGAAATACTTGAGTCGTCTCTTCGTGAAAACATGGTTCACCTCCTGTAATATATTGGCTTCTGCCGGACAACAGTCCGACAGGGTGGCGGATTATCATCCGCCGCGAGCGAAATGGATTGTCATCCGCCGCGAGCGAAATGGATTGTCATCCGCCACGAGCGAAATGGATCCTCATCTGCCACGAGCGAAATGGATCCTCATCCGCCACGAGCGAAATGGAACTACTCTACCCTCAGGCCCCATCCGTCCGCTTCATCGGGGTCCAGGACCGGTATCCTGAAGGCAGCCTGGGCCTCTCTGACATCTACCAGATAGCGCAGCCGCTGGTCGGGAGGGGCCAGCAGGACGTCCGTCCCCCAGCCCTCCATCTCCAGCCAGCGCAGGTTGCGACGGGCTACTTCCCTCTCCTCCGGCCCTTCAGGGTAAGTCAGCGTGTAAGGGCGGGGGGAGCCATCAGGAGCCGTCAGGTCGGCGGCCAGGGCCCGCACCAGCGGATCGGGACAGGTCTCGCGTCCGGCCAGGCACACCCGCAGCAGGTAAGGGTGTCGCCAGCGGCCCGGCACCGCTCTGAAAACAGCCCTGTTGGCCAGTACGGACTCCTCAACTTGTTGAGGGCAGCCCCGAACAAGTTCGGGAGTCCAATACAAGTTTTCATGTTTCGTGGTGTCCTGCAGGAGCATGGCGACCGCTTTCTGCTTTCGCCTGCCGGCAAGAAGCAGCCCTCTCAGCCGCTCCTCCTCCATTTCGTGGAGGCCGGTGGGGCGCAGGGTCACACACAGCATGGCCTGTCCCGGCGTAGCCTGGGTCACCTCCAGGGTGCGGCGCAGCCCGCCCACGCTCCACACGAAAGGATAAAGCTGCCAACCGTCCCCTGGCGGACTCGGTAAATCGCAATCTGCTCCCGCTGGATTGCCAAATCCAGCGGTTTGGTGGCCGATCTGGCGATCCGCTGAGAGCTTTCTACCGGGGCGGCGTGGGACTGTCGAACAGACCCCACGCCGTACCCTTTTGATCCCACGGCGGATCTCGGCCAGCCACCAACCGTCTTCTTCCCCTTCGTCTGTGGCCAGGGGCCAGCAGCGGGCCAGGTCGGCCGCCTCGGTCAGCGGGTGCAGGCCATAGCCCGGTGGAAAGAGAGCCTGCACTTCCTCGTGCAGGGCCCGCGCCCGCATCCGCGCCCGGTCGGGGTCGGGGTCAAACACCTTGGCCAGGAGCCAGATCCCCTCTCCGGAAGCCTCTCGCCCGCCCAGGAAGCGCAGTTGCAGGCTGCGCAGGGCCGGGTTGAAGGTACCTTCCAGGGGATCCAGTTCCGGCTGCCAGGCGGCCAGGAAGCGCATCTGATCCCTCAGCACCTGACGGGTCCATTCTTCCCACCGCAGACCCCGGACCATGGCCATCCCGTCATAGATAGGCAGCGCCGTCACCTGCCAGGCCAGGCAAGCGTGGTGGCCTGTCGCCCACTCCTCCACCAGACCCAGGTCGTCCCAGCCCGTGGTCTCGACAGGGTTCGTCATCTCTTCTGAGAGGTGAATGTAGGGCCTGTCCTTTGGCATGATCTCGCCTCCTTCTCTGTCAATCCTGTGCTTCATCTTCCTCTTCCTCGGATGGAACACTGCCTTCGGGCAGGGCCGGTGCCGCCTCGCCCTGCTGGATGCCGCGCAGCACCCGCAGCCCCTTGTCCACCACCCCGGCGCGGATGGATTCCATCTCGCGCATCTGGCCGGCCAGGGCGTTGGGTTCGTCTTTAGGGCCCAGGCCGGGGTAGCGGCGGGCTGACACGTCGGGCAGCTCCAGCGCCCCGGCACGGGTGGCCTCGGCCGTGACCAGGGTGGTGCCCTCGATCACGGCCAGGGTCTCGGCGTGTCGCTGGCGCAGGGCCAGGGTGGTGCGCTCCCGCGCCGCGGCCTGCTCCTCCAGTTGCTGATAGAGTTCGGTCTGCCACTCTGCCTCAGCCTGGCGGATACGGGCCACCTCGGCGTCCACCCGAGCTGCCACCAGACGCCGTCCTTCCTCGATCTGCGCCCGGTCCAGGTGCCCCTGGGTCTCCAGCAGGGTCAACACCTGTTCTCGCTCCAGCAGTTGGCGCTGCAATTCCAGCAGATGCAGGCGAGCCTGGTCAAACTGTTCCTGGGTGCGCTGCTCCTCGCTGAGCCGGGCCCGCTCCACGCTGGCCTCCTGCATGATCTGCACCCGCCGCTCGTCGCCGGCTCGCCCGACGATGATCAGATCCACCACCCACAGTCCGTCCAGGGACTCGCGTTGTCGCACCCGTCCGAGGATGCCAGCGGTGATGGCTTCCAGGCCAACAGGGCGACCGCAAGAGGTCGCTCCTACTCTATCGTCGCTGCCGGTGAGGGCATCGTGGGGTATGGCTTCGATCTGGGCCAGGGTGCATGTGGTGACCACCGCGTCCAGAGTGGCCAGGGGCTGGGCCGCCTGGGCCACCCGCCACGGCTCGCGCACCTCGAATTCCACCTCGACGCTCAGCTTCACCCGCCACTTGTCCTGGCTGAGGCCCTCCACCGGGGCCAGCACCCGCCGCTGGCGGGCGATGCGGACGAACTGCACTGTGGCCGACCCCAGGGGCAGGTCGAACAGCGAGTGGCTGCCGGCCGGATAGACCCGGATGGCCCCGTCGCGGGCGGTGGCCACGGCGCAGGTGCCGGGCCAGACCACCAACTCGCCCAGCAGCCCCCAGCGCCCCCGGTCCAGAGGAGCCGGAGCCGTGGCCAGGCCATTGGAATCGAAATCGGGACAGGGGCCCAGGCCGTCGGCGGGCCGGCGGTCCAGTCCGGCCAGAAGCCGCAGTCCCCGCTCTACCAGGTCAGACTTGGTTTTCGTCTTCATGATCGCACCTCCTATTTGAAGTCTTGTCCTTCTCTGCCTAGAAGGATGCATTTTGCCCTCGAAATCTGACACTTTTTGCCTTTGGCCCGCGAATATAACAACGAATCTGGGGATTTACCGAATAGAACTCGCTTCATCCGGGTATAGCTCAGGACTTTGGATAAGTCCCCCCCGCTCTGAGGGATTGCATATTGTGACAAATGTCGCTCAACTCTGTAGCGCTCTTAGCTCACTCATCCTCTGCTCAGAGCGGATTGCTAAATCCGCGTTGTCCAACGGGGATCGCCAGATCCCCTTGGAGCGAGGTTAGCCTTGGCTCGAAGCTGGGAGCCAAATGTCACAATTGCCAGATCCGGCGGGAGTGGGACGGTACATACAGAAGTAACGGCACTGGCTGTATTCGGTTAATCCTCTCTGGTTCGTTGTCATATTCAGGGGTGGAATCGGTCTTTCCCGCGTCAAATTGTCACTTGATGTAAAGAGCGTTCCGTGCTATACTTGGGCAGAGTCTGGGAGTGGAGCGCGGTGGAGGAAAAGGACCTGTTCGCACAATGTCTTGAGGCCAGCAAGAGGGTTCTGGCCCGCTGGGGGTGGAGGCTTCTGACGGCTGATGAGTTGGCCCACAGGGTGGAAGCCTACCTGACCGGGGGTGAGGTTGCGGCCACATCACCCTGGGCCATCCGGCACGCCGCCCTGCGCCTGTACGGCCGTGAACTGTATCAGGCTTGCGGTCACCGGGATGGGACGATACGGGAACGGGCCTTCACCGAGCTATGGGCCTATCTCTACCCCATTGCCCTTTACAAGGCCGAGGACGCGGCCCTGGCCCAGGACGCCGCCCAGCAGACCCTGCTCACCGTCTGGGAAAAGCTGGCCCAGTGCCGCGATCCGCACAGCTTTCTCAACTGGGCAACAATGATCGCCATCAACCAGGTGCGGGCTGTCTTCCGGCAGGCTTCCATACTCGTTCCTGGTCAGGAGGAAAGGGAGACAGTCGAGGGCGAGGCTCCCAGGCGGCAACGGCGGGAGGTGCCCATGGCCGAACTACGAGGCGATGAACGAGACAGCGAATTTGAGTTAAAGGAAGAGGTCGGCCCTGACCGGGCCTTGCTCCGCCGCGAGAGCCAGGCGCGGCTGGTGACGGCCCTGGAAAGAACGTTACGCAGCTCGCAGCAACGCCGGGTGATCATTGGGCTTTTCATCGAGGAGAAAGGGGTGCTGGAACTGGCCCGGGAACTGGACACCACACCAACCAACGTCTACGCCCTGAAATCACGGGCCCTGGCCCGCCTGCGGGAACGCCAGGATTTCCTGGAGGTACTGGCTGATCTGGCAAAGGAGCGGTGAACTGATGGAGATTGGGGATTGGAGCGGGGAGAGGGAAGATGGCCCGGCGGTGTTGCTGGCCAGGGCCCTGGCTGAAGTGAGGCTGCCGCCTGGTGAGTGTGCTGCCTGTCTGGAAGGTCTGCCGGCCTACGTGGACGCAGAGATGACGGGCCAAAGTGGGGCCGCCGCCTGGCAGGGGATGCGCCGTCACCTGCTGCTCTGTACCGGTTGCGCTGAGGAATACGTGGACCTTTTGGAAACGGTCTGGCTGGCCGGGCAGGGCCGGTTGCTTCCAGGTTCACCAACGCCAACCCCGGACCTGAGTTTCTTGAGAGGGACGAGCGATGACTGATCCGTGGGAGCGGCTGCGAAGGCAAGCAGAAGGGGATGAGGATACCCCAGCCGCGCGGCTGGCCAGGGCTGTGATGGGACAACCGGGCGGGTCCCTGTCGTGCGCCGAATGTCAGGCGCGCCTGCCGACCCTTGTGGATGTGGAACTGGCGGGCCTTGCGCCCCGCCAGGCAGACGCGGAGGTAGCCGCCCACCTGGACGGCTGCGCTCTGTGTGAGGGAATGTATGTAGAGCTTTTGGAGGCGGCCTCCCTGGCCATGGAGGGGCTGCCGGTGAAAGAGATGCCAGCCCCCGACCTCAGTTTCCTGGCAGAGACCGCCCCTTCAGCAGAAATTTTGTGGCAAACCCCGCTAGAAACCGTCCAGGAAGCGGTGACCGATGCCCTGGGTCGCCTGCAACGCCTGGTGGTACGTCTGCGGGCGCCGGTGCCCCTCCCGCCTCTGCCCGCACCGGGGGTGCTGGAGGCCGAACGGGCTGTGGAGAAACCGCTGCTCAGCATCACCCTGGCCGAGCACGGCGCTCTGGGCATCGAGGTGAGGGCCGTGCGCTCGGAGGAGGCCCCCGACGTCTGCGAGGTGCGTCTGGTGGCCGACAGCCCCCACCCCGACGCCCCCCGACCCCGGCGGGCCGTCCTGCGCAGCCGGGACGCAGAATGGAAAGCCCCCTTCGACCTCCTGGGCCAGGCCCGCCTCGACGGAGTGCCGGTGACCGCCCTGGCCGATATGGAGCTGATCATCGAGATGGAGGTGAGGCAGAGTTGATGGCAGGTATGGAAACCTGCCCTACCGCCGTGCCTGCCAGGCGGCCATCGCTATCACCAGCAGGAAGGCCAGCCCCAAGAGCAGGGGGGCCAGGGTGCGGTCCAGCCACAGTCCAGCGGTGGCAGCAAACCACCAGGCGATCACCGGGCTGACGAAGCAGGGGAAGGCCAGCAAGAGGAACCAGTCCCGCTTCGTCCAGCGCAGGGTGGGATAAGCGGCGGCCGCACTGCGCGTCACCCGCCGCGCGCCGCTGTAGCCGATGGCCAGGGGCAGGGCAGCCGCCAGGGCCTGCGCCAGCCTCCTCAGAGGATCAGGCAATAGAGCGCCCAGCCCGCCATAGTAAAGAGGCAGCACCAGCAGGGCAAAGACCAGCCCCAGCCCCACCCAATAGCCCACGCAGGCCCCCTGGAATTTCAGCCGTCTCACGATGGACCGTGCCCCGCCGGATTTGCAATCCGGCGGGAGCGATGGGGCCAGGTGGCGGTAGCTCCAGGCCAGCAAGAGCGGCAGCAGAGCGCTGCCCAGGCCCAGGGAACAGGCGGCGCGAAGGACACTGGTCGGATCGGTGAGCCGCATGACAAGCCAGGGTTCCCAGGCCAGGAATTGGAGAAACCACAGGAGGAGTGCCTTGGCCGCGGCTGTCAGGCCGGAGGGGGTCAGCAGATCGCGCAGGGTGAGCAAGCCCTCGTAGACCGTTTCCTCCAGGCGGTCGGTCCAGGGCCGGGGATGGTGCATGGGTTGGCCGATGTAGCAGGCTGGCGTACCCCACTCCACGGCGTTCTGGGCCGCCACGCGCACCGCCTTGCGGGCCTCGGCCACGGCTGCCTCCACCGGCCAGCCCTCGGCCAGGGTGCCGTAGAAAGCCCCGGCGAAGGCTTCCATAGCCCGCTGGCTGACCGGGAACTGCATGGCCACCACCGCTGGCAGGCCCCCTTGCACCAGCGCGGCGGCCACACTTTCGGCCGGGGTAGGGCCGGGCTGGCCGCTTTGGCAGGCGCTCAACACCGCCCAGCGCAGGTCGGCGCTATCGGCCAGCAGGGCGCGTAGTTGTCCGGCGTTAACGGGGAAACTGGCTCCATCCTCACCCTCGAAAAGAAGCTGTCCCTGGCCGCTGACCGTATCGAAAGTGCCGTGGCCGATGAAATGCAAGATGTGACAGGGTTTTTCGCGCAGCGCGGCCTGCACCGCCGGCAGGCGGGCCGGCACCACGTCCACCGTCACCCCGCCCTGCGGCATCCACCTTTCCAGCGCCCCGCTGACGGCCTCGCGCAGGCCGTCCACGTCAATCGGCGGCGCGTCTTCGGGGGCAGCGGTCAGGAGCAAGACATGGTACGGTGGAGGTGGTGGGGGTAAGGCTGGTCCGGCGTAGGACACCAGGCGGGCTACAGGAGTGAGGCGGGAGAGGGCCGGGAACTCGCCGGCCTGGGGGTCATACAGCCATTCCCAGGGCAGGGCGGCCAGTTCCGGCGTAGCGGCGCAGTCCAGACAGAGGCGCAGCCCACGACGACGGCGGGCGGCCAGGGAACGACTTTCGGCCAGGGCCAGGCGGACCTCGTGGGGGAGGGCCTGGAACAGCCGGGTGCCGATCTCCTGGACCGTGCGGCGTTCGCTGCCCAGTTCCGTGGTCTGAGAGGGCCTTTGCTGGGCGCGGGCCACCGCCCGCTCGGCCCAACGGCGCAGGGCGGCGCTCTCGTCGGGCGAGAGGGGCAGGGCGAACACCCCGCCCATCCGTCCCCTGGGCGCTGCCGCCAGAGTGGCCTGGTACCAGTGGCCCTCGGTGAAATAGGGCTGACGACTCAGGCGCAGGATAAAGTTCTCGTAGGCGGGTGGTTGGGACATGTCTTATCACAATGTAGAGCAGGCTTCCATATCTGCATCTTGATGCTAAAGGAGAAGAACGTGGTCACAAACACTCCCGGCCACAGCCGGGTCATACAGATCCAAGACGGTATCGTCGGCCCGAGGGAACCACGCCTCAGGTCGGTGAAGCCCAAAAAGATCAGCGACTATCCGGGCGTCCCCGCGCCCTACCTGGCAGTGGCCAAGATGTACTCCAGCCCGCTGCTCATGGGCCCTCCCCTCTGCGATGAGCTGGTCGCCCTCGTCGAGCACATCTATACTGAGGAAGAGGCATCGCTGATCCGCCATCTCAGGGCCTTTCCCGGCAAGACCGCAGCAGCGGTGGCTGCCGCCTCGCACCGGCCCGTGGAGGAGGTGCGCCCCATCCTGGAGCGATTGGCCTTTGAAAAGTTCGTCCTGTTCAGCTCTGACACAGGGGACAAGGAACGTTACTATTTGCTGCCGCTCATGCCGGGGGCTTTCGAGGCGGTCCTGATGCGGACCTCCCTGGACACCCTCACCGACTGGCATCGCCGCTTCGCCGAGTTGATGGAGGCACTCTACGAGACCGGCTACTTTGTAGATTATGCCCAACACCCGGCCTCGACGGTGCGCTACCTGCCGGTGGGGGAGACCATCGAGGCTCACCCCATGGCCCTACCCTCGGACCGGCTGGAGGAGGTTTTGGATCCCTATAAAGTGTTCGCGGTGGGTCTGTGTCAATGCCGGATGACCCAGGAGATCGTGGGCCGGGGCTGCGGCCGGTCCCTGGAGAACTGTGTCGGCTTTGGCGACGCGGCCGAGATCCTTATCCGCCACGACAAGATGCGGCAGGTAGAGAAGAGGGAGATCCTGGAGATCAAGGCTGAGGCTGCGGCTGCAGGAATGCCCAGCTTTATCATCGAAATAAAGCTGGGCAAAAGCAACAGCGGGGCCTCGTGCTCTTGCTGTGGGTGCTGCTGCGGTGCGCTGCGCACCATCAGCGAGTTCAACATGCCGGGCCTGATCGCGCCGCCGCATTTTATACCCAAGGTGGACCTGACCAAGTGCACCTACTGCGCCCGGTGCGCCCAGGCCTGCCCCATGGGCGCTATGGTCGTGGACGTCAAGGGCAAGTCGTATCGGCACCTGACGGAGCGGTGCATCGGCTGTGGCCTGTGCGCCGTGGCCTGCGACAAGCAGCACGCCATCCAGATGGAGCCGACGCCACAGTACCGCGAGCCGCCAAAGAGCTTGCTCCCCGCATTGTTGCAGACGCTCCCCAATTACCTCCGCAACGCCTGGTCTGTGTGGAGGAAGTATAGAGGCTAACTTCCCGAAAGCTAAAAGTCAGGCATTGAACCTTTCGGGAAGGTGAATCCGATGATAGACTAGCGGGTCACGTACCAGTCAGCCAGATTCCAATGCAGGCCGGCAAAGGAACTGGGAGCCACGCCTCCGACCCGCTCGTTGACCGCTATCAAGTTGTAGGGCGCAAAGAGGAATGCATAGGGCTGATCTTGGGCCAGGATGGTCGCTATCTCGCCGTAGATGGCGGCCCGCCTGGCCTCGTCACATTCGGGAACCCTCAGACCCTGCAACAACAACTCGTCCACCTTGGGGTTGTGGTAAGAGACAAAGTTGAAACCCGAATCCAGTACGCTCTCGCTGGAGTGCCACAACTCCCACTCATCGGGGTCGAGGGCCAGGGGCCAACTAAAGACCACCATATCAAAATCGTGGGTAAAGGTGTCCTCCAGAAAGTCGCTCCAGTTCATCAGTTCCACCTCGGCGGCCACGCCGACTGCCAGGTAGTATTGCTGGGCCAGGATGGCGATGGCTTCACGGACGGCGTTCCCGCCGTTGGTGGACAGGCGCAATCTCAGCGGCTCCCCGTCACGGTCGCGGATGCCGTCGCCGTCATTGTCTACCCAACCAGCTTCCGCCAGGAGTTGTTTTGCTTTGGCAGCATCGAGGGAATTATAGCCTGACAGTCCCTGGGGATAGGCCCAGTGAGAGGGGAGCAAACCGGTGTCCAGCAGTTGCCCCTGGCCCGCCAGAATCCGGTCAACCAGGCGCTGGCGGTCAATGGCCTGGCTGAGGGCCCGGCGCACGCGGACGTCTCCCAGGATGGGATGGTCAATGTTGTAACCAATGAAATAGTACTCGGAGGCCGGATAGCGGTGGATTTGGGAGCGGTCCGTTGCTTCCACCGAGTCTAAATCTTCCGGCATTAGAGGGATCACGTCGAGTTGGCCGGCCTGAAAGCCGGCCAGCAGTGCTTCTTCGCCGGCTGCCACCTTGTAGGTCCAGGCATCGAGGTGGGGCGCTTGCCCCCAATAGCGGGGATTCCTGAGCAGGGTGACGTGGTCCCCCACGACCCGCTCTCCAAACGCAAAAGGGCCAGTGCCGACAGGTCTGACGTTGAAAGGAGAGGTCTGAATGTCGTCACCGCCCAGGATGTGCTGAGGGACAATGCTGACGGAGCCCAGGTCATAGAGGATGGAGCAATCGGCGTCTGCGAGGGTGACGACAAAGGTAGTGTCGTCAACGGCTCTGAACTCCTCCACCGGTGAAAAGTCGGCCTGGCGGGGGCTGCCCACAGCCGGGTTCACGATGGTCTTGAAAGTGAATTCCACATCGGCCGCACTAAAAGGCCGGCCGTCGTGCCATAGGACGTCGTCTCGCAGGGTGAAGGTGATGGTCAAGCCATCGGCCGAGACCTGCCACGAGGAGGCCAGCCCAGGCACGATGGAGCCCGTTTGCGGGTCTATGGCCAGCAAGCGGTCAAAAAGGAGTTCCATGACGGCCAGAGAGGCCCGATCATCGGCCAGCACAGGGTTGAGGGTGACCACATCTGTCAGCCCTCCTTCGACCACAGTGCCTCCTTCAAGCCTGGGAGGAGGCGTGACCACCGCCGCAGGGAGAGGCGCGGGCGAGTTAGCTGGGGCCTCATGATAAAGCTTGGCGGGATCAGTCGAAGGTTCAATCTCTCCGAACTCAGCCGGGGCGCTTGGCCCAACCGTCGGGACAGGAGCACTGGCTGGCTCAGGTGTGGCCGTTCCCCCGCAACCCTGCAAACTCGCGGCCACAGGCAAGATCAACGTCGCTACGGCAATGATCAGTTTTCGGCAAGGCATCAGACGCGGAAGCAAGCTACCCAGTGCTCACCGCCGATGTCCTTGAACTCGGGCTCGCTCTCTTTGCAGACATCCATCGCCACCGGGCAGCGCGTATTAAAGTTGCAACCCTTGGGTGGATTGGCCGGGCTGGGCACATCGCCTTCCAAAATGATGCGTCGGCGCTTCTCCTCGATGAAAGGATCAGGGATGGGCACCGCTGAAAGCAGAGCCTGGGTATAAGGATGCTTGGGGTCACTGTAAAGCGTATACCGGTCCGTCAGCTCCACAATCTTTCCCAGGTACATCACTGCCACCCGGTCCGAGATATGACGCACCACCGACAGGTCGTGGGCGATGAAAAGATAGGTCAGGTTAAACTGCGCCTGGAGTTCCTCCAAAAGGTTGATGATCTGGGCCTGGATAGAGACGTCCAGAGCCGAGATGGGCTCATCGCAAATGATAAAAGAAGGATTAACAGCCAGGGCTCTGGCCACGCCGATGCGCTGCCGCTGGCCGCCGGAGAACTCGTGGGGGTAGCGGTTGATGAAATAGGGGTTGAGCCCCACCACCCGCAACAACTCCTGCACCCTCTCTTTCAGGGCCTTCCCTCTGAGAATGTTGTGGACCTCCAGGGGCTCACCCACGATGTTGCCCACCGTCATGCGGGGGTTCAGAGAGGCGTAAGGGTCCTGGAAGATCATCTGCATCTTGCGGCGCATACGGCGCAACTTTTCGCCCTTCAAAACGCACAGGTTCTCCCCTTCGAAGTAAACGTCCCCTGCGGTGGGGCGGTACAACTGCAAAATGGCCCGCCCGGTGGTGGACTTGCCGCAGCCCGATTCCCCCACTAGCCCCAGGGTCTCTCCTTTCCGGATGAAGAAGTTGACACCGTCAACGGCTTTGATGTCGCCGACGTGGCGCTGGACGACGACGCCCTGGGTAATGGGAAACCACATCTTTAGGTTTTCAACGTTGAGCAAGATTCCATTTTCTGGCATGTTTATTCTCCCTTAAACTCTACTTTTAGACAGAAACTGAAAAAAGGTGAATGGCCCTGTGTCCTAGCGAGTTTCTGTCTGGAAACCAGCAGGCCGGGCTCCCACGCCCGGCATCCAGCGGCATGCATGGGAGCCGCCTCTGCTGGGCTTTCCCGGCAAGAACTAGCGAGGGCTGCTGCTTTTCACGTCTACCCAGCAAGCGATCTTGTGGCCCGGGCCGACGGGCTCCAAAGGCGGCATTTCCTCCAGACACCGCTGAAGCTCAAGCTCTTTGTGGAAACGGCAGCGGGGCGCGAAAGGACAACTTGGCCCTGGTTCAATCAGGTCCGGAGGCAGCCCATCAATGGGCGTCAGCTTTTCCTTGCGTACCTCATCGAGGCGCGGAATCGAGCCCAAGAGGCCCAGGGTGTAGGGGTGCCGTGGGTCGCCGTAGACGTCTTTGCAACTGGCCGACTCTATGATGTAACCGGCGTACATGACCACCACCCGGTCAGCCAGGCCAGCCACGATCCCCAGGTCGTGGGTGATCCAGACGATGGCCATACCGATCTCGTCGCGGAGTTTTTTGACCAGGTCAATGATCTGGGCCTGGATGGTGACGTCCAGGGCTGTGGTGGGCTCATCGGCGACGAGGAGTTGCGGGTTGCAGGAGAGTGCCATAGCGATCATGACCCGCTGGCGCATCCCGCCTGAGAACTGATGGGGGTAGTCGTCAATGCGGTCGGCAGCCAGGGGGATGTTCACCATATCCAGAAGCTCGATGCTGCGTTGCCTGGCCTGTTCCTTGTTCATGCCCATATGCAATTGGAGCGCTTCGCTGACCTGCTGGTTAATGGTCAGGACAGGATTCAGAGAAGTCATGGGGTCCTGGAAGATCATGGCGATCTTGTTGCCCCGCACCGACCGTATCTCCTCCTGATCCACTTTCAACAGATCACGACCCTCAAACCACACTTCGCCTCCCACGATCTTGCCCGGCGGAGTGGGGATGAGGCGCATGACCGAGAGCACGCTTACGCTCTTGCCGCAGCCGCTCTCGCCCACAATGCCCAAGGTCTCTCCCTCATCAACGTGAAAGGAGACACCGTTGACGGCGTGGACCACGCCGTCCTGAGTGAAGAACTGGGTTTTAAGCCCGTTCACATCCAGTAGAGTTGTCATACTTCCCTCCTTGGAATAGAGTAATGAAAAGCAAGGACTTGCTACCCCTCATCTCTAATCGAGATGGGGATTGAGAGCCTCATTGAGCCCATCGCCCAGAAAGTTAAAAGCGAAAACCACCGCTGCCAACACCAGCCCTGGCACGATGACCAGGTGCGGCCGGGTGCGCCAGTAGCGGTAGTTGCTGTAGATCATGGCCCCCCAACTGGCATTGGGTGGCTGTAAGCCAATGCCCAGAAGACTGAGAGTGGATTCAGATAGGATGATCCCTCCAATGCCCATGGAGATGGCCACGATAAGGGGGGGCAGAGCATTGGGCAGGAGGTGGCGGAACATGATGCGCCAGGTAGAGGCGCCGATGGCCCGCGCACCTACGATGAATTCCTGTTCCTTGAGCGAGAGAATCTGCCCGCGCACCAGACGAGCCAGACCCGGCCAGCCCACCAGGCCCAAAGCGACGATGACCACCAAATAGTCCACATAGCCTGACCTGGCCAGGTCAACCAGGCCGATGGTTCTCACCCAGGCTAAAATGGAAGGTTTGATAGTGGCTGCGATAAAGAAAACGAATAAAAGTCCTGGGAAGGCAAACAGGATGTCTGCCAGGCGCATAATCAGGGTGTCTACCCAACCATGGAAGTAGCCCGCCAGAGTACCCAGGGGCACTCCCAGGGCCAGATTGACCAGGGTCACGGTGATGGAAACAAAGGCGGCCGAGCGCGTCCCCCAGATGATGCGGCTCAAGAGGTCGCGTCCTACCTCATCGGTGCCCAAAAGAAAAGTCCGGCTGGGTGGCTGCTCCACGGCGTCCAGATTCTGCTCATCGTAGCCATAGGGAGCCAGCCAGGGGGCGAAAATGGCCGTGATGTACAGGAGCGCAGCGATGATCAAGCCCACTACCGCAGACCGGTTGCGCCTGAGGCGGCGCCAGAGCTCCCCCCATTGCGAACGCCCTTTAGTTTTTACCTCATCGAGAGACGTTTGTTGTCCAAGGGTCATTTGTAAATTCTAGGGATGAAACGATGCCAGTCTACCATCAATCATACCTTGAAAGGCGCATTCCGGTTCAATTTTCGATGAGCAGTCCACTTCCAGCCAGGGTAACATGAGAGCCATCTCACGCCCGGCGGACGCGCGGGTCCAGGAACGCATAGCCCAGGTCTACCAGAAGGTTGGCCAGGCCGTAGGCTGCTGCGATCAGCAGGGTCAGACCGATGATGATGGGATAATCCCGGGCGTAGAAGGCATCGAATCCCAGGCGGCCCAGTCCCGGAATGCCGAACCAGAACTCGGTGATAAAGGTCCCTTCCACCAGCCCTCCCAGCATAAAGCCCATGATGGTGCTGAGAGGGATGAGGGCGTTGCGCAGGGCGTGGCGCAGAACCACCGCTCGCTCGGCCAGGCCCTTGGCCCGGGCCGTGCGCACGTAATCCTCACGCAACACCTCCAGCATCCCTGCCCTGGTCT
>Ga0180437_10004826_pt1 | contig 18856 bp, 20 predicted proteins | sample SS_ome_4_FD_132410 | JGI IMG/M metagenome (GOLD analysis project Ga0180437, IMG submission 132410) | Hypersaline lake sediment archaeal communities from the Salton Sea, California, USA - SS_3_D_1 metaG | ecosystem: Environmental > Aquatic > Non-marine Saline and Alkaline > Hypersaline >... | reverse complement strand
TCTTCCCTTTCAGAAAATTCCACAGCTCCTCCGTCCCCGCCTGATTGTTCAGCGGCTGCTCGTCGTTCGGGTACAGGATATTCCTGTGACCCATCGTCGTCTTCGCCTCTTCCACCCCCAGTACCGTCACGAACCTCCCCGGCTCGTTCCACCTCTTCACCGAGTCCTCGATCTCCTGCCACTGTTCCGGCGTCATCCACTTCTGCCACGGCCTGTCCACCGTGGACGTCTCGTAATGATTGTGATCCACTATCGCAATCAGGTCCGCCCCCGCCACCCTCTTCGCGTGCGCAAAAAACTCGTCCGGCGTCCCCAGCGAATCCGACATCCCCGTGTGCGAGTGCGTGTCCCCGAAGTAGATGAACTCCTTCCACCCTTCAGTCTTGCAGTCCGTCGGATTGCTCCTCGTCCTTATCGTGCCGTCCGCCGTCTCCGCCGTGACGAAGAACACCCCCTCCTTCCCCAGCTTCAATCCCCCTACTTCCTTGCAGTTCCCGTCCTCCTTCGTGAACTCCACCGCCCCCGGAACCTCACCGCCCGAAGGCTCCAACCCCAGCTTCACCTCTCCCTCGAACATCTCATGCGGAGGATTGTCGAACTCATCCAAAAACGCCAGCCTCACCGACGTCTCCTCGCCCACCTTGCTTCTCGCCGGCACTATCACCCGCAGCTTCGCCGGCGGACCCGCCAGTATCTCCAGCTCGTACCGGCTCTCCCTCTCCATCGGCCTGTGCGGACCTCCCGCCGTCTTCGATACGAACACCTCCAAGTGGTTCCGCCAGTTGTTCCACTCCGTCTGAGGGAACTTCTGCACCACCACGTTCCTGTACTCCAAACGTATCACATCCCCTTGTTCCAGCCGCGTATGCACATGCGCCGTCACGTACCACTCGATCGGCTCCCACTGCGACAGCCTAACCTCCATCGGCCCCGCCCCGCAGTAACCCTCCACGTACCCAGGATCGTCCGGATCGTCCATCTGCGGCTGAGACCACGTCCGCGGCAGCGCGAACTTCACGCTCCCCCCAGGCTCGATACCCCCTCCCCCCACTGCGAACTTGATGACAAAATCCTGCTTGCTCCCGACCCTTATCTCCTTCGACGGACGAATCGTCGCCTTACCCGTCGCGTACCTCAAGTCCTCCGGACCCGCATACGTCCGAAACGTATCTTGGAAAACCACATCGTGCGGAAGCACTCTCGCTATCTCGTCTCTGTTAATCATCTCGCTCTTCTCCATCGCTGCTGTCTCTCAAGACGTACCGATATCGCAACACTCCTATACCAAGGAAATCCCTCAGTCCCGCCCCGGGGCTTCTCAGCCCCCCAGCACCCCGAGCGTCCCCCCGCCCACAGTGGGCCGCGGAGTGTCCGCTCCCATCGGCTGCGGCGGTAGATCCCTCGTCCCGATCGAACGCACCGACCCCGATATCCCCACCGCGCCGCCTGCCGCCCCTTCCGCCACTCTAAAGAGCAGCTTCGCCACCTCCACAAGACCTGTCACCGTAGGCTCCACCTTCGGCATGTTCATCAGGCTCATGAATATCTTTCCCTCGCCCACATCCTCGTACTCGAAATACGGCAGCCCCAGCACTCCCTGCAATCCTCCCACGAATTGCAGCACCTCCGCATTACGACGAACCTCCAGGCTCAGCGCACCCAACTCGCTAGTGCCCGCATTCACCAGCACCGAAACGCTGAACATGTCCCCCTCGCGCACCGACTCCCTTCTCATCAGCAAATCCACCACTCCCTTCGTCGACGCGCCCGAAATATATATCCGCCTCGTCGGCGAAACAACCACCCCGCCTGCACCTATACCCCTCACTCTGAAGTACATCACCCCGCTGTTGTCCACCGCCTTCCCCACTACCCTCTTCCACGCTCGATCGCTTATCCCCAAAGGCGAACCAAACACCCCGCTCAACCGCGGGTACGAAACCGTATCGCTCCCCAAGCTGAACGTCCCGTCAATCGAGAACTGCACCTGGAAGTTCTCAACACCCACCGACGCCGTCCAGCTCACCGTCGGACCCGCCGCAGGCGAGACTATTGCATCCGCCGCCGGTGACAGTAGCGTGATCTCATCCACCGCACCCGCAGCCGGACCCAGTGCCATCACAAGTCCGAGCCAAGCGACAAAAAGGAACGCACCCCAAGTTCGCCTTCGTAGTATCATCGTAAAACCTCCGAAAACGGCCCCCTTTCCCGCCAGACGCATACTATATTCCCACCCACACCCCCAGTCAACCATAATTTCTCGCCCGCCCACACCCCTCCACTCCATCCCCACGGCCAAGAAACACAACGTACGGCCGTTGCTTGCCCCACCCTCAAACGCCCGCACCGTAGGGGCGCCGCTGTCCTCTGGACAGCCGCTTGCCGCGCCCTCTCCTCGCCCCGGCAATACCACAATCCCGTGAAAATGATCTGGCATCACCACAAACGCGTCCAAATCAGCCGACCTGAATCGCCTGGCCACCTCCTCCCATGCACGCACGACTTCAATTCCTGCCTCATTCATGAACATCCCCCCGTCGCGCACCTGGGCAAACAAACATTCTCGCTTCCACGCACACGCCGTGATGTAGTACCAACCCCCCGACGAATAATCGAACCCCTGCAGCCGAATCGACCGCCTCTTACCAACTACAGCCCCTCTCCTCTCACCATCTCCTCCGTCTATCATTCCTCATCTCCCGCATCTTCCAAAAGGACAGGGACATGATAGTGGACATAGCCGTCGACGACCACTCTGCCACGCGAAATCGCGAGCACCAACCCTCGCCGCCACAAAAGAACCGGCCCGAAGCCCCTTCTCAGGCCTCGGGCCGGTCGCTCAAAACTCACCACCCTCTACTCAGCGCACCGTCTCTATCTCACCTGCGGCGCTCGCTGATGGTAATTCACTATCGGCTTCGCCGGCGTCGGCGCGGGACGCTGGTCCTGGATCGACACGTGAATCGCATCGCTCCCCAGCGCCACGCCCTTCCCCTTGATGCTTCCGCTCACCAAGTCCACCCCTCGCCCGCTACCCGGCGTATCCTCGTACTTGCTCTTCCCCTCGACCACGCGCCGGATGAACCCCTCCACGTCCTTCTCCGTAACCTCGCTCCGCCTCTTCTCACTCGACTCGCCTCTCGGCAGAACCAGATCCGTCGCGTATCCCTCGATCAGCTTCTCCTGAAGCTCCTCGAAAAGATCGCGCCGCCCGAACAATTCCAGACCCATCACCCTTCCCGTTCTCGCATCCGCCACCGCAATACCTATCGTGTCAGGAGGACTGAACTTCCCCAGCTCGTCGTGAACCTTCTGATACCTCTCTTGCACCTCTTCCGAATCCAGCATCTCGTCGAGGCTGCTCGTCGGGCTCGATACCTCCAACGCCGCACCCGTTCGCTGCACGTTGTCCCACACCTGCTGCTGCCCCGCGCCCCTCTTTATCTCATTCTGCATGCTGAACGACACAATGTTGCTCGAACCCTTGAACTCCCTCTTCCCGTGCCACCGGCTCTGCTCGATGCAGAATACCGCCACCGTCACCTTCTGCTTTGATTCGATGATCGTATCCTGCTTCACCACTCGCGTCTGTCTCCCTCCCTTGATGATCTCCCCGCTCATCAGCAGCACCGTCTTCCCCCCCGTGTTCTCCATCAGCACCTCCGGAACCCTCGCCTGCTCCTTCTCCCTTATCTTCAGATATCCCCCCGCAAACGCCTCATCCATCGTCGCCCAATCCCCCGCTGCCTGCTTCCCCGAATACCGAATCGGGAAAACCACCATATTCTCGTGCATCCGGGGCTTATCCACCGTCAGACCTGCCAGCAGCCTCTCCACTTCCGGCACGTGATCCGTCTTCACAATCGCGGGTTCTAGCGTCGGCTTCGCTTCCTCCGCCCTCGTAAGACCCATAACCCCCGCCAGAATCGCCAGCGCCGCCGCCACCGGCCACGCCGCTCTCGGTGCTCTTCGCATCATCTTGCGCCTCCTTTCAGACTCGCCGCCACGCGGCCATCCTGCTTTCCATAAGGTTGGACGCAATATCCCCACCCAGGTTCCCTGAAAAAAGCCCCACACCGCGAACACGCCTCCCCGCCACCCCGTAATCGTCAAAACCCCTACTCGTCCCCCCAGTACGTGCTGACCACGGCGTCCTTCTCGTCGAACTGCACATAGAAGACGCCTCGGGGGCGTTTGTTGTAGATGTAGAGCTTCAAAGGAGGCGTGACCCACGCAGTCACGAACACGCTCCCCACCACCGTCGGCTCTCCAACCTTCGCTTCTACCTCTTCGGGAGTCATGCCACGCGTGATGCCCATCGTATCGCCGCGATAGCGGCCCGGAGGAATCTCGAAGGAAGTGGCGCCCTCCAGATCAGGGTCTAGCTGGGCAGTTGGACCAGCAGAGCTTGCCTCTTCCGCGGGGCGTTCACATCCTGCAACCACACTTGCACAAACGAACGCGAGAATTCCCGTGAGCACGATGCGGCTTTTCATGTGCCGTCTCCCTGCGGCCGTAGAACCACCTCCACTCTGTTGGACGCAGCATCCCCCCTCAGGTTCCACGAAAAACCCCGCCCCAGAGGGGACATAATCGCCAACGCCCGCCTTCAAACTCATTCCCCGTCCTAGCGCCGCCCTGTCCGCCGTAGCCTTGCACAAAGGCGGGCCGCCGCACCCACCCTCGCAGGGACATAATCGCCAACCCATGCCCGCTAACTCCCTGGACACCGGCTACCCCTCAGAACTCAATCCCGCCCCCTAAGCCGCCGATTGTGTCCCCCTTCTACCTGGGACACAATGCGAATCCTCGCCCTATTGCCACACGGCCCTCCGGAAACTTCCCCCAATCCCCGTCCCAACACACCGGCGTCCGTTTGTGCCCCCTTGCAGCATCACTGTCCTATCCGCCGTAGCCTTGCACAAAGGCGGGTCGCCCACGTTCCCATTACCACTCAGGCCGTTCCAGCGGATACCTCCCGTACTTCCCCACCGCCTTACGCAGCGCCCCGATATGCTCCTCCGGAAACGGCAGACACTGATCCGCCGCGCAGAAGTACCCCCCCTCTCGCCCCAGTTGCCACAGCCGCTCTCGCACCTCCCGCTCGATCGCCTCCGCCGGCCCCTTCATAATCGTCACCGTGCTCACTCCCCCTTCCAGCGCCATACGCCCCTGCGTCGCCTCTCGCACCCGCGTCAAATCATTCGCCGTCGCCTGCACCGGATGAAGCACATCCACCCCCAGCTTCATGAACCTCTCCAGCATCCACTCCACGTTTCCGCACGAGTGGAACCGGATCATCACCCCCCCCTTTCGATACACCTCGAACAGCCGCTCGTACTCCGGCATCAGAAACTCATCCACGATATCCGGCCCCAGCAGCGGCCCCGTCTGCGCCCCCATGTCGTCGTTCGGAGCCACAAACTCCACCCCCACCTTCAAGTAATGCTCCGCCATTCCCAACTGGAAATCCATCACTCGCCGCAGCACCTCTCGCACGAACCCCGGCTCCGTCCGGAAGTACACCATCAGATTCTCCATCCCCACCAGCATATACGCCTTCTCCCACAGCACCTCTCTGTGGGACCCCATCAGAAAAACACCCTCCCTCTTCTCCCTTTCCGCCGCCCGGTATACCTCACCATACAGCCGCTCGTCGTTCGGGTCCGGCCATTGGTAATCTCTCAGAGCCCCCACATCCGCCAGGGGATATTCCCGCGGGAAACCCATAATGCTTTCCAGCTCTCTCCGCCACCCCGTCCCCCATACATCCTTCCAGCGCGAACCCACCGGCATATCCGGCCCTCCCCCCTCGAACCCCTCATGCTCGCACCCGAAGTACCGCACGAACCGCCACGGCGGCGATTCCACCACCCGCTCGGGGTTCTCGAACCGGATGATCCTCAGCGCATTCTCCCGCTCATCCATCACGCCTCTGACCTCTCACCATCACACTTAAGCTCCATCTCGTATTGAATCGTTCCATATCTCGGGTCCGGCCCTCCCGCACTCCGCCCCACCTGCCTGAACCCGCACCCCTCATACATTCTCCGGGCAGGTTCAAAGAAGGGATGCTCTCCCGTCGTCGCGGACGCTTTCTTGAACCCTTTCGCCTTGAGCCGCCTAAGTATCTCCTCGATCTGTCTCTTCCCGTGACCCCTCCCTCGAAACTCCGGCAGCACGCAGTTATGCCCTACCAGCGCCAGCTCCGGGCCTCCTCTCGGATCCCACGATCCGAATCCAATCGCTTCGCTACCCAGACACGTAACAAACACACACGCTCCCACCGCCTCCGAGCTCTCGAACGCCGCCCGGTCGAACTCCTCCCACTTCTCCTTTTCTCGTTCCCAGCACTCACCCTCAGCATTCACCAGCTCCTCGTAGCTCTTGCAGAGAAGAGCCAGAATCGTCCCCCGCTCGTGTTCAGTAATCGGCGTAAATCTAATCATCCCGCCCATTCTACCAGAACGGTCCCATCCGATCCTTGATCAGCCCGCGACACGTCCCGTATCCTCTTCAGTCAGTATACGTCCGAGAAATGAAGCGTCGCTCGAAGGCCTGAGCGCGATAGGAGAGTCACGCATGCGCAACGAGTTCTACGGCGACAAACGCGACCTCGTCAAATGGGGCTCACTTCTCCATCTCGCCGAACTCCACAACATCAAGCTCATTCTCTTCGCCGCTTACCTCCGTCCGGATAGAACCTCGTTACACCTCAACGTCTCCCGCAGTCGCACGCATCAGACCATCCCTCTCCCCGACACCGTCTGGCGACACTTCCGCAACCTCCACAACATGCACGAACTCGGCCGCGCCGCGGGCATCACCATCGACATCTTTGACGACCTCTTCCAGGACCGCGAAGATTACACCCGCAGACTCATCAAGTGGATTGAGCATCATCCCAACAGGAAGATCGTCTTCCTCGACCCAGACAATGGTCTCTCGCCCCAGCACCCAGACCTAAAGCACGTCAAGCCCGACGAGATCGCGCAGATACACGGCGCTATGGAATCCGGAGATATTCTCGTCCTCTATCAGCACGCGCGCCGCACCAAGACCTGGCTCGAAGACACGCGCAACGAATTCGCCCGCGCCGTCGATGCGGACCCCGAGTCGATCGTCACCATCCACTCCCCTGGCGTCAGCGACGTCGCCTTCTTCGCCGCCGCCAAACCCCCCTAACCCTCTTTCTTCTCCACCGACCCAAGCACATGAAGCCGCACCTTCCACCCCTGTTCCGTCTTCCGCCACAGGTCCGCCACCCTCTTCACCTCCAGCAGCCTCGTTCCCTCTTCCGTCTTCTCCTGAACGCGCATATCGTACGCCGCCAGCGCGTCGTTCTCCGTAACGCTCAGCTTCACGTTCTCCGCCGTCCGTTTCACCTCAGGCATCCGCTCGAACAGCGCCCGGTAGAACCCCACAATCTCCTCCCGCCCGTGGAATCTCCCCCCGATTCCCTCCATCCCTCTCGTGTCAACCACCGCGTCGTCAGTGCACAGCCCCGCCACCACCCCGAGGTCCCTCCGGTCCATCGCCTCCAGACGCGCATTCAGCGCCTGCATCACCTCGTCTTCGCTCACCGTCTCTCCCTGCCTCAGCCGTGGAAATCAGTCCCCTGCTCAAGCATCCTCAGCGCAAGCTGCCGCTTCTCGTCGTTCGCCAGGTATATCGTCTGCGTCGGGAACGCAAAGTCTATCCCCTCCGCGTTGAACCTCTCCAGCAGCTCCATGTTTACCTTCTCGTTGAACGCCAGAAACGCCCAGTAGTCCGGTGGATGGTACCAGTACAGCATCAGGATATTCAGCGACGCATCGTTGAAATCGTTGAAGAACACCCGTGGCGGAAACTCCTCATTCAACCCCTCGTGATTCGCCAGCAGCTCCTTGACGATCTCCAGCGCCCGCCTCACCTTCTCCGGCGGCGTGTCGTATGTAATCGTGATGTTCGACAGCCGTCTGATGTACGGACGCCGCCCGATGTTCTGAATGATCGTATTCGCCGCCTCCGCGTTCGGCACCGTCACAAGGTGCCCCTCCAGCGTCCGTATCTTCGTTGACCTGAAACCCACCTCCTCCACCGGACCGTCGTGCCCCCCTATCACGATCCGGTCTCCCACCTGGAACGGCTTGTCCAGCAGTATCATCACCGACCCGAAGAAGTTCCTGATCATGTCCTGCCCGGCCAACGCTATCGCCAAGCCGCCTACCCCAAGGCCCACCAGCAGCTCCCCAATCGTCTTCCCGTACACGAGCTGCACGATAAACATCGCCGCCACGATGACGATCGTGATCCTCATGCTCTTGCGCAGCAGCGGGGCCAGCATGTCATCTATCGCCGTCTCCGTACGCGCCGCCCACTTCCTCAGGAAATGATCGATAACGTCCACCAGACGGTACACCGCATACGCAATCGCTATCGCAAACAGCACCTCGACCGCCGTTGTCGCCGCCCCCTCAATGCCCGCCGGGACCTCCAGCGTGAACATCCCGGGCTCTTTCTCCACTTTCGCCTTAAGCAGCGCCAGCCCAGCCCGCAGCGCCACCGCGAAAAGCGCCAGCGCCGCCGGTCCACCCAGACACCCAAGCATCAGCCCCAGCGCCTCGGTCCTGCCCATCTTCTTCAGCCGCAGACTCGTTCTGTTCAGCACGAACATCGCTATCCGCCCAGCCACGAGGCCCACGAATATCCATGCTAGCAACGCCCCATACCGCCACAGCACGATGTGCATGAAGTCCGTCGTCTTGAAGAACTCAATCGCTCCCATCTCAAAACCTCCGATTCAACTCAATCACTTCCAGTCCGACTGCGTTCCCACTCAGACTAACCGCATCACAGCCGCTTTGCAAACACCGGATCACCTGTCCGATGTCTTATAAGCGAGTTATCCGAAAGCCCGATCACCTCGCAGCCCTGCTTCAGGTAAAAATCAACCGCCGACTCCGTCGCGTTCGACCCGATGAACAGAGCCGACACACCCCTCTCTCTCCCTATCCTCTCCATCTCCCCCATCAGTCGCGACCCGATCCCGCTCCTCCTGTAACCCGCACCCACGAAAAGCGCGCACATCTCCGCGCTCCCGTCCCGCAGCTTCCGACCCAAAATACCGAACCCCACCAGCCTCTCCCCCTCGAACGCACCCACCATCACCCCGCCTTTCTCCAGCTCCGGCCTCCACAGATTGATCCGCTCTTCAACGCCCCGTTCCCCCCATGGCCCCGTCTCCCCCGGAGGAACCTTCAGCACCTTCCGCAGCCTCAGCCCCATCCCGTCCGCCGACCGCTCCGCCACGTACTTCGCCTCCACCCGCTCCGACCTGTCCACCTGCTCGATCATCCCAATCTCTTCCACCCTCATCTCTCTCAGCTCAATCTCCATACCTTCTCCCGAAGTGCACATCTGTTTAGCTCCCGCGGGACCCTCACCTCCTGATCTCATCCATAAACAGCTCCTCCCACACCTCCCCCGTCCAGTATTCACTCGTCACCTGCTCCGACAATCTCCCCTCCTCACCTCCCCAACAACTCACCAACCCTTCTACTACACCCACCCCCTTCCCTCAACCCCCTCCCACCGCGACGGCCACACGGTGCAACCATTCCCTTGCAACCCCCTCCCAACCGCGATACATTCTCCTAACGGCTCAACCCGCATCGTACAAGAAGAAAAGGACCCTCATGCGCGACACCAACGGAAAATTCATAGCCAAGATCTCGGGCCTCACCAAAAACTACGGCACCCTCACCGCTCTCAGCGACGTGACCTTCTCCGTCGAGCGCGGAGAGCTCTTCGGATATCTCGGCCCAAACGGCGCCGGCAAAACCACCACCATAAACATCCTCTGCGGCCTCCTCCAGCGCGACGCCGGAACCGTAAACCTCTGCGGCCTCGACATCGACCAGAGCCCCGTTTCTATAAAGCAGCGCATAGGCGTCGTGCCGGAAGAATCAAATCTCTACCCCGAACTCACCTGCCGAAGAAATCTCGAATACCTCGCCGAGCTCTACGGCCTCCCCCGCGCAGTCCGCCGAACCAGAACTGAAGAGCTCCTCGCGGCCTTCGATCTCTCCGACAGAGCCACGACCCCATTCCGCGCGCTCTCCCGCGGAATGAAGCGCCGCCTCACCGTCGCCGCCGCTCTCGTCCATTCACCCGAAGTCCTCTTTCTCGACGAGCCCACCTCCGGCCTCGATGTCCCCAGCGCACGCGACCTTCGCTCCATGATCCAGGACGCCAACCGCCGCGGCACCACCATATTCCTCACAACTCACAACCTCGCCGAAGCCGAATCCCTCTGCCACCGCATACTCATTCTCGTAAAAGGCCGCGTCGTTTCGCAGGGGACCGCAGACGAAATCCGCCGCCGCGCCGAAAAAGCCAAATCCCTCTCCGTTGCCTTCTCCCGTGCTGCCCCGGAAAAATCGCTCACCGACGAGTGTCCTGCAATTCTCTCGGCCTCTCTCGCCGAAGGATACTACCGCCTCGAAGTCGCCGACCTCCACGCCGCGCTCGACCAACTGCTGGCCTTCAGCCGACGGCAGGGCATCCGGATTCTCGAAATCACCACCGTCACGCCAACTCTCGAAGATGCCTTCGTCGCCATCCTCAGAGAAAAAGCGCAGAACGGAGACGCGCACCCATGACCCAAATCAGGCGCGCCCTCTTCATCAGCCGCAAGGACATCGAGAGCTACTACTCCAAGCCCCCTCTAGTCACCTGGGGACTTCTTTTCCCCGCGGTCCTTATCCTCGCCGTCTACCTCAAAGACCCCGCTACCTACCTCGCCGTCGCTCCCGGAATAATCGGCATGACCCTTCTCTTCGGCAACACCTCCATGGCCGCTATCGTCGTCACATTCGAAAAACGCTCCGGCACGATGCAGCGCCTTCTCCTCACGCCCGTGACTCACCGGACCATCGTTCTCGGAAAAGCCGCCAGCGCCGCCCTCTACGGAATCGCCACCTCGCTGATTCTCACGCTTGCCATCGTCTTCCTCCTCGGCATGCGTTTCGTCAGCCCGCTCGTCTTCGCCGCCGCACTGATCCTCGGGGCCGCGACTTTCTCGCTCATCGGAATCATCGCCTCCGTTCTGGTCAGAGAGGTCTTCGAGGCCATGACCCTGATGAACTTCTTCCGCTTCCCCATCCTCTTCGTCAGCGGCGTCTTCGTCCCCGTGGCTTCCCTCCCCGCATGGCTCAAACCCCTTGCCTTTCTGTCTCCTCTCACCCACGTCGTCGAGCTGATCCGCTTCAGCCTCACCGGCACCTGCTATTTCCCCTCTCCCTGGATACCCGCACTCGTGATCTGCGCGTTCCTCGTGGCAAGCTCGCTCATCGCAGACGCAGCGTTCCGCCGCGCCGCCACTCGCTAACCCAATCCCGTTGATCTTTTCCACGAATCACGGGAACATGATCGCTATCCCCTCCGACCTCATTCCCTATCGTAGGGGCGCCGCTGTCTAGAAGGACAGCCGCCTGCCGCGCCCTTCCTCTTTCCAGGACCGCCCCCTGCGCTCACCCTTGCAACCTCTCCCTAATGGCGATACATTCTCCTGACAGCACAACCCGCATTGCCGAGGAAAGAAGAATCAAAACCTACTCTGAACCACCACGCAAAATCCCCGTCACCCGCGACGTCGACGTAGTCGTGGTCGGCGGAGGCCCCGCAGGACTCACCGCCGCCATCGCCTCCGCACGCAACGGCGCTCGCACCACTCTCGTCGAACGCTTCGGGTACCTCGGCGGCACCGCCACCGCCGCTCTCATGGCCAACATCAACGGCTTCCGAAACCAGGTCGACCCCGACTCCACCCAGACCGTCCGCGGCATCGCCGAAGAGATCATTCTCGCCCTCAAATCCCTCGACGGCCTCGGCACAAGCCCCTACCCCCAGAAGCCCTACCCCACCGAGCCCGGCAAGCTCGAATACAGCTACGCCGTCGACCCCGAGAAACTCAAATACGTCACGCTCAAAATGTGCGTCGACGCCGGCGTCGACATGATGTTCCACACCTATTTCTGCGACAGCATCATTGAAGACAACACCATCCGCGGCGTGATCGTCGAAAACAAGTCCGGCCGTCAGGCTCTCATCGCTCGCGTGGTCGTCGACGCATCCGGCGACGCCGATGTCGCAGCCCGCGCCGGCGCGCCCTTCTGGCAAGTGAAAAAAGACGAGGCCCCACGCCTCAACGATGGGATCATGTATCGCATCGACCTCCCCTCATCCCGCCCCGACAAGGTCCGCGGCCCCGACTTCGGCTCCAGCGCCGTCCTCTGGGGTCCTCGCATCGGTCCCATAGATGGAACCGACGCCGACCAGCTTTCCCAGGCCGAGATCAACGCCCGCCTTCGCGTCTTCGAGGACCTCGCGCAGAAGCAGAAAGACTACCCCGAACTCGCCACCTCACGCATCATCGAAACCCCACCCCAGGTCGGCATCCGCCAGACCCGTTTCGTCGAGGGCGAATACAAGCTCACCGCTGACGACGCCCTCGAAGGCCGCCGCTTTCCCGACGTCGTCGCCATCAGCTCCTGCCCCATCATCCACGTCTACGGCTACCGCCGATACCTCGAGCACCAGGGCTACGACATCCCCTACCGCTGTCTCGTTCCGAAAAAGATCGACAACCTGCTCGTCGCCGGCCGTCCCATATCCAGCGAGCAGCAGCCCTACGAGTCCCACCGCGCCATGGCACCCGTCATGGCAATCGGTCAGGCTGCCGGAGCCGCCGCCGCCCTCTGCGCCAAGACCGGCTCAACCCCCCGAACCCTCGACATCGCCCTCCTCCAGGAGACCCTCATCTCCCAGAACGCCGTCCTCCACCTCAATGCTGACCCCGCCGCCTAATCCCCCTCCCCCTCCTCCGACAGTCCAAGCTGTTCCCACAGTTCCCGCGCTGCGTCGTTCTTCGGCACAAACGACATCATCCTCATCCCCTCCTGAAACCCCACATCCTTTCTGTCCCCTTCCTGCGGAATATCCATGCCGAAAACGTACTCCCTCACCTCTCCCGCACGAGACGTCACCACGTACTTCTTCTCGTACTTCTCCTTCCCCTGGATCTCCGTCCGCTCAATCGTGTACCCTTGCCCTTGGAGTCCTGCCATGTACTTCTCCACTTCCATCATCGGCTGAACGAACTCCAGCCCCGCCTTCACGAACTTCCTTATTACCAGCCCGCCCCCGATGCAGCACGTGCTCATCACTATCCCCACCGCAATCAGCACCCATCCCCACACCGGCATCCTTCTCCGCGCTCGCTCTTCGCTCATAACTCCCTCCGCTCAAAAACCGTGACCCACATTCTCACCATATGATCAACACCACAAATCGTACGACTCCATCTCGGCGCCCCCTCACTCGCCCTGCATTCCCGCCGCCCGCTTCTTCAGCATCTCCTTATCCCCGCGAATCATCATCACCGCTACCTTCCCGTCCATAAGCGTGAACGTCATCAGCATCCCGTCATACTTCATCGTCATGCTATTCGGGTCTTGCCTTCTTGACGATGGCTCCCCATATGCCTCGACTATCTCCTCCTCCGTCGACCCTATCCCGATCCCCGCTGCCGTCTTGCCCGCAAAATCCCTCACCCTCGGTCCCAATACTGGACTGAATGGCGACGGCCTCACGGTCTCCGCCGCAAAGCACGTCACCATCCCGACCACCTGGCTCCCCCAGACTCCGGCAACGTTCAACCCTTTCGAGTAATAGCTATAGGCGGTCCCGTCGATTCTGTCCGGCTCGCCCCACAGCTTCTTCACTTCGTCAAGCGTCATCCCGAACTTCACCTCCCCCACCCCAACCTTCGGCACGATCAGCATCTCCCCCTTCGCGACCAACGGCTCGGCGGCCTCCTCAACAGCTGCCGACGCCTCTGGAGTCAACCCCTCCGGCGTCCCCGCAGCCGTCTCCGCCTCTGGAGTCACCCCCTCCGGCGCCCCCGCAGGCATCTCCGCCTCCTCACCTTTTCCGCATCCGTATGCCAACACTGCGACCACAATCACCGCAAACCACACCACCTTCAACTCCCAGACCTCACTCCTCATCACTCCACCTCCCGCGAATCTCTCCGCGACATCGCACATCATCACCCGACAGTTCTCTCAGGCCCCCTCGCACCCAGCCTCATCACCTCACCCGGATTCGGCATCCAGAACTCCGCCTCCATTCCGTTAGCGTGCGGCTTCGCATCCTCCGGATCGCAGCTGCCCCAGGAACCCGGCGGCAAATCGTACGTCCCGTAGTGATACGCCACCATCACCTTCGCACCGCACGAATCCGCCAGCCGCGCCGACCCCCTCGGTCCCAGGTGCGCGACCACATCCGCCACGTCGAAGAACATCACATCCACGTCCTTCACGTCCAGCAACTCATCTATCAGCCTCGTATCCCCCGGGTGCCATATCCTCCCGTCCGCGCTCGTCACCACGTATCCGCAGCAGTCCCCCCTCACGTGCCCGCTCGACGGGTAATCATGAAGCGCTGGCGTCACGAACACCTCCACCTCGCCTATCCGCACCTTATCGAAATCCTTCGCAACAACTATACGCTTCTGGTCCACCCCCAATTCGCGCAGCCCTTTCACCACCGGCGGCGGCCCCACGAACGTCGGCCCCAGCTTGCCCAGCACCTCCGCAGTCGGCCGACCGAAATGATCCATATCCGCGTGCGTATACAGCACTCCGTCCACCCGCGGCACGTCCTTCGCCTCGATTGGAAGCTCTATCCTGAACCGGTGCCCCGTTTCGCTTACCTCCTCCCCATCCTTCTCCAGCACCACCAGCATCGGGTCGATCAGCAGCACCGTACCTCTTGCATTTATCCCCGCTCCCGCCATCCCCAGCCACACGAACTCCGTCTCCCCCTTCTCATCAAAGAAAGAATCCTCAATCCGCTTAGCCGCCAGTTCAGTCGTCACTCTGAATCCTCCTCACTTCTCAGTTCCCCGCCCCACACACGAGCCATCAATCTCCTTCTCACCACCAGTCCCGCCAACAACGCAACCAACACGCCTCCAGCCGCAATCCTCCACGGCTCACCCTGCTTCACACCTAATACCACCTGCCACCCTCCTGCCCCCAGAAGTGCCGCGTTCGCAAGCATCACCACAAACTCCCTCGGCCTGTCCCGCTCTATGTGAATCCCCGGAGCCGATTCCACCGCCTCCACTTCACCGCCTTTTGCCCTAACCAGTGCCGCGACTGGCCCTGCAGTCGCCACGATCGCTCCCGCAAGTTCCTCCGCCCTTCTCGAACCAATCTCCACAAACGTCCCGCTCTTGAAATCTATCCTCACGCCCTCACTGCCTCCCGCTGAATACGAAACTCCTCCCTCCGTTCTCCTCACCCCTCGTCTCACATTCGCCTCGCGCCCGTATACGCTCACCTTCCACGCGCCCTCCAGCGAAATCTCCTCCATCTCCAGCACGTACGGCACGAACCGCACATACACTCCCCGCTCACGCACCTCCGTCACCATCTTCTGCGAAGTCGACAACAGAACCACAATCCACGCAAACAGCCAGAAGGTTGCCACCAGACCCAGCAACTCCAGCTTCGGCAGCACCACATCACCCATCGCCCCACCACTCAGCCCGTAGACAATCCGATATCCCAAAACCAGCACCAACAGCCCCAGCATCACCCACACCCATCTCGCACTCCTCTCCTGCACCTCCCTGAACTTCAATCCCTTCAGCCCCCACGACCGCGCGTTACCTTTCCCTTTCTCTTCAGTTTCTGCAATCATGTCTTCCTCTTCAGCACTTCCTCAATCGCCGCTGCCAGCTCCTCCGACCTCTGCGACCCGATCAGCATATGCCTCTCGTTCGCGTAATCTATCCGCACACCCTCGTTCCCGCTCATGTTATACGCCCGTCCCTTGCGTCCGCACCTGATCCCCCATCCCCCATACTCCCTCAGCGGCCTGTAACTCCGCGCCTCAACCTTCACCACGTCTTCCAACGGAATCTCCCGAAACGAAAGATGAAAAGGAAACAGCCGCACGTACACCCCGTCCCCGCGCACCTCCGTCTCAAGCTTGGCCCCCAGCAGAAGGAAGGTCACGCCGACCATCACCGCAACACCTACTCCCACGGCCCACAAATCCTTCGCCCGCACCGCCTCGTCACTCAGATAGAGCGCCAGAATCACCCCGCCATACGTCACCGCCATAATCGCGATAACCCACCACCACGGTCGCCCAGCCCTCTGCACCTCCCGAAACCTCACCTCGTCGCTCGCTTCCATATCCCCCGCCTCCGTTCAACATTCTCACGAACCGTCCCATACCCCATACACAAATACGCACTCCAACCCTCGCCTATTCTCCCTCAAGACTTCGCCCCCGTCAGCGCCTCCTCCAGCAGCCGCACGTTCTCCTCCACCATCCCCGGTTTCCCCTCCGTGTACACCCCCACGCAGACAGCGTCGTTCTCCCGCATCGCCCGCGCCGTATACCCGAACGCCTCCGCCGGCTCGTTCCTTCCCGCCGCCATTATCTTGTAATGAATCACCGGCCTCTTAAGCCCTCGGATGACCTCCGTCATCGCCTCGCGATCGCGCTCCAGGTATTGCTCCGCCGCAATCTGCGCGTACTTCGGCGACTCCACCCGCGGTATCGGATTGTAGTGGCTGCACATGTAGAAGTCCGCCTCCGCATTCTCCTCCGCCCACCGGAACACGTCCGGAATGTGACCCGCAACCCCGCACACCATCCCCGCCTCCTTGATCCTTCCCAGCACCTCCGGAATCTCCCCCAGCCGATCGTGCGCCAGCAGGTGATCCATGTACCCCCCGTGAACGAAGCACCCCTTCGCCCCCAGATCTATCGCCCGCTTCACCACCACCTCCGGCGGCCCCACATCCGGGCACGTCTGCGCAAACCATTGCAGCTTCCCTCCCTCGTCCCAGTACTCCATCAGCAGCCTCAGAACGTGCCTGTCGCCCCGCGCAATGATCGTATTCACCCCCACCCCTTCCGCCTCGAACAGCACCTCCTTTATCCGTGCCGTCGTATAGTAATGCGCCATCCGTTTGCTCGCCTCCGCGCTCTGGTGAGAAATCGCGCTGAACGGATTGCTCCCCAGAATGAACCTGCTCACCTCAACGTCATTGATGTCAACCTTCTCCACCGTCACTCCTCCGTCCGCTCTCGCTGGATCTTATCTATCACTTGGTGCACGCGCATCTGATACACACCGTGCCACACAGCGCCAAAGCCGACGACCAACAGAAACACCAGAATGAATATCGGTATCCCAGCCATAAACTCCGCATCATTCAGAAGCAACTCCCCGACAGTCTCAATGTACTTATTTCCCTCGGGAATGTCCGGGGCGCTCTCCATTCGTGCGATGAACCGCTTCGTCCCTTCGTAGTGTTCCGACGTGCGCGCTTTCGCCAACGGATACAGGACCAAAGCTCCCACTATGACGACTGCGCCAAGGATTGCATTAATCCGCCCATCCCTCTTACTCTTCGCGATCATGTGAGAATCATGCAGGAACAGCACCTTCAAAATCCGCTCCTTCATAGCTTCCGCACCTCCTCCCGGCAGTACGTGGCAACCAGCGCCACCGTCAGTACCCACATCAACCGTCTCAACGTTCCACTCCTTTCCGTACCCTCGATTCTGCACGCCGATAATACCTACGCACACCCGCGAAATCAACGCGAGCCCCGCCTATCCCCGACACGCGCTTCTCCCCTACCCCGGCCCATCCCTCGTCCTCCTCCCAAACTCCCTTCATAGTTCACATACTTGAATTCGGCCCAATAGCCCTCTATCATCTCTCCGTCTCGGCCGCCCGCTACCTGGAGGCCGAACCGATAGACTCTTCAGCACGCGCGCGGAGGTGCAATATGATCAACACAAGGTTCTCGCCAATCACGGCCATTCTCGTCAGCGTCGCTCTCGTTCTCGCCTCCGCCGCGCTGGCCGCCCCCAAGGACGACCGCGTCCGCGAAGTCGAGCAAACCGTCCGTCACTTCACCGAATCCCCCTTCGCCATCCACGGCTACCGGCCTTCGCTCGAAAAGCAGGACGACCTCCAGATCTTTCTCGACACCGGCGCTCACGCCACTCGCACAGGATTGACCCGCTACTCGACCGAGCCCGAAGAGGGCACGTTTGACTGGATCCGACCCGATAAGTCCATCTCCGCAAACGAGGAGATCGGAACCACCACTCTTCCCTGGCTCGTCAGCTCCTCCCCCTGGGCTCAAACCGAAAGGCTCCGCGACCTCAACAAGCAGGCCGCCGACCGCGGCTCACCCTCCGGCAGCTACCAGAACCTCGAACTCCCCCCTGACCTCGACAGCTACCGCAGGTGGGTCACCACCGTCGTCGAACGATACGACGGCGACGGCGTGGACGATATGCCCGGCCTCAAAGAAGGCATCCACGCCTGGCAGATCGAAAACGAATGGACCTGGCGTTGGAGCGGCACGCCCGAGGAACTCCTCGAACTCCACCGCGTCGCCAGCGAAGCCGTCCGCGCCGCAGACCCCGCCGCCAAAATCGTTCTCGGCGGGCTTACCGGCATCGAGGGCGCTGCCCTCGCCGATGGCTATCTCGACGACGGGTCCATCATCGTCGGAGGAAAGCCCGTCACCGCCGAAATCGTCAGAGAGCACCCCGCAGCCAAAGAAATATTCGCCCGCATCAACATAATCTTCGACCGCGGCGCCGACTACTTCGACGTCGTCTCCTTGCATAAGTACGGCAGCTACGACCACATACCCGCCTGCGTCGCATGGCTCGAAGACAAAATGGCCGCGAACGGCTATTCGCGACCCATCATCGGCACCGAAATCGGCGGCCCCTTCATCGCCTCGCAGGAAGCCTACAC
>Ga0180437_10004825_pt1 | contig 18857 bp, 15 predicted proteins | sample SS_ome_4_FD_132410 | JGI IMG/M metagenome (GOLD analysis project Ga0180437, IMG submission 132410) | Hypersaline lake sediment archaeal communities from the Salton Sea, California, USA - SS_3_D_1 metaG | ecosystem: Environmental > Aquatic > Non-marine Saline and Alkaline > Hypersaline >... | reverse complement strand
CTCGATAAGCCATCTGTCCTGCTGCTTGGTCAGGTTGAGCCTGGCTTTTGCAGTTATAGTCGACTGCAGGTTCCGGGCTACGAAGCTTTGTTCATCAAATACCGTTCGGACGGTCATAAAGACGGCTGCCTGGGGCGGCGAGATTTTCTCTTCCAGGATCGTTTTGTAGTTTTTCTTTATCAGAGGCTGTGACAGCCACGTTCGACAGTAGTGCATCAGGATATTCTTGGTATTATGATACGAGTCATGATAGCTCTCGGAGATGAGCGGCTCAATGGCGCCGGGGTCTTCGTGCCGCGCGGCTTTCAGGGCGGTGTCGATTACGGCCCGGACTTCTTCCTTTTCTGTTCGCACGAGGCAGTCCATTCCGAAACCACCGGCAGCTACGACCAACGGTATGAGCCAGTGCCACCATCGCCATCTGCCCGGGCGAATGCTCCAGCCAATCAACAGAAAAACCAAACCAGCAACTGCGACGACCAATAATGTCCAAGGCTGTTCGAAGAAATTCAACATTTTCATGAATCCCTTTCGCCGGTCAGTTTCGCATGGCCTGTATGGGCGAAGGTATTCTTCCTCGCCGGGCTATGAATCTGGGCGAGGCGACTTTCGATACTTTCATGATCGGCGCCGAGCCTAAGAGACCGCCGAAATGAACAATATCTCCGGGCTTCTTGCCAGGAACAGGGATAACGCGCACACCGGTGGTCTTGTTGTTTATAACACCGATAGAAAGTTCGTCGGCGATTATCGCCGAGAGTACGTCAGCGGGTGTTTCGCCGGGAACTGCGAACATGTCCAGGCCAACCGAGCAGACACTCGTCAGCGCTTCGAGCTTTTCAAGACTGAGCGTTCCTTCTTTCGCGGCGCGGATCATTCCGGCGTCTTCGCTTACGGGGATGAAGGTTCCGGAGAGGCCGCCGATATTTCCCGACGCCATCGCGCCGCCCTTCTTGACAGCGTCCATCAACAGTGCCAGCGCGGCGGTCGAGCCGGGAAGGCCCATTCGCTCTACACCCATTGCCTCGATGATTTCCGCCACCGAATCGTGTGCGGAGGTTGTTGATGCCAGCGAGATGTCTACGATGCCGAAGTCGACGCTCATAAGCTGCGCCATTTCCCTGCCGATAAGCTCGCCGGCGCGGGTGATCTTAAACACCGTTCGCTTTATAACTTCGGACAATTGCGTCAGATCGCAGTTCGGATTCTGGAGCACGACGTCTCTAACAACGCCCGGACCTGATATGCCGATGTTGAGAGAAAAGTCGGCCTCGCCGACGCCGTGGTGAGCGCCGGCCATGAAAGGGTTGTCCTCCGGGACGTTTGCGAAGACAGCTACTTTGGCACAGCCGATTCCGTTTTGTGTTCGCTCGGCCAGGTCTTTTAGGGTTTGGCCGAATTTGGCGACCGCGCTCATGTTTATACCCGCAACCGTAGAGGCCAGGTTCAGGAAGCCGCACAATCTTTCCGTCGTGGAGAGCGCCTCCGGGATCGCATCTATCAGCTTCTCATCGGCGGCAGTCATTCCCTTTTGGACCATTGCGCCGAAACCTCCCAAGAAGTCGATTCCCGCCTTTTTGGCCGCGCTGTCGAGCGCCTTTGCCAGTCTCACAGCGGTGTCAATCCTTCGCGGCAACGGTTCGAGAAGCAGGGACGCCGGAGTAACCGCGATTCGCCGGTTGGTTATGGGGATACCATACTTGTGCTCGATTGAGTTTGCGGACTTGTTGAGCAGCCCGCCCTTTTCGATGATACGTTTCCGGATTCGCTCGGTCAGCCTTGCGAGATTTCGGTCCATACAGTCCTTCAGATTGATGCCGAGCGTGACGGTGCGGATATCGAAATGATGGTCCAGCGTCATCCGTACAGTTTCGAATACTTCTTCAACCGATACTCGCATGGTCAGATCCTGTGCATTGCCTTGAATATGCTTTCGTCCTGAAAGGTTATGGCCAGTGACATCTCTTTGGATATCCTGTCGAAGCGTTTCTTGATTTTCTCGGTGTCGATGTTTGCCTCGGCGATGTCGACGGCCATTGTCATTACGAAATAATCTTCCATAATTTTCTGATTGACGTCGACGATATTTATGTTCGCCTTTGCGCAGGCGGTTGCGAGTTTTGCGATTATGCCGACCCTGTCAACTCCGGTGACGGTAACGATGCAGATTTGTGATTCCTTTTTCTTCGCCATAACTTCCTCCCGGCCGGTCCTTAAACGATGCCTGTTTCCCAGTGTTTCTGTTCGAGCCGACGTGTTTTTTCGTAGTCGGTCATTCCGGGCGCCAAAGCACTTATGGTAATGTAGCCTTCCGCAAGCGAGGCGGAGTCCGTGGGGCCGTTCTTTTCGGAATCGTCGCGGTGCAGACCGCCGACAAGCTGGAAGATGGTTTGCCCATGCTCATTTTTCTCACGTGTGTAGTGCTCGTGGAAACCTTCGATAGACTGTGGGACCACACGGACGCCCTTCGGCGGGCCCGCTGACAACTGTGGGATGTTGACATTTATGACACAGCCGCTCTTGACGGGCATCAACTTTTTGAGGATTTTCGCGCAATATCCCGCGGCGGTTTCGAAGTCCATCGTTTCTTCGAATTCGTAAGCAAGGCTCATTGCGACAGCGGGGATTTTCAGGAAAGCCGCCTCCATTGCCGCGGCAACGGTTCCCGAGTAGTAAATGTTGATTCCGGCGTTGGCGCCGCTGTTTATTCCGGCCACTACCAGGTCTATCGGCTTGTCGCAGAGTTGCATGGCGGCGATCTTGACGCAGTCTGTAGGCGAGCCCTGGATGCTGAAACCGGTGAACAGACCATTGATATCGACTTCGTTGCCGACGACCGGCTGATTGAACGTGATGCTGTGGCTACTGCCGGACTGGCTGTTGGCCGGCGCAACAACCGTAACATCGCCGATGTCCGCCAACTTCTTGTAGATGGCGGAAAGGCCCGGTGCAAAAATCCCGTCGTCATTCGTCAGTAAAATATGCATATTCTCAGTTCGCTGTTGCCGCCAGCCTTTTTCGATTCAAGATAACGATAAGTCGGCGCCAATTATAATCGTTCGGACAGCTTGCGTCAATCAGCGACGGTGCGTATAATGCCGGCTGTTATGGAAAAGTACTTACGGGGTGAAAAGTGCGTTGAAATGACTCGCGATGAAGTTCGTGCGGTTGATTCGTGGGCCATCAATGAGATAGGCGTTCCGGGGGCGGTATTGATGGAAAACGCCGGTCGCAGTTGTGCCGAGTTGATAAGAGAGAAGCTTTGCGGTGTTGAAAGGCCGAAGGTCTGCATGTTCTGTGGGTCGGGCAATAACGGCGGCGACGGCTATGTCATTGCGAGGCATCTTATGAACAGCGGCATTAGGGTTGTCGTTGTATTGTGCGCGGAGTACAAAAAAATCAAAGGCGATGCAAGGGTTAATCTCGAGATTCTCGAACGCCTGGGGCATCCGGTTGACCGGTTGGATTTGAAAAACGTCGATATAGCCGAGCGTGTCAGATACTATGCCGCCGGTGCGGACATGATTGTTGATGCTCTTTTCGGCACCGGTCTGCGGGGTGAACTGCGCGCCGAATACAGGGAGTTGATACGAAGCATAAATTCGCTTAAGGGCCCTGTCCTGGCGGTGGACATCCCTTCGGGACTGGACTGTGACAGCGGCGAAGTTCTCGGAGAGGCCATCCGAGCCGACTATACGGTAACGTTTGTGGCGGCGAAAAAAGGGTTCACCGCGCCCGAAAGCACCGAATATACGGGCGAGATCTACATTTGCTCAATAGGAGTTGAGCCAAAAGGCGATGGTCCGGCTCAGAATGCCCCCGCCTGACGAGACTGGGTTTTGTAACCACTCAGGTAGAGGAACCTTTCATAGTTGTATATAGGCACCATAAGTTCTTTCGCCCTATCCACGACCTGGTCATAATACTCAAGCATTCGCTGGGAATCGTCATACTTCTGCATCGCCATCGGGTCGGCCTCGATGTCTTCAAAGGTGGGTTTCTTGAGCTGGGGAGGCCTTTTGCCAAGGACAATGAAGTCCGTGTCGATGGAAACGGCGCTGTCCAGCCTGCCGCCCCAGTTTTCAATTAGTGCGCTTATCCTCTCGACGGCGTCGAACTCGACAAATCCGTCATCGTTGATATCGAACTCGCCGGCAACCACAAACAGGTTTGTCTTGTCGCTGTCCCAGATTAAATTAGCGACAATATCGTCAAGAACGATGGGGTCTTTCTCACTGGTGTGTATTATCCTCGCAGTTGAAATCTTCTTGCCGACGTCGAAAACTTCGATCTCTGCCTTTCCCTTGCCGCTTTTGGAGATGAACCGGCTTTTATCGTAAACCGCAAACGTCAGACCGGGATAAACGCGGTCGTCGCTTCCGATGTTCAGATGGACAATACCCGCGCGATCGTCGATTAGTATTATCTTGCCGTCGGCCTTGAATGCAGCTGCATTCGGATCGGGTATCGGTTCGGTTTTGCGCAGTTCATCGATGGCAAGCTGCAGCTTGCCCTGGGCCTGCATCAATTCGGCCTGCGTTTTAAGCAGTTCTTTGCGCGTGGCGGCCTGTTCGGCTCTGAGTTCCTGAGTCTGGATTAAGAGGGTCTGGACCCGCTGCTCCGAGGTCTGCTGCAACAATTCTTCAAGAGCATTGTAGTCCTGCCGTATTTTCTCGACCTGCTGTCTGAACTGCTCTTTCTCTTGAAGCAGGGTTCTTCTTGTTTCATCATCGGCTTTTCGTGCAATATCGAAATCGCTCTGAAGTTTTTCGTGGTTTTCGTCGGCGGCCCTGAGTTTGTCGTTAAGATTGTCGATTCGCGCCTTGAGCAGTTCGACCGTTGGTATAAGTCCGGCGGTATTTGGGTCGTCGGTGATATTCAGGGACTCAAATGCTTGCTTTGTTTTGCCCATGGCATTTGCATGCTTGACTTCGGCGGAATCATCTCCGGCGGGTCCTCCAAGAGTCAACGACACCATTTCGTCGAAGTAACCGAGCATTGTGCCCATGTAGCTCTTGTCCTTCAGCTTGCTTCCTACAAGTGCGCCTTTTCTGTTGACTTCGATTGGCTTGGCCATCTCGGCGAGATCGCTTCTCGCGGTATTCGCGTTTGTTTTCTGCTCTTCAAACTTTATATAGAAGACAATTGCAACGACGGCTACGGCAATAAAAAGCCCGATAAAAGTCAATGCAGCGTACTGCCAACCATTGGTTTGCGGTCTTTTGCCTGCTGGCATAGCGAGACTCCTTAAACTGTGAAAAACAAACTAAATTCAAGATTGCACAGGTAATATTCTATCATCCTGTGAGCCCCCACGTCAACAAAAAAACGGATTCGAGGCAGTTTTACGAGCGATTTGACAGGTTTTGAGCAATAAACAGCCTCAAACCGCACACAAGGTCGAGAAGTTTTCAAGGCTTGCGGCATAGTCTGTCCAGCAGAGGCGGTAATTCGCCGATTCGGTGGATTTTATAGGCAGCGGCGGCGCCGGGCTGATCGGATGTTTCGTTGTGAAGACGCCCCGGGCGGACCAGTTGAATGCTGACAATACCCAGTCGATTCGGGGCGACAAAATCCTTCTTCTCGTTGTCGGCTACATAAACTGCCGTTTCGGGCCTTGCACCCAGGTTTTCAAGCAGCTTTTCAAAGCCTACAGGGGACGGTTTCCAGTGCTCTCTTCCCAATTGCTCGGTGTAAATTATGCTCTCGAAGTATTTCTCGATACCCAGAGCCTCGACCTTCAGTTGCTGGGCGGGCAGGAAACCGTCTGTCAACAGCGCTAAGGTGTACTTTCTGCTTAGCTGCTCAAGGACCTCCCGGCTATCGGCTGGAAGTGATATCGCGGGGCTGTGGTTACGATAGACAGTCACCAGGTCCTGGATCAATCTGCTTTGGCAAGCGATGCCCACATCCTCGAGGGCGGCGTTGAAGGTTTTTGTTCGGTTGCCGGAGGTAAATTGCGTCCAAAAGGCTTCGAAAAGACGTTCCTGCGGGGGCGACCCGGGCGACTGATTCAGCAGATTCGCCACGGCGGCAAAACCGCTTCGACAGTAGTCAACTTCGTCATACAGGGTATCGTCCAGGTCAAATATAACTGTTTCTGTCATTGGCGTCCCGTAGTTGGTGTCCGATGCAAGCGGCCCATAGTGGTGGGATGGCGATGTTTTTTCAGTACTTTTCAAACAATCTACCCCACTCTGTTTTCATAAATCGGTCCACTATCTTTTTGCCGGTTGTGGGATACCAGATTTTGTCATGGTAAATCGCTGAGCCGAAAATAAACGCGTAAACTATCGGTGTGTGAAACATCAGTTTTTGGAGCCACTTCAACGGTCCGAACCAGAACACGTTGCCGACCCTTGAGGCGGCGTTGTTGCCTGTATGGAAGGCCCAGTTTTCTTTCTCTACGTCGACGTCGCCGACGATCTCGATTTCCTCGATTCGGCCGGTTCCGAGCCCCCGTTCGTGGGCAGCTCTGATGAACAAGTGGTCCATAGGATCGAAGCCCATTATCTTTGCGGCAACGGCGTCTACGGCGACACAGTCATTCGAAGCAAGAAGTGTGCTCTTCGCAACGGGAATCATAGTTCGCGGGCCGGGACCATTTCCGGCAGTCGTGGCGTCGGTGACTACGAAAATTCCCTTATGTATTTCCTTTTGAATCGCCAGCAGGTCAACAAGCGTTTCATGAATCTTCGAATGGCAGTAATGGCGTTTGTTGTCGAGCAGCCCGCCGAAGGCGTTTTTCATAGCTCCTGTCATATTGGTGTAGATATGGCACTTTACGGTAGGCAGATGTACGACGTTTTTACCGTGGAAAAAATCGGGAATGTAAATACCTTTCGGAAAGATTTTATCCAGCACGAGCATCGCGGCTTTCGGCTCGTAGCGCCGCCACGTCATGTCGGCGGGTTTGAAATTGTATCTTACAGGGATGTTGTGGCGTTCGAGGACTGGCCTTTGCTTGTTGAGTATTTCGCCTTTGCTTGCGCTGGTCACGACGGTTTCATTTTCGACGCAGACAAGGTCATCGAAGCCTGCCTTGCGTAGCCCAAGTATTGTGCCTTCAAGCTGCCACGGGGTGGTATTGGCGCCTGGAAACATAAGGTGCCACGAGAGATTGTTCTTCAGGATGGTAGTTACGGAGCGGTCCAGAGACTGTTCAACATCCGCAAGGTTCATGAGACGGCCGACATCGTCCACGACGGTCTGCGGTCTGGTCCGGATTAGGGCCACTTTGCTTTTCATATACAATACCAATCGACTATCAGGGCAGGAATCCTGTAATTATGGATGATACAAAGATGCCCGAAATTTTATCGTATACAAACTCATTGGTTCTACTAATATATACTAAGCGCTGTTCGCATGAATATCAATCCACGGACCGAGAAACAGCGTCGAGTAGTGATATTTACCGGAGATGAAATGAGAAAATACTTTTCGCTGCTGCGAGTTTCCCACTGGACGAAGAACGTTTTCCTCTTCGTCGCCATGATATTCGGGGGCAAGCTCGTTGGGCCGCTGGATGTAGTATTGGCATCTGTAGGCAGGGTCACAGGCGGTTTTCTGTGCTTTTGCCTGGCATCATCGGCGGTCTATATATTCAACGATATAATCGACCGAAGCACCGACGTTCTGCATCCGGAGAAACGCCAACGTCTGATTGCAGCCGGGACAGTGACGATTGGAACCGCACAGGTCATATCTTTGCTGTGCGCCGGGGTGGCGATTACGGGCAGTTTGCTGCTCGGGCTGCGCTTCGCAACGGTCGTTGTCGGATATATTTTGCTGATGATTCTGTATTCTGTTTTGCTGAAGAAGGAAATGATTCTGGATTGCATGGTCATATCGATAGGTTTTTGCCTGCGGGCGGTTGCGGGCGCCGTTGTCGTTGGTGTGGAGATTTCACCGTGGCTGATTATCTGTACGTTTGCTTTGTGTCTTTTCCTGAGTTTCGGCAAGCGCCGCAGTGAAATAGAACAGTTGGGCGAAGAAGGCGGCGCGTTTCGTAGAACGCTTGCAGGCTATACGCCGGAACTTCTCGGCCATATGGTGGACGTGACAAGCGGGGTGGCAATCGCCTGTTTCTTGCTTTATACGATGGATGACAGGACGCGCGAGGTGTTCGGAACCAACAACCTTGTGTACACCATGCCAATGGTTCTGTACTGCATTTTCAGATTCAGCGCGCTGATACAAAGAGGTGAATACTCGGACCCGGTGCGTTTGATCCTTAGAGACAGACCGTTTCAGATTGGCCTGGTCCTGTGGGTGACGGCATGTATTATGATTATTTACGCCCAGAGGTTCCACCTTGTCTCCGGCGGTTAGTTCGGTCCGTTGGCGCGACCTCTGTTTTTTCCCCGTTCTGTATTTTGCTTCAACCGCAGTTGTTGTGATTCGTATGGAAAGACATGGCCGAGGTAAGATTGCAAAAGGTTCTGGCGGGGGCGGGTGTTGATTCTCGTCGCAAGTGCGAAGAACTCATATTGGCTGGGGCGGTCCGTGTCAACCGCCAGGTGGTGGACAGCTTGCCTGCGTTTGTAGATCCTGAGAAGGACGTTGTAACGGTCAACGGTAAGAATATCGCGGCGGCTCGAAAGGTTTATTTTCTGCTGAACAAGCCGAAGGGTGTGATATGCACGAATTCGGACCCGCAAGGAAGAAAAAAGGCGATAGACATCATCGATGCGAAGGAGCGCATATTCTGCGTGGGAAGGCTGGATGTTGATACTACGGGAGTAATTCTCCTTACCAATGACACCGAACTGACCAACAAACTGACGCATCCGAGATACCAGTTGGCCAAGACGTACGTTGTCGCCGTCAAAGGTCAAATCACAGCCGAGCAAATCGGCAAGCTCAAAAGGGGGACGTGGCTTGCCGAGGGCAAGACCGCGGGGGCATCGGTGAAAGTATTGAGACGCAGCGGCGCCGAATCACTGATAGAGGTAAGAATTCGCCAGGGTCTGAACCGCCAGATTCGCAGAATGCTGGCGAAAGTGGGCTTGCGGGTCAAATCCCTCAAGAGAACGCGTATCGGCGGGATTACGGCCAGAGGGCTTGGCGTCGGCAGATTCAGGGAGTTGACCACCGCCGAGGTGGCGCATTTGAAAAGACTGAGTTGAACAGGCGTGCTGCGAGGTGGGCTTGCATTGACCCGCGCTACTGACAATGGGGCAAAACGCGGTTGACTTTCCAGCCGGATTCGTATACAATCATGCCTCGGTGTGCTAATTCAATCTTAAATACTGTCTGTTGCTGGAGAAAATGCATGAAGGTGAGAAAATCAGGTTCTTGCTGGATTACGGCAGCTGCTCTGCTGTTAGGTGTGTTTGCCATCGGGGTCGGTTCGCAGGCTGTTTTGGGGGCGGACTGGCCTCACTGGCGCGGGCCAAATCATAATGGAATATCCGATGAAACCGGTTGGACGGCCTCCTGGCCCGAATCAGGGCCCAAAATCGCATGGGAAATCTCGATCGGAACAGGCTTTTCGTCGATGGCTGTAAGCAGCGGCCGCGTCTACGCGATGGGCAACAGAAACGATACGGATATCGTTTACTGTCTGAATGCCGAGACGGGCAAGGAAATATGGCGGCACAGCTATGCGAGCGAGCTTCAGGCAAAAAACTATGAAGGCGGCCCGAATGCAACTGCGACCGTCGACGGCAACAGGGTCTACACGTTCAGCAAACATGGCAAGGTTTTCGGCCTCAATGCGGCAAATGGAGCGGTTGTTTGGGAGAAAGACCTGCATAAAGACTTTGGGATCAAGCCTCCGACGTGGGGTTTTGCAAGTTCGCCGCTTGTTTATAAGAACATGATTATTCTTAACGCCGGGACCTTTGGAATTGCACTGGATAAGAGCAGCGGCGAGAGAATATGGCAGAACGGCAAAGGGGCGGCGGGTTATTCGACGGCGGTTCCGTATACACTGGAGGGCAAAGAGTGCGTCGCACTTTTCAGTTCAAAGCACGTCGGCGGAGTGGTAGCAAAGAGCGGTGAGATAGTGTGGAGATACGGGTGGGAAACTTCCTATGACGAGAATATCGCCGACCAGATCGTTTCGGGCAACCGGGTTTTCGTTTCTTCCGAGTTGGGGGTCGGATGCGCGCTTTTGAAAATCGAGCGCGACAAGGTCACTGAAGTCTGGCGAAACAAGGACATGCAGAACCACCTTAACAGCTCTGTATTGTGGAAAGGCCACATTTACGGCATCGACAAAAAGCGGCTTCGGTGCATGAATTTCGAAACCGGCAAGGTGGCATGGACCAGGGAGGGCCTTGGAAAAGGCAGCCTGATGCTGGCCAACGGCAAGTTGATTATTCTCGGCGAAAGGGGAAAGCTGGTTACCGCCGAAGCGGACCCAAAGGGGTTCAAGGAAATCTCTTCGGCTCAGATTCTAAAAGGCAAGTGCTGGACCGTTCCTGTGCTGGCCAACGGCAGGATTTACGCCCGCAATGCCGTGGGCGATCTGGTTTGCTTGGATGTCAGGTCCAAGAAAACGGCGTCTTCTGGTTCCGGCGGCGCCGCAGGTTGGCCTCAGTTTCGGGGGCCGAATCGCAACGGGAAGTCGCCTGAGACCGGCCTGCTGAGAAGCTGGCCCGAAGAAGGGCCGCCGCTCGCCTGGCAGAAGGCAGGGCTCGGAAAGGGTTTTTCGGGCGTTGCGATAGTTGACGGCAAAATCTTTACGATGGGCGACCGCGAGGACGAGCAGCTTGTAATCGCGCTTGACCTTAATACTCGCAAGGAACTGTGGACGGCGAGGGTGGGCAAACCGTGGAAAACCGGCAAAGCCGGGCCCCGCTGTACGCCTACCGTCGACGACGGGCTGGTTTACGCGATAGGCACGCACGGCGACCTGGTGTGTGTCGAGGCGTGTGGTGGAAAGGTCCGATGGAGAAAGAGTTTTCCGGGTGATTTCGGCGGTAAAATGATGACAAAGTGGGGCTACAGCGAGTCGCCGCTTGTCGACGGCGACAAGCTTTTGTGTACGCCCGGCGCAAAGAACGCTGCTATTGTGGCGCTGGATAAGCTCACCGGACGGACTATCTGGAAGGCGTCTGTGCCGGATATCGGCCCGCGAGGAATGGACGGCGCCGGTTACGCGTCCATCGTTATCACCGAGGCCAGCGGTGTTCGACAATATGTTCAGATGATGGGCCGCGGTGTGGTCAGTGTGGCGGCGGACGACGGCAGGTTCCTCTGGGGCTACAATAAAATCGCAAATGACATCGCGAACATTACGAACGTTGTGCCTCACGGTGACCACATTTTCTGCACGACCAGTTACAAGACTGGGAGCGCCCTGCTGAAGCTGACCCCGTCGGACGGCGGTGTAAGAGCCGAAGAAGTCTACTTTCTGACGCCGGATGAATTCGAAAATCATCACGGCGGCGTGATTCTGCTCGACGGATATATTTATGGTGGTGACGGCCAGAACAAGGGCGCCCCTGTGTGCCTGGAGATGAAGACGGGTAAAATCATGTGGAAGGAGCCGCCGCTTGGCAAAAGGTCGGCTGCGCTGCTGTATGCCGATGGACACCTTTACTATCGTTATGAGAAGGGTCTGATGACTCTGGTCGAGGCGACACCGGAAAAACTCAAAGTCAAAGGCAAATTCAGGCTGCCAAGCATAACGGGGCCTTCCTGGCCGCACCCTGTGATTTTCGACAAGAAGCTCTACATCCGCGATAACGATGTTCTGCTGTGCTATGATATAAGCGCCGGAAGCTGACACCGGCGGCCTGCAATACGAACTAACTAATATCAAGGAGTCTGACCGTCCATGTCCGGATGCGCGTTAATTCTGTACTGTAACTGCGGCCACTATGACCTCGTGGCCGGGGAAGTCAAAGCTCGGATTCTAAGTGGGCTGGCGCAAACCGATGTACAATTTGAGGCGGTGCAGGATTTGTGCGAGCTTGCAGTCCGAAAGGACCCGCGGTTTAAGCGGTGGACCGAAACGGATGGGCTTAAGATAATCGCGTGTTTTCCGCGAGCGGTAAAATGGCTGTTCCATGCCGCCGGGGCGACTCTTGGCGAAGACGTCGAGTTTCTTAATCTCAGGAGCGAAGACGTCGAGAAAATAATTGCCTCCTTGGACGGTAACGAACAACCATCAGAAAGCCGCGAAGAGGTCCTCTCCGGCGAGAAGGGTGACTGGACGCCGTGGTTTCCGGTGATTGACTATGACCGCTGTAAGAACTGCATGCAGTGTTTGAACTTCTGTCTTTTCGGGGTGTACGAGGTTTCGGAAGACGGCAGAGTCAGCGTGGCCAAACCTGCCAACTGCAAGACGAATTGCCCGGCTTGTGCGAGGGCATGTCCGCAGCGGGCGATAATTTTTCCCAAGTATACGCAAAGCCCAATCAACGGTGACCAGGTCGAAGAACTGGAAAGTGGTTCGACGGCCAAAGCGGGCCTATCGGAGCTGGCGAATGGTGACATTCTGGAAAATATCCGGCGGCACGGTAAGGCTCGAAAAAGATTCGCACGAGACGCCGATAGGCAGGGAGCAACAACCATGCAGGAGCTTTGCAACAAGCTCGACATTCCAAAGGAGGTTCTCGCTGCTTTGTCACCGGCCGATATGGCCAGGTTGAAGCAAAGCTCGGCGCCTGAAAGCAGCGGCGGAGTGGAGGAACAGGACCCGTGAGCGCCAAGGCCCTCAAGCCCGCAGTCGTTCTCGTCGCGGACAGGACCCTCAGCGCCGATTACAAAGTTTTGTTCGAGGGTATCTTCGCCACCATGCAGACCACCCAGGTTCCGGAAATTGCCATGCGGCGACTCGTCTCACCCCCGGTCGCGACCGACGAACACGGACACGCCGCTGTTGCGCCTCTCGGGCTTCGGCGGGTTGAAGCGGCACTGCTCAACCTGGCTGGTTTGGGCGAAGAAGACGTGGTTTGCACTACTCCCGAAGCCCTGCCGAAGCTTTTGGGGCCGTGGGTGAAGATTGTAGGTTTTAGTTCGAGCGACCCTTTGGGTATGGGAATGAGCAATACCACGACGACAAATTTCTGGAAAGGCGAATTGTACACCCGTTTCTGGACGCGCCGCATGCTCGAACAGATCGCTAAAGCCAAAGCGACGTGCAATTTCAAGGTCGTCGGCGCCGGCGCGGGCGCGTGGCAGTGGGATCGATACGAAGATGAGACCGCCAGGAAATGCATCGACGTGGTTTATGAAGGCTGCTTCGAATCATCCGGCCCGAAGCTTTTCACGGACATCATCAATGGGCGGGATGTCCCCGAACACGTATGTGAAGGTGACACCGCCGTTGAAAGCGTTCAGCCTATTAAGGCCGCCTCGATGTTAGGGATAATCGAACTGTCGCGGGGGTGCGGCCGCGGGTGTAAGTTCTGCACGATGGGCGCCAAAAAGATGAGACACATTTCAGTGGACACGATTCTTTCGGATTTGGAAACAAACCTCACCGGCGGTATACGGTCGGTCGTGAGCGGAAGCGAAGATTTCTTTCGATACGGCTCGAAAACGGTTGCGCCTGATTTCGACAAGCTCTACGGTCTGCTGGAGCGGATGAATAAAATCCGCGGCCTTTCCTTTATGCAGATAGACCACGCCAATATAACCTCCGTCCTGCAGTTGAGTGATGAGCAGTTAACTGAAATCAGGCGGCTGCTCAGTTGGCAGAGCCGCAGCGATTATCTCTGGGTGAACATGGGCGCCGAGAGCGCCAACGGTCATCTGGTCGCGGCGAATTGTCCGGGCAAAATAGCGCCGTTTCGGCCCGACGAATGGGAAAATATGGTGCGTCAGGCCGCCGAGCGAATGAGCCGGAACGGCTTTTTTTCGGTGTTCAGTATAATTCTCGGCCTGCCGGGAGAAACACCGGATGACGTTGCGCAGACGTTGAGACTTGTGCAGGACCTTGGAAAAAGCCGCGCTGCGATATTCCCGGTCTTTTACGAGCCGCTTTCGACCGAACAGATCAAAGCAGGTCAGCGGTTTACGCTCGATAAGATGAGGGCCGACCATCTGAAACTCTACCGCACCTGCTACGAAATAAACTTCCGATGGGTGCCGCGATTATTCCGTGACAATCAGCGTGCCGGCGGCGTTTCTTGGACGAAGAGGGCATTGATGCAGGTTTTAGGAAGACGGGAGATGTCATTCTGGCGGCGGACCTTCGAGAAAGTCGGCGGACAGATTGAAAACCGCCGCAATATTGAGGATAATTGAGCTATGCAAGATTCTGCTTCACGAATCAGGCCGTTAAGACCGCCCCAGGACAACATACCGCAGACAAAACTGCAGCGTCAGCGGCTACTGGAGGTTGTTAGCGAATACGTTGGCCGGGAGCGGCCAGTGGGCCCGCTGTCACTCGACGAGCTGCGAAGACACTCGCGGGCGGTGGTCAAGGCGGCCAAGATAGATCCCAAATACATAGACTTCACAGCGATACTCGTAAATAACCAGGTTTGGCGGCTGGCGGTCGAGGGTATTCCTTACAGCAGGCGGCTGTTGCTGCTGCCGAAGTGCCTGCGGAGCGAGCAGTGCCCGGCGGCCTTGGATGAGTTCGGCCTGGTGTGCGAGGGCTGCGGCGGATGCCTCATCGATGAATTTAAGCGCCAGGCCGAGCAGTTAGGCTATGCGGTGCTTGTTGCCGAGGGCTCGCCCGTGGTGATGTCACTTATCGAAACCGGCAGAATAGAAGCGGTCATCGGCGTAAGCTGCATGTCGGTACTGGAGCAGGTCTTCCCGTATACCGAGGCGGCCGCAATTCCGGGCATCGCTGTCCCGCTGCTCCAGGATGGCTGTGCCAATACTACTGTGGATGTCGATTGGGTCTGGGACGCGATTTATCAGACCGGCGACGACCGGACAAACAGGCTTAACATCGAAGAGCTTCGCAAAAAAGTTGACAGTTGGTTCACTGTTGAATCATTGAAAGCAACCCTGGGCTGGGCTGACAGTAAGACCGAACTGCTTGCCCTCGAGTGGATGGCCGGAGCGGGTAAGAGATGGCGTCCATTTCTGGCTGTTTGTGCCTATCGGGCGGTTGCCGGAAACAACGGCGCCCTTTCAGAAGATATTTGCAAAACCGCAATAGCCGTCGAATGCTTTCACAAGGCCTCCCTGATTCATGACGATATCGAAGATGGTGACAACCGGCGATACGGAGAGAAAACACTTCACGCTGAGTATGGTGTTCCCGTAGCGCTTAACGTGGGCGATTTTCTGCTCGGAGAAGGATACCGTCTTTTAACTGAATTGAGCGCTGCGGCGCGGCGCACGAGGGCGATGCTGCGTGTCGCGGCGAAGGGACATCGAAATCTGTGCCTTGGCCAGGGAGGCGAGTTGTTTTGGTTAAGGCGGCCCGGCCCGTTAAGTATCACAGAGGTAATCGAAATATTTGAGAAGAAGACTTCACCGGCATTTGAAGTGGCGCTGAAGCTGGGCGCGATACTGGGCGGCGGGTCCGCGCAGTTGGGTGAAGTGCTCACACGGTACAGCCGTTCACTCGGAGTTGCCTATCAGATTCGAGACGACCTCGACGATTTTCGCGGTCCGGACAATTCTCTTGAGGACAAGGTCGGCGCACCATCGCTGCTGACCGCGCTGGCGTTCGAGATGGCACAGGATGACGACAGGAAGCTGCTTGAGTCCATGTGGCGGCGGCGAACGGCGCCGGCGGGCGCGAGGCAGAGAATTACGGGCATATTTGCAAAGTTGAAGGTCGAACAGGCGGCGCTGGGCCTTATGAAGTTTCACAAGTCCCGCACGATAGGCGCACTGGCACCGCTGAAGAATGGAGCCTTGAAAGGTCTGTTGCGGCGCGTTGTCGGCAAGATATTCAACGATATCGAAGTAATGGGTTGTTGCAATGAGTATAAGGCTGGACATGCACAGAGCGGCAGGCCGGGCGAAGCGTCTGCTGGGTGATTCGGCCGAACTTGTCGTCGAGTTCATTCGCAGCCGGATGAACAATGACGGCGGATTCAGGGGCAGGGGCGAGCAAAGCGATTTGTATTACACAGTTTTCGGGCTGGAGGGGCTTGTCGCATTGGACGCCGAGGTCGAAGTACGCCGGACGTTGGAGTATTTGCAGAAGTTCGGAAACGGCGGTTCACTTGACCTGGTGCATCTGGCTTGTCTGGCGCGCTGCCGGGCCGATTTGTCCGAAGCGCTTGTCGAATCGAATATCAACCGTGATACTACACAGCATATCGAAAAGTTCCACAGTGGTGACGGCGGATACGGCAATTGCGCCGGGGCGAAGGAGGGCACGGCTTACGGTTGCTTTCTGGCACTTGGCGCATACCAGGATGCGGGTGTCGGTGTAGCCGATGCGGCGGGGCTGGCAAGCTGTGTCAGGTCACTGCAAAAGGAGGACGGTTCCTTTGCGAATGAGCCGGGCGGCGCGGTCGGCTCTGTTCCGGCAACTGCGGCGGCATTGATGGTTCTGCATTATCTGCAAGAGCCGATCGACTTCTCGTCGACGGATTGGCTGCTCGGTATGTTTTCCGAGAACGGTGGTTCTGCTGCAACGGTGAAGACGCCCGTGCCGGACTTACTCTCCACGGCGACGGCCCTGCACGCCCTCTCGACGTTGGGTGTTTCGATTGACCGCCTGAGGCAGCAGTGCCTTGATTTTATTGACAGCCTTTGGAGCAGCGAAGGCGGTTTTTACTCCACCTGGGCCGACGATACGCTTGATTGTGAATACACTTATTACGGACTATTGGCGATTGGGCGCTTGAGCAAGCAGGATGAAAATCAATAATAACAAACTTGACGAAAGCCTCGCCGCTTTGAGAAAGCAACTGCTGGAGCTTCGCACGGCTGACGGTCACTGGGTCGGCGAGCTGTCCGGCAGCGCCCTGTCGACAGCCACGGCGGTTTTCGCACTGGCGATGGTCGACAGGCAAAAACATCGGGCCCTCGTCCGTCGAGGGCTTGATTGGCTTGCAGCCAACCAAAACTGCGACGGCGGCTGGGGCGACACCATATCCAGCATCAGCAACGTCAGTACGACACTGCTTTGCTGGTCGGCGCTTGCGATAGCAGAGCAGGCCGAGATTTATGAGCGGACCGTTGCCGACACCGAATCGTGGCTCGTGAAACGCGCCGGCAGCCTTCGGCCGGAGACCCTTGCCGAAGCCGTCGATGCGCAATACGGCCGGGACCGCACCTTCTCGACGCCCATTCTGACCATGTGTGCCCTTGCGGGCAGGCTGGGCCGCGGCGAGGAAGCTTGGGAGCTAATTAAGCCGCTGCCGTTCGAATTAGCCGTCTTTCCCCATCAATTGTTTCGCTGGCTGAGGTTGTCGGTGGTCAGCTACGCCCTGCCGGCTCTTATCGCCATTGGCCAGGTCAACTTTCGCCATCGCCGGGTTACAAATCCCGCGAGACGGGTGCTGCGGCAATTTACGCAGCGATCAACACTTGAGTTGCTGCGTAAAATTCAGCCTGAAAACGGGGGCTTTCTTGAGGCGGCTCCTCTAACCGGCTTTGTAGTAATGAGCCTAACCGACGAGGACCAAGCCGGCGACATTGTATCCAGGGGCGTCGATTTTCTCCAGGCATCGGTCCGGCGAGACGGCAGTTGGCCGATAGACACCAACCTGGCGACTTGGGTAACGACCCTCTCGGTAAACGCCCTCGCCGCCGACCCGGACTTCAAGAAAAATCTGTCGGCGGTCGAGCGCACGGCTGTTCAGCGCCGGCTGCTGTCCCAGCAGCACTACAGGGAGCATCCGTATACTCATGCCGCCCCCGGAGGCTGGGCGTGGACGGATTTGCCGGGGGCTGTTCCGGACGCGGATGACACGGCCGGGACGCTTATTGCCCTTCGCAACCTTGATTTGGGCGATCGTTCGGTGACAGGCGCTGCTGCTGCGGGAATCGAATGGCTGCTGGGACTACAGAATCGCGATGGTGGAATTGCAACCTTTTGCAGAGGGTGGAACGCGCTGCCGTTTGATCGCAGCGCGCCCGATTTAACGGCACATGCGATAGCCGCAATGAGCGCCTGGCTCGGTTTGCTGAGCGGCCCGCTGCGGCGCCGGGTAGATCGGGCGATTCGCAGGGCGCTGGGTTACCTGAAGCGTGTACAGAGGGACGATGGTTCATGGACTCCGCTGTGGTTCGGCAATCAAAACGCGCCGAATCAGGAAAACCCGCTTTATGGAACAGCCAGAGTAATGACAGGTTTGTGTGCATTGCCGCCGCATTACGTTCCCAAAATCACCACCGTGCTTGGCAGGGCCGCGGAATGGCTTTTGTCGACCCAAAACGCCGATGGCGGCTGGGGTGGGGCCAGGTCGGTCGAATCGTCCGTGGAAGAGACGGCCCTGGCGACCGATGCTCTGGCCGGCCTGTTGTCTCGCGTAACTGAGGATTCGGCTTTCGCCCGGCTGTTGAATCTGCGAACCGAGGCGGCGGCCTCTTCTGTTTCACAGGGGACTTCATGGCTCATCCGGCAAATTAACGAGGTCGAAATGCTGACGCCGACGCCGATTGGCCTCTATTTTGCACGATTGTGGTATTCTGAAAGGCTGTATCCGTTGATTTTCACCCTTTCAGCCCTGCAGAAGGTGCGGAATCTGCGCGCACAGTAGCCGTTTGGGCACGTCATCTTAAGACAAGACCGGCAAGAAAGCGGATTCTGCTTGATTATAGGTCGTGGAGGTGGTATAATAACGGATGAAAAGCAGAATATTGCGCGGCCCCTGGAATAAGATGAGCATAGCAAGACCCAGAGAACTTGTGTGCGCGGCTTTTTTGACACTTTTTTGTGTTTGCCCGTGTGTGCGCGCCATGCCGACGAGCGCCAGACTGGCCGAAAAAGTTGTCAAAGCTTGGCTTAAGGCCAACCCGCAGCCTCT
>Ga0180437_10004824_pt1 | contig 18857 bp, 8 predicted proteins | sample SS_ome_4_FD_132410 | JGI IMG/M metagenome (GOLD analysis project Ga0180437, IMG submission 132410) | Hypersaline lake sediment archaeal communities from the Salton Sea, California, USA - SS_3_D_1 metaG | ecosystem: Environmental > Aquatic > Non-marine Saline and Alkaline > Hypersaline > Sediment... | reverse complement strand
TGGCCCATCGAACAGCAGAAGGAACTGTTTTCGCTTCTCGGCGATGTCGAAAGCGAGATCGGCGTGCGCCTGACTGAATCTTTCCTCATGGTCCCGAACAAGACCCTGTCGGGGATTCTCTTTCCGACCGAAACCGACTTTCGCACTTGCCAAGTCTGCCGCCGGGAAGACTGCCCCTCGCGGAAAGCGCCTTTCGACGCGGCGCTGTGGCAGGACATCCGACAGGAGTGACCCCGCGGCGAAAACCGCATACGGAACGGGCCGAGGCGACCACCTCGGCCCGTTTCGGTATCGCGACCGACAAGCGCTACTTGCGAACGACGAACCGGCGTTTCACGCGCTTTGCGCCGAAGAACTCCTTGCAGAAATCGAACGCCACGTCCGGATCGAATGCCTTGCACGAAAAGATGTTGATATAGGCGCTGTTCTTTTCCTCGCTGAAATGGGCGCTGATACAACTCGTTTCGATCAGTTGCACCAAGCTATAGCCCGACGTGATCGGGCTCTTGTGTCCGAAGTGTTCGATGATCGGCTCGCCGTAGCGCTTCATCTTAATGAGCCGGCAGAGCCTGCGGACGAACGTGTCAATCTTCTTGCGGCTGCGGATGGTCGCCTCATCACAGCCGTGCAGGTCCAGGATCAGTTCCGTACCGAAGTCCCCCTGCTTTGCGCTCATTTCACCCACTCCTTCCCGAAAGAGGCGGAGCGATACCCGTCCACATGTCGTCGCGCCGCCGCGCTTCGGTTTTGTCCCAGCTTGGGAACCCGCCGGGAACGGAAACCCAAAACGGCCGTGAGCGCGGCACGCGCCGGCGTCCGGCCAGAGAAGGCAACGGAAGCGGATGCTTCCGTTGAAAGACGAAGGGTAAAACGCCGACGCCCATGAAGGTAACACGCTTCGGCAACTCTCCCGCGCCGGCATGGGAAGCCCCGACAAGAAACGTACGTTCCGCCCCAAATGCATGCATAATGCTCAACGGCCGGACCTTCCGTTCAGAAAGCCGCGCTTTCAATGCGCGAAACCCGGTTGACCGAAAACACCAGGAAAAAAGGAAATTCGCACAAGGGACGACCCCGGAAACGCACGTTGTTTCCGGAAGAGTCTGTCGGCTGTCTAAACAGCCCGACGACGCACTATGTCATAAAACCTCCCCGTTCATACGAACGCTGACGGGAATTATACAAGAATCCAACGAGCCTGTAAAGAGCCTTTTGCGGTAGATCGTGTGAAGTAGTCCGTGTAAGAGTGGAATGGGGCCGAGTGGGCCTGTATCCTCTCTCCAAAAGCTGTCTGTACACCAGATACGTCATGCGCTCCCAACTCCTCGCGATGGGAAAGACACCTTGCGGCGCGCCGTTCGCGGGGGGAACGGAGGGAGGGCGTAGCCCGTCTGGAGCCCCCCCCCCGAACAGCAACACCCAAAACGACATGACACGAACCTGTTTACACTATGGGACGAAAGTGTTGCTTGACATGCCCGTGCCGGCTGTGATAGTTTTCGTTCCTCTTTGCCGCAACGCAGGATGTGAAACCATGGGCATCGCCCGCGCATGCTGCAACGCAAAGCGGGCGATTGTCGAGCTGTTGGCGTAAGCGCACAGGTCACACCGCGCGCAAGCCGTCGTTCAGCCGTTCCGGTCCTGCAGTGTCATTTTCCGCCGGGACCTTCCCGTTTCGCAAGACGCGCCGCCAGGACGGGGAATTCTACCGAGGGGGATTTTCGTCTTTGCGCACGGCAACCGCGATGAATTGCGCGGCAGTTGAGATGTGAACCGTCGCCGACTTCCGAACGACCGACGATACGGCAACGTACTGAGGACACTGGGATTTGGCAATGTCTGACAGTGGCGATGGGGTCGTAGCAGACGGCAAGAGGCAGTCTTCCCCGCTTTCTCCGTTGGGCACTCGTTCTCCGCGAACAATGCGGCTTTTTCGCGCGGCGGTGTTTGCCCTTGCCGCGAGCTGGGTCCTGGTGTCTTTCGTCCTTGCGGCTCCGTTCGAGCGAACGACGAAGTTCAAACAACCTGATGGCACCGTGATCACACTGCATGGGAAGGGGGACGAGTTTTACGCCGTCTTCGAGACACTGGACGGCTACAGCGTTGTCTACGACGCGGACACGCGGGCATATTACTACGCAAGGCTATCCGATGACCGACAACGGCTTGTCTCCAGCGGTCTTATGGTCGGCGGAGGGAACCCGGCGACGCTCGGTATCCCCAAGCATTTGCGCATGAGTCGCGACGCCATCCGCGCTCAGGTGGCCCGGCGACGCCAGCGGTGGGAACTCGGCATGCAAGTCGAGGAGCGCTGGAGCCAATTGAAGGCGTCGCTTCAGGAGGCCGACGAGGAGATTGACGGCACGGGTGTCTCCGCCCCACCGAGCCAAACAACGACCGGCGCAATGACCGGTCTCTGCCTCCTCGTGGACTTCAGCGACGAACCGGCCTCGGTTTCACAGTCAGAGGTTGACAACTTCTGCAATGGCGACGCTTACACGGGCTATGGCAACAACGGGTCGGTGAAGCAATACTTCCAGGACGTTTCCGACGGGACCCTGACCTATACGAACGTGGTCACGGTCTGGATTCGAGCCCCGCAACCGAAAGGCTATTACGATGATCCGACCCAAGGCTGCGGCTCGCAGGGCAACCTGCTGGTGCGCGATGCGATCCAGGCGATGAAAGCGCTGCCGAACTACGAGTCGGAAATATGGCCGACCCTCGCTGACCTTACGCTTGACGGCAGCGGCAATGCCATCGCGACGAATGTATTCTATGCCGGTACCGTCTCAAGCCCCTGGCGATACGGTCTCTGGCCGCACTCCTGGGCGTTGTATGAGGTCGGTGCCCAGGAACTGCGGCCGAATGCCGGGTACCCCAGCAAGAAAGTATTCCGCTACCAGATCACCGATATCGGATCGTCCTTGGAACTGGGGACGTTCTGCCACGAAAACGGACACATGCTGTGCGGGTTCCCCGACATCTACGACTATGATGACGATTCGCGCGGCGGGGCGGGCATGTTCTGCCTCATGAACTCTGGCGGGCACGGCACGAACCCCGTGCAGGTTTGCGCCTACTTGAAGCGCGCCGCCGGCTGGACCACGACGCTTAACCTGACAAGCGCCTCCGCACTCACGGCTATCGCTCAATCGTCAGGCGCCGGCTTCAACGAGTTCTACAAGTACACCAAGCCCGGCATCTCGACGGAGTATTTCCTCATCGAGAACCGGCAAAGCAGCGGTCGCGATGCGAACCTCCCGGCATCCGGCGTCGCCATCTGGCACATTGACGAACTGGGAGACCGAGACAATCAGAGCCTGCTTCCCAACAGCACGCATCAAAACTACGAGGTGACGCTGGTCCAGGCCGACAACCTGTGGCACTTCCAGAACGACGTTAACAGCGGCGACGCTTACGATCTGTATTACTTGGGGAATGCGGCCGCCGGTTACCTGAACGCGCTATCGGACTGGAACGCGCCGCACGCGAATTGGTGGGACGGCACGGATTCCGGCTTGCTCCTCCATCACTTCAGCGCCGCGGGCGCGAGCATGACGTTCGAAATCGGGGTGCAGCCTGCGGTGGTTGACGCGGAACCTCCCACCACGCCCGGCGTCACAAACACTATCGCCTGGACCCCGGGGCCGCACACCAACGAGCATTACGTCGAGTACGACACCCTCTCCGATTTCACTTCCCCCGATGGAAACAGCGGCTGGATTGCCGGTACGACCCACGAGTTTTGTGATCTGACTCCGGGCCAGACCTATTACTATCGAACGAAGTCGCGGATGGCTCTGCCCGTGGCGATTCAGTCGTGGAACCAGACGTCGCAGGCGGACTTCTTCTTGGACACCCTGACGAACGTCACCGCCACAGCGGACGGCAGCGTCATCTTGAACACAACGGGCGGTGGAGAGGCGGTTGACACGTTGGGATCAACCACATACCCGTGGTCGGGCGGCGTTCGGACCCGGTTCAACCTGATACAGTGTACGACGAGCACGACCCTCACCCAGATCGAGATGTATTTCAACATTTCCTCCTCGACGCAGATCGAATACGCCGTTTGGGAATCGCCGACGCAGACCGGGATCTATGACCGCATCGCCGTCGTGAACGTTCCCGCTTCGGGTACCGGTCAGAAGTTCTACAGTTCCGGCGCGCTTTCCGTCCCCTTGGTCGCCGGCCGCTACTACTTCATCGGCGCGGCGTGGAACGGCACGCTGGGATACTACGGCGGCACAACAGGGGAACCTTCGTTTGGCACGTTCATCGGCGGGTTCGGCTCCAGTCACTACCCCACCTTGACCGCTTACAGCGGCAGCGGTATTACACCGAACACTACTCGCTACTATGAGCGTTTGACGACTGCCGGCCAGAACTACAGCACGGAGCCCGGCACCGTCCTGACGCCTGAAATCAATCCCTCCAGTTTCACCGCGTGGGGGGCACTCACCTTCAACCGGATTGCGCCGACCGGCGCGACGTTGACGGTAGACGTCCTAGACGGCACGGGCACCCCCTTGGTAACGAACGTCGCGTCCGGCACGGACCTGAACGGGATCGGCATCACACAGCGCCCCCTCCGACTTCGCGCCAACCTCCAGACAACCGACACGAGCGTCACACCCTCTCTTCAGGACTGGAGCCTGAACTGGGCCGAACCGGATCGTCTTGTTGAGAGCGGCTGGTCCAATGTCGTCTTCTCCACCCAGGTCAGCACTCTCGGCATCTCGGTCTCTCCGGCCACGTTCAATTTCGGCATCGTAGACCCCGGGCATACCGCCGACAACGCGGCCAGCCCGCTGGTTGTCGAGAACACCGGCAACGTCGCCGAAGACGTCGGCATCCGGATCAAGGATGAAGACAACCTCAACGAGTGGTCGGCGGGCACGCCGACAGAGAACGTTTACGAACTCAGCACACGGCTGGCCGCGGAGGTGGGAATCTTCGGGACCGGCGACGTGCTCACCACCGACGTGCAGTGGTGCGACGGCGCCGTTTTCGGCGGCGGGGGAAGCGGTATGGCACCGGATACCGCGGTCAATCAATGGTTCCAGTTCAAGGCCCCCACCGCCGTTACCGGCGAACACGCCGAGGAGGAACACGTCGTTACCGTGGAAATCAGCTGCCAGCAGAGTCCATGAACGGACGGAAAGGAGGGAAGACCGCAGCATACCGTCGTTCGGTGCCTCGAGGCGCCACGTAACTCGGTTTTTTTGTAGTCCATGTTTTTCTTTTTCCGATATGGAGAACGTCATGGTTGGCAAGTGGATTGGCATTACGCTCGTGGCGATCGCATTCGCGTTCGCTGGGACGGCCCAAGCCGACACGACGCAGGACGTCACGCTGACGGTAACCATTCGCTCGTTGGGAATCTCGGTGGACCCGACGTCGTACGCCTTTGGGATTCTGAACACCAATGAGACAAAGGTCAGCGAGACCGCCCTGGTCGTTACGAACACCGGCAACGACGACGAAGACGTCGGTGTACGGGTGAAGGATGAGGACGATCAGGACGAGTGGACGCTGGGTACGCCTGCCGAAAACGTGTACGCGCTTTCCTGCCGCCTGGCGACGACGGCCGGCACCTTCGTGGCAGGTGACGCGCTGACGACCACTGTGCAGTGGTGCGACGGCACGAAGTTTGGCGGCGGCGGCAGGAACATGGCGAAGGACGCAACCGTCAATGCGTGGTTCCAGTTGCAGACGCCCACAGTCGTTACCGGCGACCATGCCGCCGATGAACACGCGATTACCGTCGAGGTAACCTGCCAGGTCGCCGCCGAATAATCGAGCGCCCCCGTGCGGCGAGCCCGCGCGGGGGCGCGAACGACATCGGTGCGGACGGTATGCGCCGCGCCGAGACGCCCGGAGTATGCCCGCGAAGGCCCGCCCGCCTTCGCGGCGCGTGGAGGGAAGGAATGCCGGGACGAACGATCCCGATCCTGACAACCGGTCTTGTCCTGTTTGTCGCCGCCAGCACGGCGCTCGGTCTCGGCATGCGTGTGCAGCCCGGCGGAGCGCTTATCCAGGGCTGGCCGGTGGGAGAGAAGCGCGAGTTGCCCGTGCCCTTTGTCGTCTTCAACGACGACGACAAGCCCCGCACGGTGACGCTCGATGCGGTGAAGCCTTCAGCCGTCGGGGGATCGACCGCCCGCGGTTATTCGGAGATTCCCGACCCCGCGTGGCTGACGTTCGAGAAAAACGAGGCGACCGTGCCGCCCCGCGAACACATTACCGTCAAAATGTTCCTGTCCGTCCCCGACGAAGCCCGGTATCGCAATGGGCACTGGTCGGTCAGCATCGCGGCGCGCGGCAAGGCCGGCCCGAAGGAAAGAATCGGCCTTGCGCTGTTCCCCCGGTTCGAGATCGAGACGGCCGCTTCAGAGAACGACGCGGCGCCCGTCGGCGTCCTCGCGGTAACGCCAAGCTTCTTTTCCATCGAGGATGTCGTTCCCGACGAGAAGCCAAGGACCCGCGCATTCTTCGTCTGGAACAATTCGGAGCGCCCCCGGCGTTGCGCGGCGCGGATTCTTGTCAGGCCAGCCGAGGGAGAGAAACCCCTCGTCCCGCTGTCGCACGGAACCACGTGGATCCCGAGCGCGAACTGGGTGTCCGTCAAGACGCCCGCGTTCGACGTTCCCGCGAACGGGAAAGCCCTTGTATCGGTCGAAGTGGCTCTGCCGGTCGGTGCCGGCGAGAACGGCGTGTGGGAAGCGGTCCTCCTCGTGACGTCCGAAGACGATTTGACGGCGTTCGCGCGGATTCGCGTGGCCACGCCGAAAGTCGAGAGATAACGAATGCGTTGGCGGATTGCGAAAACTCGATCGGCTCTTGTGCTGACATGGGCGATTGGGCTCATGTTGGCAGCCGCTTCTCTCGTTTCCGCGCAGTCGTCCGTTGATGTCACGCTTACCGTCCGGATCGCGCCGGCAGGACCGGGCGAAATCCGCGGCAGCAAATGGGAAGACCTTAACGGAAACGGCCAGTGGGAGCAGGACGAGTCGGGTCTGGAAGGCTGGACGATATATGTCGACGCGAATGGCAACGGCTGTTTCGACGAAGGCGAAGCCTGGGACATAACGGATTCCAGCGGCGATTACGCCATTCCCGACTTGGCTGCGGGAACGTACACCGTTGCCGAGGTACCGCAAGCCGGATGGGAGCAGACCTATCCCGCCGCCGGTACGCACAGCATCGAGCTCGCCCCGGGCCAGGTTGCCGAGGACATTAACTTCGGCAACAGCCTCGTTGTCCATGCCCTCACTGTCCAGTCCACTCCAATAACCGGCGTGGCGATCGGTTCCACTACGAGTCACAACGGCACGACCGACTACATGCTGAGCGTAACGCACGGAACAAGCGTGAACCTCCAGGTTCCCGCGACCGACCCGACCGGCTACAAATTCGTTCGGTGGGCGCTCGCGGACGCGCCGCTCCCGCCCCAGGAAAAGTCCGTTACCTTCGCGATGGACGCGGACACGACCGCGACGGCGGTGTACGTGGCGCGCAGCGCCCGACATTACGTGAAGCACGACGCGGCCGGCGCGAACGACGGGACCTCATGGGAAGATGCGTATGTCCTGCTTCAATCGGCTTTGACCGCGGCCATCTCGGGCGAGGAAATCTGGGTCGCCGACGGCACCTATGTGCCGGGCCTCGCGCGGACGGACACGTTCCAACTGAAATCCGGCGTAAATGTGTACGGGGGATTCGGGGGCACGGAGACGGCCCTCGAACAGCGCGACTGGACGACCTATGTCACCATCCTCAGCGGCGACATCAACGGCGATGATGACGGCTTCACGAACAACTCGGAGAACACTTTCCACGTGGTGACCGGCGCGGATAATGCGGTAATAGACGGGTTCATGATAACGCAGGGCAACGCGGACGGGACAGAAGACATGGACTTCAAGCGCGGCGCCGGCATGTTCAACGATTCCGCGTCGCCGATCGTCATAAACTGCAACTTCGTTTCGAACGCCGCCTTGCCGACCGTAAACGGAGGCGTGGGCGGCGGCATGTTCAACAGAGGAGGATCTCCGCAACTCACGAACTGCGTTTTTGTCGGAAATCAAGCCGATGGCGGCGCAGGCATGTACAATCAAGGGTCTTCCCCGACCCTCACGAGTTGCACATTCGATCAAAACTCGTCCAGATATGCCGGTGGCATGTACAACGAGTACGGTTCGCCGACATTGACAGGGTGCACGTTCAGCGCCAACTCGTGCAGCGACGACCACACCTGCGGCGGAGGCATCTACAACTGGGCTGCTTCGCCCCAGGTCATTGGCTGCACCTTCGTGGAGAACGTCGTCGTCGGCAACGGAGGAGGCGTCATCGACCGAAGCGATTCTTACCCGCTATACCGGGACTGCACGTTCCAGGGAAACTCGGCCCAGGCCGGCGGCGCGGTATACGAAAGCGCACCGGGGACATGGGAAGATTGCACGTTCGTCGGCAACAGTGCGCACTGGGGCGGGGCCGTCTATGGCGGATTTCAGGCCACGGGTTGTTTATTCGTTTTTAACTCCTCCGAGACACTTGGCGGGGCCATATTCAGCCGCAGTTCGTCCGTACTCGAAGCGACGAATTGCGTCTTCGTCGGCAACTACGCCGAGTTCGAGGGCGGAGCGGCCTATTGCTTCGACAATGCCGTGGCCTCGATGACAAACTGCACGATTGCGGCAAATGAGGCAGAGCGCAAAGCCGGAGCGCTCGTCACCGCCAGTCTGTCCGAATGCACATTGACCAACTGCGTTGTGTGGGGCAATACCGATCCTTCCGGCATACTGTACTACAACGACAACTCCACCTTCGTCGTGCGCTGCTCTGACCTTGAGGGAGGCGTCGCCGCCATTGTGAATGCTAACGGCGGCGTTGTCACTGACGCTGGCGGCAACATTGACGCCGATCCGCTATTCGTGGATGCTGGCACCGGTGACTATCATCTCCAAGCCGGCTCGCCGTGCATTGACGCGGCCGACGGCTCGGCGGCGCCGACGACGGACATGGACGGCAATCCCCGCCACGACGACCCCGGCATGCCAAACGTCGGCGTCGGTCCGCCCTGGGCCGACATGGGCGCTTACGAGTTCCAGGGAACGACAATCTGGCGGACGCTGACGATGGAAGTCTCTCCTTGCGAAGGGGGTACGACTACGCCCGCGCCCGGCGCGCACGAGTACCTTGACGGCACAACTGTCGACCTTACCGCTACGGCGAACCCGGGTTACACCTTCGACCACTGGATCGGCGATGTCGCCGATCCCGAGGCCGCCGAGACGACGATCGCAATGAACGACGATGAAACGGTCACGGCCGTCTTCGAGCCTGAGATTGCCGTGACACTGCGCTTCGATTTCGGCACTGCGTCATCTCCCGTGGCGGCCGATTACACGCGTGTGTCGGAAACGACGAGCTACACCGGCGCTCTCGGCCATGGCTGGCTGTCGGGCACGCTCGCCAGCCGTGACCGCGGAACGCCCGACGATTTGACGCGCGATTTCTGCTTCAGCGGCGACGCGACGTTCGGCGTGGATCTCGACGCCGGTTCCTACGACGTGACGGTCACGCTCGGCGACGCGACGCACGAGCACGATCGGATGGGTGTCTTCCTCGAAGGCGTCCAGGTGGATGAGGTCACGACGGCCGCGGGCGCCTTCGCCACCAGTATCTACTCGGTGGACGTGACCGACGGGCAGTTGACGCTCCGCCTGAGGAACATGGGCGGCTCCGACGCGAATGTGACGATCAATGCGTTGGAGATCGTCTCGACCGGTCCGCCACCCGCGGCGTTGACCGTGGAGATCGCGGCCGAAGAGATGTCCGAGAACGCCGGTCTCGCCGCCACGACGGGCCGGGTCACGCGCAGCGGCGACACGACCGACGCGCTCGTTGTCGCGCTTGCCAGCGACGACACGACCGAGGCGACGGTGCCCGCGTCGGTGACGATTCTCTCCGGCAACGCTTACGCCGACTTCGATATTGACGCCGTGGACGACGCCGCGTTCGACGGCGACCAAACCGTGACGATCACGGCGACGGCGGCGGGGTATCTCGACGGGACCGACACGGTCGTCGTGACCGACGACGAGGTCCCGGCCGAGCCGGAGGGCCGCTACGACTTCGGCACGGCGAGTTCGCCCGTCGAAACCGATTATGTGCGTGTCTCTCACGGCGACGCATACAGCGCAGCCGCCGGCTACGGCTGGCTCTCGGGCGCGGTGGACAGCCGGGACCGGTCCATCGGCACGGCCCTGACGCGGGACTTCTGTTTCAGCGGCGACGCGACGTTCGTCTCGGACGTGGCGAACGGGTCGTACGACGTGACGGTCACACTCGGCGACGCCACGCACGAGCACGACCGGATGGGCGTCTACCTGGAAGGCGTTCAAGTGGACGAAGTCACGACCGCCGCGGGCGTTTTCGCGGCGAACACGTACTCGGTGGACGTCGCCGACGGCCAGTTGACGCTGCGCCTGAGGAACATGGGCGGCTCCGACGCGAACGTGACGATCAACGCGCTGGAGATCGTCTCGACCGGCCCCCCGCCCATGGGCTTGACCGTCGAGATCGCCGCCGACAGCATCGCCGAGAATGCCGGCGCGTCGGCCACGACGGGCCGGGTCACGCGCAGCGGCGACACGACCGACGCTCTCGTCGTGACGTTAGCAAGCGACGACACGTCCGAAGCGACCGTGCCGGCGTCGGTCACCATCCTCGCGGGGGACAGCCAGGCCGACTTCGACATTGACGCCGTGGACGACGCCGAGGCCGACGGCGACCAGACCGTAATGATTACGGCCACGGCCGGAGGCTACCTCGACGGGACCGACACGGTCGTCGTGACCGACGACGAAGTCCCCGTCGAGCCGGAAGGCTGCTACGACTTCGGCACGGCAAGCTCGCCCGTGGAGAGCGGCTACACCCGCGTCGCCCACAATACGGTCTACAGTGCGGCGCAAGGGTATGGCTGGCTCCTGGGCGACGTGGACAGCCGGGACCGTTCGACCGGCACGGCCTTGACGCGGGACCTGTGCTTCAGCGGCGACGCGACATTCGTCGCCGACGTGGCCTCGGGCGACTATGAAGCGACCGTGACCCTGGGCGACGCCACGCACGGCCATGACCTGATGGGCGTGTATCTGGAAGGCGTGCAGGTGGACACCGTCACGACGGCGGCCGGTGCCTTCGCGACCCATACGTATTCGGTCCACGTCGGCGACGGGCAACTGACGCTCCGGTTGGCCGACCTGGGCGGGAGCGACGCGAACGTCACGATCGTCGCGCTGGAGATCGTCTCGACCGGCCCCGCGCCCGAGGCCTTGACGGTCCAGATTGCCGCGGAAACCATTCCCGAGAACGCCGGTCCCTCGGCGACGACGGGGCGCGTCACGCGCAGCGGCGACACGACCGATTCTCTTATTGTGACGCTCGCCAGCGACGACCCATCCGAAGCGACCGTGCCCTCATCCGTGACCATCCTCGCGGGCGAGAGCTACGCCGACTTCGATATTGACGCCGTGGACGACGCGGAAACCGACGGCGACCAGACCGTGACCATCAGTGCAAGCGCGACGGGGTATCTCGACGGGAGCGACACGGTCGTCGTGACCGACGACGAGGTGCCGCCCGAGCCGGTGGGCCGATACGACTTCGGGACGGCGAGTTCGCCGGTGGAGATTGACTACACCCAGGTAACGCACACGACGGCGTACAGCGGCACGTTGGGGCACGGGTGGACGGCGGGGACGGTGGACAGCCGGGACCGGGGGACCGGGACGGCCTTGACCCGGGACTTCTGCTTCAGCACGGACGCGACGTTTGAAGCGGATCTGGCCGCGGGGACGTACGAAGTCGCGGTGACCTTGGGCGACATGAAGTACGGCCACGACCACATGGGCGTTTTCTTGGAGGGCACGCTCGTGGACGACGTCACCACGGCCAAGGGCGAGAGCGCGACGGGGGTGTATACCGTCGCAGTGACCGATGGCGGACTGACCGTGCGTCTGCACGACCTGGGCGGCGAGGACGTCAACGTTACCGTCGTCGCCATCGAGATTACCGACGTCTCAGGCCCCGGGAACTAAGTACAGCGTTTCACAAGTTCGTATGGCCTTGTGAAACGCTGTACTAAGCAGCGAGCATGAAACTACTTACGGGCCTTCATAATGCTCCCCAGTAACTGGATCGAGTCTTACGGCGGCAGTGTCCTCCATTTCGCACAGCTGCCGTCACGCCTTGATTCCAACGCCGGGCAAGAACGAATCAATAGCCCCATCTCCGAAACGGAACGCAAGCTCAAACCCCTCACATTCGCCCGTTCCGCCCGTGCATTGTGGTGCTTGGCATGATCTTCGGCCATTGTGCCGTTGTGGGATACCGTTGACCTCGCCACTCGCGCGGACGGTGACCTTGGGAAGCGTATTGCGGTACTTGAAGAGGTTCAGAAAAGAGAGGCGGTGTCGTCATGGTGAGCATTGGAAAGAAGCGCTGCTCTGCGGCATTCTGGTTCGCTGTGCCTGTCCCTGTACCACACAATCAACCTGACCGCCGGCTGTCCTTATGCGTACCGATACTGTTACGCGCAAAGCTTCCGCCATCAGCCGGACACCGGCAGAGTTTTCTTCTATGCGAACACGCTGGAGTTGGTGCGCGACGAGTTGAGACGGATGCGCCGGAACCCCAGGCTGGTGCATTTCAGCACGGGTTACGAGCCAACTGCGGAATCCGCATGGCAGAAAAGGGCTGCGTCGTTAGACAAAGTGAAATACAAGAAGGGAAAAGTCATCTTCGAATACGTCGCCTTCGGCCAGGTCGCGGATCGCCTCTTCCACTTGTTCCGGCTCGTTTTCCTGGCGATCACAAGCAGACGCCAACATTGATGTCAGTTCGTCCAGGCTCCAAGCCTGTCCCTCCTTGGTAATGATTTCGTAGACGCCATCACTATAGAGGTACAGACAATTGCGCGGAGGGACCGTCACCGTCTTGCAGTCGTAAGGGGTATCTATCCCCCAAGCAATCGGCAAACCTTCGTCGTTTGCCAAGAGGCGGGCTTGACGTCCCGGCGAGGCCAAGACCGCTGGCGGATGGCCCGCTGAACAGAAACTCAACTCCCGCGTGCTTGGTCTGTAGACGCCGTACCAGATTGTGAAGAATTTTTCGCTGTGTTTGACGCTCTGGAACGTTCTGTTCAGGCCGGTCATGACCTGAGATGGCTGACTGAAGTCTGTGTGGGGCAGGGACTCTCCGCGCAGAATATTGAGTACGGAGACCGACAGGAGCGCCGCACCGACCCCGTGCCCCGACACGTCGAGGAGATACATCGCCAGCCGATCCTCCTCCAGCCAGTGGTACCCGAACCCGTCTCCTCCCAACTGGGCCGAAGGGACGAAACGCCATCTTGCCTCAACCGGAGCGTTCAGGAGTGGGGGCGGGAGTAGGGAGTGCACATAGCTCGCGGCTTGAGCGAGCTCGTGTGTCAACCGTCCCTGGGTCTCAAGCAGGGCTCGGTAGAAGGCACGCCGTTCCAGGCAGGCACCTATTCGAGCCCGCAAGAGAGTGGGGTCGAACGGCTTGTAAAAATAGTCCTGAGCCCCCAACTGGACACATCGTACTATGCTCTTCATCTCCTCGACTGCACTGATCATGATGACCGGAACTTGACGCCATTCGTCATTGGCCTTTATCTGCTCCATTACCGCGATGCCATCCATGTGCGGCATCTCGATGTCAAGCAATATGAGGTCGAACGCCTGCCGACCGGCGTCGCGCGATGCGGTCCTTAACATGTCCAAGGCCTGTTCGCCGTTCTCTGCCGTGTCAACCACGTGACCCTCGCCTCGGAGATGGATAGTCAGAATATCCCGGTTCATACGGTCATCATCGACGACGAGGATTCGGGCGCATCCTGACCCGGGTGTCGTTCTGACGGACGTTTCCCGGGACCTCTTGGCGCTGTTACTCGACGCGCCATTGACGTGCTGCCTTGCCATCGGTCGCTTCTTGTTCATCTCCCCAACCTGTTTTGCCATTCGCTTCGTGCCTGCTGGAGAATCGGGCTTACCCGACTGTATTGCGTGTCCACCTCTCTCGCCTTGGCGGCTGCCGCGTCGTCCGCCCGCCCGGCCCTGGCGAGGGCCTCCAACTCCCGGCACGCCGCGGCGAGCGCCCTGGCGCCGACGTTCGCAGCGTTCGACTTGAGTGTGTGTGCCGCACGGCGCACCTCGGCAACCTCTCCCTCCGAAAGACCTCGCCGAATGGCCTCCAGGAAGCGAGGGGCATCCTCAAGAAAGTCGCCAAGAGCCTCCACAATGAACGCCTCATTGGTTATCTCGCGAAGGCGGTCCAAGGCCGTCGGGTCAAACGCTTCATCAACGCATACGCCGGACGCCAAAGTCGCTTCAGGACGGGATGGCGCCCCGACCTCTGTCTCTCCCGATCGTGCGCCGGTCCTCGCCCAGTCTTGCACTCCCGTTCCCCCCGCGGCTGAACGACGCGGGGACGCCTGCAGTACCCGGGCAAGCGCTTGGGGCGAGATGGGCTTGGCGATGTAGTCGTCCATGCCCGCGGCCAGGCATTCCTCCCGGTCCCCCCGCATCGCCGAGGCCGTCACAGCGATCAATCGCGGGCGCCCATCCCGGGGCCAGCGGGCACAGATGCGCCGGGACGCTTGGAGCCCGTCCATTTCAGGCATCTGTACATCCATCAGCACTACGTCGTACTGCTGCCGGGCCACCGCTTCGAGTACTTCTAAACCGTTCGCGGCCACATCCGCCCGGTACCCCATCTTCGCCAGCATGAGGATGGCCAGTTTCTGGTTGCCCGCGTTGTCTTCGGCCAAGAGGATCCGAAGCGGATGCATTCTACCCAACTCACGCTCAAAGCGTGATGCCGCGTCCGCTTTCCTCGGCGCATAGACGAAAACCGGCTGCCCCGTGAAAACGCTCAGCAGCGCGTTGTACAGGACCGAAGGCTTGATCGGTTTGGTCAGGATTGCCGCAAACTCTTCGCTCTCATCTTCGCCCATGCCGCCCACCGAAGTAAGCAGGATGACCGGTGTCTCCCTCGTCGCATCGGCGTGATGAATCTCCTTTGCCAGTTCCCGTCCGTCGATCTCCGGCATGTGCATGTCCAATATGGCCACGTCGAAAGGCTCTCCCGCATGCACCCATCCCTGCGCCTCGGCCGGCGACGTTGTGGCCCGAGGGCGCAACCCCCATGCCTTGCTGAGTTTCACAAGGATCTGCACGTTCGTCTCATTGTCATCCACGATCAATACGCGCTTGTTCCTTGCGAGGTCCTCCCCAGAAACCGATAACCCGCTGATTTCGGTCGCCACAGGGGCGCGGATACCGAAAAAGAACGTGGATCCCTTACCCACTTCGCTCGTCACCCACATCCTGCCCCCCATTTGCCTGACCACCCCCATGCTGATGGCCAGCCCCAACCCTGTGCCGCCGTACCGTCGCGTCATGGAGGCATCCACCTGACTGAACGGCTTGAAGAGACGGTCCATCCGTTCCCGCGGAATCCCGATGCCCGTGTCCCGGACAGAGAACACCAAGTCACAACGTTGCGTCTGCTCCTCTCCCGACAGCGGCCCGCCGTCCGCATCGGCCGATGGCGCCCTTGAGACCGATACCACCACCTCACCCGCCTCGGTGAATTTCACGGCATTGGTCAGCAGGTTCAGCAGCACCTGACGCAACCGCGTCACATCGCCCACGATGCCCGCGGGCACCCCCTCATCAATCCAGTAGGCCAAATCCAAGCCCTTCTCGGCCGACTGAATCGCCACGAGGTCCAGGGCCGATTCCACGCAATCGCGCAAGTCGAATGGCTGCGCCTCCAAGTCCAGCTTGCCCGCCTCGATCTTGGTGAAATCAAGGATGTCGTTGATGATGACCAGCAACGTCTCGGCCCCACGCCGTATCGTCTCCGCGAAGTCCCGCTGCTCGTCACTGAGCCCGGTGTCCAGGAAGAGTCCCGTCATCCCCATGATAGCGTTGAGCGGCGTACGGATCTCGTGGCTCATGGCCGCGATGAACGCACCGCGCGCCTCGTTGGCCGCCTCGGCTTGTTCCTTGGCTGTGCGCAGTTCCTCGGTCCGCTCGACCACGAGTTCCTCCAAGTGCTCCCGATGGCGTTGGAGTTCCTGTGTCGTTCTCTCGTGCTCATGGATCTCCTGTTGGAGTTGCTTGTTCGATTCCTTGAGTTCCTTCGTGCGTTCATCGATCAACTTCGCAAGATGCGCTACCTCATTTGATATGTCCCGAATCGACTCCACCATGTCGTCGCTCACGACGTCTACAAACTTGAAGAACTCATCACATGGCGCAGTCGCCACTAACGCCCATTTTGCGTTCCTCAAATCCAGTGGTAACGCATACTGGAACTTGTCCACCACTTGGCCTTCCTTGTTCATGCCCTGATAATAGGAATAGAACTCCTCTCCCCGCAGGGCGCGATGGAACCAGTCCCAGAACCCGTATAGGTATTCACGGGGCCTCGCCGTCTTTTGAAGCTCGTCCAACGGCACATTGACTACTCTCTTGTCTCGATGGAAGATGATTCTTCCGCTCTCTCTATCGAGCACGCCAATGTAGCCGCCTTCCCCAACGCTCTGCATGGCTATGGCTCGGAACGCCTCATCCCTCTGCAAGTCGGCGAGATCAATGTGATTCCGTTGCGCCAGATAGAGCTGGATCATTCGCTTTACATCATAGACTTTTTCTCTGGTTGCCTTTATCACGAGCCCCTCAAGGTTCCTCCGGATCCTTCTGACCGCCTGGCCCTCCAAGCGAATGAGCACCGCAAAGAGCCTGGCGGTAAGATCCTGTCCAAACTCGGCTTCAGGGGCACCAAGTTGTCGCTTCAGCAGGAATTCCCTTGCGAGCCGCTTGGCACTGTTTGTGGAGAGCCACTTCTCTATTCGGGAGCGAAGAAAGGCCAGAAACTCATTTTCGGTCTTCCCAAACTTTCTGCAAAACAAGGGAAACGTGTCGGGCGCATATCTCGACAGACGATCCGCATCCTTGACGATCATGTCCTCGTGCGAGATCGGCCGGGAGCGATTGTCGTGGCCAAGTATGATGTCCACAATACGCTTCTTGTCTTCCTCAGGATAGCCTATCTCGGAAAGAATGCTTTCCGCGAGGGCGGCGCTCTCTTCTTCATGCCTGTGATTCAGCCGTATGTTTGAGACGTCAGGGCCCCTTGCCTTCAATTCCTCCTCACGTGAGAAGGAATGCCATCCTATGTCGTGCATAATAATGGCAGGTATGATGACGTGTTCGTCGCCTCCCTCCAGGGAAATCAGCGTCTTCGCCAGTTTGCATGCACTTTCCATATGGGCCAGGTCTGTTTCATCGCGACAGTACGCCTTGGCTCTGTCCAGAATAGGCTGGAAACTCGCTTCCGTCACTTGGCACTCTCCTTACTGTGTGCTGAGCCGCGCGAAGCGACCCAGCCCGCCGTAGATCTCGGCGAGTAACGGCGCTCAAACACGCTACGAACCCAGATCGTCATGCTTCCGTTCGCCGCCACTTGAGTACTTTGGCTGTTTCGCTCTATCTGGACTGTCGGAGACTTCGGCCTTTCTCCAGGGTGTGCAGCATATGATCGAGAATGCTGTCCCTTCTATGAGTAGGTCGGTACCGTTCCTTATGACGCCACGCGGTCTCCGGTCTGCTCTGTAAGATCAGCAGGTTCCTCGAGGACGGGAGGTTCGTGTCGATGGCCCATTCAACATTCTGTGGCCTGCCGTAATGTTCCTCTATCGCCTTCCCCATTCTGGCCAGTCCTAACACCTCTTCATCCGTGAGACAGGGAGTCTTTTGCCTGTCCAGCGGGACAATACGGGAGACAACGTCTCCCGTACTCGATTCGACAACATACTGCACGGTTTTCGGTGAAATCACGCGTCTGACAATCTCGAACGCGACCTTGTCCACGATGTATGAGTCGGGAGTCACCTCGCCCCCAACCACGCTGACGCCCAGCCCCCAGTTGGCCTCGACCACAACTTTGGACAGGTCGCCGTTTGCCGGGTTCAGCGTGAACAGGACGCCAGCGACCCTTGCATTCACCATCTTTTGCACGCCAACGCTCATGGAGAGCCCCCAATCGGCGAGCCCCATCTTGCTCCGGTAGCATAGCGCGCGAGGCGTAAACAGGCTTGATACGCATGCCTTGAATTTGTCTATAACCTGATCTGTACCCCTAACCCAAAGGAAAGTCTCATGTTGTCCTGCAAAGCTCGCCTCAGGAAGGTCCTCAGCAGTGGCACTCGAACGCACTGCAACGGGAATATCAGGAACGCCCTGCTCTTGAGACAGCAAGTGGTAGGCGGACCGTATGGCCCCTTCAAGTTCCTCAGACAGGGGTATCGACGCTATGAGGCGACGAATCTGGCTGCCAGTTCTCTCAGCAGCCGCGACACCGTGGACATGGAACTCCGACAGGGACTCATCAATGCGCTCTCTCAATCCTGGCGTATCGAGAAAATCCTCATGGGCTCGTGTCGTCACGGCAAAACCATCGGGCACCGGAATTCCAGCGTGGCTCATTTCGCCAATCTCGGCGTTCTTCGCGCCAACCTCGGACGCCGAATCAGACCGGCAGTCTCGGAACCAACGCACGTAAAAGGACTTCTCAGTCACATTCCTCACCTCGCGGACCCGTCATCGCATGATGGTCACAATGCCCTTTGTCCCGTCTACTTTGAGCTGGTCGCCAGTCTTTATCGTGGTCGTGGCATATGCAGTTCCAGAAACGGAAGGTACGCCGTATTCCCGTGCTACGATAGCGGCATGAGAAGACATGCCGCCCAGGTCGGT
>Ga0180437_10004823_pt1 | contig 18863 bp, 20 predicted proteins | sample SS_ome_4_FD_132410 | JGI IMG/M metagenome (GOLD analysis project Ga0180437, IMG submission 132410) | Hypersaline lake sediment archaeal communities from the Salton Sea, California, USA - SS_3_D_1 metaG | ecosystem: Environmental > Aquatic > Non-marine Saline and Alkaline > Hypersaline >... | reverse complement strand
TGCAGTGAGCGTATGCGCCGCGACCTCGTCCCGCACCGGCACTTGCCCCAGGCCCAGCGCCGAAACGGCGGCCTTGACCGCCCGGCTCATCCGGCGATGGCGCTCGAAACGAGCCTCCAGGCCCTCAGCCAGGATCTGCCCCAGGCTCACGTTCAACGCCGCCACCAGGTTCACCGCCGGCGTGCCAAAATAAGACGTCCGCCGCGCCTCGTAGGCCTCCATGACGGGCAGCCAACTGTTCCAGTCGGCGTAATAGTTAGCCACCGGACGGCGGCGGCGGCGGAAGGTCTCCATTGCCCTCGGCCCGGCCACCAGCAATGCCAGCCCTGGCGGCACCCCGACCGCCTTCTGCGAGGCCGTCAAAGCCACGTCCACGCACCACGCCTGTTGCTGCAACTCCTCGCCGGCCACCGAACAGACGCCATCCACGATCGTCAGCGTCTCCCACTGGCAACTCAACTTGGCCCAATTCTCCACGTCGGCCAGGACGGCCGTACTCGTGTCCACGTGGGTAATCGCCATGACCTTGTAATTGGCCTGGCCCAACGCCGCCTCCACCTCCTCAGTGGACGGCCGGTCGCCCACCGCCGCGCGGACGTGATCCACCTCCGCCCCGTAGCGCGCCAGAATGGCCGCCATGCGATCGCTGAAGTAGCCCGTGTTGACCACCAGCGCCCGATCGCCCGGCTCGATCAGGTTGGCCACCGCCATGTCCATCGCCAGCGTGCCTGATCCGGCCACGACGAACGGCTGGCCATCGGGCGCGAGCCACACCTGGCGCATCCGCTCCAGCGCCTGTCCAAAGACCTCGACAAACTCGGGCGCGACGTGGCTCGTCGTCGCCGCGCCCATGGCCTCCATCACCGCCGGATCGAACTCGATGGGACCAGGGATCATGAGAAGCTTTCTGCCCTTCATTGGGAGAACCATCCTTTCTGCGTCACACGCTCGGAACGTATTCGTTTTTCCCTTGCGCCGCTGCCAAACGCCCAGCCGCAGCGACACCTACATGGTAATACAAATCCCCCAACTCGTCAAATCATCCCCCAAGGATAGTTACCTTGACAACGTCAAATTAGACAGGATTAATGAGGGTGCTCTCAGATCAAAACCCGCCCGCAAGCAAATAGAATCAATCCTGTGAATCCTGTAAATCCTGTCGAAAAGTGACATTCATCCTCACTTGACAACTTGAGCCAGATCACATACAATATATCAACAAACAGACAAGTCAACATACTGATGAGGTGACAAGTTGAGCACAAATCCCCAACCCAAACCTCCGCGCCGGATCGTCATCAGCAACTCCAAAGGCGGCGTGGGCAAGACGACGACAGCCGTCAACCTGGGAGCGGGTCTGGCCATGCGTGGCGATAGGGTCCTGCTCATAGACCTGGACACCCAAGGCCACGTCGCCCGCGCACTGGGCGCCAAGCCAACCTCCTCGCTGTACGAGGTCCTCGACCACAATCTCCCTCCCCAGCAGGCCCTCACCGTCGCTCGTCCCAGGCTCGACCTGCTGGCCGGCGGCCGGCTGCTGGCCCGGACCAAGAAAACGATCGCCAGCCTGCCCTACGGCGCCGAGCACGTCCTCTCTGAGAAACTGGCACCGCTGGACGACCTGCACCGATATGATTATGTCATCTTGGACACAGCCCCTAGCTGGGACGTGCTCAACGTCAACGCCCTCTTTTACGCCCATGATGTCTTGCTGCCTATCAGCATGGAAGCGCTCGCCGTCTATGGCATGGCCGACTTTTTGGAGTCCATCCAGGGCGTCCGCCGGTACAACCCCGCCGTCCATCTCAGATACGTCCTGCCCACCTTCTTTGACCAGCGGGTGCGCAAAAGCGGCGAGATCCTCCAGCAACTGCTCGATCACTTTCAACGCCTGGTGCTCTCCCCCATTCGTTACAACGTCGCCCTCTCCGAATGTCCTGCCCACGGCAAGACGATCTTTGAATACGCACCCAGGTCCCGCGGCAGCAAGGATTATGCCCGACTGGTAGAAAGGATCGCCCATGACGGATAAAGGCAAATCCCGCACCCCCCCAGATCTGATGAGCGAGCTACTCGGCAGCCTGCAAGAGGACGTGCCGCTACCGGGCCAACGCCCGCCCGAACCCAAACCCCAGGAGCCGGCCGAGGCAACAGAACAACATACTGATGAGTCAACAAGTAGACTTGTTGACCTATCAGCTCGCCCACAGAACCTCAAGACCGAGACCCGCAAACGGGACGGGACAGAACTGACCCGCAAGACCCATTACCTCACGCCTGCCCAGGTCCGCCTGCTCAAGGAATACGCCTTTATGACCGACCAGGGCGAATCGGAGGTCGTTCGCCAGGCGCTCGACGAGTTTTTTGCCCGCCACGGCCAAGAGGCCTGGCCCGTTGGGCAGGCGAGCAGCTAGTGGGCTGCCAACTTGTGTACTTGTAAACTTAATTACATATCAACATGTCAACATCGGAAAGAGCAGCGCAAACCCGCATCTCCTCACGAAAACGCAACATCTAGCGTAGTTCACAAGCGTGACCACTACATATAGTGGTTCAAAATACGCCCTGTAATCGTTTCTAAGGAAAAATCCCTTCCGCTTGTGCGGAAGGGAAGAAAAACCGACGGCACCCAACCCAAACAACCGCAACCCGCGACCTGAACCCGTTTCAACGGGCTTCAATCTACTCAGCCGGGCGTTTCAACGCCCAGCGCCCCTCTGCTCCCCTGCTCCCCTGCTCCCCTGCTCCCTTGCTCCCCTGCCCCTCCGCCCCACACCGCCCACCCCGATCACCGCCGACCGAACCACCCCATCCAGCAACCGGCTGCGATAATACAACATCACCAACTCGTCCACGCGCAGCGTACCCACCGGCGCAGCCACCTGGCGGCGAAGTGCAGCCATCGCCCTGGCAAACGCATCCGCACTCCCGCAAGGACGCCTCACCTGGCCGATCGTCACGTGCGGCGGAATGTCGCGCCGCGCCGCGACGCCCGGTAGATGGCTCACCTGCCGCTGCAGGCGCGCCAGGCGGTCGGTCGCCGCGCCGCACACCAGCACCGCCCCGTTCCGCGCCACCGACAGCCCGCACAGCGGAACCTCGAACGGCGGAACCCTCGCCCCAAGCTCTCCCAACCGGGGCAGCCAGCGCGACCAGGTCGCCTCCAGCTCTGCGTCTGACAGGGGCACGGGCCGGCTGCGCAGCAGGCTGTAGACAGTCAAGTGCAGGTGATCGTCGTCGTAAAGCGTCACCCCGTCGCCCAGCGCCTGCCGGCAAACCTGGCGCAACCGTTCGATCCCGGCCAGGATCCCCTCCGGCAGGGGATAGCTGGCCACCAGCGTCAACCCGTAGGCCGGCCGGGCGTTGCGATCCCGCTCGTGCGCCAGTGCCTCAGCGTCAAAGTCGGCCATGCTCAGCGTCTCCTGCCACAGCGACTCGCAGCCAGGCAGGGGAGAGGTTGCCATTGCGTCTTCCACCCTCTAGAACCCGGCGTACACCAGCGACACGCTGGAGCAGATGTCGCCCGCCCCGCCGGGATGGATGTTGCGCGGCAGCTCCGGCCACATCACTGGCACGATCGCCACTGCATAACCGTCCGGCTGCGCAGCCAACGCATAGCCAGCGTCCAGGATGGCCATCAACTGTCGCTGATGGGCCTCGCCGCCGTCTGGATGGCGCTCCGCCGCCAGGTCGCTGGCCAGCGAGATGAGCGCGTCAAAACCGCGCCACAACAACACCGGCGACAACCGCCGCGCCCGTTCCTGCCAGGCCGGGCCACTACGCTGCAACACCGACAGCACCACCACCCCTTTGGCGAACTGATCGGCCGCCACCTCATCCCGCATCCCCCCCGGCGAACCACGACGGCGCAGGATCAGGTCCGCGTCGTTGCCGTGGACGTACAGCCGATCCAGCGACAACCGCTCTGCCAGCGCCAGTGCCCGCTGATACCGCCCATACATCTCTGTACGCCCTGCCGCCGGAGCAACCTGAAAATCGGCCATGTCGGTCATCTGCGCCAGTTCCAGGTCGTTCAGGCCCAGGCTGCGCACCGTGCTGCCCAGCGCCTCAGCCAGCGGCGCGATCCGCTGCTGCCGCCCCACGCTGCCGCTGATCTCCAGGTGCAACGTCGCCCCCGCCTCAGCCAGGCCGCGCAATTGCCTCGTCACCTCCCCGGCTATCGACTCCCGCACCGGATCTTCGCTCCCGGCGACGTCAAAAGTGCCCGGCCCCAGCCCGCTCAGCACGACGTAATGGTACTGCGCCGCGATCCGGCGCAACGACGCTTCCTCCACAAAGGCCAGGTGCAGCGTCTCTCCCTCCACCCACCAGCGCAGGAACCCAGCCATCCAGGGCCATTCGTCGGCCGCCCGAGGGGACGTCCACGCCACCGGCGTGCCGCCCACCGGGTGGATCTGCACCTCGCGCCAGGGCGGCGGCGCCGGCCCTCTCGGCGACTGGCGAAAGATAACCCGGTCGGTCAGAAAGGCACGGTAGGGGTCCAGCGCAAAGCCAGCGTCGTAAGAAAAGATGACGCTCGCACTCGTCGGGTGCTCGAGCCTCTCCCCGGCCGCCTCATAGACGCCCGGCGTCCGCGCCGAGACGAAACCCAGTTCGTCCCCCGCCTGCCCCAGCACCAGCCGGCGCACGCTGTGCTGGTGATCCATCGCCTGCGTCGCCGAGTGATACAGCGTAAACAGCGCCGCACCCCTCACTTCCAGCTCGGCCAGCACGTCAGCGGCAACGGCTGCCGCCCCCCCCAATACACGCCGCACCCGCCCCGGCGGGCGAGACGCCAGAAAGGCATCCAGTTGATCGCGCAGCGCCCGATCGCGCACCACAGGCTTGAGTCCAGGCGGCGACTCGAAGAAATAGACCAGGGCGGCGATCAGATCGACCAGGTCAAAGACCTCGGCCGTCAGATCGCCGCCCTGACTGTTCTCCCCACTCCCGGCTCGCTGGCCCGCCCGTTCCAGCAGGGCCTCTGCTGACAGACCCACCTCCTGCGCCACCCACTGCACCAGCGCCTTGAGGTCGTCCTGATCCACCAGCCAGTCGGTCACCGACGTAAAAGCGCACAGGGCCGTCTCGTGCGGTGGCTCTGGCGACAGGCTCTTGCGAAAGCGAGCGTGCCAGCGATGCACCGCCGTCGTGATGCGATGAAAGCCGAAATTCAAAATGAAACGCTGCACCGCCTCAGACCCCTCTTCGTGCAGCCGCTGCAAGATCTCGTGCTCTTGTTGATCAAACGGCTGCTGGCTGAGACGACGCAGCGCCTGTATCTTCTCCAGAGGAGAATCCACTGCCGCGTCCAGGGAATTCAACAGTCTCCCTCCCTCCGCTCCCCTGCTCCCTTACTCCCTTGCCCCTCCGCCCCCCTGCTCCCTTGCTCCTCTGCTCCTCTGCTCCCCTGCCCCTCCCTCGCCGTCACGCCGCCACTCGTACCGCTGGCGCGGGCGTGCGCTCGGGCGGCGCATAATGCCGCTGCCGTCGTGCCTCGCGCAGCGCAGCCAGTGCCTGGCCCGCCACGTCCCGCACGTATTCCGACGGATCGCCGGCGCTCACCTCCAGGAGCAAGGTCTCCACGGCGGCCATTTCCGGCGCGTCGACGTCCTTCTCGGCGCCCGAAAGCTGTCCCAACGCGCGAGCAGCCTCGGCGCGCACCGTTTCATTGACGTCGCCGGCAGCCGCAGTCAGCGCGTCCACTGCCCGCGGCCCACCGATCTTGCCCAGCGCGTCAACCGCGATGAGCCGCGCCTCAGCGCTGGACGCCGTCGTCAACCGGGCCAACCCGTCCACCGCCCCGCCACCAGCCAGATCGCCCAGCGCCATCGCCAGCTCGCAACGCACCGCCGCCGGCAGGGCAGGCAGGACCCTCAGCGCTGGCACGAGGTATGCCTCGCCGATCCGCCCCCGCGCCGCGCTGCTCAGACGCCCCCGCACCGCCGCCTCTCGCTTCCGCGTTCGGATGCCCAACCAGGCCAGTGCAGACGCTATCCTCAACTGCTCAGCCACGTCCTTGCCCGGCAGTGCCGCCAACAGGCGGACGACCCGCTCCCGATCAGTGCTGCTCAACGTTCCTGTTTGTCCCATAATCCTGACCTCTCATCAACCCCGTCGAATCACCGAGGATCTGGTACCGGTACTCAAAACGATCGCCTCGATCCACTGAATGGAGCACCTCAAACGGATACTCGTCCTGGTCGGTCGATATCCGGTCGCGAATGACCACCGGCGCGCCGGCCGGGACCTCCAACAAGGCCGCTTCCTCTGGCCCGGCGGTTGCCACGCGAATGATCTCGTGTGCCAACGAGATGCGCACCCCGTATCGCTCGGCGTACAGGCGAAACAGGTGGGTCAAATCTACGCCCTCGTCCAGGATGCCCGGGCAGCGCTCTGGCTGCAGGTAAACGGTCTGGATGGCAAACGGCTGGCCGTCACCCTGCCGCAGACGGCGGATATAGACCACCTCGGCTGTCTCTGACAGGCCAAAGCCCTCGATGACCCGGCCTTCCACCTGGCCCGCCGCCACCAGCCCCGCTGCCAGCACCTCCGTCGAGGGCCTGATGCCGCTCTCCCGCAACTGGTCGGTGAACGAAGCTAGCCACTCCAGGCTCTTCTGCAACCGTGGCATTGCGCTGGTGACAAACGTGCCCCGGCCCTGCTCCTTGCGCAGCATCTGGTCGTTCACCAGCCTCTCGATCGCCTTGCGCACCGTTCCCCGGCTGACGCCAAAAGTCGCCGCCAGCTCCGGCTCCGACGGGATCTGTTCGCCAACCTCCCAGCGCCCCGACTGGATAGCCCGCCGCAACTCGTGCCAAATGTGCCGATACTTGATGCCCTCGTATTCCTCAGCCGCCATGCGATGTGCCCTAACTTGTATAGACAACTTATTCCATTATACCACGTCCTCCCCCAACTGTCAAGATGCCAATTGACACAAAAGGTAACTTGTGGTATAATTGACTAGACGTATATACAAGTAATCTGCCAATCGAGAGCGATCATGCGCAAAGGCACCCTTTTCCTCCTGACCCTGGCCCTGACCCTGCTGCTGGCCCTCGCCCTGGGCGCAGCCCTGGCCGGGCTAGGGCGGCCAAGCGAGCAACATCAGCGCCAGATGGAAGCCCTCCACCTGGCCACCGCCGTCAAAACGCAGGCCATCAAGGTCGGCTTCTGGGGTGGCCTGGCGGCCATCCTACTTTTCGGCCTGGCTGGCGTCGCCATCGGCCTCGTCCGGGCCGTGTGGCAACGCTCGCACCTCATCCACCCCCACGCCAATGGCCTCTTTCCCGTCGTCCAGGGCCGCGCCGGCCGGCAGACCTACTACCACGACCCCAACCGCCAACTGGCTGGCGGCGTCGCCTACGGCACCGACGGCCAGGGCGCTGTCGCCCGCCACCTGATGCCCCCGGACGACCGGGGCGAGCAACTTCAGGTGACCACCCAGGCCCAGGCCGCCCAATTGACTGCGGCCCAGGGCCAAGGGCCTGCCGCCCGGAGGCGCCAATCTACCGAGCGTTGCGCCTTTCCCAGTGTCCCACACGCCATCCCTTCCCGCCTGCCCGAGATCGTCGTCCTCAACGCGGCCATCCCCGAAGAACGCCACCTCCTGACCGCGCTGCGCCAGGACTGGGAAGAGGGCTAGAGGGAGAGTTCGATGTTCCAACTCCCCATTCCAGCCGGACAGCCTGCCCCAAGTCCGACCGAAGGGCCCGCCCTGAGTCCCGCCGTTGTTGGCCCTGCCCTGAGCCTGGCTGAGAGACGGCACCTGGAAACCATCTTTCGCGGCGTGCGGCACACCCTGCTCAACCGAGGCCTCTACCGCCGCCGCCAGGACGGCGGCCTGCAAGAAGTCGCCTGGAAACGCACCCTTTGGCTCCCAGACCTGGGCGTCGTCGCCTTTGAGGTGGACGTCCAGAGGTTGCCCGTCAAGATCGAACAACTGCTCAACCCCGAGGTGACGCACCAGATGCAGGCCTGTCTCGGCGGGCGGCAGGTCAGGGTCACCAACTCGCGCGGCCTGCTCTTCGGCGTCAAACTCGAGCCCGACCCACCCCGCCCCCAGGCCCGCCTTCCTCGCCGCCTGCCCCTCGACCTGGACGCACGCCCCCAGGGGCGCGGGGCAGGAACGGCCTACCTGATCCCGATAGGGCAGGGGGCCGGTGGGCCGGTGTGGCGCAGCCTGCTCGAGGCCGGCCACATCCTGGTCGGCGGCGAAAGCGGCAGCGGCAAAAGCACCTGGCTCAACGCCGCTTTGGCCGCGCTGCTCGTCTCCCATACGCCGCAGGAGCTGCAGGTCGCCGTCGTGGACCCCAAAGAGGTCGAATTCCAGGCCTACCGCGGCCTGCCGCACCTGTTCGCCCCCCTGGCCACCGAGGTGGACGACGCCGCCGCCCTCACCGCCCACCTCGTCGCCGAGCTGGATCGCCGCCGCGCCCTCTTTAGCCGCGCCGGGGCCAAGAACCTGCCCGCCTACAACCGCCGCACCGGCGAGCGGCTGCCCCTCATCCTCTTCATCGTGGACGAAGTGACCGACATCGCCCTGGCCGCCGGGCTCAAAAGCCCCTTCTACACCGACCTGATCCGCCTGTCGAGCAAGGGCCGCGCCTTTGGCCTGGTAATGATGCTCGCCACCCAGAACCCCAAGGCCGAAGTGCTCAACACCCTCATCCGCGGTAACATGAGCACGCGGATCGCCTTTCGCGTGGCCACCGCCGACCACTCCCGCGTCATCCTCGGCTGCGGCGGTGCCCAGGAACTGCCGCGCACGATCCGCGGCCGCCTCGTCGCCCGCCTGGATAGGGGGCTGGAGACGCTGCAAGGATTTTACATAACGGATAAAGAGGTAGAAAGGCTCACCGCCACCCTGCGGGGAGGACAGCCATCCGTGCTGACCGAATTGGAGGAAGAGCTGATCCGCCACGCGGTGGAACACCTGGGCGGCAAGTTCCACATCCACAACCTGGCCGCCGCCTTCAAAGGCCGGATCAGCCTCAAACGCATCTGGCGACTGGCCAAGACCTGGGAGGGGCGCGACTGGCTCATCCCTGGCCGGAGCCGCGCCGACGGCCGCCGCGTCAGCGACGAACTGCTCAACCTCCTGTCACCCCCGCCAGAAACGTAGCGGTAGGACGTAGCGCCGGCTGAGTGCCCTGGAGCGTAGCGAGAGGGCGTATCGAAGCCAAGCGGTTGAGAAAACAACTCCGCCTCTGCAGTAAAAGGGTAGGGCACAGGCCTAATGGCCGGCAAGATGACAAGAACGACAAGAAGGACAAGAAGCGACAAGTTGGACGAGGCAGACCCCACCGTCACAACCGTTGAGACACAAACACCAGACCTGGCCGCCATCCGCGTTCAGGGCGACGCCATGGCCCCGGCCTATTGCCACGGCGACGTCGTCCTCTATCGCCGCCCCGACGAGCGCCTGGCCCTGGAGCCAGGCGACGACGTGCTGGTGCTCCTGGCCGGCCCCGCCGGCAGCCTGCAGCTCCTGCTCCGGCGGCTGGCCCGCTGGGACCGCGACGCGGTCGAATTGTGCGCCCTCAACCCTCGCTACCCACCCGTCGTCGAAAACCCCCGCCGCGCCGTCCTGTGCGGCCAGGTCATCAAAAGATTTCGGAAGTCTGCCGAGACTTCCGAAATCTGACCAACTTGACGCCTTTGTGTCTCTGCGCCAAGATAGGAAAAACCATGGGACTCCAGGTCTACTACCCAACCGACATCCGCAACGCCCTCCTGGCCGCCGAACAGGCAGCCAACGCCACCGCCCGCGCCGCCAGCGTCCAGGACGACCCCTTCAGCGCCGGATTCCTCACCGGCTACCGCGCCGCCCTCGCCACCCTCGCCCTCGCCTTCGGCCTGCCCCTCAACCCGAACGTCCCCCCCGCCGAACGAACAATGACCCTCCTGCCCGATCCGGCACCCCATACCATCGGCGGCCAGTAGTCCCTCCCACAGTTCGGCTAACCAGGCAACCGCAGCGACGATGGCAACAACGACAACTATCAAAACCAGCGTCCACACTACACAGCTCAAACATGCAGAGATGCTTTCTATTATGACCTGTAAGGGAGTCTTGTCAGTCTTGTGACTCACCGACTGCGGCTGTTGATAATTCCCATCTTTTTCCGGGCCAACCGCCGCTTCTGAAGTAGGAAACCTATGACCCCTGCAGCCACAAATCCTCCTATCGCTGACAACAGAACTCCAAGCCACCATGCAGGAGTGATAGATCCACTCTCAGAGATCCCCTTCTCCTCAATAGCACTCACCAGATGGACCTCTTTCACCCCGACGATCCTCGCATCAATGTTGAAAGGCTGCGCACTGCCATTGTCAGGCACGTTGCTTACCAGCATTCTAATGATAGCTCGATCCTTTTCATTCAATAAAACCGGGGGCAAGATGGCAGCGTTATGCTCCTTTTGAACGGTCATTCCAATATTCGGAGGATTAGACTCCAAGACAACAGCTTCGATAACCTCTGCTTGTGGTGGGAATATCAACTTGATAGATCTTGCATAGTCTTCCTCACAGATAGGCTGCCTGCCAATATTCTCCACCTTGATCTGAAACAGGGACAGGTTTGTGATGGTCTGGTCTCCATAGAGTATCCTGATTTCCTCAGCCACGCTCCGTTCCACCTCAATCAGTGACGTACTGGCCAGAAGAACCACCTGCAGCGCCTTGACGTCCTGCTGAAGGAAAAAGACATGGTATGTGGTGAAAATGGCTACAGCTGCGACGAGACAACTCACGAATTGCCAAATCTGATCACGAAGAATCCGAAGAACTCGGCTAGTATTGGGCATTCCTGCTTGCATAACCTACCATCCTTTATTTCTGGGCCTGAAATACCACGAATGTCAACCAGACCAAGAAGGATAAACCCAGCACCAGAATCACCATCCAAAGAATGTAGCGACATCCTGCCAATATACTGTTCCAGAAAACCTGCCAAGGGGTGCGATCTGTCTGCATGGACACCCTCTGAGGACGCCTGTAAGCCCCCATCTGATCTCTCGCCAGCAAAATCCGCTGGGCTACGAAGCCCAGGAATACAGCCAAGAAGAAACCTAATCCGAAGACTATGAAGAAACTCACCTTGTCCATTACATTTCCTCCCTTTTTCCGCACAGACCTGCCAGTGAGTGCCCAGCGCTGGCTAATTTGCCAAAAGGGAATAATCCTTGTATAATCCTCCCTTCAGATAGAACATATGTTCTAGGAAACCATCCTAGGAGGTGGACATGCTTGATACTCTTTTACATCTGCTGGCGAGCTTCGACTTGATTAGTCCCGTCTTGGCTGCAATACAAAACGTAATAAATGGGCCATCACACACTTTCTTGATACCCGAAGATTGCGGCTGGAGCGGGCGAAGGATCGAGTACCTGCTTAATAGCTACGGTGTGCAGCCATGGGGTCTCATGATCATCAATCGCATGTTGAGGATCACCGTACGACAGCCACAAGCCCGGTGGGCCCAGTACCTGCTCGAGCGCGAAGGGATTCCAATTGCATACGGCGTCCTCGACAGGCGCCCGACCCATCCCCCCCACCCGGAAAAAAAGGGCGAGCTCACCAGCCTATCCAACACGCTGGACCGCTGGCTGGACAAACTCGAATCGTTCCTAAACCTATAGTCTATCCAAGTCGAGCCTGGCTCTGTGATCGGTTCAGCCGATTCACGATGGCCGCCAGAGTTAGCCCCTCGGCAGTATACCACAGTTAGCTATGGCGCACAACCCCCGCCTCTATTGGAAGGAACACCCAACGCCCACCTCCTGACGCACTCACCGCCTTCCTCCTCCGCCCCCCTGCCCCTCCGCTCCTCTGCTCCCCCACCCTGCCAAGAAAACCCTTGACAGACTCTCAATAATGTCCTATAATGTTAACTGAAACCCTTTCACAATTCATTTGCGGCTAAACCTTGCGCCAAGTTCGACGTAGATCCTAAAGCCAAGGAGGTGTTGTCCAACCCAAGATACTCTTATTTGCTGGGATGTAGGTGTAGCCTGTGCAAGGTTTAGGCGGATGATGAAAGGGTCTCTCTATCAGCCGGTGAATTGTATTCAGCGCAAAAAAGGGGGTTGATCATGCGCAAAAAATGGATTCTGCTAATCATGGCTTTGTCCTTGACGGTTGCCTGGATGGCGGCCTGCACGCCCGGACCTGCCGTTGAGGAAGAAGAAGCCCCTGTGCTCAGCGGAGAGATCGCCATCGGCTATATCGCTGCTTCGCCAGACCACGTCGAAAATACCCTGCCCGCAGTCAAGATAGCCATTGACGACGTGAACAAGTACGCCGAAGCGCTGGGGCGCAACGTAACGTTTGAGCTGTACGCCGAAAACGCCGAAAGGGAGGCGACCAAAGCGCTCGAGAACGCCCAAACGCTTTACGCCAGAGGCGTCAAGTTCATCGTCGGCTCGAACTGGAGCTCCCAGTGTAAGGCCATCCTCGACTATGCCAACGAGAACAAGATGGTCATGGTAAGCGACGGCTCAACCGCGCCCGGATTGGCCATCGCGGGCGACTACCTGTTCAGGCTGCCCGCTACAGACGAGACACAGACCGAAGCCCTCGCCATTGGCGTTCTGCGAGAGATAGGCATAGACGGCCTGGTCGTTCTACATAGAGCCGATGCCTGGGGCGACGGGAACGCCGAGTACATTGAGAAGAACTTTACGGCGCTAGGAGGCGAGATCGCCGGTAAAGTCAGGTACAGTGCCGAAAAGACCGAATTCGCCGCCGAGATCAAAGAGCTGGACAGCGTCGTCAGCGAGGCGCTCGACAAATACGGTGAGGGCAAGGTCGCGATCGCCGTCTGGAGCTTTGACGAAATCACGACCATAGCCAGCGAAGCGGCCAATTACAGCACCCTGATGGAGGTTCCCTGGATCGGCTCCAATGGGATCACGCGCTCGACGCGGCTGATCGAGGAAGCCGAAGATGCCGCGAAGCAGATGCGGATCCTGAGCATGATGATCGGTGTCAGCCGCTCTGACAAGTACGAGACCTTCCGTGACAAGTACATGCAGGTCAGCGACACCGAACCGGGAGCCTATGTGACCTTTGCCTACGATGCCGTATGGATCCTGGCCAAATCGATCTTTGAGGTTGGCGAGTACAACCCCGAAAAGGTCCAGGGCATACTGCCCACCATCGCCGGAGACTACTTTGGCGCTGGCGGGTGGTACAAGCTGAACGAATTCGGCGACAGGGGCGGCGCCACCTTTGAGGTATGGACGGTCGTCGTCGAGGCCGGCGTACCTGTCTGGAAGCCATCCGCAACGTTCGACATGGCCACGGGCAGCACGACGTGGGTGCTGAGGCCTGACTGGCTGACCCAGTAACCGCGCCCTTTACCAGCCAACAAAGAAGGGTAGCTCGTTGTACGAGCTACCCTTCTCTCTTCCACTAGGACAACCCTTGCGAAAGTTTAGAGATAGCTTTCAAGTGAAAAACCCATTCTTGCGCCCAAAATTCCACTTTTCCCAGGGCTATTCGCGACCTTCGCAAGGGTAGCTGCACAAACCGACGCGATCCCGTCATTCTGAGCCGCAGCGCAGCGGAGGCGAAGAATCTCGTTGTCTCATAGCAAAGACCACCCGACCCTCACTCCAACTGCCAATCGCGCCACTCGTCACCCTCGCCACTCTCACGGTTCCTGGCATTGACCCGGGCCATATCCTCATAGTCCAGGCCCCGGACCTTGATCGGCTTCTCTGGGATCAAACCCTCGGGACGATATATCATGATCAAAATGAGAAAGCCGCTCATCAACAACAGCTCGAGCCAGATGGCCTCGACAGGTATGACTTGCTGAACCTCGTACTTGAAGATCATGATCAGTCGCCTGACGACGATGAGGAGAAATGTCCCCAACAGCGCCCCCCTGTTGTTCCCTTTTCCCCCCAGCATCAGCATCAGCCAGGGCAAAAAGGTCCAGGAACTTCGTTGAAACGCGGTGGCCATCACGGCGTGGCTGTGGAAGGCGTACAACACCCCGGCCAGCGAGGCAATGGCTGAGCCCAGGACGAACACCAACGCCCTGATGCCCACCGTGTTCTTCCCCAGCGACTCGACGACGGTTTCATTCTCCCTCACCGCCCTGATGAGCCGTCCGAATGGCGACCCTACGATGCGTTGAACGACCCAGAACACGAGCAAAGCGATGCCGACGAACAAGACCGAAACCACGACTCGCTGGGCATCGCCCAACCAGATAAAGACGTTAGGCACCTGGACCCAGGTCGTGCCACCCACCAGAGGGTAATAGTTCTCTCCCACGATCCTGATAGCCTCACCCGCGGCTATCAACACCATCATCAGGTACACCTCTCTAACTCTGATGCTCGGGTAAGTGACGATAAAGCCCAAAACCGCGTTCACCACCACCGCGATGACGATGATCAACAAAAACAGGACGATACCACCCAACGGATCGCTGGCCAGGCGATTGTTGATCATACTGGCGATCTTGGCACTATCTGCCACAAAGTCTAGATCGGTGCCCACGTTGTAATAGAGCCGCGCGATCCGACCCGCCAGCGCTCCCGTGACGTAGGCCCCTCCGGCGACCGACAGCACCATGCCAAAGTTTGGAATCCCGGTATTTCCGTATTGCAGGTTGAGGGCGATGGTGACGATCAGATACAGCACGAACCAGATCGAAATGTCGGTGATGATGGTCAGCAGTAGCTCTTGACTAGGCATCGCGATCTCCCCTCCTCCTCCTGGCAAAAGTGGACAGGCTCGAGGCTGATTCCCTGATCCGGCTCAGGTCAATTTTCCCAGCGATTCCGGCCAGGCCCTCAGGAACTCGAACGAGGATGATAAACATGGCTATCAACGGTATTAACGGCCGATAGGACAAAACCCAGGACCCGAGTTGGTCCGACAGAAAGGACGTTCCCAGCACCTCTGTCAGGCCGATCACATATCCCCCCACCATGGCACCATATATGCTCGACATGCCCCCTACAACGCTGGCCGAAAAGACGCTCATCAGGATGAGAGACCCCGTATAGGGCGTCGATTGGAACCACAGCGGGAGCAAGGTGCCGGCAACGCCCGCCAGGCCACCGGTGATAAACCACGAAACGAGCGAGATAAGCTCGGTATCAATGCCCAGCGTGCCCGCCAAATCGGCGTTTTCGACCGTCGCCCTGGTGGCAATGCCAAACTTGGTCTTCGTCAGCATCAGGTGCAGCACGGTAATGATGCTCACAGCCAGCAGGGTCGAGACCAACAACACGCCCGGCAGCCCCAGCCATTCAAAATCCTCGTTTCTAAAGAGAAAGACGCGCGCGTACGCCCCCGCCTGGCCCCGCATATAATCGGCGTAAATGTTGACCGACGCAAATATCATCATCTGAGCGGCGATGGTGGCAATGGATAGGGATATCAGCCCTGCGCCACGTCTCTTGAGCGCCTGGATCACGCCCTTGTAGATCAGCGCCGAGGTGAGGCCACAAATCGGAAAAGCAAACAGGATAGCCCAATATGGGTCGAGCTCCATGATCCTCACCAGCGTAAAGGTGACATAGATCCCTATGGCCGCATTTCCACCGTGAGCGAAATTCGGCACCTTGGCCGTCAAGTAGGCAAAAGTAAAGCCGATGCTCAGCAGCATCAAGAGATTGGAATAAATGATGGCCCCACTGACGTACGTTGGCAGCATTTGCACACCCCCAATCTGCACCACGTCTTACATGATGTCAATTTTGAAACGCACCCACGTGAATTTTGCGCTTACGAGCGTCGCCGACGGCAACTATCCGATGCCCAGGTACATTCTTCCCAGCTCAGGGTTTTCGAGCAACTCCTGAGACGGGCCCTCGTACATCGTCCGTCCACTGGCCAGCAGATAAGCCTTGTCACTGATCTCCAGGGCCGTCTTGACGTTCTGCTCGACCAGGAGCACCGTCAGATTGAGCCCGTCCCTCAGTTCAATGATCTTGTCAACGACCTGGGACGTGATCTTGGGATCCAGGTGCGTGATAGGCTCGTCCAGCATGATCACCTCAGGCTTTCTCAAAAGCGCCATCGCCATGGCCAGCATCTGCCTCTCACCGCCACTAAAGGTCGTGGCCTTGGCCTTGAGGCGCTCTTTGAGGAAGGGGAACAGGCCCATCACCTCTTCCTGTCGCGCCTCAAACTCCTCCCTCTCCAGCGCGTGGCCGGCCATGATCAGGTTCTCCTTCACCGTCAATTTCGCAAAGACGCTCTCGACCTGGGGCAAATAGGCAATGCCCATATTGGCTACCTGGTGTTTGGGACGGGCCGTAATGTCGCGCCCCTTGTACGTTACGCTTCCAGAATAGACGGTCGTCGAACCCATGATCGATTTCAACAACGTGGACTTGCCGCTGCCGTTGGGACCGACGATCACCGTGATCTGTTGGGCGTCAGCGACCAGGTCCACCTCGTACAGAACCTGAATGGGGCCATAGCCAGCGTCGAGTTGATTGACCTTAATCATTGTCTTCTATCACCTCAAATACCCTTCGATCACCTTCGGGTCGTTCAGAACCTGATCCGGTTCACCCTCAGAGACGATCCTGCCCTCTATCATGGCGTAAACGTAATCGGCATAGTCGGCCGCGATCTGCAACCGGTGCTCGATCATGATAAAGGTGATGCCCAACTGGCTGGTCAGGTTGACCACGTGCCCAAAAAGATCGTGCGCCAGGATAGGATTGATGCTTCCAACCGGCTCGTCCGTCAAGATGGTTTGAGCGTCGGCCATCAGCGCCTTGCCTATTTCCAGCAGCTTGAGTTGCCCCCCGCTCAACTCCTCAGAAGGCCTGTCCCACATGTGATCCAGCCCCAGGAGGCCGAGGATGTCAAACGCCTTCTTGACCGCGTCCTCTTCCTGGTGGAGCCAACTCCTTCTGAGCAAGGACCACCACAGCTTTTCCCCGCGATTGTGCTGATACCCCACCAGGAGATTCTCCAACACCGTCAGCTTTGACAACGGCATCGGGATCTGAAAAGTCCTGATCAGCCCCCGCCTGGCCACTTTGTGAAGCGGTTCCCCCGTGATGTCCTGGCCGTTGTACACGACGTGGCCTTCGTCAGGCTTGTACACGCCGGTGATGCAATTCAGCAGCGTGGTCTTGCCGCTGCCATTCGGGCCTATGATCAGCGTGATCTTGTTCTTGGCAAAGCCAATGTCCACGCTGTTGACGGCCGTCAAAGCGCCAAAGCGCTTCGTGAGCCCATGGACCTCCAATACCGTTTCGTCCGCCATACTCTGAATTCACCTCCCGCCATCGCCTTCACGATCTCCCGGCCCAAGATTTGCCGCTGAGGGTTACACACTCAGGGCTGTTTTCGCATCTTGGCAACGCCATTTGAACATCTTGAACATCAGTGGTACACGTATACCAAATCCTGTTCTGTGAGAGGCAGTTCCACCGCGCCATAGACATACTTGTTGAAAAAGTCCGTCAAGTCCTCTCCGGTTACCTGGTTCAGAATGCGCAATATGTCATCATTGGTAACAACTCCGCCATAAATGCCGTACTCGTTGTACATGGTTCGCAGGACATCGTCTAGAGATAGACCATAGTTCTGATCAAGTTCACGGTCAAGCACTAGAGCTACAAGCGCACCCTTGGCATAGTAGAAAAAGGAACGCTCGGTGCCAAACAGTTGGCCCGCTTGATCCAAGGGCATGTCTTGTCCCGCCTCCAGTGCACGCTGATAGTAATCCAGGGCCCCTCTCAAAGATTCTACCGTTCTGACCGGCCCGCAACCTCGATATCCATAATATTCCGTGACACCTTCATTGAACCATTTCTCTTCCAGTCTTCCAGTTCCAACCACTATCGAGTTAGGAAGCCAGGCATGAAAAATCTCGTGCGCAAGTGCCGCATCGCCGGTGTGGGTAACGAGCCAACCATAATCTATTTCGAAACCAACACCCTTGGCACCAGCGGTCCATACCAGTTCGTCACCTCCAAAGACGATAGTATAGCTCGGAAACGGGAACCCTTGAAAAATGTCCCACCATTCGAGCCAACGTGCTTTGACAAAATCAACCCACTCTTGTTCCGTCTCCTGATTCAACCCTAGGTGTTTGCTGAACGCAAAAGTGACTGGCCTGCCGTGAAGCTGATAGGCATGAATATCGTGTGTGTCAGCATGGTAACCAAGGAATCCCTCAGCGGGAGGAGAATCGGTCAAGGTCGGCAATACCGGGTTTCCGGGAGTGGTTAGATCAGGCGTTGGTGTTGGCGTTGGCGTAGACGTTGGCGTCTCAGTCGGAGTTGGGGTTGGCGCTGGAGTGAACGTGGATGTAGGGGTAGGCGTTAAAGTGGGCCGCAACGTTGGTGTCGCGGTTGGCGTTGGCGTCAAAGTTGGTGTTGCGGTTGACGTCGGCTCCAAAGTTGGCGTCGCGGTAGCAGTTAGTGTTGGAATGGGTGTATGCGTTGCCGTGGGGGTATGAACAAGAGTCACTGTAGGCGTCGCTGTGGGGATCGATGTAGATGTAGCGATTGATAAAGCTACCGGTTGGGAAGAGCAGGCCGAGAACGGTACGCTCAACAGAATACCAAGCCAGAATGCAACGAATTTGTTAGATTGCACTTGGACTCCTGAATGATATCCGCACACCACCCCTGGTTAGGACGTAGGACGACACTGTCCTGGACCAAGTGAGGATGGCGAAAAACGACCTGTGCTTTAGTTGTGTGTGGGGGCGTTTGTCAGTATAACACAACTGCCGCTCCCTGTCAACGTCCCCCCACTCCCACTCCCCCCACACCCCCACCCCCCACCCCGCCCCCCCCCCCCTCCCCTCGCCCTCCCCACCCCCTCCTTGCGCTCCCCCTCCCCCTCACCACCACCCC
>Ga0180437_10004822_pt1 | contig 18864 bp, 19 predicted proteins | sample SS_ome_4_FD_132410 | JGI IMG/M metagenome (GOLD analysis project Ga0180437, IMG submission 132410) | Hypersaline lake sediment archaeal communities from the Salton Sea, California, USA - SS_3_D_1 metaG | ecosystem: Environmental > Aquatic > Non-marine Saline and Alkaline > Hypersaline >... | reverse complement strand
GATATGGAAGCAGGGCAGAACGCAGGCGTAGGAGGAACACCGTCGAGCTTCCTTGTGATACCAAAGAGCAGTGTCGAGCTTTCCGACCTGCAGGCTGCAGTGGATTCTGTGAATGCAGAGTACGGAGTCGACCTGCCTATCTATGAGAATGACAATGAATACACGATATTCATAGTAGGCGCATATCCGTACGAAGCCTTTGACACAATCCTGAGCACTGTTTCCTATTAGTTTTTTCTTTTCCCTCTTTTTCTCAGAACAGGAACACCATTGCCAGGCCTACCACCATAAGGACTATCGCAGCATATTTGTGCATATCAAGCTTCTCCCTAAGGAGGGCATATGATGCTACCGAATTCACTATCGGCGTGCCTGCGCTGATTGCTGCAGTGAGAGCGGCCCCTATGTAGCTCACTGAGAGATTGTAGAATACCGAGCCTATGAAAACAAGTATCCCAGGAGCTGCAGGATATCTCAGCTTGCCTGCAGCAGGTGGCGATATGTCCCTTCCGCGCAGTGCATGGAATGCAATCGTGAATACTGCTATCCCCACCTCCAGCAGCACCGCGGTCTGGTATGCGCCGAAGAGCAGGACGAAATTCTTTATGAAAGTGAAATAGTATGCCCTGCAGATGACTGAAAAGCCCAGGTATAACATCCATTTCTCGGCCTTCAGCTTTCCTGCCTTGTCCATGGCAAGCACAACTGCTGACCCGACTATTGCCACTGAGCCTGCAATCTGCCCTATTGTCAGTTCTTCTCCAAGTATGATTATGCTTGTTGCCAGCACAGCCAGGACATAGACCTTTCCTATGGGCGATACTATGCTTGCCTTGCCGTAGTCAAGGGCCTTGTATGCGGCTATGGCGCCAAGGGCCCCTATGGAGACCTGTGCGATGTAGAAAGGGAGTATCTCCAGGGGGAAACTGAACTCCTCCCCAAGAATAACAGCACCTGCAGCAAGCAGGACAACGAGCACGATGTATGCATATACGATGGCCTTGTGCCTTCCTATAATCCCTATGGCTTTTTTCGATGCTGCGCTTGCTGAACCATAAGATAACAGGGAAATGAGTGATGGGACGAAATTCAGCATCTACTCTGCCTCGAAGCTGGCCAGCACTGAATAGATAGGCCCTTCTTTTTTCAGTTCGCTCTGCATGAGCTCAAAGCGCGAAACCTCAAAAGAGCCGAAGTCCTCTTCCCTGTACTTTTCCAGGAAAGCCCCCAGCTCAATCCTGCGCTTGACCCTTGCTATGGTTATGTGGGACGAGAACTGCTCTTTTTTCCCGTAGCCCTGCAGTGCATCGTTCACTTTCTCTGCAAGCGATTCCATGGCATTTCCGCTTTCAGCCCCTGCCCATACGACCCTGATGTACTTCTCGCTGGGAAAAACCCCTATGCCCTTTGCACTGCAGATGAACCTGCTGAAAGATATCTCCCTGAGGCTCTTCTCTATGTCCCCGAGCTTCCTCTCATCGGTATCGCCCAGGAATTTCAGGGTCATGTGCATGTTCTCAGGCTTCACAGGTTTTATGCCGTCCTGCTCTATCTCTCTGCCGAGGTTTCCTAATTTCTCCTTCAGTTCATCAGGAAGCGGCACAGCAACAAATATTCTCATGCATTTTAATATCCTGCCTGGATTTAAAGCATATATGGCCGGGCATGAGGTCTATCACCAGAGTTCAGAGTCAACAAGCCTTACTTTCTCAGGAGGGCAGCTGAAGACAAGGGAGACTGATTCCTCTTCAGGCTACGGCATCCGCGTCCTGCATGAGGGCAGGCTGGGCTTCGCCTACTGCCAGAAGGAAGATGGGGTGAAGGAATCCCTGGAGCAGGCAAGGAAGCTCTCGCGCTTCTCTGCAAAGAGCAGTTTCTCATTCGCTCCAAAAGAAGCATTTACCATGCCTGAAATCTCAAACAGGGAATTCTCTCCCCAGGACTACGGCCTTCTGCATAATCTGATAAAAGAAGCAAGGGAGGCAGCAGAATCCCATGGGGGGAGGTCGCGGGTGATTGCAGAGCTGGGCAGCATCCGGACAAAGATAGAGAACAGCGCAGGATTCAAGGGCCAATACGAAAAAACAGATATCTCACTCTATACTGAATGCATGGATGCCGACGGCTTCGGGCATTCCTATCATGTCTCGAACATCAAGCTGCCTGATGCGCGGGAGCTTGGCATGAAGGCTGCTGAAATGGCAAAACAGATGCAGGGGGCGAAAAAGCCTGAAGCAGGCTCTTATATAATTGTCATGGAGCTTGAAGCCCTTGAGAGCCTCATCGAAACAGTCATCCCTTCCTTCTCAGGCGACTGGAAAAGGAGGAAGATAAGCAGGCTTGAGCAGGGAAAGAAGATGTTCTCCGAGAAATTCACTATGTATGACGACCCCCTGGGTCCTGGAAGCGAGGCGCGGCCGTTTGATGATGAAGGAGTTGCTTCAGAGAAAAAATATCTTGTGAAAAAAGGAGAGATAGATTCCTTCCTTTATGACCGCGAGACAGCAGCCCTTGCATCTGCTGATGAGGACGGCGCATGCTCAAGGGCCTCATATGCGAACGCTCCTGTGATAGGGGGGTCGAACATCACAATCGCCCCAGGCGACTGGAAAAATCTGGAAGAGCTTGACAGATTCATAGAAGTGCATTCAGTGCACGGCTCTCACACAGCCAATCCGACCACAGGGGACATAGGGCTGGAGGTCAGCACCGCATTCATGGTTGAAAAAGGTAAACGCACTCCTGTCAAGGGATTCATGATAACAGGCAATGCATTTGACATGCTGAAGAACATAGAGGCAATGGAGAAGAAGACGCGCACCCTTGACTATTTCACAGCGCCGAGAATCGCATTCAGGAATGTGCGCATAGTGTCGTAGCAAAAAGCATTTATATCCTATATGTAGAGGTATAACCGAATGAAGTTCAAGACAACTGCAGACATAAAAGTGCCTGAAAAACTGATTGACCAGATAATAGGGCAGGAGAAGGCCGTAAGCATAATGAAGAAGGCAGCCAGGCAGAAAAGGAATGTGCTGCTCATAGGGCCCCCAGGAACAGGGAAGAGCATGCTTGCCCAGGCAATGGCAGAGCTGATGCAGTGCGAGAAGCTTGAGGACGCCCTCGCATATCCCAACAAGAACAATGAGAACCAGCCGCTTGTGCGCATCGTGAGGACATATCCTGATTATGAGTACCTCAGGAAGAACAAGTTCTTCATGAAGTATTACACGCCCAAGGAGCTCCAGAAGATAAAGAAGCTGAGCAAGGAGAAGGACTACACAAAGCTTGCGCAGACGCTGCGCAAAGGACTTGGAAGAAGGATGACGCAGGTCAAAAAGGCTGAAGAGGAAAGGAAAGGCCTGTCCGGCAGATTCCTTATCCTCCTTCTCGGAGTGTTGCTTCTGTTCATAGTGTTCTTCGCAGAGATAGAGGAGAATCTGAAATGGCTCATCATAGCAATAGCGCTCGGAATCGGATTCCTCTATGTGATATCAAACGCTACCGCAGGCCTTGGAAGAAGGCTGATGCCTGCAGAGAATGCGGGCCCCAAGCTTATCGTTGACAACAGCGGACTGCACAATGCTCCTTTTGTGGATGCCACAGGGACAAGGGCCGGCGCGCTTCTTGGTGATGTGAAGCACGACCCGTTGCAGTCAGGAGGGCTTGGGACCCCTGCACATCTGCGCGTGGAAGCAGGTTCAATACACCAGGCAAGCAAGGGAGTGCTCTTCATAGATGAAATAGCTTCATTGAAAATGAACTGGCAGCAGGAAATCCTCACAGCAATGCAGGAGAAGCAGTACCCGATAACAGGGCAGAGCGAGATGAGCTCAGGCGCACTGGTGAAGACAAAGCCTGTGCCGAGCGATTTTGTACTTGTCGGCGCAGGCAACCTTCCTGACCTTAAGCAGATTCACCCTGCGCTGCGCTCACGGATTATGGGCGCAGGATATGAGGTCTATGTCGAGGATTCGATGGAGGACACTCCTGAAAACGAGAAGAAGCTTATGCGCTTTGTAGCCCAGGAAGTGAAGAAAGATGCAAAGATACCGCATTTCGACAAGGAGGCAGTCAATGAGATAATAGAGGAAGCCCGCAGGATGTCAGGAAGGAGGAAGAAGTTCACCCTGAACCTCAGGGAGCTCGGGGGCCTTGTGCGCGCAGCCGGTGATGTCGCAAGGGACAAGGGCCTGAAGCTCGTGACAAAGAAAGAGGTCCGCGAGGCAAAGAAGATTTTCAAGTCAATAGAGGGCCAGCTGGGAGCCAAGATGATTGAAATCAAGAGGGAATACCAGACAATCGCTACAGAAGGTGCTGAAGTGGGCCGTGTGAACGGACTTGCAGTTCTCGGGGATTCACGTGCCGGGCTTGTGCTTCCCATAGTGGCAGAGGCGACGCCTGCCGCATCAAAGAGCGAAGGCAGGGTCATAGCGACAGGGAAGCTCGGCGTAATCGCAAAAGAGGCGGTCGACAATGTCTCTGCTATATTCAAGAAATACATAGGGACAAGCATCTCGAAGACGGACCTGCACATACAGTTCCTGCAGACATACGAGGGCGTGGAAGGGGACAGCGCATCGATATCTACTGCCGTTGCTGTCATCTCAGCGATTTCCGACATTCCGGTATACCAGGGAGTCGCAATGACAGGCTCCCTGGATGTGAGGGGCAAGGTCCTTCCTGTAGGCGGCGTGACAGGGAAGATAGAGGCAGCGATAGATGCAGGCATAAAGAAAGTTCTCATACCGAAAGCAAACGCAAAGGATGTCTATCTAAGGAAAAAGAAAGCAAAGAAAGTGAAGATAATCCAGGTGAGCAGCATTTCAGAGGTCCTAAGGCATTCATTGAAGGACTGCGCTGCGAAGAAAAAGCTCCTGAAGAAGATTTCAGCCTAATCCCCTGATTTCAGGATGACGCTGTCATCAACAGATGTGACCGCTGAGATGGGCACAGTATACTTCTTTTCAAACAGGGTCTGTATGACCACCCTGCCTTTCTTCGCATCTATGCCTACGATTTTCCCCAGGTATGTTCCGCGTTCTGATATGGCTTCCTTGCCCTCGATTTTCATATCAAGAAGTATCTCCTTGCGGTACCAGTTTATCGTTGATGTTACGAAATAGCCCAGCAGTATGGAAAGCGCTATGCTCCCAAGGAATGTCCCGAAATCAACATACGGCTCGTAGAGGTTCACTATCCAGTTGCTGCCTACCACGATGACAAAAGTGGCAAGCCCTGCAGCAGCGGTGTAGAGCATGTATTTCGTTACGGTATACCTCCTCTTGTCCATCACCGCATCTATGCTCTTGCTGACCATAACCACGAACAGTGCTGTGAAGACTATCCATGAGGTATTCCCCACCATAAGAGCCACAAGTTTTTCATTTGATAGGCCTAAATTCACTCCGCTCTGGAATGACTGGTATGCCATGAAAAGAGCGATAGAGAATATCGCGAATGCGCCTATGTAGCCTATCCAGCTTGTGCGCTCAAAAGAGAACTTGAAGTCTTTGATTACACTGCCTGCAAGCTCCCCGAATCCGAAAATCCTGAGAAGCAGGTAGAGGCCCACTATGATGCCTACAATCTCCCAGCCCATACCGAAATAGCTTGTAAGCGAGAGCAATAATATCAGGATGGCAGGTATGCCGAGCACTGTCTTGGCGAAGTAAGGGTCCCGGAGCTTCTCCAACAGTACGAAATATGTCTTCTCCAGCTCCTTGGCCTGCTTTATGAAAACGATTTTCGTTGAATCAATCTTTATGCGCGATTTCACTATGGGAACGATTTCCTCATCAGACGCTCCATCCGATATGAGCACGCATGATGAGGGGTTGAGCTCCACCATCACCTTGTCCAGCTGGTTGCTTACCTCCTTGTCTGCGCTGTAGCCCAGGTTCTTGTTGCCTGTGAGAGTCACAACCTCAACGCTGTGCCCTTCCTTCCTCATCTGGTCGAAAATCTTGAGAGCATAGAATATCGCATTGGAATCAGGGTCTTCAGGGTCTGTCAACGCAAGCGCTGTAGCACCCTCGAGGTTGCGCTCGCGGCCGATAAGGGGACCGCTGACCTTTGCCTTTTCGTAGAGGTCGTTGTCCCTGTCTATGCACAGCACCAATATCGGCCTTTCCATTGCAACTCCCATAAGAATCACTCAGTCTTATTTAAATAGTTCTCACTATCCTTCTGAACATTTATATCTGTGTTAAAAGGTGTTTTAAATTGTATTGCTCAGCCAAATGGGGTATTTTAAAAGTCTTCTCTCTATAAAATTCTCTAATTCTAATCGAATCAGAGGTACTCTAATGGATAAAAAGAAACTAGTCCTTCCTGGAGACTATATCTCAAGCGCCGAGGAGGCTGAAGCAGGACAGAACACATACATGGATGAGGACAACATCTTCTCAGCCACAATGGGGGAGAGCAGTGTTGAGGGCGGAACCGCTTCTGTGAAAGTAAGGCAGGAGAACCTTGTAACCCCCTATGTAGGGATGCAGGTATATGCGCTCATCATAAAGACAAGCCTCAACAAGGCCATAGGCGTATGTATGCCTGTGAAAGAGGCTGAGGGGGAGATAAGGAGCATAGAGTTCGAAGGAGTGCTCTCCGTGACTGAGATAAGGAAGGGCTATGTCAAGGATATACGCGATGAGGTAAAAATCGGAGATATAATCAAGGCAAAGATAAACAAAATCAGCCCCACAGGCATAGAGCTCACCATAATATGGCCCGAGTACGGGCTTGTATCTGTGTTCTGCCCGCGCTGCAGGACCAAAATGGATTTAAAAGACAGGCTCTTTATCTGTGGTCAGTGCGGATGGAAGGAGAAGAGGAAGATTCCAGGTAAGAGGTAGTTCTTATGGAAGTCAAGGTTTTAGTCAAGGAAAAGAATGTTTTGGAGCTTGAATTCAAGGGCGGAGACCAGTCTCTTGCGCAGATGCTTGCAGAAAAGCTCAATGAGGATAAAAGCGTGGAATTCGCAGCATACAAGGTCGACCATCCCCTTGTTGCCCTGCCGCGCCTTATTGTCAGGACAAAGAAAGGAGACCCGGGCAAGCTTGTTCTGGAAAAACTGAAGGAAATCAAGGGCGAAGTTGCTGATTTCAGGAAGCAGTTCATGGGCATTGTCAAGTAGATATCATGGAACTCCCGAAGGAAATCACAAAGGCCCCTGTGCAGCTGCTGATACTTTTCGCTACGTTAGCTCTTTTTCTCATCACCAATGCGCTCTGGAGCAAGACCTCGCTTGAGTTCGTCCCTGTTCTGGTGGGAGTCCTTATCGTGCTTGAGATGGGCGTCTTCATAGGGCTTGAGGTGAAGACAGGCGCGAAGAAGCACGGCTGGAAGCATGAGGTCGTTGACACTATCATAGCCCTTTTTGTAGCAGTCGCCATATGGCTTGGACTGTCATTCGTGCTTAACACAAGCTCCCCGATATCGGCTGTTGTCTCATGCAGCATGCTCCCTGAGCTGCAGAGAGGGGATTTCATCCTGGTGCAGGGCGCTGATGTCAATGCATATGAGATAAGCATGTCAGGAGAGGAGCTTGACTCCCTCACAGGCCCTGCTGTAATATATTATGAGGGGAAGAACGCCACGATAAACGGCTCAATCTACCCCTACTGCAATCTCAATCCTGTTTCGGAGATGTGCGATGCCTTCTACAAATCACCGGAAAATGTGGTTGAGCAGAAAGGCGCATTCATCTACCGCTATGAGATGTGCTCCATGGAGCATCAGAACAGAGGCACCATCATGCTCCCCTGCCTGAAGTCAGTGACCTTCAGGGGGGAGGAATACCTGACGAATTTCTCCAATGATGTCATTGTATATGCCCCCCCGTCCACAGACCTCTACTACTATCTCCAGGGGGATGTTGTGCACAGGGTGATGTTCAAGATAGAAAGCGGAGGCGAGACCTATTACATAACGCGCGGGGACAACAACCCTGTGCTGGATATCCAATCCTATTACTATGATGCAGGCCTGGCGAACCATCCTGTGCCTGAAAAATATGCAAGAGGCAAGGTTATAGCAAGGGTGCCTTTCCTCGGCTATTTCAAACTGTTCATACACGGCTATTTCGAGGAGTATGAGCAGTGCAGGACGCAGCTGCAGTTCACGCACGTCTCATAGCTTCAGGGCTATCATGTCTATGTATTTCCCCCTATGGAGGAACCAATCCGGCATCACAGCGAATTCCCTGAAGCCTAATTTCCTGTAAAGTGCATAAGCAGGCTTGTTAGCCTTGAAGACAGTCAAGTAGATGTTCCTGGGCTTTGGCTTGAAGAAAGTCTTTGCAGTTTTTATATTCAGCCTGAGCATTCCTTCACCGAGCCCAATGCGCCTGAACTCTTTTGCCACAGCGATTCCCAGCTCCACATTGTTCCTGGCAGCGCCCAGCCTCCTTTTTGCGCCTGATGTCGCCGCTATCTTCCCGTCGACACGCGCCACAAGCAGATATGACTGGCGTTTTTTGAAATTTGAAAGTTCGGATTTCTTCCACTGCTCCTCTGCTTTCATACTGAACGGCCTGTCCTGCAGCAGATATGTCTTCTCCCTAATCAGTTTATTGATGAATCTGAGCAGTTCCCTTGTGCTGTCTTTTTTGCTGAGATAAGAGACAGTCGCGATTCTCCCGTCTTTCAGCGTTATGCCCGGAAACTTACCCATAGTGGCTTGCTCCTCCTTCCTTTGTTATGAATTCCCGGAGGCTTTCGCGCAGTTTCTTCTTCTCTTTTGCCTTTATCTTCAATTTGTCTATCTTCTCTTCCCATTCTATGAGAGCGTTGACTACCCTGTGTATCGTCTGCTCGTTGTCAGTATACCTTGCATAATCCAGTAATGCCTTCAGGGCATAATGGGATTCAGACTTCCCGAGGGAATCTATTATTGCTGCCCTGAGCATCCTGTTCCCTTCATTCTCAATCATGGAAAGCCTTGCATAATGGTAGGTGAGCAGCTTTGCAGCATCGTCGCTTCCGTTCAGCCTTCCAAGGAGACGTATCAGTTCAGTGACCCCTTCGATTGATGTATTGTAGTTGAACATGGACCGGTAGACGTTCATCCTGAGCTCTGCAGGGTCAATCCCAGGGCTCTTCAGCTTGAAATATTCCAAAGTGTGCATCACTTTCATGTCTGCTGTCAGTGCCAGCTGGCCGTGCACCATGTAGAGCACCAGCTGCCTTACCGTCTCGTTCCCTTTCTTGTATATCTTCTCAAGCTTGGCAAGGGCCTCGTTCTTGGCATCTTCGTCAACGGCGACAGGATAGAACTTCACTGCAAAGACTGCATTCTCTATCTCCTTGATGGCTGACTCCACGTCCTGCTTGCCGCTCTCCTCTTTTTTCTTTTTCTTCAAGCAATCACCGTTCCAGTCTTTGTTTTAAAGTTAGTCTTCTTTAAACCCACTGGTGGTCTTTTGGAGATATTCTTCGCGACAGGGAACAAGCACAAGTTTGCAGAGGCGAAGGCCGTCCTTTCAGATGTAGAGCTGAAGCAGCATCAATTCAGGCACAATGAGATACGTTCTGACAGCCTTGAGGAGATAGCCCGTGATGCGGCTGAAAAGGCATACAGGCAGTGCAAAGCTCCGGTGTTTGTGGAGGACTCAGGGCTTTTCATACCTGCCCTCAACGGTTTCCCCGGCACCTACTCATCCTGGGTCCTTGAAAAAATAGGCCTTGACGGCATCCTGAGGCTCATGCAGGGCGCTGAAAACAGGGAAGCGCGCTTTGAGGCCTGCATAGCGTACAAGGAGGCCTACGATGTTTGGGTTCTCCATGGAAGCTGCCATGGTAGCCTCACTGAAGAGGAGAGGGGAGAGGGCGGTTTCGGCTATGACCCTATATTCGTGCCAGAAGGCCATGAGCAGACGTTCGCTGAAAACATAACATTAAAAAACAAGCTCTCTCATAGATATAAAACGCTTCTTGAATTCTCTAGATTCCTTAGAACTAGATAATTTACCATTTTCAAGAGGTAGGACATTTTTATGGCAAGATTACATTCAAAGAAAAAAGGCAAGTCCTCTACCAGAAGGCCCAAAAGCAAGACTGCGCCTGAATGGGTATCAATGGACAAGGCCAAGATAGAGGAAATAGTAATCAAAATGGCGAAAGAGGGTGTTCCCGCTGCCAGAATCGGGCTGACGATGCGCGACCAGTACGGTATAGCCAACCTCAGGGCCATACTGGGTATGTCTCTCTATGCTTTCCTGAAGAAGGAGAATGCAGCGCCCGAATATCCTGAGGACCTGCTCAATCTTATCAAAAAGGCTGTCAGGATGTCAGGCCATATGAAAAACTCCGGAAAAGACGTCCACAACAAGGTGAAGCTCAGCCATGTCGAATCAAAGATACAGAGGCTTGTGAGGTACTATACCAAGGAAGGCGTGCTTCCCAAAGGCTGGAAATATGAAAGAGACAAAGCAGCTCTGCTCGTAAAATGATGGTGATTATCTGGGAGGAAGAAAAGTTAAGGCTGTAGATAAATGGAAAACAAAGAAATGGTACTCTGTGAAAGCGCCTGCTCTCTTTGACAGCAAGGAGCTCTGCGAGGTTGTCGCATCAGACCCGAAAAAGCTGCAGGACCGCATAATCACCAAGAGCCTTCTTGAGCTCGGCGTGGGCGGCTCATCCCAGATTGCCATGTTCACAACGCTCCGCTTCAGAATCAAGGATGTCGGAGAAACAGACGCTTCCACGGCGCTAATCGGGCATACAATCTCCCCCTCATTCATCAAGACATTCGCAAGAAGAGGGAAATCGCTGATACATCTTGTCATCGATGACAAGACAAAGGACGGAGAGGACCTGCGCCTGAAGGTCATAGCAGTGACAGGTGCAGGCGTGAGCTGGAACACCAAGAGGAACCTGCGAGAGGCAATAAGGGAAGAGACAAGGAAGGCAATCACCGAGAAGAACTTTGATGAAGTAATACAGGACGTAATCTACGGAAGGGTCTCATCCAAGCTTTTCAGCAGGCTCAAGCAGATTACCAAGATGAGGCGTGTTGAGGTCCGCAAGTCCGAGCGCGGCGAAGAGTTCAAATGAACTTTTCCTTATGTTTCTCTTAGGGTAAAAGTTCACAAAACTTCCTGAGAAGAAGTTCACAAAACTTCATAAGGCAAGTTCACAAAACTTCCTGAGATAACTTCGTGAGGTAATTCTATGATTCCTGGAGGAATGGACCCGAAGAAAATGCAGGCGATGATGCGCCAGATGGGTATCAAGAGCGAAGAGATAAACGCGAAAAGCGTAGTCATTGAAACTGATTCTGGAAAGATGATAGTCGACAACCCTCAGGTCGTGCAGATAACCATGCAGGGCCAGAAATCCCTTCAGATAACAGGAGAGATAAGGGTTGAGGAAGGCTCCTCGGAAGAAGACGTCAAGATGGTCGTGGAGCAGGCAGGCTGCTCAGACGAGGAGGCAAAGGCCGCACTGGAGAAATCAGGCGGGGATATCGCCGAAGCCATTGTCAGCCTCACAGAAGGGAAGGAATAAAAATTTTAACGGCTAACTCCATGCATGGCTGTGAGGCGCGAGGTACTCATCATAGTGGCACTTCTGGTTCTCATAGCCCTGCTTGTGAAGCTTATAGAATTCTTCAAAGTGGAAGTCGTTGAAGGCGATGCAAGGGACTTCGTGCTCGAGGACCTGCGCGAGAAATATCCTGATGCTGAAATAGAGATTCTCTCAATAACGCCGCAGTACAACCAGTATGAGGACCGTTATTTCGAAGTCAAGGCCAGAGTCACCGAATATCCTGACACCCCCTGCCCTGAGCGCTCCCATATATTCTACAACTATCCTGTGCAGAATTTCATCCCCCAGCTTCCTGATGTGATAACCTCGGGATGCGCTGTATGCACGGAAGGGATATGCGTCATCGCATTTGAGGAGGAGGCAATCATAGCATCGCATACACTTCCAAATACGAGCAGTGTCGAATCATACCTGAGATATTACCAGAATGCCGTGCCAGGGGTTAATGAGGGGGGTGACTCCTGGACAGTGACCTGGGATTCTGAGGATGCTACTTACTACTATGTTGTGGCAATGCACCGCAACGGCACTGTCACAAGCGTGGAAAGGCTGGAGAAAGCCTAATCTTCCCATCATTTGCAACTTTTTTAAACTGTTCTGGATAACATACTAGCATATGACTTATTCCAGGATAGAACGCGATTACAAGCATCTTCCAAGACGCCCTGACGGCCTGATTTTCAGGAAGCTCACCGGAACGGCCGTTGTCGGCGGTGTGAAAATCTATGTCTGGGCCAGGAAGATGCCCTTTGTCAGCGGCAACTATAAGGTCCACATAGATGCAAGGAATAATGCCAGGCCAGGGCTTGAATCTGATATCACATCCTCTGAGAAAAAGGTCAGGTGCGATTACGCTGTTGCAACAACTATTGACAAAGACTCTTCAAAAGGGATTTATTCCATAACAGCCAGGTCTGATGAGATTCTTAAAATCCTGAATTCTGACAGCCTGTTCAAGAAAGCAGCCGAGCTTGTGAAAGATGCTGCCAAGGTAATCGGGGATAAGCTCAAATAGCGGCCAATGCCTGTTTTGCTTCTTTTACAGTGGCCTCATCCCAGATTCTTATCGGCTCAATCCTGTCAAGCAGAGTCGTGGATATGTTGCCGACCATTATGACCCTCTCAACAGGGACCACCCACGGGTTCTCCAGTATCCTCCCGACAGTGAGCGTCACCTTGTTCCCAATGCAGAAGTCTCCTCCTTCAAAATACGCTGTCTCTCTCCTCTGGCCGTTGAAGCGTTTCAGCATGCGCAGGTATCCGCTTCCCCATGACCTGCGCTCAAACAGTTCTGAGAAGATTATACCCAGGACTTCTGCATTGCATTTGATGGCCTGGGGGTGATATACTGTCACGATGTCAAGGTCCCGCGGAAGGTCAAGAGGCGTATTCCCCACTGCTATCATGCAGTCCCTGGCTTCGGATTCGCTTAGCCCCAGATGCTCAGCGACAGGACGGTACATCTTGGGCTTGCCCATATCTCTCTCTGGCCATACGGTGGAAAAACTAAAAACAGCGTCAAAATGCTTTCTCAGGCCTGTTCTATCCATGACTATCCTGGCATAAGGCTCTGAGGCTGCTGTGGTCAATATATGCCTGCAACGCCTGTTCCTGAGGCTCTCCAGCAGCGGCACCAGGCCTTTCATTATCCCGTTTCTCTTCCCATAATCGAAACGGCCGAGTGTATCATCGGCATCCCAGCAGATATATCTGGTCTTTCGGGCAAATGGCCTGGTTATCGCTCTCCCGTTTATTCCCATCACCTAAGATATTGTAGCGAAACTTTTAAATAGCCCCACAATTTACCACCATGAGTCAAACAACCTTTATGCGCCCGCTCTCCTCTAAGATATCCCTGTCAATGAATTTTGTAATTATATACATATTTGTCTTCATATGGTTAGTTATCTTCGTTGTCGTATAGATTGTCCCCCCTTCAGCAAGCGCTGCGTAGATAAGGAGCTGGTCTGCCAGATGCATGTCAACATCACTATTCTCTGCCTTCACAGCATCAAGGGCCTCTTTTGCCACGATTTCTGCCCTTTTCCCCTTTTCCCCGATGACATAGGAGCCCCTGAGCCCTTTCCAGGCGGTCACCGCATTCCCTACGGAATATGATTCATCCTCCCTTATGGCAACCTTGTAAAGGTCATCCTGCACGAAAATCTTCTTCTCCCTTATGGCTATGCTCATGGGAAGGCCTGATATCCTTATGATGGCACGTATAATCTCCTCGCTTGCCCAGTCTGTGCATCCCTTCAGCTCTGAGGGATTTACATTCACTTCTATCACACCCCCTCCTTTGGGGTAATACCCTGTCCTGAGCATGCTTGTGTCCACATCTGCCCCGAACCTCCTTATGGCTGGTATGAATACGTTCTCAAAATAATCATAGCCCGGGGATTTCATCACATGCGTCCCTCCTGTTATGCTCAGGGCGCTTTTCTTGGATGCCGACAGCAGTATCGGTATTAATGTTTGGGCGACCAAGGTGACTGACCCAGCAGTCCCGATATTGAAATCGTATTTGCCTCCCACTATCCTCCCAGGATTGAATATGAGTTCTGTGCTTTCTTTCTCAGCATGCTCAAGGCTTCCTCTGCAGACCTTCCTCACTGCCTTTGCACATGTGAGGTGCTGCATCTGGAGGCCCGGATTGGGCCTTCCTGCCCTTATACCAGATATCCTGACCGGCTTCTGCGTTATCGCGGAAAGCGTAAGGGCTGTCCTTATTATCTGTCCCCCGCCTTCGCCGTACGAACCGTCTATCTCAATCATGGAAACTTCCCCCCGGCTTTACTCATGTTAAAGTTCCCAATTGAAACATTTTAAGAGGTTTCAATGGACACAAGAACTTTGTTCTTGTTGTCATCAAACTTCCTGAGGATATCTTTAAAGATATAGGTAATACTGAGAGCATTGAAAAAGTAGGCCAGCGCATCGCGCTGGCAAGGCGACCAGTTATCCTCCCATGCACTTACAAAATGAGTGTAAGTTCGAACATTAATTAGGGTCCACAACCTATATAAAGTTTGTGACACTTGTTGCTATAATTTGCAATAAATGGTGTCTTTTACTATCACAGGATGCTTATTTTGGTCGTATTACATGGTTCATCATGAAAAATAGCTTATTTACCCGCCTGGGCGCCTTTTTATAAAATCTTCTTCAGATTTTTATATATGGCAAAGCGTGCTGCTTCAAAGGCTGATAAAAAGTCTCCTGCTTCCCCGGCAAGAGCGTTCAGTGTTGATCCAATCAATTCCAACCTTCCGTCAAGAAGGTCTGTCTCATCGAAAGAAATGTTTGAAAGGCTGAAAGCCCTTGCTCCGGGGTGGGATGTTGAGATTGAGAGGCTGCTTTCGCCCCCGCCCACGCTTGAGCTGAGCTCAAAGGAAAATAGGGAATACTATTCCATGTCCGTGAATTTTGAGATAGGGGAGATGGTCAGCAGCGCCATTGGCGGAAGGCTCCGCCCTACCGAGAAGGGCTATGGCATAGGGCTTTATGAGAAGGCGGATTCCGTCTATTTCGTATTCGCAGACCTTGGCAGAAGAGTAGTCGTGAAGGACAGGGTAGTCTGCTACCAGGATGACCCTCCTGAAGGGGACTGGGGCAATGTGAAGAAAGCCATAACGGCCGCCCTTGCCCTTGCAGAAAAAGATGATGTGAAGAAAAAAGGCCTTGTGGCCGTATATGACGGCTCATTGAGGGCAGCCAGCCCTGAAAAGCCTAAAACAGACCCCTTCTCATTCTCAGTCGAGACTCTAAGGAAAATAGCTGAGCGCGGCCTCAAGCCCCAGGCTGAATCATAATCAGAACTATTTTGCAGGCCCGGAAACCATCCCTTTGTAATCTGTGGGCAGCATGGCCTTGCCCTCGGCTTTCCTAAGATCCACAGGGACCCTGTACGCGAGGAAGTGGTCTGAAGGAAGCTCTCCTCTTTGTCTTGCTTCTTCAGAAAGTATGCCGTTCCTGACTCCTTCCCACATCGATGTCCATCCTTCGTCCCCCATGGTCATCATGTGGTCGAATATCTTTTTCGAGCCGATTTCAGTCCCATCGATGCCAAGCCTCTCCGGCATTGTGGAATCGGCTGTAATCTTTATGCCTGTCTTGAGCACCCTCACTGCCTTGTCCCTGTGCGCTTTGGGTATGCTCTCAGGGCTGTCGAATACGACATATTTCGCCTTTCCTGTAACTCCGAGGCCCATTTTGCGCCCGCCTTTGGCGCGCGAAATCTTTCTTGCCTCTGACGGTTTCAGCGTATCAATCCTTATGACATGGGCTTCCTTGCCGTTTTTGAGTGAAGCGGCCAGGCCTCCGTAATCAGTTGTATGCAGAATATCCCCTTCCCTGCGTACCATCACGACATGCTCCAGGTATTCATTCGGGATGGCCTGTATGTTGGGCACATCTATGTACTCCCTGCCCCCTATCTTCCTGACAACGGCGTTCGACTCCTTCAGCGTTGCAATCAGCCCTTTCCTGTCTGCCTTCACCACGCGCTCCACAAGGATAAGGTTGTGTGTGACTCCCTCCGGGAATGTTGCTGCCAATCTCTTGCCTGCGGTCTCTGCTAGTGCAGGGCTTAGCGTCGTCTTTGCGGATGACCAGAAAATCGAACGGCCGTCTGCATCATTCACGACGCGTGCTGCACCGTTGATTGGATTGTCGGTGGCCACATAGCCATGGCTCTCAAGCCTGCCCAGCTGCGCACCTTCAAGCGGAGTGCCCATTCCGCTGCGCTGCCCGTGATAGGAATCCATATGGGCTCTTATGTTGTTTATGAACGCTGCCCCTACCTCTGTGTTGGGCGCATAGTCATTCAGCCACATCTTCATCCCGTTCATGAACGGGCCGTCCATGTCAGCTCCGAATGCTATGCTTACAACCTCGTCCACTGTCATAAGCTGTGGTGCTCTGTCCTCTGCCCTTGCCATCCTTATCTCAGCATCATTCATCTGGTGGGTGATGCGCACGAACTCCCTGTGCAGGTCATGCGTGAACTGCTGCTCCATGGGCTTCAATGATACAGTGCCGTCATCATTTACCACTGCACTGTAGGAAGAGAATGTGTCAGAATCTATCCCTCCGAACCTGAAGACGCTGTAGCTGCCGTCATTGTTCTGCCTGACGCGGAAGCCCTTGCTCTCCAGCCTCTGCGCAATGCCCTTTGCTTTCGCCTTCGGCTCTTTTATGCGCAGCCACATGGGCCATATGTTCCCTTCATGCCTGTCATAGAAGCCTCCTGCAGCAAATCCTGTCTGCGCATAGCCAAGGGCTTCCAGCACATATACAGGATTGTTCTCCATCTCTGCAAACAATTCATTCCTCTGCTGCTGTGTTTTCGGATTCTTGGATTTGTTCGATATATTGTGAAGGCTTTCAGCCGAATCAACAGCAATATTGAACGGCTCCTCTCCGCCTATTGATACCTTTCCGCGGAAGTCACGTATGTCTCTCATCAGCCCGTAGCCCATCTCCCTTCCATCAGGCATTATGTAAGAAAGGCCCTCTGTTACCACTTCAGGGGCAGGGGCGCCTGTCTCTATCGCGCCTTTGGTGCCTACCTGGTCAGGCCTCAGGTCCTGGCGTTTCAAAAAGACCAGCATCGAATCCCTCTGGTTTCCGTTTATGTCTGTGAATGCCCTGGGCTTCCCTGAGCTGTCAATAACCTTCATCTCCAGCCTGTACGCCCCTACAAGGCCGTTCTGGAAATCTATGGAGGTGACCGCCACCTTCTCTCCGGGGCCAAGGCCGGTGATTTCCGGCAGCACCATCTGCTCAGCATTCCTGAGCGCATCACCGGTGAGTATCATGCTGGCAAGATAGGTGTCATCTGTAAGGCTTGAGAATTTCTGGTAAGCGTCACTTCTTATGCCGGGAAGCTTTCCAAGTTCCACGCCCACTGCCCTGTATAATGTTTTCCTGGCTTCCTGTGCACTTGCCGCACTGGAATAGATGCCTTCCAGCACTTCCTTCGGCATGCCGTACATGTTTGACAGGTGTGTCCCTGTTTCTCCTGAGATTGCCTTCAGCTCCCTGTAGTGCACAGCGGTCTCATGCCAATAATCAGCCTGTTCACGCAATCCGAATGCTTCATTCCTGTTGCGGGATGCCTTTTCCATAAGCTGCGCTGCTGCCATCTCTATCTTGTTTTTTTCAATAAACAATGTGCCGGCATTTTTTTCTGCGGCTGCCAGGCTTTCTTCTACCGAGCCAATCTGGCCCTTGAGTTCTCTCACTGTTGCTTTGTCCCCTCTCTGCTCGGCAGCATTCTGCTCTGCATAGAGCCTGTTCCTTTGTTTGCGTATCTGTCCTACTTTGTCCTCGGCCATTGACCACTGCTGTTCAACCAGCCTTGCTCTTTCCTGAAGCTTTACGTGTTCCTGCTGGTTTTTCCTTTCAATGGCCCTTGCTTCCATCTCCAGCACTCTTGCCTGCTCTTCCAGGGGCTTTGCCTTGCCTTCAAGAAGCGCAAGAGCCTTGTCCTGCTCCTTTGCCGGCATTCTCAGGAATGCTTCTGCCGCCTCGCGCTTTTCTGCGATATTCAGTTGCTCATAGCTTTTGACGACGTCATCAGCCTTCATTTTCTTCGCTTTCTTGGCTCTCAAAGGAATTGATGTGTCTACTTCTAAATCCCTAAGGGCTTTCATGCCGGCATCAAGTCTTGCAGGAGCTTTGCCCACGCGTTTCTTGGGAATGGCCCGCATTACCTTTCTTAATTTTCCTTTCAGTGCGTTGGCCAGTCTAGTCTGCGCATATCTGGTGAATGCTGTCTCTGCCTTCGTCAAGCGCCAGCTCTGCCTTCCTATCATCTCTGCGCTGGCGCCTGGAACAACTATCCTGTCTTTGAATACCAGTACCTCTACCTTCATCCCTCCCCAGTCTACATTGAGTTTGACATGCTGGGCAAGTCCGCTGCTCTCTGCCGGGGAACCCAGTGTCGCATATTTTATTGTTGCCGTGTCAGACCTGCCCTGCACCTCCAATGTCTTCGCTGCCAGTGCACCATAGAGATAATCCTCAGCAGTGGGCTCAACCAATCCTCTTTCCATTGCGCTTGCCTCGGCAAGTTCCCTTACCAGGGTGTATTCCGCCGGCTCCCCGGCCTTTGGTTTTGTTTCCCTTACTGTTTTTGCGTAATCCCTTGCTTCCTGAAGCACAGCATCAGAGCCTGTTTTCCCAACCAGCTCCCTTGCCATCCCCCTTATCGCACCTGCTGTTTCAACGACCATCTCGGCCTGCTGCTTCGTGATTGCATGGCCCTTTTTCATGGCCCTGTCCGCCGCCAGCATATAATCCACTG
>Ga0180437_10004821_pt1 | contig 18866 bp, 7 predicted proteins | sample SS_ome_4_FD_132410 | JGI IMG/M metagenome (GOLD analysis project Ga0180437, IMG submission 132410) | Hypersaline lake sediment archaeal communities from the Salton Sea, California, USA - SS_3_D_1 metaG | ecosystem: Environmental > Aquatic > Non-marine Saline and Alkaline > Hypersaline > Sediment... | reverse complement strand
GGCAAGGTACAACATCGTTAGGTTCTCCTGGGGTTAAGGTTGGCGAGCCAACACGGCTACGCCGTGGTTTCAACACCAGGAGAACCGATTTTCTCGTCTACGTCACCTCTTTCATCGAATCACTCCGTGCGCAAGCCAAGAGGACTTCGCGCGGTCGGACCGGGTGGCACGCCACCCCACCAATCGATTACAATGGCCGCGGTAAGCACCTGCCGCAAAGCGGCTTGCCTGCACAAGTGCATCCACCTGACGACCTACGGCCGCACGATGGCAGGGAAGATTCTCATTTGTTGGCTCGACCACCCGGGAGGTCTGAGATGGTGGCTACGAAACAGCGTCACAAATGGGAATTGACGTCGCAGTTCGACGGTGACAGCGGGCAGGCGTACCGGAAAAGAGGCATGCTCCATTGTCGCTCGGTAGATCACCCCGTCTGGAAGCGGCACTTCGCAGCGTGGCCGTGCGGCGTCCTTCTCGCTCTGATAGTCTCATCAAGTGCGTTTGGCGACCCGAAGGAATCGGATGCCACTCCTATGCGAACGTGGACCGACGTGACCGGTCAGTTCCAGACGGAAGCCGAGTTGTTGGTCGTCAAGCGAGGGAAGGTCTACTTGAGGAAGCCCGACGGCGCCGTGGTTGCGGTGCCGCTGGAGCGATTGAGCCGGGCCGACCGCGAGCACGTTGGGGATGTAGCGCCCTCGAGCGACACGGAGGCAATTGACGCCGCTCGCAGGGCGACCGTCCTGGTGACGGTCCAGAGCCCGGACGGGCGCAAACGAGTTGGTCCGGGTGTCCTGATTCACGTTGACTCGGCTGGCGGATACGTGGTTGCCTCCTCTCGACTTGCCCGCAGCTATCGGTCACAAGAGCCGGACGGGAAGCCGGTGATTCGCGTGTCTCTCACCGGTGCGAACGGGCGGCGTCGTGCTCACGGAGCGGAACTGCTGGGCAGCGATCAAGAAGTTGGTTTTTCCGTGCTGCGGGTCCCGCCGGGAGAACCACCAGCTCCGATTCCGGTTGGTCAGGGACGGCGCTTCGCAGAGTCGGAGGAAATCTCGATTGTAGGCTACGAAGTCGCAGCAACTTCGGGTGAAGAGCCGACGGCCCAACCGGTGCTGCGACGGGGCTTCCTGGCCACGATCCAGTACGCGGAGAGTGGGCGGGTCGAGCGATTTGAAGTTCGGGGCGATGACGTCGGCAGCGTGGACTTCGGAATCGTGCTTGACTCGAGCGGCAGGCCAATGGGGATTTCCCTGCCGGGACAAGCTCGGCCCGTCTCTCGGGCATCGTCGGTTGTACTGCCTTTTTCGCGCGTGGTTGCTCTGCGCACTCCTAGATTGCTTGGCGTCGACTTCGACCCCAAGGACTGGGGGCCAAACGGACTGCGCTACCGGGTGACCGCCCGCTTCTCCGACCCGTTTCGTCGGGTTGCCCGATGCGGATTGTCGCTGAAGCGCTGGCAGGGCCCCCTACCCGACCCCGTACCCGCCGGGAAGGCGGGCTATCAGCCGGCCGTCGCGGGCATGTCGGCGCTTGAACTGGAACGCGACTCCGATCAAGCCGCGGCCGACTGGCACGATCCGGATCCTCCGGTGACAGGCCATCGCCCCGGCTATCTTGTGCAATTCGTATCTGTGGCAGCCAACGGTGACATCTGTCGTTCGCGGGCTGAGGTCGTCCGGCCGGAATTCACGGAGCACGCGAAGCTCAGCGAAATCAGGTCGCTGCTTCTTCGCTGGCGCGTACAGCCCAGCCCCGATCCGCGCGGCGGGCTGTCGCTGACGTCCGAGGAGACGAAAGTTGTGCCCCAGAGTGTGGTCGGCGCGACACCGTCCGTGGAGATCCCTCGGACCTTGGAATCGGGACTGGCCGTGGCTGCCCGTCCGTTTCATGTCCGAGGTGCCCGCGTGTGCATGCTGCCGGGCATCAAGTCGTTGACGGAAAAGGGAGGTGTCTGTACCGCCTGGTCGGCAGATGGGCGTTGGCTTTACACGCTTGGTCCGAAAGGAACGCTCCGCAAGATCAAGGTCCCGGAGTTTCGTGAGGTGGCGCGTGTGGAATTGGGGGAGACCATGGCCTCCCTGGCCCTATCCAGCGAAGGATTCGTCGCCGCCGGCAACACGGGCGCGAACTCCGGGCTGTGGATCGTCGACGCCGACACGCTTCGGGTCAAACGCCGCGTCCCAACGACCTGCCGGTGCGTGGCCACGTCCCCAGCGCTCTCGGTAGCCTACTGCGCGGAACCCGGATTGGCGGTCGTGGACCTCGCCCAGGGCCGTGTATTGCACCGTCTGGGGACGGCTACGGACACGTCGAGCCGTTCCTATTCCGCCCCGCGCCTCGAAGCCCTTCGTTGCACCGGCAACGGGAAATGGTTGTTCGGGACGTGCATGGGGCGGATTGTCCGGTTTTCCCTAATCGGGGAACATGTTGTTTACAGTGGTGCGAGCGAGAAGATCAATCCGCGTCCGGGAATGCTATGCCTCACGGCGGACTCGCAGCTTGTCATCGCCGCCTGCATGCCGAAGGACTGCAAGGCAGACGGGCACCCGAGTTTCGAGGAGGGGATTTGCGTGTACCGCGCCGACGATCTTTCCGCTCCCATGTCGGCTTTCCCGCTGAAGGAATCTCCCGTGGGGTTGGCGGTCGATCCGGTTTCGAAGGAGGTGATTACCACGCAATCGGAGGACACCGGCGGGCGCTTCTCAACGGAATGGTTCTCTGTGGAACGGTATTCGGCCTCGGGTGAACGGACGGGGCGCGTCGGAGGCCTCTACGGCGGCTTCATCGATCCTCGGAACTTGCCGGCGGTAGCCTGCCATCCGCGTGGCGGAGCCCTGCTCGTCCAGACACCGATCTGCCTGGCGTGGTTGATGACGGACAACGCGCCCGACGACCTGCAGACGTTGCCCGAGGCAGTGGTGCGCTGCGATCCGAAGTCGGGGATGGCCGTACAGCCAGGAGCAGATGATGCTCCCCCAGCGGACTTTTCGGTGTTTCGAGAGACACCCGACTGGATGGAGAACGCACCCCAGCCGGTTGCCGAGCCGCGTTCATTCGTGGGGCCGTGGCAAGACGCCGAAGGAATGAAGATCTCACGCTTTGAGGCGAAGGAGCCGATCGTCAGCGCGGTTTGGTCGGCTGACGGCGATTGGGTGCATTTGCTGGACAAGGAGTGCACACTGTATAAGGTATCGGTCGAGGATTGGAAGCAGACCGCCGCACTCCGCTTACCTGGGTACGGTCCTGGTGCCGCAGCGAAAGCCGGGGCCATGACTCGCTGCAAGGAAGGGCTTGTACTGCGGCTGTGGCCCAGCAGCATGCATCGTGCGTCCCCCGACAGGTCCGCGCCGACGCTCTTTCTGGTCGACGAGCGTTCGCTTCGAATCAAACGGGCGTTCTTCGTTCGACTTGGTGACGGACTGACCGCCAGCGAGAAGTCGTCCGTCTGTTTCGTTGTCAATATTCGCGGAGAGCAATTGGCCACGATCGATATGGCCGCCGGAAAGCTGCTGAGGCACGACGTCGAACCGGACCTTGCCAGGCGGCTGTTTCTCGAAGCCTCACTCGGTGTTCGCGCAGACTCCATCGGTATGGACCGGCTGCGAATGACGCCGGACGGGCGCTATCTGTTCGCGCGGCAAAGCAGCGTCGGCCCCATCGCGCGCTTCGTATTCGACGGGGAATACCTGAGCTTTGACGGAGCAAGCAAGTCGTTTGGGGACGGCACGTTGTGGGTCGGCAACGAATCGCGATACATTGCCGTCAGCCAGCCGGTACGCAATCCCGGCTCGGGTCAAGCGAAGGTGGAGTTGTCCCTGTATGCGGTCGACGATCTCTCGCAGCCGGTCGCCACCGTTCCGGTCGACCATGAGGCATGCTATGTAGAATTCGCCCCGGCAGGCAATCGCTTCTTCTCCCGGAAACCGAATAGCAGCCGATTTGCAGTACACAACTACGAGGGACGGCTAATACGCGAGTACGTTCTGCCCGGAGACGAGAACATTCATTCGTGGTGGGTCTCGCCTGCCGGCGACCACGTGGTGGTCTCCGGATACCGCGACGTTTCCAGGCTGATCGCCATCGAGAGCAATTAGAGTATCTGTTCGTGGGCAAACGCCGCTGTCGCGGCGCCGTATCCAAGAAGTAGGACAACCCCACGGGAGGCATTCCATGACCCGTTCCATGTCTCACCTCAAACCGGCATCCTTGATCTCGCTCGGACTGTTTCTGCTGGCCAGCTATGCGTTTGCCCAAGCGAGTGCTCCCGGGTATCGGCTCTGGAGCGACGCGTCCGGCCGGTTCCAAACAGAGGCGGAACTGCTGGTTTTCAAGGACGGCACTGCCTATCTGAAGAAGAAGGACGGAAAGGTCGTCGGCGTTCCGGTCGAACGCCTCAGCCAGGGAGACCGCCAGTATTTGGTGTCGATCGGGGCTCTGGGCGCGCCGATCGGCCGATATCGCGCTGCGGCCGTCGTAATTCAGCGAGAGGCCGACGCCGGGGGCTCCTACACGCCGTATGTTGCCGCCGAGCCGGCTGTCGTAGTGTTTCGCGACGATCGTGGCGCATACGTGCTGGCCAGTTCGAGTGCCGCGTATCACCGCGCTTCCTCGAACAGCCAGGACCCAACGCTTCGCTATCGCGTGACGTTGGGGGCAGGTACGGCAGAACAGGTACAGGTCGATGCCGAACTCGCCGGATTCGATTCCCAGCGCCACTTGGCCGTGTGGCGAATCCCCGGCGAGAAGGCCCCGGAGCCGATCCCCTTGACCGCAGATCTCACCGTGGAGCAAGCGACACAGGTCACCGTCTTTGGCTGCCAGGTCTCGCGGGGCGTGGACAACAAGCCGAGCTTCGGGCGGAGTACCCGTCGTGGGACGGTCTCCTCCGTCTTGCGCGACAGGGTCGGCCGGATCACGGACATCCGGGTCAGCGGCGACGGTGTCGCCGATCTGCCGATGGGCGTTGCGGTGGACAGCAAGGGCCGTGTGTTGGGTATCGCTGCGGGTGCAACGGATTCCCAATCCCGAAGGCATACCGGTAGACCCGCGACCAGCACGTCCAGCGTCAGCCTGATTCCGCTTTCCTACCTGGCGTCGTTGCGAACACCCCGTGTTGTGCAAGCGTCACTCAGCGGGCAGTCCTGGAACGCCGAGGGAATCACCTATCAAGTATCTGCCAAGATCGACGATCCGTTCGGCCGGGCGGAGCAGGCCTTTCTGCTGCTGAAGCGACGGCAAGGCGAACAGGCGCCGACTGCGATTGACCCGACGGGCGCGGCAGCCGTCCGGCTCGACGTGCCTCCGCCGACCGGTGTGACCCGAAGCGGTTCGCACCCGCCATTGGCGGAGGGCAGTTGGCGTGAGCAGTTTCCAGTTAGTGGTTCTGAAGATCCGCAGTACGTCGCGGCGCTGAAAACCGTCGACGCCGACGGCAAGGAACTGGTTTCGCCCGCGATCGCGGTGCCCGCCCGGTACGGGGAAGAGTTACCGTACCAGATTGGGTCGTTTCTGCAGATGGCATCGAGGGCGCGCCCTCATCCGAAAGGTGGATTGCTGCTTACCGCAAATGCCCCTCTCCCGGCGGCAGCAGTGGAACAGCCCGCCGACGGCCGGCTGGCAGGGTTTCCGCTGCCCGAAGAAGTCGATGTTTCGGTGGCTGGCCCGCCCCATGCTGTGGGGAAGAGTACTGCGGTGGCCCTATCCGGGCTTGGAGACCCTGCAGGAGGTTGGCAGGGCCCGGCCGCCGCCGTCTGGTCGCGCGAAGGCAAGCACGTTTACATCTTGCACGGCAGCGGACTGCTCCGCAAGATCGCTGTGCCGGAGCTTCGCGAGGTACGACGACTGACGCTGCCGGTCGAGGAGAGGCGTTCCATGCCGCCTCGATGGACCATCCAGATGGCGCTCTCGCGTGAGGGGCTGGTGGTCAACCTCCTCAATTCGCGGGCGCCGCACGACCTGTGGATCATCGACGAGAAGGATCTACACGTCAAACATCGTGTTTCCGTGCCTTCGATTTCTTTGACAACGGCCCCGAGCCTGTCAACGGCCTACCTCATCGGCGACGGTCTGCAAGTGGTCGACCTCGCCGCAGGGAAAATCGTTCGTGATTCGCGCCGTCCGGCCGGCCCCCACGGGAGTTTCCGGGAGTCCGTGCAAGCTGAACTGATTGCTTCACCGGACGGAAGTTGTCTGCTTGCGGTGTACAACAAGTATCTGCTGCGTCTTGCAATCGAGTGTCACGATCTGGTCTTCGAACAGGCCAGCAAACTGATCAACGCGAGAGCCGGTCTCGTCTTCATCAGTGGGGACTCCAAGCGCGTGTTCGCTCAGGTATTCACGCAGGGGAGCGGCGATCCCACACATCCCGGGCTCAGCCACGGCATCTACGTGTATGAGCTGGCAAACCTGAGCGCGCCGAAGCGTGCTCTCGAACTGCCGGAGGACGCCGAGCCGCTGGCCGTTGACCCGGTATCGGACAACCTGTGTATTCAGTGGAAGCCCGGATCCGGGCAGTCGCCAATCGTCGGCATATTCTCGCCGGAGTTGGAGGAGCTGGAACGCTTTCCGTTTTCCGGTTTCGAGTGGTCCCCCGCTGCCTTTCGTTACCATCCCCTCGGTGGAGCGTTGCTGGCACGTGTGCGCACGAGCTTCGTCTATATCAGGTTGCCCTGGGCCGGCCCGCAAGTGCCGCAAGTGGCGATCGAGTCGCTCGCCGAAGCGAGCCCTTCGGTTCCTGAGGAAGAAATGGCCCAGTTCGTGCGAGAGTTGCCGCACTGGGTCGAAGACGAGGCGCCCTCGCCCACAACGAGCAAAGAACTGCTTCTCGGCGAGACCACTACCTCCGACGGCCTGACGCTGACGAACCTTGTATTTTCCGACCGAATACGTTGGGCCGCCTGGTCCGCCGATGGAGCACACATCTTCACGGCGCGGACGAGCCACGACATGATCCAGAAGATCGACGCGGACGGGTTCCGAGACGTCGTCCAAATTCAGGTCCCCGGCTCCATCACCAGAGGCATCCCCGCGTTCTCAGAAGCCGGACTGGTCGTCAAGATGGGCCGACCGCATCGCACCGATCGCGACGCGGTCGTTCCGAACCTGCTGCTGGTCGACGCGGACTCGCTGCAGATCAAGCGGGCATTCTTCATCGAGAAGCTTTGGGACCACACCGCCTCGCCCGGATCACCCTGGTGTCTCGCGTGGGACGAACGTGGAGATTGGCTTCTGGCGATCGACCTGGCTACCGGCAAGCCGGTTTCCCGCGTCACCGACACCGAAGTCGCCAACGCGACCACCCGCCTGATGCCCACGGGGGGCGGCCGAGTTCGAGTGCAGTATCTCGATCTTGAGAACATCTTCTTCGCTGCCGACGGCAAGACAATCCTGCTCGGTGGAAACGCAGGCTTCTGTCGGCTGGGAACCTACGACGGTAAATGGTATCTCAACGGTGTATCGGCGGATGGCGCTGCCGACGGCGTCCCCCGCGCCACCGGTGATCCTCAGTACGTATGCCTGTTCGGCCGCCAACTGTACAAGAGCGACGCCTCTGCTGTCGAGAAGCAGGACCACTACCGCATCTACGCAATCGATGATCTTTCAGAGCCCTCGGCAGTGGTTCCCCGCGGGCAGTACAGCTCGCTGGCAATGGACCCCAAGAAACAGAGGATCTACACGACCTGCGAAGGCATTCTCAGGGTGTACGACTACCACGGCAAGAAGCGGGCGGAATACGAACTATCCAGCTCCGTGGATCGGAACACGGGAATGACGGTCGACCCGAAGCAGGGACGACTTCTGATGCGCGGCGCCCGCAACGGTCTCTACCTGGTCGAGGTCCCCGATTAACGTCGCTTCGGGGAAGTCCGGCGGCACTCGCGGCTTCGCGATTGCGAGGGCCTGCCGCAGTCAGGCTGCCCTTCAGTCCGGCACCGCCTAGTCTTCGCGGCCGGGCAACTGAATCCAATTGAGATCTCCCTGCCCGGGGCCTCGCACCAAGAGCGAACCGCCCCCGGGCGGCATGGTCGTATGCTCGAACAGGTCAATGATCCCCAGTTTCTCAAGACCGTCTCGCTCCAGCCGATAGTGCTCCTTGCCGGTACGGTCGCAACTGATCAGGAACCCGAGTCGGCCCACAGCGAAGTAGGTGCCGGTTGCCGCGTCCTTGTAGAACGTCGCCGGAGTCGTTTGGCAGTTCACGATCGGCTTGCCGAGATTCTCAATTTCGCAGAGAAACGGAGGAACGCTGCGATCCCGGCTAATGAATGACATCGTGTCGCTGGTGTTGGTCGCCACCGGGCGAAGGTCGAGCGACGTCATAGACTCGGGGATGGTCTGGCGCTGAATTCGACCTGCGGCGTCGATCTTGCAGTGGATTACCGGCGCCCCGCCGATGAAGAGGTGGCGCCCATCGGGGGTCAAGGCGGTCTCCGCGAGCCGGATGCGTTGGGGACCTGCTGCGCCGGACGGCCGCGACCACCGGCTGAGCACCTCGCCCGTGGCGACGTCCACGACGCTCAAGTCCGCGTCACGGTGTGATTTCAGGATCACTTGGGATCGCTCTCGGGCGGCTTCGAAATCCGCTCCCGAGGGCAGGTCTTCGCAAATCACGCGTGTCGGGCGCAGCGTGTCGGCATCGGCGAGCACCAGCCGACGGCCGCAGACCAGAAGCAGCCCTTCACGACAGATTCCGAGCTTCTTCCGCTGCAGGCCACCCATGGGCGTAGCTCTTTCAGCGTTCAACCGGTGGGTTACGGTGAAGTCCTTCGTGTCAAGTCGAACGAGCGAAGGCATGAGTTCGGCGAGGACGTACAAATACCGGCCGTCGGCCGACCAACACCAGTCGGCCGTAGCCCCGACGGCCGGCAGGCCGTCGCCCACCGATGCCTGCATCTTGTTTGCGAAGGCACGAAATTGATCCGGCGTGCTCGGTCTCGGCGTGTTTCGCGTCTTCGCTTCCAGGGCATCGCGAATATCGTTGGGGTCGGCGTGAACTCGGGCGATGGCCGCCCGGCCAGTACCGGGAATTTCGTTCCATTCGACTGCGAGCTTCCGATTGACCTCCTCGACCTCCCACTCCAGGATGTTCATCAGTCGACGCTGGGACTCCGCTGAATCGTCACTCGTGGCGGCAGCAACGCCCCCCGATCCGCCGGCGGACGGAATATCGAACCAGGCAAAATGTTTCCCCAGTCGCAACAGCACCCGCCGGCCATCGGGATGGAGGAAGAAACGGTCGGCCGGCAACGGAAGGGGTGGGCGGTCGAGGAGGGCGCCGTCGGCGCCATACACATTGACGACGCTCTTCCGGTAGCTGCTTCCAAGAACGAGAACCAACCGGGCTCCCGGCGTGACCATAAGGTTTCGGAAGCCGTGCTGCTCGGATTGAAACCCGATCTTCGGGGCGCTTAGGTCGGAGGTGGAGTAGACGTAGACTCCCCTACTCAATTGCGGATGATCCGGCACTTCGAGCCGGCTCGTATCGACTGCCACGACCAGGAACTTTCCGTCGCCGGAAAGTTGAAGCGAACGCTCCTTGGCATCGATCCCCGCGGTAGCCTGATCGAGAACGATATCCGTACCCTCCAGACGGAAGCGGCAAATCACGTCGCGGGAGAAGCGATATCGCCCGAACAGGTAACGGCCGTCAGCCGTTACGAGGACGTCGCCAAGCGGCGGGTCCGACGACCGCGGCTCGATTTGATGGACGACGGCGCCTTTCGCGAGATCAACGACGCTGAAGCTCCCGCGTCCGCTGAGGTAGGCGGTTGAAAGGGCGCGGCTGCACGCCAACATGGCACCCCGAACTTCGCAATGTCGCAGCACTTCGAGCGTCTCCTCACGCAGCACCCAGAGCCGCTGACGGGTCGACGCCCCGTCGGTCAGTACCACCACGCCTTCCTTCGAAACACCAATGGCTAAAACCTTGCTGCCGAAATCGATCTTCACGCTCGGCTTCAACTCGGGCACGGACAGGCGGCGGACCACGCTCGTCTCCGGCGTGAATTGATAGAACCACGCTCCGTCTTGCGACCAAGCCCCCGTGGGCTCGGTGACGGGAGAAGAGGAGGAACCTCCGACGTTGCGGTAGGGCTGAATCAGGGAGGGCCCGGTATCGGTTTCCGGGCGCGGCGCTTCGGGAGGGCGCGTGGCCAATGCTTCAACCGGGATTTCGGCGTAGAGCGGTTCCCACGTCATCAGCAGTCCACCATCCGGATGCGGCTGCCCCTTCGCGCGAAATATCGACTCGATGCTCACCGATTGCTGCCCCCGTCCAAAATGGTCGAGGTAGAACTTCGGGAGGATTTCCTTGGGTGCTGAGAAGCACGTGTTGCCCTCACGGTCGGTGGTCTTCAGTTGGATCAAGTAGCGCAGCGTTTCCCCCCGCTCGAACGACTCGGGGTCTTCCCAGGTTCCGCTCGGCTCGCCGTCTGCCGGGGGCCGAAAAGCGGGGAATCGACCGGTTTGCGGGGCCGCCTGCGCCGCGTCGGGCGTTGCGATGGTCAAGGGCACCGTCGCCGAATCCGCGGCCGCAGGGGCCCAGCCGCCGGGAACCCGTTGCGGCTGCGGGAGTTCCCCATCAAGACGCTTGACCAGCAGGGCCATGTCCTTCGCTCGGCCGAAGGCATCAACCGTGGTTGCCGAGAACTCGTAGAAGACTCCATTGCGGCCCCAGCGGATGGCGTTCATCTCGACCTTGCCGAGCGCCGGTGTCCACATTTCGGCGATCTTCACACAGGGAACGGCCCGAACCGAACCCGTTTCAACGGGCACCGGTCCGCGCGTGTGCCCCGCAGGACGGGGCGGCTTCCCGGTCAGGCCGATCACCCGGAACTGATCGTCGACGGCAACCCCGTGGGGCAGGCCGGCAATGTCGTCGCCGCGCAGTTCGAGGTCCGTGATCGTTCCGGCCTCGTCGCGAAAGATCGTGGCCAGGATTCCTTTTCGGGCACCAAGCGATATCGTCGGTTCGTTGTTGGCCCCCCGACCCGTCTGCAGACCGAACACCGTCACCGGCATACCGTCGGTCAGGCGGGGGCGGTCGGCAATGCGGACTGGCGCCGGAACCCCGGCCGACGGGACTTGCCAGAAGCCAATACCATACTGCCGATGCGCCCCGAGCACCCGGGCGTCGACGATCACCTGCCGGTCGCTCCCGGGGAAGAGGGCCACGCGGTACTTCAACTCCGGCTGAGGTCGGCCATACCTTTTCGGAGTGGCGATGATGGACGCCGAACCGGCGACATACGCTACCTTGCTATCGCGATAAATGAGCACGCCCGGGTGGGAGTGCCACTGCTGCCCGTCGGAACTCAGTTGCAGAGCCACCACCGCAGACCGAACTTGGTCGATGGGCGACTCCTTGGATGCTGCACTCCCGGCCTTGAGGAATTCTTGATCGGCCCGGCTGAGTCGGCCGAGCGGCAGGTTGATGACCTTGCCATCTCGCTTCTCCAGATAGACCTGGCCATTCCTGACGACCACCAAAGCCGCCTCGACACGGTGCTGGCCCGTGTTGTCTGTCCAGATGCGGAATTCATCTTCCGCCTGCGCCGCAGCAACCACGGCCGACAGGACGACACCGGCCCACGCGACGGCGACCGTCATCCGCGGCACGAACCAGTTGGAGTTGCGATTCATCTCAGTTTCCTCCGGATGTTGACGGGTGGCACGATCACGGCCGCCGCACCTCGGGCCGAGCAACTACCGGCTCCAACGTAAACTCGCGAACGAGTTCACCCGATTCACGTTGGAACACACGGATCTGCCCCACGGAGTCGGCGGTAACCAGGAGGCGCGAATCGGTGGAGATGGCCACCGAGTTGACCAGCGATTTGTGATCTCCCAGTACGGTTGCGGATTCGCCGTTGGGCACGTTGACAACAAGCACCGGCCACCGTTGGCGTTGGCGGTCGTAGTCTGCTGAGGCGATTACCAGCAGCCTGCCATCGGAGGAGAAGGCGAGCCCGCCCCTGCTGCGACGAGATCCGGGGAAGGTCCGTATCACGGCGCCCGTATCCGCCTGCCGCAGCCTGATTCCCTGGGAGCTTTGCCCGCCCGTGGCCAGGAACTTCCCGTCGGGCGAGACGGCGATGTCGTCGATGCGGCTCTCGTTGCTTAGGCTGAACACGGTCTTCCGTTGCGGACAGGAGAATCCGGCCAATCGGCTGTACGCTCCGTGGGTGCCGAACACGGCCAATAGCGATCCGTCCGGGGATGCGCAGGCCGTCGTGATATCCCGGTCGTTCGGCTTGAATGGGGCTTGCTCCTTTCCGCTCTGGGTGGCCCAGAACCGAATCCTCTCACGGTCGGCCGCGGCGAACGTCCCGGGACTCATCCAAACCATGATCGGCGAATCGCTGCCGGCACCGAGCGCCACGTTATGTACGACTTGCCCGGCCTCGAGAGATCGGACGATCCCCGGTCGGCCAGTGGCTAGATCCCAGCACTGAAGCTTCCGACCAATGACTCCAGCGATGACCAATTGCGTTCTGCCTGCAGCAATTCGCACCGCCGGATCTTCTGCCGGAATGGCATGCAGGAATCTTCCTTGGACGACATCGAACACGCCGACCTTCCTCAACTCCCTGAAGTACATCGCCAAGAAGCGTCCAGCGCCACCAACGTCCAAATCGGTGACGGAAGCCGGCAGTCGAACTACAGTCTCGTCGGAGCGAAGTCGCATTCGGACGGCGGGTTGTTTCACTCCTTCGTTTCGTCGACCGGCCTCCTCGTAGCTGGTGGCTCGGAACTCTTTCACCTTCATCGTTCCCGGGCCGTCAATGCAGACAAACAGCCGGGGCGCTGAGTCGGGCGCCCAGAAAGTCTTTACGCCCCCTTGGTGTCGCGCGCTGGCGGGGGGGCGCCAACCGTCGTCCACAGTTGCCACGTAGCCCGTGCGCTTGATGCTTATGCGCCAAGTGATTGGCCGATCCCGTCTAACTTGCAGGGGAAAATGCTCAACGCTCGGGTGATGGTCCGGATGATACAAACCCAAGAACGTCGGTGTAACCGCCGGCGTTTCCAACTCCAGACTCACGTCAAAGTCGCCTCGCAAAGGCGTCGAGCAGGCCACGTATCGGGGACCGTGTTTGCCGTCGCTGCGGATCGAAATGCCGTCGGGGCTTTCCGTAATCGTCAGCCCCTCGACCTTCGGCGCCGGAATGCCGGCAGGAGAGAAGAACAACGGCACCCAGCCGGCAGCCGTCGCATCGCCATTGCGGCGAGTCGCCACCACTGGCTCGACGTGGTCCTCCTCGACCAAAAGCACCACCTCGCCTGACTCGGCCCGTCGCGTGGGCACGTCGGCCGCCCCAGGCTCGATCGAAGGCGGCTCCGCGCCTGCCGGCTCCAAATCGACTGCTGACGACTCCAACGCCGCATCGGTCGATCTTCCCGGAGAAATGCCTTCCTCGTCGGCCGCCGACGATTCCGACGCCGCGACGATCGGTTTCGGCGGAGAGGTCTCCGTCCGGTCCGCTGCCGACGATTCCGCCTCCGCGGTGCGCGACTGTGGCGGAGGCGGCTTCTCCTGGGTAGTTCGACGACAGCCGGCCAACACGCCGGCGCACAGCAGCACCAAGCACCAATGCTTCATCGCGGTCCCCCCAGTCGTTCGCAGAAACGTCCAAGACCTCTGTCCGCGTAGTACAAGCCGATTATTGCCGAGTTGCCAAGAGGCTTGCAAGCCCGCTGGCCCCACAAACGCCGGGCTAGGACAAGCTCTCGGCGTCGAAACCACCCTTCAATCGGTCGTTGACCTTAAGAAGCCCGTCCAGCAGCCCTTTTCTCGCCGGGCGGCTGCGGAGGTGTCACCGAAGGCACCACAGTCCACGAGCTGTTCGAGCAGCAGATCCATTCTGCCGATCCGGCGAACTACCCCATCCGCGTGAACCGCCAGCCGGTGCCGGCAGACCAGGTCCTCCGGGAAGGTGACCGGGTGAGCTTCACCCCAACGAAGATCGAGGGGGCGTAGCTCGTGTCCCCGCACGTCGGTTCGCCACGGCGAGGCGGTCGGCTCCCGGGCTGACCTTCTCCCGTCACACGACGACCATCCTTCGGAGATCGCGCGATGAACACACACAATCGAAACGCGCTCCGGGCCGCCGTCCTGATTTGGAGCCTGCTGGCTCAAACCAGCCCCAAAGGCCCTAAAACCGACAACACCGACTCGGCCTGGCAGGAGTGTCGGCGGCCGCGTTCCCCCGGGATTCCATCACTCCACTACTCCTTCTCCACAGCGGCGCGAATCCACTCCGGCTCGTCTTCGCCGGACAGCTCGCGGTAGATGGCTTGCGCCTCGTCTTTGTTGCCCGAGGCGACCAGGCATTCGGCACAGGCCAGCAGGGCGGGGCGGATTTCGGCTCGAACCTCGGGGGCCGCTTTGGACCGGGCGGCCCGGAGCGCGGCGGCGGCCTGGCTGCCGCCGATCTTGCCCAGGGCCGCGGCCGCGGCGGCGGCGACCGCTGCGTCGTTGTCGGCCAGCAATCGGATTAGCGCGGCGACGGCCTGTTCGTCCTTGCGCGCGCCCAGCGAGTTGATCACGCCGATCAGGACGCGGCCCTTGGTCCGGCCCAGGGCATCTCGGAGCGCCGCGGCCGCTTCCGGCTGGGGCATCTGCTCCAAGGCGTAGCGGCCCAGCACGGCCAGGCTCTCGTCGTCGCCGATCAGCTTGGCCAGGGCCGGGACCGACTCGGCCCCGCCCAACAGCGTCAGCTTCTTGCAGGCAAAGTCCTTGCAACCTTGCGTGGCCTCGGGGTTTTCGAGCATTGCGAGCAGGCGCCCGACGATCTCCCGGCGGGCCGCCGCGTCGCCGTAGGTCCGGTTGATGTGGTCCTCCAGCACGTACAATGCCTTGCGCGTGCCGCCCAGCTCGTATTCGAGGACGTCCTGAAACGCCTGCTCGACCGGATCGGGCTTTTCCGCTTCGGGCGGGGGCGCGTCGGCCGCCGCCAAAACCAGGTTTGCGTTGGTTGGGTTCATGGTTCGGTTCTCCGGCAAGGTGGTTTACAGGTGCCAAGGGCTGCGCATGGTCCGCGCGATCATCCGGTTCGCTTCCGCGTCGTCGAGGAACACTTCCTTCTCGGGGTCCCAGCGGACCTTGCGCCCCAGCAACATGCAGATGTTGGCCAGGTGGCATACGGTGGTCGAGCGGTGCGCGGTCTCGGGCGGACAGCTCGTCTGCTCGCGGCTGCGGATGCAGTCGATGAAGCCGTGGCCGGCGGCGGGCGGCAGGCGAGTCTCGTTCGCGCCGAGCTGCGAGCCCAGCACCGAGGCCGGCTCGGCCTTGGGCGAGCCCGTGCCCAGGTGAATCCAGCCCTCGGCGCCGATGAACTTGGTGCCTTCGGCACATTTGCGGTTGTCGGTGTAGATCAGCTTCACCCCGTTGGCGTAGCGGTACTCCACGTGCCAGGTCAGCGGCGTGTCGAACAGCCCGTCCTCGGGGAAGACGGCCTCGCCCTCGGCCTCGACCGGGCCGGTGTCGTCGGTGCCCAAACCGAGCTGGGCCAGATCGATATAGTGGATTCCGGCCGCGGTGACGAACCCGCCCGCGTAGTCGCGGATGAACGTCCAGGGGCGCCCGCCCTTCACGCCCACCCGGCTCGGGCAGTACGGCGCCCAAGGGGCCTGGCCGAGGAACAGATCGTAGTCGAGTCCCTCGGGGACCGGCTCGGGCTTCTCGCAGCCGCAGCGCGATCCGGGACGCGAGCCGACCTCGACCGTATGGATCTTGCCGATGCGTCCATTGAGCATCAGCTCGACCGCATGACGGTTGGCCCCGCTGCGGCGGAGCTGCGTGCCGTGCTGGAACACGCGACCCAGGCGGCGGAACGTTTCGGTGAGCACGCGGCCCTCTCGGATGGTCAGGCTGAGCGGTTTCTCGACGTACGCGTCCTTACCCGCCTTGGCGGCGGTGACCGCGGGAATCACGTGCCAGTGTTCCGGGGTGGCGACCGTGATGGCGTCGACGTTGGGATCAGCGATCAGGTCGCGGAAGTCGTTGTAGGCCTTGCAGCCGTTGCCGATGCGCTGCTGCGTGGCTTCGCGCTTGGCCTTGACCACGTCGCAGACGGCGGTGACCTGGGCGTTGCCGCCCACGGCCAGCCGGCCGCTCGAGTTGCGCGCGCCCAGGCCGATCGCACCCAGGCCGATGCGGTTGCTGGGCGCGGTATCGGCACGGAGCACCGAGCCGCTGATCAGATAGGGCACGGCGACCGAGGCCGCGGCACCTTTGAGGAACCGGCGTCGCGTCAGATTCGGGGGCATGAGCGATCCTCCCAAGTTGTGAGAAACGTGTCGGGACGAAAGAGGGACCTGGTTTGCTTTGTGCGAAGCACCCTTCGGGCCGTCCCGGCAAAACAAGCCAGGTCCCTTTTTCGCTGTCGGACATCTTCCGCAACCAGCTTATGCGACGGGCACGCCCGTGGCAAGCGCTCGGGCCGTGGAACTTGACGCCAGTATCCGGCCGCTTCATACTCGCTATCAAACGGCCGAAGGACATCGTTTGGGGGGGACTCCGACTGCACACCCGCCAGGAGCAAAGGACCGAGACATGCTTTCGCGGTACCCCCTTGCGACAACTATCCTGTTGGCGTGTCTCGTCTTCGGTTCAGTCAGATCGGGCGCACAGAGCCACAGACCGAGAAGCCTCGACTCGTGCTGCTGCTGACGCGATTTGACCATCCGGCGAAAGGCCCCGTGACGACCACGCTGGCCGGGACGTGGCGCCGGGCGGGAACCGGTTTCACGGCGTCAAGTACTTGGAGCGGGTGGCCTGGGAGGAATACCAGGCAATGCAGAAGGGACTGAAAGCCGCCTCGATCGCGAACGTGGAATGATGCCCGATCGACCAACGAAGAGCCGCCTGTCGGCACGGTCAGGAGACGACGGCGGCTAGCTGGTCTTCGCGGCGGCTTGCGGCCAGCGAAGTGTCGACGGCCAGGTGCATGGTTACGCCCCAGCGGCCTTGTTCGTCGCCGGTGACGTGCCAATGGGGCACCACGGCCACGGACTGGTGAACCAGCTCGAAGCCCCCCTCCGACTGGCTGACTGCCTCGATCGGGAAGGTCCAGAAGCCGGTGGGGCGCGAGGTCTGCAGGGCCACGTCGATCCCCAGCCACTCGTCGGTGAGTGACAAGCCCTGCACGCCGCTCAGGTCGAGGCGCTCGCCGAGCTGGCCGAGGCGCCCGCCGCCGGGAGCGTGGAAGTAGCGGTCGTCGGCCCCGGCCGGCATTCCCGCGAAGTTCATCTCCACGGCAAAACAGAGCGGCCGGTCCTGCGGCAGCCCATCGAGCACGTAAGCGATCACCAGGGTCGAGCTGCCCGCGTCGAGCGTGATCCCCTTGGTCAGTTTCACTGCCAGGCCGTCCACCTCACCGCAACGGGCGAACTGGACCTGGATTCGCTCGGGATTGCGGCGCACGCGGGCTTCGTACGGTCGCTCGAGGAAGTCGCCGAACACGGCCGCCTCGCCCGAGGCCACCGCCTCGAGCCCCACGTCCGCGTCGTAGAACAGGTCTAAGAGGCTCTTGCGCTGGTGCGTGTCGTACTGGATGCGCTGGTCGAGGTCGGCCTGTTTGAAGACCACGCGGTCGTGGATGCTGGCACACTCGCCGTTGCCGTTCTGGTTGCCGGAGAGGACCTTGCGGTGGTACGCCTCGGGCCGGCGGCTCAGCGTGGCCAGCAGGTTGTGCTCGATCGAGCGGACGTCGAGCTCGATCATGCGTCCGCCGCGCCCGGGCGTGAACATGGCCGAGAGCTTGTCGTTGGCCAGCACGACCTCCTGCCGGGCGTCGAAGTTGTAGTCGTCGGCCGTGGCTTCGATCCACGATTCGGGGCGCCCTTGGGCGCGGTCGAGCAGGTTGTCGGCGGCGATCAAGTTCCGGTAAACGGCGTTGCGCAGATGCGGCAGGTAGATGCCGCCGAACGCCCCGTGCCAGTAGCCGCAGTTGCACTGTGCCCGATAGAGGTGGGTCCGCGCCCGATCGACCAGCTCGCCGTTGGCCGTGCCCACGGGCGAAAGCGACTCGACGGTTTCCTGCAAACGGCGGCTGAGCATCATCATCCGGGCGTACATTTCGTCGGCCTCGGGGTACTTCACGCGGAAGTTCCGCCAGAAGCCGCCGCGAACGAACCGGCGCAGCGCCGCAAATCGGGGGTCGTCGGACGTCTCGTGCACCAGCCGCTCGTACTCGACGAGCTGCTCGGTCGGCAGGGCCCATTCGGTCATCTCGCGGTAGCTGGCCTCGGGCAGGTAGACCTTGCCCACCGGGGGTACGTCGTCGAGCGCCTCGGAGGGGGTGGTCACCTGGACCCAGTCCTGGTTGGCCGCCAGGGCGTCGAAGAACCGCCGCAGCCAGCCGTCGGTGTAGACGTGCTTGTGCGTCTCGGGCCAAGTGCCGAACTTCTCGCCGTCGTCGCCGAAGACGACCACGGCGTCCGGGTGGCGTTCGGCGATCTCGGCCAGGTGCTCGATCGTCTGCTCGGGGTCGCCGAAGGGAATCAGATACCGCAGGCGCTCGCTGCCGGGAAAGACCGACAGCACGCGGCCCTCGTCCTCGGTGAGCAGGTAGCCGCTGAGCTGCTCGTCGGTGAGTCCCGCGTTCTTGAAATGGAAGTCGTCGAGGACGGTGTACTCGATGCCGGCCTCGGCCAGGTCGGCGGTGAACGACTGCTCCCAGACTCGCTCGGGCATCCACATTCCGCGCACCGTGGCCCCCAGGCGGTTTTCGAGCCAGCGGGTGTAGCGGCGGATTTGGCCGACGCGGTCGCGGCGGGGGATCATGGCCAGGATCGGCTCGTAAAAGGCCCCGCCGATGATCTCCACGCGGCCCTGGGCCACGAGTTCGGCCAGCCGATCGAGG
>Ga0180437_10004818_pt1 | contig 18876 bp, 13 predicted proteins | sample SS_ome_4_FD_132410 | JGI IMG/M metagenome (GOLD analysis project Ga0180437, IMG submission 132410) | Hypersaline lake sediment archaeal communities from the Salton Sea, California, USA - SS_3_D_1 metaG | ecosystem: Environmental > Aquatic > Non-marine Saline and Alkaline > Hypersaline >... | reverse complement strand
CTATATATTCGCCCGGTCCAAGCATCTCGATAACCTCCAACATAGATTCAACTCTCTATGCTGAAATATCGGCACTTGGACACAAGGTACATCAAAAAAACTCTGTATTGTTACTACAGTCTCCACGATTTGGTGAATTTCTTTAAGGTAGTCGAATCATGGGCACATCTTCAAGAGGTACTTGGCGAAAGCAACAGGCTGCGTTCTGGCGGCTGGCAATCGAGGTCAGGCGGAGACACGCGTCAACGAGTCGAAAAGAATCTCATCCACAACGTGTGACAATATCTCAGATGGCGGTGTGCACCATCTTTATGGGCACGTTGGCTGAAAGTCAGCGGCTCGGCGAGGAATATTCTGTGCAGTCAGGTGATTTGCAGAGAAAACATGGTTTTGTGGCGACCGAGCGATTATGGTATAATTGGTAAAGAGTTGTTATGGTCAATTTGAAATACCGCAGATTGTTTGAGTCGGCGGCCTGTTGGGCGCTGATACTGGTGAAACTTGCCGGTTGCAACGGTGGTGGCGCTGAATCCGGTCTTTTGGCGCTGGAGAGCAGCGATACGAAGGTCAGGATTATGGGCATCAAGTGGGCTGGTGATAATAAGGTGCGGTCGGCAGTTCCGGCGCTGGTGGATTGCCTGGTGCACGAGGACAAATCCGTTCGCTTCTATTCGATCGAGGCATTACGGCGCATAACCGGAACGGACGGTGGTTACGATTATAAGGCTGCGGCACACGCGCGAGCCGAGTCGGTCAAGCGTTGGCGCGCTTCTATCGAATCCGGCGAATACGGGTCAAATCAGGACACGGTGCAGCATGACTGACGCGGACATTAAAGAACAGGGTAGCTTAACGGGCACGGAGGTTGAGCTTCGCATTTGTGCCGACCCGGCCTATTTAGGAGTTGCGCGTGCGGCTGTTCGCAAGGTTGCTGAAGTGTTCGGGCTCAGTGAGGACAAGGGCGAATCAGTTACATTGGCAGTGGAGGAGGCGCTGACGAACGTAATACGCCACAGTTACGGCGGGGCCTGCGACAAACGAATTGTCCTGCAGCTGAACAGGACAGAGTGCGGCGACGAGAAAAAGGCTGCGATGGAGGTGGTTATTCGTGATTTCGGCAGAGTGGTGGCTCCGGAAAGCATTAAGGGGCGTGACCTGTCGGAGGTGCGGTGCGGGGGAATGGGTGTCCATATTATTCATTCGCTGATGGATGCGATTGAGTTTTGCCCCGGCGATGATTGTGGTATGATACTGCGGATGGTAAAATATATAAACTGACCAAAGAGACAAATTCTTAGACTGCCGGGCTCACTTTAACGCTAAGAGGGCACGTGAGGCCCGAAATTCCAAGTGAATTCAAGGACTTATCATAAAGTGCGACGTCTTACCCATGGGAGGCAGACAGAGGTTTTTGAGACATGGCTCCGGCTGGAATCACACTGTAGCACGGTTTGGCGGGGAGCCCGGCAATAATAATCAGAAACGTGCAGAAGCACAGAGTCTGGTATTATGACGGACGAGAGCAGTGTAATCAGAGGCGTAAGAGGCGAAGGTGCAGCGGTGGTGCTGGAGCTGGGGGGCGAGATAGACATGAAGAATTTTGTCCAGGTGCGTGACAAGTTCAAGGAGCTTTATCGTAAAAGCCCGCGTGTGCTGGTGGTAAATCTGTCGGCGGTGGAGTTTATGGATTCCAGCGGTCTTGCGACGTTAGTGGGGGCACTGAAGTGGTGCCGCCAAAACGGGTGTGAGCTTAAGCTGGTGGGCCTGGCCAAGCGAGTGCGAAGCGTATTCGAGATTTGTCGACTGGAATCGATATTTGAAATCTATGACAGTGAATCAGAGGCGTTGTCGGAATGAAAGAGGTGGATTCGGCTCCGGAGGCGGCGCGCGGGATGAACCTGGCAGGCGGGTTGCTGGGGGGGCTGGGCCGGCTGACATTGAGAGGGGGGCGAAGAATTTTCTCAATGTTCGGGGGGATGTCGCTGCTGTTGGGTGATTCGATGTGTAAAACGGCTGCGGGGATTTTTATTCCGGGTCGGCGGGCAGGCGGGGAGGCGTTGATTTTCCAGATGGTTCGGGTAGGAGTTCGAGCGATTCCCATTGTTGTGCTGATCCAGATGGCGATCGGTATGATTTTGCCTCTTCAGATGTTTCCAAAGCTGGATGAATTCGGTCAGTCGGAACAGATTGCAACGATCAACGCGATTGCGGGCTTCAGAGAGCTCGGGCCGCTTATGACGGCGGTAGTGTTGTGTGGTTTTGCCGGGGCGAGTATTGCGGCGGAACTCGGCACGATGGTGACGGCTGAGGAGATTGAGGCGTTGAAGGCTTCGGCCTTAAATCCGGTTCGGTTTCTGGTAGTGCCTCGTTTGCTGGCGACAATAATAATGACAGTAATGCTGACGGTGATAGCGGATGTGGTAATGATAGGCAGCGGGATGTTTACGGCGGTGAAACTCGGGATAGACGGCAGCACATATTTTCATTTGACGACGGAGGCCGTTGACGTGTGGGGTTTTGTCACGGGGCTGATCAAGGCAGGAGTGTTCGGTCTTCTGACAGGGCTGATTGCGTGCCATCTCGGACTTAGTGTCAAGCCGTGGCAGGGCAGCGAAGGCGTGGGGAGGGCAACGACCAATACCGTTGTTTACTGTATCGTCGCGATCATTGCAGCCGATGCCGTGTTTACGCTGATTTTCTATTCGTACGGATTATTTGATTGAGACAAGCGACGAAGCAGTTCGGCGACTCGATTTTCAGATTCAGGATTATGGCAGGAAAAGGTCAGAGACAACCGGTTATCGAAGTTCGTGATATGGCGAAGAGTTTCGGCACTCAGCGGGTGCTGAACGATATCAACCTCGATGTGTATACGGGCGAGATAATGGTGGTTATGGGCGGCAGCGGGTGCGGCAAGAGTACGCTCTTGCGGCACCTTATCGGGTCGCTTCGCCCGGACAAGGGCAGCGTCAAATTGTTCGGCGAGGAAATAACAACGATGTCGGAGAAGCGGCTTAACGATCTTCGTAAGCACTTCGGGATTCTGTTTCAGTCCGGTGCTCTGTTTAACTCGCTGACGGTCGGGGATAACGTGGCGCTTCCGCTGCGGGAGCATACCAACCTTGACGAGGCCACCATAAATATTATGGTTAAGATTAAGCTGGAGCTTGTGGGTCTGCGGGAGCATTTCGGCAAGATGCCGGCTCAGCTCAGCGGGGGGATGAAGAAACGTGCGGCCCTTGCGCGGGCTATAAGCCTGGACCCGCAGATTCTGTTTTACGATGAGCCGAGCGCCGGGCTTGACCCTGTGACAAGCGCACAGATTGACCAGTTGATTATTGATTTTACACGGAAGCTTCATGTGACAAGCGTGGTAGTGACACATGAGATGGATTCGGCCTTTACGATAGCCGACAGGATATGCATGCTGGACAGGGGGACGATTCTAAAGTCAGGATCGAGGGAGGAGTTTGAAGCGCTTCGAGACAGTGACCCGGAGCAACTGCAAAGCGAGCAGGACCGGCTGCTGCGACAGTTTTTGCGCGGCGATGCGGAGGGGCCGATAACGGACCGCACGATGAACAGTGATTATGAAGATGACCTGCTGATGGTCAGTCTCAAGCGAGAACAAGAGTAGGCTATTGGCGCATATAATCAAGAGTAGTTACGGAAAAGAGTCATGCCAAGAAAGACTGGAAGTGAGATTGCGGTTGGTATAACGGTATTGGTGGTAATCGCCCTGGCGCTGTATATCGTGGTGATGCTTGCGGACTGGTCGAGTCTGACGACACCTCAGCAGGAAATCACCGTGAGGCTTCCATACAAAGTGGGGCTGAAAGGTCTCAGCAAGGGCAGCCCCGTTCATCTGGGCGGTGTCAAGATCGGGCAAATTACGCGAGTGGACATCGGCAAACTCGACGCGAACAACCCGGGGACGGATGATATCTGCGTATTGTTCTCGATGCAGATTCCCCAGGAATACGGTCTTCGCAGTGATTGTGTGCTGGTGCCGCAGAGCAATGTTCTGGGTGGGCAGGGATTGTTGTCGATTGATGATCTGGGCAGCGAGGGTGATATTATTTCAGACGGCGAGACGGTGGATCTGGTCCTTGGTGAGACAACGATGGAGGCGATCAGACGGGAATTCGACTCGGACGATCCGGAGAGCATTCTGTCGCTTGTAAAATACGAGGTCAATCGGGGCAACGAGGATTCGGTGGTTTCTTCTCTGAAGAACGTTGCGGTGGAACTGGAGAAGGGAATTCCGGCGGTGACGGATCAGATTGAGCAGACTTTTGCGAAGGTTGATGTGGCGCTTGAGACGGCCCAGTCGGTTCTGGAGGACCTGAAGGAACTGACCGGCGATGAGCATCTGGACAGAATTGTGTCCAACATTGCGGAAGTAAGTGTGAATCTGAAGCTGACGAGCCGCGAAGTGCGGCGGGCGCCGTGGAAGCTGCTTTACAAACCGAACCAAAAAGAGTTCAAGATCCAGGCACTGGTGGATTCTGCGGGCGCTTTCGCAGCAGGAGCGGAACGATTGGACAGCGCGGCGTTGAGTCTGCAGCGAGTGATGAGCGAGGCGGGCGACAAGCTGTCGCCGGACAACGACCGTATCAAATCGATGGTTGCGGAGCTTGAGAGCAGCTTTGAGCAGTTCCAAAAAGCAGAGCGAAAATTCTGGGAGGAGCTGAAATAGTGCTCAGGCCGTGGAAGTGTTCGAGGAGGTCACCGGCGAGTTCTTGATTTTACGAATGTCATATGGCGAAGACAAAGCTGATTATATCGGGGCCGGACGGCTCGAGCGAAGCGGTGCTCGATCCGAAAGGCGTGGTTTTGGGGCGGGGCTCGAAGTGTGATGTAAGGCTGGAGCAGGAGGGTGTGTCGCGTCTTCATGCCAGGCTTTTCCGGGATCCGTTTGGCCGGTGGATAGTCGAGGACTTAGGCAGCCACAACGGGGTATTTGTCAAGGACGAGCGTATCAAGGTGCACGCAATACTGCCCGGTGAAAATGTTGTCATACATCCGTTCACCCTGTCGCTTGAGGAAGAGCTTGGGGAGCAGATAGTCCCGGAGTCGACGCGTCGAGGCGCCGGATTGGCCGTGGACAAGGGCGCTGAGGAAGAAGTTTTGTCGTATAAGGCCGGAGAGGAGGGCATTTTATCTACACCACTTATCCGGTATCTGAACGAGATCACAGCTCGCCTGCTGGAGCTTGCAGGTCCTTCGGAATTGTATCAGGAGGCATGTAAGTATTTGGCGGAGCTGCTGGATGGCCTTGTGGCATTTGTGCGGCTTCCTGCCTGTTCGGAGGCGCTGCCGAGTTCATTTGACGTACTGGCGGGCCGTTTCGGAAGCGACGCGACAGATTCGGTTACCGGTCGGGCGTCGAACATATATTTTTCGAAGGGTGTCCTTAATGCGGTTCGGTCGACAGGTGCTCCCGTGATGGCGAGGAGCCGGCCTGCGGCTGAGCAGGCCCTTGCTCTGACAATATTGGACGAGGTCCGGCCACATGTGGTTTATTCGGTGCGTGTAAGCGAGGGCGATTCGGCTGGAGCGGTCGACGCGCTGTATATCGATATCCTTGAGGAGAGGGCTCCCAAGGAGGCATTCGAGTTTGTCGAAGCGGTGGCCCGTCAGATTAACTTCGCAAGAAGAAGTCTCCTCCTTTCGCAGGCAAGGGCCGAGAGACGAATGCTGGACGAGCAGTTGTCACTGGCTCATGATATCCAGTCGAGACTGGCGCCTGGGGAGTTTGAGGGCGGTCTTGGAGTTGACGTGGCGGTATGCTATGAGCCTGCGATGTGGGTAGGGGGCGATTATTACGATGTGTGGTCTATCGAAGACGGTCGTATAGCCTTCGCGGTTGGCGACGTTTCGGGGAAAGGGCTCCCGGCAGCGATGATAATGTCGAACCTTCAGGCGGCGCTGAAGACAACGATGACGTTTTGTGCAGAACTGTCGGTGGTGGCAGAGCATGTTAACCGTCATCTCTGTCAAAATCTGCGCGATGATATGTTTGTGACCCTGTTTCTGGGTTTGTTCGATCCTTGTGAGAACAAATTGGCGTACGTCAATTGCGGTCATATTCCTCCGCTGCTTGTGAGGCCTTCAAGAGCCGTTGAGCGGCTGGAAGACGGAGCGAATCTGCCGCTCGGGATTCTCGAGGGCACATTTGATATGGCCGAAGAAGTGATTGAATCCGGCAGTGGCCTGGTGGTGGTGACAGACGGTATTATCGAGGCCGGCGCTCCCGATGGGGCCATGTATGAGATGGAACGTTTGGTGAAGCTGCTTGACGATGCGCGCGCCGGCTCGGCACAGGCACTTGTACGCTCAATTACAAGAAGTGTCGCGGATTTTCGCCAGCCTCTGGCCCAGCAGGATGACATCACGGTCTTTGCACTGGTAAATCGGGCGGTGGCCTGAAAGCACGATTCAGGGTCGAGAAGACAGAAGCGTGGCGGGCGCCGAGCCGTTGGGCCGAACCCCAATTTCATTCTTTGCAGCGTTTTGCTGATAGCCTTCGTCCGAGGTTCCAGTTCGGATGCGCAGTTCGTAGGGTCAAGTTGCGGCAAAAACGACCGTGCGAGGTCGCTTGCGGAGCGTTTATGGCCCGTGCTTGGAGAATTTGGCCAGAAAGTGAACTGCCCCCTTGCATTTTCAACAAAGCCTGGTATTATAGGCAGAGTCGGATTGGAGGTACGAAGAAGATCCGGTCATATGCGGCGAATCCCAGATGATACTATCTGGTTTAAAGAAAAACGTTTCCTAAATATTTTTTTTGCGAAAGAACGCAGTTGGAAAAGGAGGGTTGATAATGCGAATCGCACGAAGTCACGTCGCAGGTTTAATCATAGTCTGGCTAATGGCTTCGACTGTCTCTGCCAAGCTTGGCTTTCAGAGCAACGGTGCTGCGACGGTACAGGTTTCACCAGGTGAGGTAATCAAGGTGGACTTGTACTCCTCTGAGCCGGTTCAGCACCTCACATTAGAGAATATCGTAGAGACTCCAACGGTAGGAGGGATTGCGAGTAATCTGTGGCTGCACGAGGGATTTACGTGGCGTCTGTCTCGGAATCTGGGTAAAATAATTAATTCGGAGGGCGTACTGATAAGCAACGTTGCGGGCATTGCTGATATTGATTCATCAGCTGTTAGTGGGGTGATATACAGCTTTGATTATAAGGTGGGTAATGCTGAGTCAGGCAGTACTTTCACTATCGGGCCCGGCGAAGGCGCCAATGAGGCTGATGGTATTGTCCCGACACCGCTGGTTGTACTCGTAAGCTGTGGTACGACGCCGGTGACGGCGCTTGAAATAACCGGCCCCGACGAGGTGCCGAGGAATTCGTCGGTCCAATACGGTTTAACTGCGTTTTTTGCAGACGGCTCATTGACGAATTTGCGTGACCCGGTAACGTGGTGGTGTGAGCCGGTCGGTTTTGCCAGTATGAGCAGCAATGGTGTGCTGACGGTTCAATATACAGAGGTTCCGGTAGATGTGACTATTCACGCAGGACACTACCGCTGCAATTTGATGACTGCGGAAAAAAGCGTGAAGGTTTTGCCTGTGGTCACATACTATGTCAGTGCCGACAGCGGAAGCGACAGTAACAACGGCTTAAGCGAAGAGACAGCGTTTGCAACGATTCAGCGGGCGATCGATGAAGCACAGGATGGGCAACGTGTAATTGTGCTGCCGGGCCGATATACCGGCCAGGGAAACCGGAACATCGATTTTGGTGGAAAGGCTATCACGGTGGGCGGCATTAATCCGACGGATTCGAACATCGTCTCAGCAACAGTAGTTGATTGCGAGGGACAAGGAAGCGGGTTTCATTTTGACTCGGTCGAGACGGAGCTATCGGTTCTTGAAGGTTTGACAATTATCAACGGAAAAAGCGGCGAGGGCGGCGGAGTCTGGTGCTACAACGCCAGCCCTACAATTCGAAATTGCGTCCTGAGCAATAACAAAGCTTCTTCCGAAAGCGGCCTCGGTGGGGCAATTGCCGCTGTGGGCGAGAGCAATTTGACCGTCAGGAACTGTATTATTCGAGAAAACAGGGCCCAGGGCAAAGGCGGAGGTATTTTCAGTCAAGAGGGCCGATTGACTATCGCCGGCTGTACGGTCACGGGCAATAAACTGCTCAGCGGCGCGCCGGATGATATATTTGCGAACAGTAGTGAAGTGAACCTCGGAGGTCTGGGCGAGAACACGGTTGTCGATGTGGCCGGCGTTACCGGCAATGGATCGATGGTTAGCGGAATGGGCAGCCTTACAGTCCGTGGCGGCGGGCAGATGAGCATTGGAGGAGATACTCAGGTCGATCTCAGCAATCACAATTATGTGGGTAAGATCGAGTGCAACGGTCTGCTCAAGATAAAAGGCTCGGCAGTGATTCGAAATACACGGATGGTTGTTAATCGTGCGGTTCTGGAGGAAGGCGCCGCGCTGCTGGATAATACCATCAGCATCGGCGGCGGTTTCCCGTACGGCCAGATTTTTGCAAAGGACAATGCAACGTTGATGGGCAACAGAATGGAGTCGAACGGAGATAGGTATCTGCAGCTTGTGCCTGCGGCGTTTGGAGGTGTAATCGCAAATAATGATATTTATGTAAGAGTAACGGAGGGGAGCAACGGAACAGCAGGCGGGTTGTACGAGCTTCGTGGGCGGGATATGTTCTGCATGGCGGATTGTGAGCCCGGAATATATCAGGTTGAGGCGGCCCCGATTTCCGGAATGGATTCGTGGACGATCGAGCGCTTGGAGCTGGTGGAAGGAGCGAATTTGACGTTGACAAATCGGGATGATTATCAGCCGCCTTATGACCAGGACGGAGAGAACGAAGTGCTGTATGTGCGTGAGCTTATCCTCGGGCCGAATTCAATTCTCGACACGGCGTTTAATCGGGTTTACTACGAAACTCTGGTCCGCGCCGATTCGGCTCAGGTTGTTAATAACCCGTTACTGGGTTTTTCGCTCGATGGCTTGACGCTTGACGATGAAGATGAATTTAATGACCGGGTGAAGAACAGTAACTTCACGCATCCGAGTGACCCTAACCTAACACGAATTCACGTTGAATACGTCAAGGGTTCAGGCCCCGACCCGAATGGAATGATCGAGATGCACATTCTGCCGGACCTCGATCCGGATTCGCCGACGTACCAGCAGTTGATCGGAGCCAGGCTGATGGGGCTGTTCGCAAGTTCCGATGAGGAAACGGTTCTAATTCGGTTCCATTATCTGTTCAACACGGTGGACCCGAGCGTTCAATTGGTGGTGTACCTGGTGGATGTGCCCGAGATGCTGGCCCACGACGATCCGGATCGTCCGGAACATTATCTGGAAGTGGGTCGTGTTCCCGCTCCCCCGCCGCCAAAGCCGGGTTCCTTAGGCAGCGACCGATTCGGTGTTTTTCAAAAAGTGGTGTCGGCAGGACATCTCGACTTTTCAAACGGTTTGCGCGTTGAACTGGAGTTGATTCAGGTACAGTCGACGGGGCAATTGACAGTGTATCGCGGCGTGGGCCAGAGCATCGGAGGAGAGGGTGCGATAGTGATGAGTTCGTCGAACGGTTCGGGTGTAATTATCGACGATCTGGATGTCCAGGTACACTGCGACGGAATTTGTATGGACATCACCTGGGACGACTTCGTAAATGAAGTGGATTTCCTGACGGTCATAACCCAGTGCGGCGTCGGTGCGGGGCTGAATCCGGACGGCACGGGAAGTCGCTCCTGCCTTGAAGGGGCGTTCAGCAACGACGGATACGTTGATTCTTACGACATTGTTTCATGGGACTGGGCCCTGAATATGGAAGGCCGGAAGAGTCTATGCAACGTGCTGCCTCTCAGTGAGAACACCAGCGCAGCAAGCATGGCCTTGACACAATCGATGGAAATGAAACCGTCGGCAAGTGTCCCGATTCCGCTTGCTGAACTGCTGATTACAGGTAAAAGAACCGCCACGGACGCGGCCACGAAAATGAAGGACCATTTGTACTTGTTCGACAGTGACGGCGTTTACGTGAACAGGTTTGCACCTACTTCCGAGAGGTCGAACATTCGGCTGGTGCGCAGCGCCACAGGTGAGCTTTATCAGGTCAACGCCGACGCCGGTGTCGTACGTCTGGATGAAACGGACGAGGTCGTAATACCGGCGGGTGAGTTGGATGGAATGATTGAGCCGCGATATGGTGAGTGGGCAACCGTTTATGTGGGTGTCCACGGAGAAGGCTCGGATTCGACCGGTCGTCCGGTGCTGGATGTTGTGGTTGACCGCGGCTATGCCTACGTTGTCCCGGTGGTGGTGTCGCCGAGCGACAGTGAGCCTTACACGGCGGCGGCCAAGTTGAACCTGCTCACAGACGGAGATCCGCCTTATGAATTGGTGCAGATTTATGACGACCCGCCGCCTCCGGGTGACAATCAGTATCAGAACAGTCTGCGGGAAATCGAGCTGGATGATTCCGGGAATTTGTATGTGATTAACGCCCATGACCTGAATGAAAGTGACATCCTGTGGCGGTACTTTCCGGACGGAACGATTGAGCGTGTAGACCTGGGCAGACCCGGCAGCGCAAATTATCTGCCCGCACCCACGGGAATGTGTGTATCGAGCAGTACAGATATGCTGTACCTCGCCTCTTCGCAGTACAATCCTGCGGACGCCACCTCAAGCGTAATTTACGGTTTTTCAACTGGCGGGTCCTTGACGCTCGAACGGGTTGTGACAGTAGGGGGCATGCATCACATAACCGGAATTACCGAGGACCCACAGACGGGAACGCTGTGGGTTACGGGCTTTAGCATGGATGAAATACCCCAGTACCCGAATCCGACAAAAGCGGCGTTTTATGAGCCGTACCTCGCAAGTGTCCCGCTGGAAAGCAGCGATGTCCAGGCGTCGTACATCGGTAATTCCGGTTCTTCGGACAACGACCTGGCGATGCCGCTTTCAATTGTATGGACGGTCACGCCGGCGCCATGCGGCGGGGCGGACTTGAATCAGAGCGGTTCAGTGAGCTTTGAGGATTTCGCGCTGCTGGCACAATACTGGCTGGCTCCGAATTGTACGGCGTTGCCCGAGTGTGTATCGGTGGACATATCTCTCGACGGCAGCATCGACTACATGGATGTTGCTGTCCTGGCGCAGCAGTGGCTGCAGGGCGATTGCACGGAAGAATAAAGGTGAGTATAATATTAACATCCGTCGATTGATACATCCAGTCGAAGCGAGTTTTGAGAGAATGTCAATTCTATCGACAATGAACGATACTTTGTTTAGTGTTGGCTCAGCATTGAGTTGAAGCAGGGACGCAAGAGCTGTACGGGGGAGACGAGCAGCAGATACGAGGCATTACCGATAGGGCCTGGAGATGACAAAAACAAAGTTGATGATTACCGGAGATGGGGGGACCAAGTATGTTGTTCTTGAGCCCCAGGGAACGTTTTTGGGGCGAGGGGCGAATTGTGACGTAATACTGGATGACGCCAGCATATCACGGCGCCATGCAGGGATTTCCCAGGACCCTTTCGGCAGATGGATCGTCGAAGACCTCGGCAGTCACAACGGTGTATTTATCGAAGGGCAACGCATTAAGAAAGCCCATACCGTGCTGCCGGGTGAGAAAATTACCATATCGAATTTTACCCTCTCAATTTCACCCGATTCGGAGCAGCAGATAGCCCCCGGTTCGGCCCTTCGAAGCAGTATCCCGGTTGTCGACAAAGGACTTACCGAGGACATCGTTGCGTATCGTGAATACCAGGCAACGGCGCTTTCACCGACACTGATGCATAATCTCAACGAACTGTCGGGACGTCTGCTGAAGTTGTCGAGTCCCGCCGAATTGTATCCTCAGGCGTGCCTGTGTCTGGCGCAATTGCTTGACACGCTGGTAGCGGTTGTTCGACTTGCCTGCGGCGATGCCGCCGCTGCGAAGTCGCCTGAAATTCTTGCATGTCACTTCGGCGCCGGCAAGGCCGGCGCGGCTGTTCTTCAGAATACTTATCTCCATCTTTCCAAGCGCGTGCTGAATGCGGCGAGGTCGACACACGTCCCTGTGATGGCCAGCAGCAAGCCTTCGTCGGACGGAAATATGATGCTGACGCTTGTGGACGAGTACAAGCCGCATGTCGTATTTGCGGCGCGTGTCAATAATTTGGGTGAAACCGTGGATGTTTTGTACGTTGATATCCTGCAAGACAAGTCCCCGGATGCTATGTTCGACTTCGTGGAGGCGGCCGCAAGGAACATTAATCTGGCCCAAAAAAATCTCTTTCTTATGGAACTGCAGAAAAAGGCGCAGGCGCTCGTTGAGGCCAACAGTCAGTTGCGAGAGAAGGATCGGATCAAGGATGAGTATGTTTCCCGCGTGACCCACGACATCAAAGGCCACCTGGCGGCGATACACAGTTGTCTGTTCATAGTTGCGGATAAGTCAGCGGCCCGATTAAGCGAGAAGCAGGCCGATTTTCTGAATCGGGCCATAAATCGTACAAATCAAGTCACGGATTTTCTGAGGGAGCTGCTGAATCTGACGCGCATGAGGCTGAGCGGACGGATGGAGATGGAAGCGTTTTATCTGCCGGAGACAATTGAAAAGGCCGTCGAAACGGTTTCTCAAAGAGCGCAGGACAAATCGATCGGCCTGACTTATAACATCGCCCAGTCGGTTGAGCAGGTGCTCGGAAACGAGTTCTCGATAAATGAAATGCTGACAAACCTGCTGTTCAACGCTATCAAGTACACGCCGCATGGCAAGAGCGTACATCTGGAGGCAAGCACTTGTGACGAGTATATTCAGCTGGATTTTGTCGACACGGGGATTGGGATACCGGCTGATGAGATCGGCGAGGTGTTCGGCGAATTTTTCCGGGCGAGCAATGCGAGAAAAAGCGAAAAGGACGGCACGGGTCTGGGGCTTTCGCTCGTAAAGCAGATTGTTGAAAGGCATGAGGGTACTATTTCGGTACGAAGTGAAGAAGGTAAAGGCAGCACCTTTACCGTCAGGCTTCCGCAGTATAACCCAAGTTGAGCATGAGACGGGGTGTAAAAACGGAGCCGGGGGGCCAAAGGGGAGTTTTTCGCCGAATCGTCGGGAAAATTCGCAAAGATAGTTGACGTTGCACTGCCAAATACCGTTTCGCCAGGCGGCATTTCGGGAAAAAACTCGAAAATTTATTAATCTGAGTGATTTTGAGCTTGACATATCAGTTTCTGTGCTTACAATCGGTAGCAAGTTGGTTGAAATCCGCGAATGGGGGAAAGAGATAAGAAGAAACCGGTAGAGAGATAAAGACACACGCAACACCAAGGTAATTAGTATTGCTGCTCTCAACCAGGGACTCAACGTGTACCCGCAGGACCGCCGGATTTGTTGAGTCGGAACCGTGTTTGCTGTTTGGACAGGGTCTGTAAAGAAAGGAGGTCAAAGTTCGGCCTTGAGAACGTCTCTTCAGGGAAAGTGGTGAAGGATGCCGTTGTTTCGAGCGGGCAGAGGTTATTGGCTACTGATGTCCGTCGAGAGCAAGTGTCGGCATAGGCAGGCGTGAGAAAAGGTTAAAGAGAAGAACCCTGAAGAAAAGGAGATAAAAAGATGGAAACCCGTTTTTCGGGTAAGGGGGTGTCGGTAGGTCTCGGCACTGTCGGTGAGGGCGAAAGGACTTCCGGCTGTTATGCGTTATTCTGCTGTGTGTTCATCATAATTGCGACATCTCCCCTTTCAGCAGCGACGATTTTCGGTGTGGGAGCCGGCGATTCGCAGGGCATCTATAGTATAAACGTAGATTCAGGGACAACGACGCTGCTTTTCGCCACCCCGGGTATTGAATGGTACGGCGCAACGGACGGCGACGATGAAAGCTCGATTTTTGGAGCTTCTCTGGATGGGCACCTGTACCGAATCGATGTGGTGGAGAAAACGATAGCGGCTGTGGGGCCGTTCGAACTCGCTGCAATCAAGGAACTGGCGTACGATGAGTCTGCAGATGTGCTGTACGGCACTGACCATAGCAGCCTGTATTCTATTGACACTGCCACGGCAAAAACAGCATTGATCGGGTCACTCGGCGCCGATGCATTCTGGGCGCTGGATTACGACACATCAATGGGCAAGCTCGTCGGTGTTGGTGGTGAAGACTCGATTTACTACATTGAGACAGCGACAGCGGCAGCTGCGATTGTGGGTTCGACAGGGCAGGATCGCATTACGGACCTCTGGCACGATGCCGTCAGCGGGAAGATACTTGCCGTCGCGTGCAATCCAAACGGGCTTTACACGATGGACTCATCGGGGCCGGCCATACCGATATGGGCGATAAATGAGAGGATTCTCGGTCTGGGCTGTCCCCTTCCTGAGCCGGGGACCCTGGTTTTGATTGCATCGGCACTACCTTTTGCGATGAGAAGAAGGAGAGCAGCTTAACTTGACTGGCTGTTGTTTTCAGAGTCAATCTGCGCGCAGTAATACGCGGCTTGCCAGGTGTCTGCTAAAATCCGGGACCGAAGCGACTCGAGCATCGGCCAATTGCGGCAGAGGCTTGTTTTTCGCGTTTCCATCCATCGCCGGCATTCTTGGAGTTTGACTTTCTTGCCGGAAAGTATCATACTATAGCTGATGGTCTCGTTGATAAGTGTGGCGATATTCTGTGGGGAGCCGTGAAAAGATTGAGTGGATGTTTGAGTCCCGGCCTCGTGAGCCGCTACGTTGCGGGCAATTGTACAGCAGATGAGCGTCTAAAGGTTGAGAGACATACAGCAGTGTGCGAAAGTTGTCGGGGCGAGGTGGAATTGAGACGGGTGGACAGGACGATGACATTTACCCAGCAGGCCGGCGCCTCGGATTATGTGCCCACCGTAAAACGGTATGACGGGGATGAGTCTCCCACAATTCCGATGACACAGGCAACGCAGCCGGAGTCGGCCACGCCTATTCCCACCAGAACCGAAGACTCGATGTTTGAGAATTACAAGATTGTTGAGGAGATGCCGCGTGGTGGCCAGGCGGTGGTTTACAAAGCGATACATGAGGCCACCAAGACAAACGTGGCAATCAAGGTTCTGCTGCCCAGTCTGCTTCCTTCGGCGAGGGCTCGATACTATTTCGAAAGAGAGGCGGAACTGATTGCGAGCCTCGACCATCCCAACATAGTGAAGATTCGTGACAGCGGGATAATCCATGCTCAATACTACTTCGTGATGGAATACATCCAGGGCGTTCCGCTGAACCGACATGCGGAGCTTCAGGAGTTGCCGTTCCGCGAAAGGATATTGCTTTTTAAGAAAGTCTGTGAAGCTGTAAGCTACGCACACCAGCAGGGAATTATCCATCGGGACCTGAAATCGGGTAATATTCTGGTGGACGAACGTGGTGAGCCGCACATACTGGACTTTGGGCTTGCCAAGGCAGTGAGCCTGAGTGAAGAGACCAAGAAAGGGGCTATGCCGACTATCACGGGACAGTGGGGCGGTACTCTTTTGGGCATGTCACCGGAGCAGGCATCAGGTCGCCCGGAACTGATTGACGTAAGGACGGACGTTTATTCTCTGGGCGTGATACTGTATCACCTTTTAATGGAGCGTTATCCTTACGATGTTGACGGCTCAATGCTGGAGGCTCTGCAGAACATCCAGACGGTTGAGCCGATCAGGCCAAGGCAGCTTATCAGTAAGTTTGACTCGGATGTAGAGGCGATTCTGCTCACGACGCTCGCGAAGGATCGAGCACAGCGCTATCAGTCGGTGGCGGACCTGATCAGCGACATAGAGAATTGGCTTGAGGGCAGGCCTATTCGCGTGCGCTCAATCAGCACCTGGTACGTGCTTCGCAAGATAATGGCCCGGCACAGATACGCCAGCGCCGTTGTTGGGCTGGTGCTTGTAATAATCTTGGCGTTCTCTTACGTGAGCTTCGACATGTACAGAATGGCAAAGAAGGCACAAAAGGAATCGGAAGCTACTGCCCGACAGTGGCGTGCCGAAGCAGACCTGAGCCTCGCGCTGTCGCGTCAGATAGCATTCACCTTTTTTCTGGATGCTTACCGTGAGAACAGGAAAACCGAAGCTGGTGGAATAGTCAACTTCCTGAGCCCTGGCTCGAAAGAGAGAAAGGCGGCGGTTTTTCTGATGAGTGCCGCCTCGTTGGCCAGGAAAGAAGAAGAGTTTCGTCGATCACTGTCCGAGGAACTCATATGGTTTGCGGATTTTGTTGTCGGCGAGCATCATCTCAAAGCCGGCAATCGGAAGGAAGCAGCCGAGTATTACAGACGAAGCTACCAGGCCGCGAAAGAGTTGATAGAAAACAGTAACACGAAATCGGGCGAGTGGCTGATGAACCAGGTGGCAAAGAGACTGCGGCAGGTGAATACCTCCATTGACTCTGACGAGAAAGTACACAGTGCGGAAGACGGAGATCGTTGAGGATGAAGTCAGCGTCATCTACCCGGAGGTGTGGCAGTGGGTACCCGCATCCCGGTATACGATCGTCCGATCAGCAACAGCGGGGGGGATTCACGTTAATAGAACTGCTTGTTGTAATAGCGGTGATTTCCGTTCTGCTGGCTATTCTTTTACCCGCAGTGCGCCAGGTTCATGTCGTGGCCAAGCGCATAACCTGCCAAAGCAACCTGAGACAGATCTCGCTTGCCTGGAACATATATCTGGACGCCCACGATGGACGATTCTATCAGTTGCCTAATGCCAACCTGTTATACGGTGGATGGGTCGGAGAAGAGGGCGCGTCACCTCGGGTCCTCAACAGTTTTTTAAGACTCCCACCGGACATACAAAACAAGGAGGACGCGAAGGTTTTTTGCTGCCCAGCCGACCGCGGCGGAAGACCCGGCTGGGCTTTGCGAGACAAAGTTTTCAACCAGTTTGGGACCAGTTACCAGACAAATATCTTTCTGATCGGGCAGGATAGTTACGACTTCAACCAGTTCTACTCTTCCGGTGAGTTTACTGAGACGGTGCAGCGTTTGGCCGAGCAGATTAATGCCCGCCTGAAGAATCTGGCTATGAGCAGGATAAGAAATCCGTCCCGTTTGCTGCTGATCGGTGATTATGGATGGATTAATCAGTGGAAACCAATGCCTCACCCGCGTGCTGACTGGAAGAAACTGGCGGAATGGCACAGCCGGGAGGATTGTCATAATCTGGCCTTCCTGGACGGGCACACGCAATTTCTGAATATCCGTAAGGGATTCTATGTAACCGATGAATATACCGTGCTCGGATTTCAAGAGCTATACGGACTGGCACGCGAAGTGCAGCAGGAGATTGAAGAATGAGCAAGAGCGCGATCGTTGCCGCGTAATTCACCCAAAAGCTGCGCTGCTGTTGTTCGCCGGCACACTTGCTTTGATAACAGCACCGCCAATACGTCTTTTCGCATTCACAGGATTGCTAAAAGCACACGGCACATCGGCAAGTTGAGGGCAATTTCCAAGAGCTTCAATGGCATTACAGCCATATCAATTTCTTCAAAAATCCAATTCTTTCATTTCTCAGGCAATAAGCCCATTTGACGAATCCGATATTCTGACATACCGGTTGTATCTCAGACTTTCTTGGGCAGTAGTTTTTCGATCTCCGCCAATAAGACATCGGGCTCCACGGGTTTATCCAGGTAACCATCCACCGGGGACCAGGTGGGATCACCGGCCGTCGGTTTGAAATCCATGCCCGTTTTGCCTTTGACACCTGTCAACATGAGGATAGGCATGTTTTTGAACTGTGGGTCTTTCTTTAGTTCTCTTGCCATTTCAAAGCCATCCTCCCATGTAGACATCATAACGTCCAGTATAGCCAGGTCCGGCTTCTCGGTCTTGATTTTTTCCATACCTTCTATTTTGTCGGCGGCCGTGATCACAACGTACTGCCGGCCTTCCAAAATAGCCTCCAATGAATCTCTGATATCCTGGTCGTCATCCACAACCACGATCTTCGCGTTTTCCATGATCACCTCACAAAATTTACAACTGGAATCTCCGATATAGCATTGCATATTCTCGCTTGGCTACACCGCTAAGCTTCATTTTCAGCAGAATATCAAATCTGTCTTGAAAAGAAAAGCCTTTTCGACGTTACTTGAAGACTTTTCAGCCGGAATAGTCGCAGGAAGACGAATTTGCCGCTTCATAATCAGTCTTGAGATGTACCGCAACCTCCAAAGTGATAAGAAAACCAGGTTTTTCAGTATCTTTTAGCATCACCCGGTTCCGGAAGGCATTGCGTTTGTCAAGCGTTCGTCGGACCGTTGAAAAAGTGTTATGCTTACACTAATCGCACCTTAAAATTTTTCATAAAAAACTCAAAATGTTAAAATAGGCAACTTGCGCTCTTGTGGATAACATGGTACACAAGAGGAATGGATGCAAAAGATCGGCTTATTGAAGAACTGGCGGCGGAAATCAAGACGCTCAAAGAAATCATTGCAAAGCTGGAAGAAAGAATTGCTCAACTTGAGAAGAACTCCAACAATTCTTCCAAGCCTCCCTCGAGTGACATCGTCAAGCCGTCCAGGGCAGTTCGCATGCTCGGAAAAAAACGAAAACGCGGCGGTCAGTCCGGGCACAGAAAGTCTCAACGCCAGCCGTTCAAACCCGAAGAGATCGTTGAAGTCGTCTGAAGAAACAGGTCATCATGATGATGGTAAGCTGCTTTGGACGTGGTGTTTTGACACGCCGGATTACAGCCTGTTCAGGATTGATGCGTCTCGCGGCAGCGGTGTGCTGGGAACAATACTCGGTAGAGACTTTGCCGGCATCATCTGTGCCGACTACTGGGGGGCGTACCGCAAGTACAGTCGCCTGTTTGATGTACGAGTTCAGTACTGCATGGCTCATTTGATTCGTGAGATT
>Ga0180437_10004817_pt1 | contig 18877 bp, 15 predicted proteins | sample SS_ome_4_FD_132410 | JGI IMG/M metagenome (GOLD analysis project Ga0180437, IMG submission 132410) | Hypersaline lake sediment archaeal communities from the Salton Sea, California, USA - SS_3_D_1 metaG | ecosystem: Environmental > Aquatic > Non-marine Saline and Alkaline > Hypersaline >... | reverse complement strand
GATGTTCTCAACTTCTATCAAGATCAGCAGGCGAGAGAAGGTCGATTTGCTTTTGTCCAATTGCGAAAGAACATGATTGCCTTGGCGAAGCTGATTGGCTACAGCCTGAGCGGCGCGACGGCGGCGACGTGCGATGTGACATTGACGATTACCAACCCAGAGCAACTGAGCGGCACGGTTTCTCCGTCTTCCTCTCCGGTCATCATTTCAACAAAGGCAATTACCAATCCGATAAAAGGCGAGTTGCAGGATTCCAGTATCACTTTCGATGTGTCTTCTGGTGAGATAGAGAAGACGTTTTCCTGGAGGCATAGCCTTACACAAGTGCCATATGTTGTGGCATCTACTGGTAAGGCAGACCAGAGAATACTGGTGCCGTTTGGGCCGTTTCTGACCGATACCGACGAAGTGAGCACACCGACTCAGGGGCCATGGGTGCGTGTGGCGTCATTCTTCAATAGTGGTCCAAACGATCCCCACTATCGCCTCGAAGTAGACCAGAACGACCGAGCCGAGTTCATCTTTGGCGACAACAAAAATGGCGTGATACCAGTAGGAAATATTGAATGTAGCTATCAGACTGGTGGAGGCGTATCTGGAAATGTAGAGGCGGATACTCTTACCAAAGTAGGTTCTGATTTTTACGACATCTATGGAGTCCGAGCGAATATTGTGGCCACAAACGCGGTTGACGCTGAGGGCGGTAGTCCACGTGAGGAGGTAGAGGCTGCTCGGGTGAATGCTCCTGAATCTTTGCGTGCCCTGAACAGAACAGTTGCTCGGGAAGACTATGAAATAAACGCCAAGCGGGTCGATGGAGTTGGCCGTGCTTTGATGCTGACCTCCAACGAAGAGGTGTCGATAGGTGAGAACAGGGGACAGCTCTACATCATACCGGTTACGGGCGGTGTGCCATCTCAGTCCATGCTGGACGATGTGTACGAAATGGTTACTGTAACCTATCCCAAAACGGTAACGTTCCAGTTGGAAGTGCTTGCTGCTTCCTACCTATCGATAAATGTCCAAGCGACGATATACCTCAAGAGTGGTGCTGTTCCTTCAGCCGCAAAGGCCGCAGTAATAGAAGCTCTGGAAGACTTCTTTGAGCCTATGCTTGCGGATGGCACCGTCAACCCAAACGTTGACTTTGGATACAACTACAAGGATGTGGACGGGAATCCTGCTGGCGAGGTAGCTTGGAGCGATGTGTTTGACGTGGTCCGTGATTTACGGACGTACATCAGGAAGGTAGACGCCGGGCCGACAGGATTTCTACTGAACGATCTGCGCGATGACGTGGCGATAAACAACTGGAAATTCCCTGCGCTTGGCACGGTAACCGTAATCAACGGAGATACCGGCACGGAGATCTGACATGGCTAAGCCGTACATTTTTTGGGACCCTTCCTGGAACGCCTCGCTAATAACAGCGCAGGCAAACGGCCCGCTCGTGATAACGCTCGACGATTCTCCGACACAGGCACAGTTGGACAGCTTCAAGAAAATGGTTGCGCTTACCGCCGTGCCAAAGATCTTTGACGGTACTAGTTTTTCATTTGCCAGAACGGTTGAATTCAGCGGTGGCGTGACGCCGAACAAAGGAGTTAGTGTTTCTAATTACGATTGGTTGCCTGACAATCTAACCTTCCCGGCGCCTGGTCCAGATCCATACGATCTGTCCGATCTGTACGTGAGGCAATTTCGGTATGCGAATTTAGGATGGCGGATAGCGCTGCGCGGCTGGGCGGGCACTATGTACGAAGGTGGTTTGAATGGCGAGTATCGGATAAAGTGGTCCGACGAAACGCTGAGGGAGCAATTTTCCAGCCGGGCAAAGTGGACAGGGCTGATGCTCGGCGCGTTTAATACCTATGCTGAGAGGACAGACCACGTTCTCGATATGCTTCACGGAAAGCGAGAGGCGGACGCTGACTGGTCGCATCATTCAGGGCATCTGGATCGCGTTCCTTCTCCGGGACCGGAGGTGGTTACAGAGTCCTTGGCGACACAAAACGGAATCACTACAGGAGAGGTTAGGGTAGTTGTCAGTGGCGGAGCTCCTTTGTGGAACATATCGATGCAATACAAGTCTGGCGGCTCTTGGATTACGGTTGGGTCGCCTTTGTCGGTTGATTTGCGTTCCAACATGGCTCCAGCTCCGCCAGACGAGATTGGACTGATCGTCTCACTGTTTGATGGCATTACGAAAGAATACACCGGAGTGCCCGAGCCGTGGTCGCTGGAAAGGGTTTGCTTCTCCGAAATTTCTGTGCCGCAGTTCGAGCCCTGGGTTCCCGATTTGTCGAGCTGGAGCCAAAGAGGGTGGGATCAACACTGGGAATGGCTTACAGGGAGCACGGCAGGATATGACATGGAGCTGCGGCGGCCGGTGACCGACCTGATGCATGTGCCTGTTGGTGCTGACCGTGGTCCAGAAGATCTGCGATACAGCGATCCCGAGCTGGGCATATGTTCCAGGTTGAACGCCGACACCTCGCTTTTTGCCGTAGGAAATTCCGATGCTAGGTACATTGAGATATTTAGTTCGGAAAAGCCCGAGCCGCTTGCCACTTGTGACGCATATTCGTACGGATACAAGGCACCGTTCGCCTTTTACATGCGTGCCAGGTTCGATGCTATGGAGACTTGGGGAGAAGACAGGGCAATCGTTTCTTTCGGCGACATCCTGAACGCCAGCCCTACGCCAACGGATAACGGAATAGGTCTGTACTGGAAGTCAACTGGAGCGACAAGCGGCAAGTTTGTTGTGCGGATATTCGACAGCGGCCTGTCCGATTGGGACGATCTAGAATATGACATACCCGACGTTTCGGAGATAAGCGATCGGCAGATAGACATCGGGTTTGCATGGACGGGAATTCGGGGAACGTCGATAGGGCATGATAATTACGAGCTTAGGATCGTGGTAGATGGGCTGGCACGAGCCAGCAAGATCAACGGAGGTTTGCTGATTCGTGGCACTGAGAATGCGCGGATAGGGTCGTACAGCTCGCACAAGGGCTTTCAGGGGCTGTTTCGATATGCCACAGTGTTTGGTGACCCCGTCACAGATCAAGACATGCACAGCTCCTTCCAGGCCCCTGAAGAACCATTTTCTAACCCGTCGTTTGAACTGCCGGCCGACAGCAACCGGCCAGGTGAGGCGAAGGATTGGAATTGGTACTCGTTCCAACAGGGAACCGAGTGGGCAGAATTCAACACGCAGGATCCAGATTATGAACAGTGGCAAACTGCCATGGAAGAATTCGGCCCTGGCTGGTTCGATCCTGACGAATGGTTTGACGATATTTCCGAGGCAGTCCTGGCCAGCGCTTTATTCAATGCTGGTGTCACTTTGTACGAATCGACTATGGAGGAGTTTGCACTTTGGTTGGTTTGGAGCGAATCGGGGTATGTGACAGGTACTCCATGGCGTGACGATTGGATTTTCTTGAGGCCAGATCAAGACGTAAAGGGCCCCTACTTGGGTCCGACCGGGTTTAACGGATGGTACGACCAGGCTGCTGGTTCGAACAAACTGCCGTTGGAAATGGAACAGCTTGGCGAAGCGTGGGGCAACGATCCATTCAGTACTTCTGTTGGTCCGCTGTGGCATCCCGGTGTGCAGAAAGATGGAGCGATAAAGGGATCGGCTTTGACTTTTCCGCTGACCATTCCACCAGACAAAAACAGGATGTGTGTTTGGGCTGATGCAATTGGTATCGTGCCAATAGTGTTGACTGTAGGGGAGTATGCGGACGCCACTTCGCTGGCCGCGATGATCGAGGCGTTCTGGAATACCAAGGTCGGAGACATCGGCTTGCAGTTCACAGCATGGACGGATGGTGATGATTCGGGAATATCGTTTGGATGGGACGGAACGTCCACAGTGGCTCACGCCGCCATGTTCGGAGTGCCTGAAGAGACTAAGGGTGCCGACGCAAGAGCCATTTTAGGGCTGATTGGTTTCGGGCCGAACGGCATGCAGGGCAAGATCAAGGCAAAGGCGTGGATGTTGGACTACGTTGCCGGGACGGACCCTGAAGATGTATTTTTGTTGGACCACTTTTCCTTCATGTCGTTTGTCATTGTCACCGATACGTACAATGGAACTTATCCGTTGCAGTACGAGCATATAGAGGCGATATTTGATACGGGGATACCTGACCCAACAGTGGTTGAGCGATTCACTCTTGTTGGTTGGTTTGGTCCTGGATCGGCATGGAAGCCATCTTACCTGCCTGGCGATCTGGCGGATGCCATGTTCGATTCTGGAGTGAATGACATGGAAGAATTCATTCCGGCTAATTGGCCGGAAGAAGTATGGACATAAGGAGTAGGCTATGGGGCAAGAAGATTGGGCAGATCTGGACAGTTCGTTGAGTACGGCGAACCTTAAACGAGGTGTTACGGCTGGTATCGCAGGCCCTAACGGAACTAACGGTTACGTCTACGGATACAATTCACTCGTAAGCACGGTAACCGGTGCACACGGGAAGTTTGTAGACCTATCGGGTTTCACTCCTACCGGCTCCGGGCCTACTTTGGCAGATGGCGGAGGGATCGTGAGGGGCGCGATCAAACGGGTGGCGTCGCCGAATAATACCGGCATGACGCCTCTGCTTTTCTTCTGTGCACAGGGCGGGCCGCCGAGTGTGAATGACAATGCCTACATGCTTGGTTTGTCCGATGCCGACCCGTATAAGATTGTTCTGGCGAAGGGCATGATTGCTGGTGGAATCATCGAGGATGATGAAGATCTGAAGGTCCTGGTGTCCAGCTCGGCAGAGTACAGCATGGGAGACGGGCTGTGGCACCACCTTACGATGGAAGTTATCGTCCAGCCTACTGGCGATGTGCTGATCAAGTGCAAGGAATCCAACCTGGCCTTGCACACCATCCACAGCCCAGATTGGCAAAATATCGCTGGCTTTCCCGGAGATGGATTCATCGATGACGCCTTGGACATCGCGTCTGGAACTGCGCCGCTGTGGGGCGGATACGTAGGCTTCGCTTTTTGCATAAACGAGGCATTGAACAGGCGTGGAGCTTTTGATGCCTTGCAGGCAGAAAGGGCTACCTGATGGCCAGTTGGTTCGACAAAGACCGCGGCTATCATTCTGGCCGTATAAGGCCCGAGGCGATTACACCGCCAGACGGCCAGAATGTGTTCCTGCTCGGAGTGGAAGGTCTAAGCGAGCCGATCAGGACCACGTCAGGCGACTTCACTGAGGTGAAACAGATTGTGGATCTGACAGGCTACGATCTGGTCGGCGCGACCTTTGATACTGTTGGAACACTGATGACCAAGTATCAACCTCCGTCTGGGTTTGAATATGACGAAGATTATACACAGTTTGCCTTCAACTTCGACAGTGCATCCGACACGGTGAAGAACCTAAAGCCTGGTGGCTTTACGCTGACAAAGTCAGGCGTTGCTGGTGTTTTGGTAGTTGGTACGGAAACATACTCGCCGGAAAACACATATTGCAGGATATGGAGAACACCACAAACTGCCAGCATGCAGGGACTGAATAATCCCCAGGCCATATCCGCTACCCTGAGCAGCTACACCTTTCAATGGTGGATGAATTTCGACACGTCCTATTATTCTGTTTCTACCGGTAGAAATGTCCGTGTTCTGATGATTCGGCAAGTGGTGCCCGATGATGGGGGCATGGAAATTTGGATGGAGGGTGTTGCCGGTTTGCACGAATGGGAGTTTTGGGTTCGGCATTATGATGGTGCATCTTCCGAGTATTACCAGATCGAAAACTTTGTCATTGACTCTCCGCCTGGCTGGAAGCTGTATACCATTACTTTTCGTTTGGCGTCTTCACCGCCATACCAAATGCAGCTTTATGAAAACGGTGCACTTGTCGGACAGGCGAGCAACACTTTTACCCTGGCACCTACACAGCCGCCAGTCGATTGTTCGATACAATATGGAAGCGGCAATTTTGTTGGCGGCATGGACCAGATGCGCTTGTTGAATACGCGATTAAACCTGACGGAAATATCAAATTCCTATGATCAGTGTACGGAGCTTGGCCCCGAAGACGAATTCGAATGGAAGATGAAGATATTGGTGGATGGGGCGCTATACGGAGAGCGGGTGATAGAAGAAGATGAGGAGAGGAATTGGGTAGATTTCAAGGTGCCTATTAGGCATTTAGTTGGTGCTCATGAGGTGGCGTACCGACTTCAATACGAAAAAATAGTACCTCCGATAATCGTCACATAGGAGAGACAAAATGTGGATGACGCCAAAGATGGGTATTCGAAGTCCTAGCGAATGGGAAGATCCATACTGGTCGTCCGATGTGAATCGAATGACCGATCTGGACGACTGGATACTGGCCAATGTAGAAGATAAAAACCAGATAGTGGCTGGTGAATTTTCCTGGGATGTCGGTACGGATACGCTGTCTTGGACCGAGTTGAAAATAGCGAACCCGAGACAGCAGGGAATAATAACCGTAAACGCATCCAGTATAGTCGTTAACGATGGCTGGTTTGCCTATGTGGTTGTTCCGCGTCCATACCAGACGACTACGGTCGTCATGAGTGCCGGCGCTCCGCCGTTTACCGATCAAGACGTTGTTCCTATCGCCTACCGTGTTGGCTCAAACGTCTGGTTGAAAAACAACAACATGGTAGGCCATGGAATACCCATCGCTGCGGAGAATGTAGAGTTCGATGCTGTTGGAACGCCTACTTACAGAACACTCCAAGATTTGCAAAATATATTTGCCGGTCCTGCTTTGATCGAAGGTGGCGAAATAACAGACGGTGGTAGCGGAACGATCAACGTGGCGGCCGGTTCAGCGATTACCAAGGTATCTAACGACGATATAGCACAGACTAAATACTTCGATTTTGCCTTGGAGTCGGGATTGTCCTTGACCGATGACGATGCCAACCATGTGTTCATCTATTACAACTCGGGCAGTCCTCAAGTGTCGATAGATACGGCGACCTCAAAATTCAACATGAAGGACTATGCCTATATCGGCACCGTGTACCGAGTAGGAACAACCGTTCATATAAGCCCTGCTGGTTCGTGGATAACTAATTTCAACACGAGGATAATCGGAAAGTGTAACGAACTGAACGCCTACGCACCGGAGGTGGCGAAAGGAACCTTGTTAGTTGGTTCAAGTGGCAGGTATCTTACTCTTTCTCCTGGGATTTACTATATCGGCTTGATGCGAAAGCTGTCCACCGCCTACGATACTACTGGGGCGGACGATTTCACCACATGGTACAACGACGGAGCGTGGCAAAGTGTTGCGGCACAGTCACAGATCGACAATACGCAATACAACGATTACGGAGTTGGTCTGGCGACTTTGGATAATAACAAATATGGTGTGCATTGGTTTTATATGGACTACAACGGCGGCCATAAGCATGTGGTTTATGGAACCGGTAACTACACCTATTCGGAAGCGCTCGATGCACAGCCGCCTTCCGCGCTACCTGGCATAGTAGCCGATTTCACTTTCCTGGTTGGCAAGATCATAGTATTGAAGAGTGCCTCGACCTTGGAGACGTTTAGTCCGTTTTTGGCGCAATTCATTGGCTCTGGTGCACAGAGGCATAACGATACAACGAACATAGACAGGGGAGACCCTGGAGCTTCGCCGCCGTATTACGGTCATATAACAGAGGACGAAGGAGGTGCTCTTGCTGGTACTAATGACACACCGTCTGCTTCAAACAAATATGTGACCGATTCTGATCCGCGTAACACAGATGCCAGAACGCCGACAGCGCACCAAGCGTCCCACGTAACTGGCGCGGATCAAATACCTGTAGTGACTACTTCTAACAAGGGTCTTTGCCCGGTTCTGAGCAATGTGGATTCAGAATATCTGGATGGAAAAGGTAATTGGACTGCACCTTCTGGAGCTGCCATTAGAGCAGTCATAACAGATCAGAAGTCAAACGGCACGGACGGCGGAAGCAGTGCCTCGGCGACATGGACAGTTAGGGCTCTGAATACGATAGACTATGCGGACAGTAGCATTACCGTTACGAGTAATAGGATCAAGCTAGCGCTGGCGGGTAAATACATATTCAGAATTTCGTGTCCTGGAAATGCCGTCGATAGACATCAGGTGAGGTTGTACAACTACACGGGCATCAGTGTGGAACATACAGGCCAGTCGGCGATGTGTGGCTATGTGTGGGAAGAAACACAAACTCAAGCGACGTTGACTTGTGAAGTAAACCAGACCGGTACCAATGTGGAATATGAAGTTCAGCATTGGTGTGCCAGAACGGTTTCGGGGTATGGTTTCGGTAAGGCATCGAGTACAGGAACTTCCGAAACTTATACGAGGGTGGAGATCGTTCGCATAGGTGCTGCGGTGTCAGAGACCTAGGAGTTGTTCATATGTTATCAAGACAAACAACGCTTTTGTATGACAACTTTAGTACTAGCATACCTGATAGTTATCAGGCGAATTCCTCCTGGTATACTCCTAATGGATACGTGAGTCACTACATAAGCGGTGGATACCTTGGCGTCAAGATGAAGGCCAACTCCTGGGACGGCCCGTCACAGGGGCAGTTTTCTGCGGGCAATGCATTCTGTTGGCAGCGCGGCAGAGATCTGAACATGTATGCGCGGTTCAAGCTGACCACCTTCACTAGTGGATCACTGAATTATAACGACTGTTGGATAGGCTTTGCCGGATCTGCCGTTGCGTTTTCCAATACATGGTTTGGTATTAAATCATACTGGGGAACTGGTTTTAGTTTCAACGCGCAGTCAAACATAGGAGGCGTTAACCAGCAGTCTGTCAGTTTTGGTGTTGGTGCGGATAATAGCTGGCATGAGGTCCGCATTAAATGTTTTGGCAGCTCAGGCAATGTCACTGTCCAACTTGACAGTGGGACGCCAGTTACATTGAATAACGCCAACCTGACTGGCAATAATTTGATGCCTAGCTATTGGTTTTGGTCGAATGATTCTAGTAACGAGCGTGGTTTAGATGTCGATGAAATAAAAGTGTGGCAGAACCGAGATTGGAGTCATACCTGATGGCCAGCGCAGCATCGAACACGGTGGTGTACAAGGACGATTTTCTCGGGAGGGATTACAGATCAACCTTGTACAGTGTGAGCAAGTCGGCGGTTTATGTACCTGGCAATCCAGTTGTCGAGACGGTTGGATCGGAGATGGTCAACGGTGCGATGCGGATAGGTGCGGAGGCTGGAAGTGGTAGTTGGATTACGGTAGATGCCCTGACGCTAGGTTCCGTGCTAACATCGAAGGAATTCAAGTTCTGGACACGGTTCAAGATAGCTGCTTTCTCCGCCAGCGAAAATGAGTATGTGCGAATTGGCTTGCGTGAATCTTCTACCTATAACGGCTTTTTAGAATTGCGTGCCCTTTATTCAGAGACCAATTACCTGATCGCCGCCAAGCCAAATTCTTCATGGGGAGAGCAGACATGGGACACGGGGGTAGCTTTACCTACTGGTGGCGCAAGTAGTGGATGGATGGATTTGGAGTTCTCTACTTACGGAACAGGTGAGGCGGCCACATGGAGATTGGCTTCACAGCATGTTGTTCAGGCTCATGGCACGGTAACAGCTTTCAGGGTTCCCACTAACGGGATCAACTTTAGCTGCCGCTGTGAGAAGCTGGGAACTGGTTCACGGCTTACACAGCTTTACACGGACATATGGAGCGTGGCACAAAATGTCTGAACTGACACTTAAAGAAATATCCTTGTCAGAGGTAGAAGTTAAGTCTGCCGAGTGCGAAGTTTGTTCTGGTTTGGTGGCCGAACGTGTGAAGGTGTCATTTGACGATAAGACCAGCGAGAGTGTGTGTCTTTCTTGCGCCAAGAAGGCATTCTCCACGTCGGTGGATTATCAGACATGTACCGAGTTCACCGAGAGGTTGAATGCCGGTACAATCGAGCGTGTGGCAACCACGTTAGAGGAAAAAGAAGAGCACTACGATGCCGAGGTGATAGAAGAACCGCCAGAAAAAGAACTTGGAGAGCTTGAAAAGTAGTTTGTTGATAAGGGCATTTCGTCGGGATATTATGCGGTGAGGCAAAGATGGCAGCAACTACAGAAACATTCATAACAATTGAACAGCTCGCGGCGATACTGTCTGTTGATCAGGCGGAGGCAACTGTAGTTGGTGACCGTTTTGTAGTGATACAACGCGATCCGCAGCCTGACGAAGAGAACATAAAGATCAACACGGACATCCATTTTTTGATTGTGGATTTGGATGCCGACCCGCTAGATGCCTTGCCGTCTCCCAGCTTTACTGTGAGCATTGAAGGCGCGGTCGTTGGTTCCTATGACGGCGTGACGTTTTCCCCCGTGTTTCCTTGGGATGGGGATGTGGACGCTACCACGTCGGACGACCCCTATGTTGGATGGAAGGTGGTGCTTGAGCAACCTTCTCCATCTCCGTTCTCCAGCGAGCAGGTGGTGGATGTTGATCTAGATATGACCTTGAGCGATGGCTATGGCCATGTGCCTTATGGTCACTATCCATATGGGCACCCCGAGGGCGGGGCTACACTGAATTTCTCTTGGTCTTTCACGATAGAAGATTTAACTCCTCCTTCTATTATCGATGCCGATGCCATCGATCTGTTTACGGTTCGCATCACCTTTGACGATGAGATGGCTACCAGTGGCGATGGGTCTGTACTGGATTTGGACAAGTGGGCGGACACTATTACGAGGTTGAACGAAGATCCGCTGCCGGGAGTTACGCTTGAAGTTGTCGGTATAACCGAGGTGGACGGCAGCGGCGGTACACAATTCGACCTAGTATTCAACTGGGAGCAAACACAGGGCTGTCTGTACCAGATAGACGTTGACCCTACAGTGGAAGACTCAAGTGGCAACGCCATGGACCCTGACGGCTCTACGGCGCAGTTCACGGGATTCCAGATACCTCCAGTGGAGGGCAGGAGATTTGATCACTGGACCATGATGGTGCCTCTTAAGAACAGAGAGGAAGACGCCACACGGGATTTAGAGCGGTTCTCCAATTGCTTTGCCGAACTGCTTGGACTTTTGCTCAATGACGTGGATCGTTTTACCGATCAGTTTGATCCTGATACGGCGACGGACGACCAGATCGAGGCGATGCTTTACGATCTTGGCAATCCGTTCGACCCAGACGAATACGACCTGGACGAAAATGACAGAAGGAAGTTGCTCAGGGTATTGGTTGACATCTACAAGCTGAAAGGGACTGCCCCCGGCATTGAGGACACCATATGGTTTTTGCTTGGCGAGGTCGTTCATGTGATTCCCGCAGCCTCGGAAGGTTGGATACTTGGAGAGGACGAGCTTGGCGAAGGCGGTTTGGCGGAAGTTCTTTGTGATAGCGGTGAGACTTACGATCTTTCCACGGAGAAGCAACTGACCTTGGAGGTGGACGGGTACGCTGGAGAGCAGACGATCTATTTTGTACCTTCGAACTTTGTGGTTCCGTCCGCCGCGCTGGCGTCGGAAGTTGTGGACGTAATCAATGCCCAGATGCAAGAAGGTGGTGCCTACGTGAATGCAGCAGGTACACCGGCTTCATACGTCATAGGGGGCGGAACGTACAGTCTGACGGGTGGAGAAGACGTCCAGATGGAGATCAACGGAGCGGCGGCTTCTGTGATCTTTCACGCCGAAGATTTCGAGACACCGGGAGTGGTCACTGCCAGCGAAGTGGCTGCGCGAATACAAACAGATCTGGCGGACGAAATCTTGGTGAGCGTGGCGGAGGTGACCGAAGACATAACGCTTACCACGATCCACACCGGTGCCGATGCCGAGATAAAATTCAATAGCGGCAGTGCACTGACACCTCTTGGCATTGCGCCAGGTGATACGGCGTCTGGGACGGATGCAAAAAGAATTTCCTGTTATTCAAACACTGCCGGTGCGGGAGCTTGGATACAGATAACTGGCGGAACGGCGAATGACGTTTTAAACTTTGATTCCGATGTGTACGGCGGCACTGGCGGAGCGATACTCGCGCCAGAAGATTCCTACACATTATATTCTTTCGATATTGAGACAGAGGCGGAAGTGGATGCCGAAACGGAACAGCATATTAGGTGGATAGCGGAGTACATGAAACCGGCCCATGAACACCTTGTGAATATCAGAACAGCATTGCCTCCGCCATTGCCAGATGGCTGGTTGGTGGGGATAAAAGAACTGGATGTAACGACCGTCCTGACGCAGTAGGAGGTTTAGGATGAACCTATTCGATTTTTACTTTCGCCAGATCGTCACGCAGTCCGTTATGGATTGGGTTTTCGAGCAGGCGGAGCTGGCCGATCATAATCAGTTTGCCGATGCCGCGCTAAACGGCATCATGGATGGGTTTGACGTTACAGAAAACGCCACTCCCGACATGACGGTGAACGTTTCTCAGGGCGTTGGATACACCGAAGAGGGCGCCAGGATATTCGAGTCAGAATTCTCTACCAACCTAGACTGCTCGGTGGACGAATACGGTGTGAGCACCGACGTTACTGTTTCAGGTAACGAGCGATGGTTGTCTATTTTTGCTAGGTTCAAGAGAACACAGCAGGACCCCGCCATAGACGGAAACGGCAATCAGGTGTACACGCGGCAATACGAGGATTGTGAACTGATCGTTCATCAAGCTGCGGAAGACACAATTGGAGCGGCATTTCGACCAGAATCGCTGGACGATTCACTGTTGTTGGCAGACATAAACTTGGTTTATGGACAGTCAACCATTCAGACGGCTTTGCACATCTTTACCGACAGAAGACAGGACTGGATAAATGTTTCAGGAGATACGCTTACCGATCTGATAGCGGGAAACTCTCGCGATGCAATGGAAGAGCTTTACAATGTCGTTGACGATTGGGCTACTAACGGTGCTCCTTTCTCCTTCACCGAAACATGGTATGGCAGTGTGGCAGTGAACGGCGTTACACCACCAGTCACCCAGATGGTGCAAGCGATTAACGCTATCGTTTTTGATCTTGCCAAAAACACCAATGTAAGCGGTGGCCAGAAGATAGGTATTCGCGGATACACTCCTCCCCTGGCAAATTTGAGCTGGCCCAATACCAACGTTGAAGGAGCTTTGAGGGCTATTACGGATTTTGTAGACGGATACTCAGGTGGAACACAGCAATACCAATTACAATTGGCAAATTGGCAAGAAATGGCGGAAATATCTCCTGCGCCAACATCTCCAATGAAGAAGATATTGTATATTCCACCCGTCAGACAGGGGGACAACACCATCAAGTGGGGACATGTAATGCTGGTTGGTGACAGTGAGGCATATTGGCTAGGCGGAGATGGGACAACCATAAACAGTTGTGCAGCATATCCTAATGGATCGCTAGGGTTCACAGGTATAGCCAACTCTAAGTATTACATGGTTGTAAGATGGGATGGTAGCAATCCAGATATACATTACATTGAAGAAGCCGACGATGCTGCTTGGAGCACGGAATTGGCGACCACAATAGGCGGGACTGCAAGTTTCATCCGATTGTTAATGGCAAAGAGAACCAGTGACAAATTAATTGCATTTCGTGGCAGCGCAGGAACAGTGGAAGTCAGAATAGCGCCAACAGGAATAGGAGGAGGATGGATAGCAGCTACTACACCTCCTAGTGGCCCTAATTGGTATGAAGCCTACAGACAGGCCGGAATGCATGTAACGGGGAACATATGGCTTGCCTTTAGCTACCAATCGCCTAATTTAAATCACATATGGAGAACCACCGACGACGGTGACACGTGGTCTCATGTGAAAGACGTAGGAACATGGTTAGGTGATTCATCGTTGGAAATATGGGATGTTGATTACAATCCCAATTCTGGCAGGATCATTGCTGTCGGCGGTAGAGACTATGCTAACGGAAGCTGTCTTATTATATATTCGGATGATGATGGTGCGACATGGGACGTGGTAAACACGTTAACCAACACAAATACTGCACATTTTGATCGGCTATCATTTATGTACAATGTGCACTACTGTGGTGGCAATACGTGGGTCGGTTCAGGTCCGATAGTGTCTAGTGAGCTATCTCAAATAGCTGTTTCGCACGATGATGGGATGAACTGGACGATGGTTGTGCCAGTAAATGCCGAACATACACAATTATATGCCATGGGAACAGATGGTAAACAATGGTATGCAATAGGCGTTTCCAACAAACTACTAAAGTCCTTGTGTTTAATATCGGCGTAGGAGGCTGAGATGAACAGGTATGACTACTACTACAAGCAACTGGTTACTCAGGCTGTGCTTGACTGGACGTTCGACCAAGTAGAGGACTCCGATAGAGACCAAAGTGTGGATAATGCTCTAACGGGCATTGTGGATGGATTTGATGTTTCAGAGAATCACCTGGGTGCCGATCTGTCCGTGGATATTACACAAGGCACAGGATATTCGTCTATCGGTGAACGGATAAACGAACCTGAAGCGCTTACCAATGTGGATTGTTCTGTGGATGAATACGGGAATCCAACCGCTGTAGGTGTACCCGGAAACGAACGCTGGGTTTCTGTTTTTTGCCGTTTCAAGGTGGACAGGCAAGATCCTGAAGTAGACGGGAATGGACTGACCGTTTACACGAAGGTTCTAGAGAGTAGTGAATTCATCGTCCACCAGGGAGCGGAGGCAACGATTGGACTGGCGACCAAGCCGGATCTGCTGGAGGATGCAATACTTCTGGCCGACACAAGATTGATAAATGGTCAAACGCAAATTGTAAACGCCGGAATAGACAAAGACAGGCGACAAGACTGGATCAGAGTGGAAGGAGCAACGATTACCGACTTGGTAGAGGGCAACGCCAGAGATGCAATAGAGACGATATACAATACATTGGACACCTGGGCTACATCAGGAGCACCTTTTACATTTTCCAATAATTGGTTTGGTGGCAATCCCGTTCTAGGCTCTGGAGGTTCTCCATCCAATGTGTCGGAGGCTCTGAATGCCATTGTATACGACCTTGCTAAAGGGACGAATATAAGCGGAGCGCAGCGTGTTGGGATTAGGGATTATACGACACCCTTGGCAAAGATAAGCTGGTCTTCTCAGGATGTAGAAGGGGCGATTAGGGATGTAGCTGATTATATGGACGGATATGCAGGTACAGAGATGAACCAACTTGCGTTGGCGAACTGGGATCCGTTTCTCATGGAGCCGGTCGGTACCAATTATCACATACGAGGATTCTTGGAAATAAATGGTTTGATTGTTGTGGTTTCAGACAACAAACAATTCCAGCTCAGTGACAATTGGAAACTTGTAGGTGTTGGGCCATCCGGATGGGGCGCTGGCAGTGATGTGGCGACAGCTAAAGGTCATGCCGTAGACATACAAAGATATATTGTCGGAATGCAATCAGGAGATGTATGGTGGGGACAAGCATCGGATGGCCAGCTTAGCAATCAGGTTCTTTCGGCGACAATAGGTGGTACCGGGTATATTAGAGCTATGGCGACAAAAGCACCATCATCAAATTTTATAATAATTGCTAGAAATTCAGGATCTACCTCCATAAGGATAGGTGCATCGGGCATCACAGGCGGTTTTCTTTCAGCTACTACCGCTCCGTTCACGGGTCATGTGAATAAGAAAATGTTATATCTAGGCGGTAGTACGTTTCTGGTTTTGCAATCCACTAACCCATATGCGGAGTTGTACCAAAGTACAGATGATGGAGACACATGGGTGAAATCTACGACCGACCCTGATTCTGCATTTGTAGATCCTGTTGAAATGGAAGACATGGATTACAATCCCAACACGGGAAGGCTTTTGGTTGTAGGCAGCAAACCTGGAGCTGACGGAAGATTGTGCTATACCGATGATCTGGGAACAACATGGACGGAGGCTAATTTCACAGATCCAAAACAGATGTACAAATCCAATCTTCATGCCGTAAAATATGTTGGTGGAACGACATGGCTAATGGTTGGCAACTGGACATATCCTAGTAGTGTATCGAACTATTCGGGAGAAGGCATATGGATTTCGCATGACAACGGAGTGAACTTTAAATACTGCGCATCTAATGTTGGATGTGATGCTGGAGGGTTAGTTGGTGATACAGTGAAACATCTATACGCTATTGGAACGGATGGTCAGGTGTATTTCGTAGGTGGAGAGGATGCGCGAGTGTACAAGAGTTTGGCGGTTATTGGGATATAAAAACAGATAGTTTAAACAATGCCTGAAAAAGGATTCAAAGAAGACCTCAAGATTCTGACCGATACCATTACTGATATTAGTCGGAACATTAATCAGATGGGCAGGGAGTTAGCTGCCAACCAGCAGTCAACAACTGGTCTTTGGCATGAAGTCAGGCAGGTTGGAAGAAGGGTGGAGAAGCTCCCCGGACAGATGCGAGAAATGATTGGCGAGCATGAGGATGACTGTCTTGCGAGGGAGCGTATTAAAAAAAAGATGTTGACCTCCGATAGTAATGCAAGAATACCAATGCCGGATGCTAACTCTATGCCAGCGCCTATTGTATCGTTGCCCAAGTGGGCGATTTACATTGCCCTGTTGATCGGTGCGTTGCTTGTTGGTGGCGGTGTGTTTGTCGGGGCGATACTGTACGGCAAAGCCGCGCCGGCAGAGGTTATAAGGGATTTAGGCGAAGGTGTTAAAGATGATTGATTTCTTCTTGCTGCAATCGGTGCAATAGATGTCAACGATTGCATCCTCTTTGATTTCTTTCCCGCAGCAAATACACTTCTCGTGAAAATCTTTAGAGTGAATATCCAGACCAACTAGTTCGTTTAGAATATCGTCGGCGGCAATGCCGATGAGGCGGAACAGAACCATTGCTCGGCGAGAGACTATTCCATGGTTGTTGTCAAGCAGATATTGGGCAAAATTTAAATATTGTGATATTTGCTCTGATAGCGGTATCAGACCTTTCAAGGCAAATCGCATATCGTCGTAACTCATATGCCCTCCTATTAATGACTACGTACATATAATAGGGCCAAATCCAAAAAAAAATCAAAAAAACGTCAAAAAAACGCTGTAAATTCACCAGAAAACCACAAAAACGGTGAATTCCTAAAGGGTTTCGGAGCGTTGCCCTATAGCCACTTTTTGTACATCTTTCCTTGACTACGTACACGGAATCGTATATGGTTAGATCATGACAAGGAGGGAACAATGAAAAAAATGTGTATCACGAAATGTGTTGACTTGGGTGTGGCGAAGATTCGGCAGAAAATGATACCGAAACAATATGAAATATACGAGAATGAGTTTGGCACATTTGAGATTATCAAAGAGATCCATACTCTCGATCCACAGAATGACCATCTTATGTTTTTAGGCAGTTTTGACACGTATGAGGAGGCGGAGGCGTTTTTGATGTTTGAATTAGGCATCGAACCGTCTGAACCCGTATTCGTAGATTTTGACCAAGCAAGAATTATTTAAACAAACCGAGAAATATTGGAGGCAAACCAAATGGCAAAGAAGACAACAAAAAAAGAGAGCGTAAAAACAGAAACCACAAAAAAAGAGACAATCGAGAAAAAGGCGGAGGAGGTGAAAGCCGAAAGTGCCAAGAACGAAAAAACGCAAAAGAAGAACGTATTCGCGCCCAAATACGAGCGTGTCCATAAGGACGCGGAAGTTCCTGGCATTGGCACCGTCAGGGTGTCGATGGTTCGCGTATTGTACAGTGGCAAAGAGTTCATCGCCCAGAGTAAAAAGGAATGCGTCGAATGGGTAAAAAGCGAAAAGGCGAAAGAACGAGAACTAAAGAGGGAAATCGCTAAAGCGGCACGCGAGAATCGCAAGCGGGAGGTGGAGGCCGTTTACGGCCCGCGAACCACAGCAAGACTCCGAAGAATACGCGAAAACCTAGCTCGCCTCACCATGCGCAACAAGATGATAACCGAAGAGCAGCGGGTAATCCTAGAGACGGCATGCCTGTCCATCGGCGATGTCATCGAAATGAGAATGGCGGTGGAAAAATGAAAAAGCCTACCGAAGCGGAACTGCTACAGGCAGAGCAGGAACAGAACGCCAGCGTAATGCGTGACATGTCGGCGAAAAACGCCTGGTCTATCCAAAATGGCGAGATGAATGCGGGCAGCATACCGGCCGGCAATGTCTCACCGGTAGAAACAGTGGCAACGTTGGACAACGGTATGACCGTCGAGATTACCGTATACGAGGCAACATACGGCGGCGAGCGGCAGTTGTTTGCAACGGCGAACGAAGGCAGGAGGTGGATGCGTGACCAGCGAAAAGCCTGGGAACAAGAAAATCTAGCCAGCCACTATCGATTGCAGATCCGTTGCCGTGCCGAGAGATTGGCAGAACGAGTGGAGGAATTGCGCAGGGATGCTTCGGAGTGGTGCAGCGATGAAACTCTTGGGATTCTGTTCAACGCGGTAGCGATGCTTGGCATATCATCTCGTACTATCGGCGAAAATGGCGAGCAACTTACCATATCGGAGGCCAAGGATGGCGTGGTAGGAGGGTATCATGACTAAGGAAGATATTGAGAAGATCTTGAACGCTGGAACAGGTAGACATCTGGGCGATCTGTGCGGTTGGAGTCTGCACGGTACGCATAATAGAGAACACGTCCATACCTGCGCCAAGGAATATGGCCTTGATGGCGACCTTGATTTTCCGAAGGTTACTCCTTCTTCGGCATATCGGCGAGCGGTAAACAATTCAGTTCGTACTGGCAGATCAGACGAAAGGGACTATGCCGCAGTATTGTTGGAAGATACACCAAACAGCATTGTACACGCGATTGTACGAGGGAACATAGATGATGGTGCGATTGGTACCATTAGCAATAAACAAGCAGAGTTTCAGATGGAG
>Ga0180437_10004816_pt1 | contig 18879 bp, 9 predicted proteins | sample SS_ome_4_FD_132410 | JGI IMG/M metagenome (GOLD analysis project Ga0180437, IMG submission 132410) | Hypersaline lake sediment archaeal communities from the Salton Sea, California, USA - SS_3_D_1 metaG | ecosystem: Environmental > Aquatic > Non-marine Saline and Alkaline > Hypersaline > Sediment... | reverse complement strand
TCTGATTTCCACCACCACCTAAAAAGAGGGTCCCGCCCAAAGATACTACCGGTAGAGCACTAATGACTAAGGTGACAAGCACTACGAAAGGATGACTAAACTTCATCGACATCACCAACACCTCAAGTGATTTTGCATTTTTCATTTCTTCTTTTCCTTTCTTATTGAGTGAGTATAAATTGTTGGGAGGCGACAGCATTCTCTAATACGTTAACTCAAACTGACCAACGGCCAGTTTGAGTTAAGAAATTATAAAAATAAGTCAAACTTCAATATATGAATATTTTCATATTATTGCGATTATTTCAGCTTCGGATGATGATGCCGCTCAATCTTGATCACGAACGCGTGCTCGCACGGCTTCTCGTCCGGCATCTCAACTTCGAGACCCTTCTCGGTCCGCGCCCACTTCAGCGGCTGGTCGTGACCCAGCAGCGTCACCTGTTTGATCTCCTCGGTGTAAAAACCCTCATAATACGGTCCGTCGCCGCCAAAATGCAGGGTCTCGCCGTCGTAAGTGCCTTTGCGGTCCCAATGAAGAACCTCATCTTCGTAGGAGATTTCTATCTCCCGGCCATCCTGCTCGTACTCGGCCTCGATGCCGTCTTCACCGAAGCGACCGCCGGTAACCAGCACCGTGTTGTCGTCGCCGAACTCAAAAGTGTAACGACGAACGGTGAGCGTTTTGTCGGCGATATCCAGGTCTTTTTCGATAATGCTTTCCATCGCCTGACCATTCGCCCTGGCGCGCAACGTTTTAATCACCGCGTAATCGCCGGGCCACGCAAGAAACGTGGCGTAAAGGTTATCGCCCTTCACCGTAAAACGAATATCGCTGCCCGTGTACACCACGTCCGATTCGTTAAAGCTGTCCCCCTCGTCGCCCAGGTTCGTCGCCCCCTCGTGCGCGATCACCCACGGCGACGTGCCGTAAATCGCCTCCCCGTTCACTTCCAGCCACTTGCCCATGTCCAGCAGCCGCTCCACGCCTTCCGCCGGTAGCTCGCCGTTCGGCTTCGGACCGATGTTCAGCAGCAGGTAGCCGTTCTTGCTCACGCGGTCCACCAGATTGTCTATCAGACGGTTCGAGGACTTGAAGACCAGGTCTTCCGCCCAACCCCACGCCCCGCGATCGTCAACCGTCGAGTCCGTGATCCACTCGTAATAGGTCAGATTTGTCTCCTGCCCCAGCTCGAAATCTCTCACGCCGGTTTGCGGCACCAGGTCATGACCCTTGTACGTCACGACCACTTCCTTGCCGTTCGCCTCGGCGTGATTGTAATAATACGCGAGAAAATCCTTCACGTAACCTTCCGGAATATCGTCCAGCGCAAAGTCGAACCAGATGAAATCCGGACTGTAGTTATCGATCACCTCGATAATCTTGCCGTACCACTCGTCCAGAAATTCCTGGTTGCGTTTGTCGCCCTCCTCGTGCTGCTGGCCGTAGAGTCCTTCGTATTTGGGATCGCCCACGTCGTGCTCATCGCTCCACACCGGGAAGAAAAACCAGTTCGCCGCGTGGTGAAACGCCGTCACGTACTTCATGCCGCGACCCTTGATCGCTTCTTCCAGCTCGCCCACCACGTCGCGTTTCGGGCCCATCTTCGCCGCGTTCCATTCCGAATACTTCGTGTCCCACATTGCGAAACCGTCGTGGTGCTCCGCCACCGGACCCGCAAAACGCGCGCCCGCTTTCTGGAACACTTCCGCCCATTCGTCCGCGTCGAACTTCTCCGCCTTGAACAGCGGGATCAGGTCCTTGTAGCCATACGTGCGCGTCAGCTTGCCGAATTTGTCCTCGAAATGCTCCCGCGAAACTCGAGTCCGCTGCTCCCGCTCATCCGAGTATAAAGCGTGCGAGTACCACGTCGTGTTTTCGCCGAACGCATGCACCGCATACGGCCCCCAGTGTGTGTAAATTCCAAATTTGCCGTGACGCAGCCATTCGGGAACATGTGCATACATACGAATCGATTCCCACGTCGGCTGATACCGCTTTGCGTCAACCTGCTGGATGCCCGTTATGAGCACACCACATAGTACCAATAAAATTAATCCTATCTTTTTCATAATTATCCTTCATAAAAAATCTTTAAAGTAGCCTGTTGCACAATGATTTTCAAATCCAACTGTTGGATTCGACAGTTGTCCGGGGCAGACGGCTCAATTCTCTGTTTCCTCGACACCTATTCTTAACTTTTTATATGTAACTGACATTTCCCATTTAAACGGCAAAAAAACATAATTTCTGCTAACGTTATCGGTAATTTTACACAATTTACTGTTGTAGGGTCAAGAAAATTCCATTGCATGCCCGATTTTCCTGCAAGTTCATACGAAAGGCAAGATTTTTAGACCCATCTTTCTTCCAACACCTGATTTTGCACAGATCGTGATTGGTCCCACCTTCGTAAATCCAAATTTTTTAGCAATTCTCTCTACCAACCATACCCAACAGGCACTGGTTTCAATTGTCGGATAAATTCAAACTTCAATTTTTTGTCAAAATTGACTCTTAGAGCATCCTTTCTACTTTCACTTATTGGGGTCTTTCTTTTTAGGGAGCAAAACTCGATCAAATTAATTTCATAGCTCCTATACAATCAAATTAGCATTGGATGCACCACCTTATTATGGGAAATCCGGGATTAAAAAGTGATTAGTTTCTTTCTACGATTGCAGGGATTGCTTTCCAAAAATAACTAATTGCGTTAAACCACAGGGAATTTCTTGATGGTTCACGACGATTTTTGTAAAATTGCCGTTTAATTCATAAAGAGTTCTGCTATTAACTTTAATTATTACAGATACCTGATTAAGTTAAATTTATTTATGCTCATTCGAAAAGGAAAGTGTTCCATCAGAAAATCACCGCTTACCTTCATACTTTTTTTGTGCTTACTGCTTCTGCACCTGATGCATGGGGGATACCAAATCTGGGCCGAAGCTCTGGAGCCAAAACCGGCTGAGCAGATAATCGATGCTGACGCACTCAAACCTGTTGAGCCAATAACCGGCTCGCTGGTCATCGTCGGCGGCGGAAAGGTGCCGGACGTAATCTGGCAGCGATTTATGAAACTGGCAGGCGGCGAAAACGCTCATATCGTCGTCATCCCAACCGCAAGCAAGGAAGCAGATACACTTGACCCTGACAAATATCTCAATGAATGGCGAGAACGCAACCCCGCCTCGGTAACTATTCTTCACACCCGTTCGAAAGAAGATGCCAACGAACCAAATTTCGTAAAGCCACTCGAAAGAGCAACCGCAATCTGGTTCGGAGGCGGCGGACAATCCAGAATCGCTGACGCGTATCTCGGTACGCTGGCAGAGAAAAAATTCCACGAAGTGCTCAAACGAGGCGGCGTTATCGGCGGAACTTCGGCAGGTGCCGCTATTATGTCAAGAACGATGATAGCAAGAGGCAAACCAAAGCCCGAAATCGAAACCGGACTGGGCTTCATACCCGGCGCAATAATAGACCAGCACTTTATAAAACGCCATCGCCAGGTTCGGCTCGTTGACGCAGTAACCTCCTATCCGTATCTCGTAGGTCTTGGAATTGATGAAAGTACAGCCCTGGTCGTTTATGATGGAAGCAAAATTGATGTCCTCGGCGAATCCTGTGTTACTGTTATTTTCGGCCCGTACGGAAATTACCCGCTGAAGATTGAAAAACTCTATCCCAAAGAACAGACAGACAACAAGCCGAATTACATTGCTGACCTGATTAAACTGAGCCGACGGGCACAGGAAAGATGCCGAGCGCCTGACTTATTTGCCGAAAGGCATCCTGCGGAGAGCAGATAAGTCTACTTTTTCTTGTCGCTCTTTTTGCTATGAGAATCTCGGTTTTGCGTTGGGTGACGGAATAAGCAAACGCATCGCCTGAAGTAAAGCGAATATTAAAGTTTAGATAATTTTGAATTTTGAAGAAGTTATTGTGGTTTTTGTGACTTGATATTAAGCTTATCGAGCGCATTAGCAATATTGGATACAAATTTTTCAGTTAAGGAATTAATGATGTATCTGAAGGTTAAAAACGCCGTATTTATTGTTCTTTTTCTATGTTTGTTTATATGTGGCGGCTGCCAGGCATATGAGATTTCGAGGCCGCAGCCGCTTTCGCCTCTTGAGGAATGTGGTTATGTCAAATTAACCGGCCATTCAGAGATGATGGCTTATCTTGAGAAAATTGATTCTCTTTCGGACAAGGTACAGATAGAGGTGATAGGCAAGAGTGTGGAAGGTCGGGAAATCCCGGCTGTGATGCTTAGTGACGATAATGTTTTTGGCTTCGCTCGGACAGTGAAGCCGGTGGTTTTGATTTTTGCGGCGCAGCACGGCGATGAACCGTCCGGCAAAGAAGCCGCTTTAATTCTGGTAAGAGAGCTGACGAAAGGTTCTCTGCAGAATGTATTAAAAGACCTCAATGTGATTATAGTGCCGTTAGTAAACCCCGATGGTGCTGCAAAAGACAACCGTAGAAACGCTAATGATATGGATTTGAACCGAAATCATGTGATTTTAAGTGAGCCGGAGTCTTTGGCCATTCATACTCTGTTCTTAAAATGGATGCCGGAAGTTGTCCTGGATGTACACGAATCCGGTTGTATGTCAAATCGCTGGCTGCGTCTTGGCTATAGAAAAAACGCTGAGGAGATGCTTGATTGTGTATCGAATCTGAACATTGCGCAGGCAATCAGGGAATTTTCCATGGATGTTGTTATTCCGGAAGTGGGTCAATTAGTAAAGGCCGATGGCTTTACCTTCCACCGTTATACCGTTGGTGGTCCGCCTGAAGTAAGAAGAATTCGTCACAGCACAACCAATATCAATGACGGCCGGCAGAGCACAGGCATATATAACACATTTTCTTTTATATTAGAGGGTCAGCAATACAGGGAGTCGCTTAATAAGATAGAGCGGCGTACGGCAGGTCAGATTTCCGCCATTACGGCCTTTCTTGAAACTATAGCAAAGTACCGCGAGAAGGTTTTAAGCATTACTCGCTCTGCCAGGCAGAAGCTCTTGGAGCAGTCGTCCGGCGGTGAAGAAATGGTTCATATCCGAATGGATTACGGTCCGGATCCCGAACGAAAGAAAACAACAATGTATCCTCTATATGATGTTAATTCCCAGAAAAAATTTGAGAAAGAATTGGGAAATTATGAGCCGCTGGTGAAAATTATGAAAAGCGTTAAGAAACCGGTTGCCTATATCTTTTCGAAAAATGAGCGCAGATTGACCGAATTGCTTTGCAGACACCAGATAGAGATGTATTGTTTGAAAAAGGATACCAAGCTCGAGGTTGAAGAATATAAGATTGTATCTCTAACCTCCGTTACAGAGGAGGATAAGCCGGGCGAAGACGTTGAGATAAAAGTACAAACAAAGGACGTCGCTATAGAAGAGGGCAAAGTGGTGGTGTTTCTGCGACAAAGGGCCGGCAATCTTATTCCGTTGCTGCTGGAGCCGCAGTCGAGCTGGGGGATATGCACCGAACGGAGCGGTCGTCAATATCAATTTTCCGAGTATTTTTGTGAAGGACAGCAATACCCGGTTTTGCGGTTGATGCAGCCGGTGAAGCTGGAGCTTGAAGAGTATGATTGTCAGGTGCGGCTTGTGGGTAGCATAAATTGAGTTATGTAAAACAGGTTTAGTTAAAGGTATGTAAAAAATGCAGCAGAACAATAAAGCCGAAATTCCGGGAACAAGAAAACACGGGGTTATAGTTGCGTTAATACCTCTTGTGGTGATGATGCTTCTTCTTATAGTGGGTTACGGAATCTATCACATCAAGGCGCAGGTCCTTCTTATCACGGCGGCTTTTTTTACAGGATGCCTGGGTGTTATTCTGCGTTTTAAGTGGAAGGATATGGAAAGGGGGATCGTTGACAGTATTCACAAGGCGCTGCCGGCCATGCTGATTATGATTTGTGTTGGTATTCTTATCGGCTCGTGGATCGCCGCCGGCACTATTCCGATGATTATTTATTACGGCTTGAAGATTGTCTCTCCGAAGTATTTTTTGGTGACGGCGTGTTTTGTGTGCAGTCTTACTTCCATAGCAACGGGTACTTCCTGGGGGACAATCGGAACTCTTGGGGTTGCCTTTATGGGAATCGCTATAGCTCTTGGTATCCCGAGGGGACCTGCAGCGGGTGCGATTGTTGCGGGAGCGTATTTCGGCGACAAAATGTCACCTTTTTCAGATGTAACCAATCTGGCTCCTGCGGTTGCAGGCTCGAACCTTTTTGACCATATTAAACATATGATGTGGTCCGCAACTCCCGCGTGGCTTATCGGGCTTTTTATCTATTTTCTGGTCGGTCTCAAGTATGGAGGCGGCGAAGTCGAGTCTGAAACAATGACGCTTATTATGACAACGTTAGAGAAAAACTTTACTTTTAATGTGTTCCTTCTGCTTCCTATGGTGATAGTTTTTTATTTTGCGATTGCCAAAAAACCGGTCCTGCCGGGCATGCTTATCTCCTCTGTCACGGCTGGGATTTTGGCCCTTACTTTTCAGGGCGCATCAGTAACGGATGTAACAACGGCTATGAACAGCGGATATGTATCACAAACGGGAGTGGAGGTGGTTGATAATCTTATTTCCCGCGGAGGGATGATGAGTATGATGGAAGTGCAGTTAGTTGCGTTTACGGCCTTTGCTTTTGGCGGTATTATGCAGAAGACAGGACTGCTTGCAGTTATTTTTGAACGGGTGATGAAGTTTGCCAGGCAAATCTGGAGCATCGTAGTGACGACCGCAGCTACATCGATTCTGACAGCTATGGTTACAGGCAGCTCGTACCTTTCAATGATTGTTCCCGCTGAACTGCTTGGCCCTACTTATAAGAAAAAAAGTCTGGCCGCAAAAAATTTATCCCGTATTGTTGAAGAATGCGGCGGCATCATTGTTCCCCTCGTTCCCTGGAGTATGGCGGGTGTATACGTTCATGGGACTATCGGGGTTTCCGCTTTCGAATATCTTCCTTGGGCGATTATGAACTATGCGGCCGTGGTTATTTTAATTATTTTCGGATTTACCGGCTTTACAATGGCTCCGAAAATTAGGGAAGATGAAACTCAAATCGGCAGTTGATATTGGAGGTTCAATTTAAGTTGAGCAAGTGTAATAGTGAAAGGGAAGACGAATGAAATGTAATTGGAAGACAACAATCTTAGTGGTTTTGCTGTTTTTGGCTGGCTGCACCGTTAATACGACTGAACCTGCAGGTAAAGCCCTAATGGATAAGGGCAAAGGCAGCTTTGTCTTTCAGAATGAAAGTTTGATATCCGGACTTCCTATTACCGTCTGGACGTACCTTCCGAGCAATTACAGCGCTGATTCGGCGGTTTTGTTTGTGATTCACGGCGATGGCCGGACCGCTAAAAATTATCGCAATGCCTGGGTCGATATCGCCGAACGACATAACGCTTTATTGTTAGTGCCGCATTTTACCAAGGAGCAATTTCCTCTGGATTCGCAATTCCATCAGGGCAATATGTTCAAAACGGATTCAAATGATAAAATCATTTCGTCCATACCTGAAGATGAGTGGACCTTTTCGGTAATCGACCCGATTTTTGATTTTGTCGTTGCAAATATGAATAATATATCCGAAAGCTACCTCATTTACGGTCATTCTGCCGGCAGCCAGTTCGTTCACAGGTTTTTATTTTTCAAGCCGGATGCGAAGGTAAAAAAGGCGGTCTACGCAAACGCCGGATGGTACACAATGCCGGACTTCAACGAGTTTTATCCATATGGGCTTAAGGGGACAACGTGTAACAGAAAAGACCTGCGGAAGCTTTTTGGGAAGAAAGTTACGGTTCTGCTTGGCGACCGGGATACCGACAAGGAACATCGCAGCCTGAGGCGTACACCAGAGGCGATGAAGCAGGGCGCACATCGTTTTGAACGAGGCCATACATTTTATCGCTCATGCAAGCAGATGGCTGATTCACTAAAAGCTGAGTTCAACTGGGACCTGCAAGTGGTTCCGGGGGTAGCTCATAGTAATAAAGGAATGTCGAAAGGTGCTGAGGAGGTTTTTTTTGGAGAAAAGTGATGCAGGATTGCTGGATCAGTTGAGTTGCTTCGACATCTACGGCAGCTATTGGGTTCTGATTTATAAAAGGAGGACATTTAATGTCTAAACGAAACAAAATGTTAAAGCTTATAAAGGGTGCGGAAATATATGGCCCCGAACGTCTCGGCAAAAAGGATGTTTTAATCACGGCAGAAAAAATTGGCTGCATTCAGGACGGTATCGATATAGGCAAATCGGTTGAGATTGAAATGATAGATGCCGAAGGCAAATTTTTAGTTCCCGGTTTTATAGATTCGCATGTACATATCCTCGGCGGCGGTGGAGAAGGAAGTTACAAGACAAGAACTCCGGAAATTACACTCACCGATATCACGCTAGCCGGTGTAACAACAGTAATCGGATGTCTCGGCACCGATGGGGTTACAAGAACGATGAGTAATCTTATCGCAAAGGCCAGAGGTCTCCAGGAAGAAGGCATAACCTGTTACGTCTATACGGGTTCCTATCAAGTGCCGGTAAGGACGCTGACAGGTTCTATTCTGGAGGACATGATATTAATAGATAAAATAATAGGTGTTGGTGAAATTGCATTATCCGACCATCGCTCTTCCCAGCCGACGGTCGAAGAGGTGGCTAAAATTGCAGCCGCTGCGAGAGTGGGTGGAATGCTCTCCGGAAAAGCCGGTATAGTAAATGTTCATATGGGCGACGGAGAAAGGAAACTGAGCTTCCTGGAAAAGATTGTCAGTGATACGGAAATTCCAATAACTCAGTTCATTCCAACTCATATCGGAAAAAACGCGGGGCTGTTCGCGAACGCGATGGAATATGCCAAAAAGGGTGGGCTGGTAGATCTTACAACAAGCACACCAAAATGGTTTTCGGAGAACAAAGAAGCTAAATGCTGCCAGGCATTGAAGGTGATGCTTGATAATGGGGTACCTGTTGAAAATATAAGTTTTTCCTCCGACGGCCAGGGAAGTCTGCCTCAGTTCGATGAAAAAGGACAATATATTGGGCTTGGTGTTGGTAGGATAAAAACTCTGTATGAAAGTTTCAGGGATGCGGTAAGAAATGAGAATATTGCTATAGAGGTTGCGTTGAAGGTGGTTACTTCGAACCCTGCGAGGAACTTGAAGCTGGATGACAAGGGCGGTATTGGGGTCGGAAAAGATGCCGATATGGTGCTGCTGGACAAAGATTTGGAAATAGATACGGTGATTGCGAAAGGCCAAATAATGGTCAGAGACAAACAGGCCGTAGTAAAAGGCACTTTCGAAGATTAACACTTTTCATGATAAAGGGCAAGTTATGAAAAGATCTGTGTGGATTTTATTATTGGTTTTTATGATATTGTCAGTCTCCCTTGCGCAGGACGGCCGGCCAATGACACTCGTTGATATGCTGGAAGTTCCGAGACTGAGCGAACCTCAGCTTAGCCCTGACGGTGAGCAGTTACTTTATACACTGGCCAGGGCGGACTGGAAAGCCAACAAGAGGATCAGTCATATATGGCGCATCAACATCGACGGAAAAGAATCGGTTCGGATGACCAATGGTTCCGATGGTGAGAAGAGTCCCCGCTGGTCGCCGGATGGGAAACGAATTGCATTTCTGGCCGAGCGCGAAGATAGCGAAGAGACGCAGATATATCTGATTAGCAACGAAGCAGGAGAGGCGCGGCAATTGACCAAACATGAGACTTCAGTTTCGAGTATAACGTGGTCGCCGGACGGAGAGTTCATTTATTTTCTGGCTAAGGACCCGAAGACCAAGGAAGAAAAAGAGAAAGACGAGGCTAAGGATGATGTTTACGCCTTCGATGAAGATTATAAGCATCGGCATCTCTGGCGCATCTGTGTTGGCGAAGAGAGCGAAGAACGTATCACCGAAGGAGACTATTCGATACTCAGCTATCGCCTTTCTCGGGATGGTGAAAAGATCGTTTGTCAACGTGGACCTACTCCCCTCTACGGTGATAATTACAAAGGCGAGCTTTGGGTAATGGATGCCAATGGCCAAAATGCCGTGCGATTGACCTTCAATTCGAATTCCGAAAAAGGGGCTGAACTTTCTCCCGACAACAGCAAGGTGCTGTTTATATCCTGGTGCAATGAGAAGTCAGAGCCGTATTACAATGATAACCTTTTCGTATTATCCGCTAATGGTGGTAAATCGAAACTGCTTTTACCCCGGATGCCCTATGATGTACAGCGGGCGAGATGGTCTGCCAACGGCAAGGCTATTTATTTCACTGCCAATATGGGCGTCAGAGTTGAGTTGTTCGCCCTGGATGTAGCCACCGGGAAAGTCAGGCAGTTGACCGATGGCAGGCACACATTGAGTTCCTGGTCGTTTGAGCCGGGTGTGAACGGTCATATTTTCAGCATGGATGAGCCGGACAACGCCGGTGATGTATGGATGCTCGATGCAGGTGCGGATGCTAAGCCAAGGCGTATCACACATGTCTTTGACTACCTTGCCGACGAATTTCAACTGCCCCGGCAGGAGGCAATGCGGTGGAAAGGTGCCGACGGCGTGACGGTGGAAGGGCTGCTATACTATCCGCTGGCATATGAGCAAGGCAAGGCATATCCACTGGTGGTACAAACACATGGAGGTCCAAGGTCCTCGGATAAGTACGGGCTGGGCAGGTGGAGGAGTTATATTCCCGTACTTACCGCAAAGGGTTACGCAGTATTACTGCCCAACTATCGCGGCAGCACCGGCTACGGCGATGACTTCGTCCGTGATATGGTCCCCGGCTACTTCAACCAGTCTCATCTGGATGTTATGGCAGGCGTGGACTATCTGATAAAACGCGGAATCGCCGACGTCGAGAGGATGGTAAAGATGGGATGGAGCGCAGGCGGGCATATGACTAACAAGATTATCACCTACACCGACCGGTTCAAGGCGGCATCTTCCGGGGCAGGTGCGGTAAACTGGATTAGTATGTACGGCCAGAGCGATACACGCACTTACCGAACTCCCTGGTTCGGAGGCACGCCCTGGGAAAAAGATGCGCCAATCGATATGTACTGGGAGCATTCTCCTCTGAAAGACATCTGGAAGGTCAAAACGCCCACTATAATACTCGTGGGTGAAAAGGATAGGCGTGTGCCGCCTCCTCAGTCAGTTGAACTCTACCGTGCGCTTAAGTCAAACGGCGTTCCCACCCATCTCTATATTGCTCCGCGAGAGTCCCACGGCTGGGATGAGCTTCGCCACCAGCTTTTCAAGATGAATATCGAACTGGATTGGTTCGAGAAGTATGCGATGGGTAGAGAGTACACCTGGGAGCAGGCACCATAACAACTGTTATTACAAAGCTTGAGAGATGAGCGAACCAACGAAAAATGATCTAAAAGAGGCGTCTGAACGAATTAACCCTTTTGTTCATCGTACTTCCGTTTTGACATGTAGCACCCTTAATCAGATGTGTGAGGCGGAGCTGTTTTTTAAATGTGAGAACTTTCAGAGGACCGGGTCCTTCAAGATACGGGGTGCGGCCAATGCAGTTTTTAGTCTTAGCGATGAAGAAGCTGGGCGTGGGGTGGCCACTCATTCATCTGGTAATCACGGAGCGGCTTTAGCGTTTGCCGCTCATCTGCGGAGAATCAAAGCATACGTGGTTATGCCTGAAAATGCTCCTGAGGTAAAAAAAGATGCAGTGGCTAACTATGGAGCGCAAATTATTTTCTGCAAGCCCACTATCGAGGCCCGTAAGAATAGTTGCACTGGAGTAATTAAGCGTACCGGCGCTACTTTTATCTCTTCCCATAACGACTATCATGTAATAGCCGGCGCCGGAACGGCGGCACTGGAACTTTGCGAGAAGGTTGGCGACCTTGATGTAGTGATGGCTCCTGTGGGCGGCGGTGGTTTGATTAGTGGAACCGCCCTTGCTGTTTCCGCAATTTCGCCAAAGACGGATATTATTGGCGTAGAGCCCAAAAAAGCTGACTTTGCGTTTCGTTCGCTTAAGGCCGGCAAAATTATACCCTCAGATTACCCCGACACTGTAGCGGATGGACTGCGAATGCCTCTTGGCAGCTTAACATTTCCCATCATTCAAAGATATGTGAAGGAAATTCTTACCGTGAGTGAGGGAGAAATAATAACGGCAATGCGCCGCACCTGGGAAAGAATGAAGATAATCATAGAAGCTTCATCTGCAGTGCCGTTAGCTGCGTTGCTGGCCGGATGCATAGCTCTGGCGGGCAAACGGATAGGCATTATTATTTCGGGTGGAAATGCCGATTTGGCAAATCTTCCGTGGTAGTTCGAAGCATAGAATACCGAGCTGAATCATTATTCGCCGGCTAACATATGGAGCGCTTCCGTTTGTATAAAAGACGAATGTTGCACTGGCGTTGCAGGTGGATATTACAATGGTTGACGATTATTTATAACGGTCAGATTCAATCACCTCTGCTTCTCGTCAAGGTTTGAACCATAAGTGTCTGCCAACTTACACCATCAATACCGCTGGCTTGGTCTCTGCCAAGCTCCAAGTAGCACTCACGAAGGAACTTCTCGGTCACTAAATGAGCTGAGTTCGTAAACCAAAATTTCCTTTCCTTACCAGTCACCCCTATCCGTTGTTGGTTCTGATTGAAATCATAGCAATATTTCTGATATTCTCTGAAGGTTTTGGCCAAACACAGGAATATTTAGTGCTTATGCATAATCAACCATAAGTAGAAGAAAAAGCTGCTAACCACAATAAAAATCAGCGGCTTTTTGATATGCCTTTGTTGTTTTTTATGATCCTGGAGTCGGGGTGCCGGAAGCCCAGTTTTCAACGTCATTGCCGTAACCGCTTAAGTTTGTCTTATACAGCGAGTCGCCATCCCCATCAGCCGCACTCGGCCACGGATCGGTAAAACCAAGCTCCCTGAAATTCTCAGGATGAGCACCGTCACTGTAATTGACCCGGTCAACGCGATAGTACGGGACAAAGCCGTCCAGCTCCGGTTCACCCGGCTTCATCAGATTAATCTTCTCACCGGCATTGCTTAACCTGCCTTCGAGCCACTCATAGGCTGGAACCGAAGGAGTACCAAACTCAGCAGTAAAGGCGGCCAGGTTCTTGACCAGCAGAATACGGCTGAACCCGCCAATGGTAACGCCGGTCGGCAGATAGAACTCAATCCCTTCATCCTCATCGACCAGCAGCCAGGTGTTCTCGGGGTGGGCAGGATCATAAAGTGAAACGGTATCGCCGGAGGTGTTATAGAGCTCAACGTATTCGGCATAGCTGTTGAGCGGATTGGCGGTATCGGGGTGATACATCATCTCACTGATGACCACCGTTACTTTCGGATTGCCGTTGGCGGTGCCGTAGGTCGGAGAAGCCATGGGGACGAAATCGACGTCATAGCCGGCGGCAGCGCTCTTGGTATAGCGGCCAAAGGTTACATCCGCTTCTGAGGCATCGAAGTCTTCTTCCGTACAGAAGCCGCCGCTAAGATTCAAGCCGTCACCGCTGCACAGATAGAGCGTCTCTCCGTGTTCACTTAATCCGAATTCCCCGCCGAAATGAAGATCCTGCCTGAAGACCACATAGCCATCAGGAGGTATAATGTGTGGCGAAGGAATGACATATTGACTCGTGAGCTCATCGTTATCATCACTGAGAAACCATCCCCCGATGTCAATCGAGGAGTTCGTCGTGTTATGCAGCTCAATCCAGTCGTAGCTGTAAGGATTACCATTGGAGTGCGCGAGCAGTTCATTGATGACAATATCGCCCGGCTGGGCAACGTGTCCGCTGTCGGCTGCGCCGGGCGTTCCTTTGGCAACGCTGGAAGGAATCCAGTATTCACCGTATTCCCAGGTGTTGGGCTCGTTGGTATCATCGATGATATTCAATGAGAAGTCTTCCCCGTCGGTGATCTGGTACCAGCCGTCCTTGAAGTTGAAGTTCAGAATCTCTGTTCCGAGGGCATCTTCGAGGGTTATTCTCTCTCCTGCGTTGTTTATGCGTCCTGTGTAAGGTCCTACTCGTGTTCCTACAAAGGTTGGATACTTTGTATCGAATACTGCTGTATCCTTGGCCAGGACGATATAGCTGTCAGCGCCGAGGGTCACATCGCCGAAGGTGTAATCAATGCCATCGGTAAAGGTAACCAGATTAAGATTGATGGAAGAACCGCCGATGTTCTTCAATTCGATGAATTCGGCATTGGGATCGTCAGGACTGCCGTATTCTTTCGGGTGGTACATGATCTCGGTGATGCGCAGGTTGCTTACATCTCCGACGACAAAGGTGGCTTCGTTGAGAGCACTCCAGTCGCTGACACTGTATCGGATTCGAGCCTTGATTTGAGTAGTTTTACTTAAAGTAAAGGCACTGCTGTAGAGACTGGCACTGCCTGAAATTGCACCGCCGTGCTCACGCGGGTCTGTTCCATCGGTGGTGTAATAAATGGCGCCGCCACCAGTCATCGAGATATTGTCGGAGCTTGTAATATGCCCGCCGGTATTGTAAGGTGTGCCGTTGACGTTGATGACGGGAGGCTGAGAACCATACGAAGCATCAATCTCGCTGTCCATCCAAAGCAGTCTGCCTGTCAACCACGTTTGGATCCAGTTGACATAGTCATAGTAAACATTGCCTGTGTGACAAATTGCCCAAAGGTCAGGCCAGATAGGGTCGTCAAGTATCCAATCCCATAAAGTGAAATTTCGTTCAACGGGACTATCCGGCGCCCCATAGTTCATGAGTATGTCCGCATTAAAATCAAGGTCATCCATCATCTTAGTAGAATCAAACTGAACTTCTCTGAAGTTAAACCAGTTGTCGGCATATTTAAGTAAGAATTCGGAGTCTTCAAAGAGACGCCAATACCACTCGTATGCTTGTCCATTGTCCTCCGGAAATGTTGCGCAATCATTAGGCCAACTTCCGGTACACTCACCATGGTGACCGCAACCGCTTTGGTCCACGCAGGTAGCCTCATCAAATTCGTGGAGCCAGCCTTCCCAGTCATAACTGCAAAAGTAGCTGGCACCAAGCGAACCGTTGAGGTCCCACATAGGTCCCATCGTGATTTTTCCGCCGTGGTCTTTATATAAAAAGGTGCTCAGGACGAATGAGTCGACGTCCTTACATAGCTCATTAAGTATATGATAGTTCGCGAATGAATCGATGTCGATGTAATTGCCGTAATAATCTGCATGAACTGGATTATCAAAGTTAGAGCCTGCCAGGGCTGCTTCAAAGGTATTGAAATAATTTTCGACCCAGTCTTTTTGAGCTGTCGTAAGTTCATCTGCTTTGGGGTCTTCGAAAAAGATATTATCATGATAGGTTGCGGTCTGGAAGCCGTCGCCCGACCAATCTTTTGAGAAAAGGTAACCGGAGTCATTGATACCTTTATCTTCAAGCATGGCGATATTAACGCGTTCATCATCTCTTTTTATTTTTTCCATGAGGACATAGATGCCCCTGTAATCGCTGGTATCAGGATCCGAAGTCAGCTGGACTACGCCATCACCATCACGATCGATGAAGGCTTCTACAAATACGCACCGTGGAGACCAGTTGCCGATTTCTCTGCTCCAGGCGAACATCTGATAATTTTTCATGTGTGACTTGTCACCCCATGGTCCCTGGAGAATCCAGTCCGATTCGGAGGGCAGACCAAGCAGTGAAACATTTTTATCACGATAATCTGCGTTAGCTTCAGGGTCCGGGTTATTTTCATCCCAGGTTTCGAATTTATATTGTTTTTTATCAAAACCCGCGCTGCTTGCGCCTCGCATATGCATTCCGCAAAGGTCAGCGAATTCTGCGGGGTCAAGGATACTCGCTGTACCTGTTAGCTCATCAGGGGTAATGATGACCATTGAGACAGGATGGTAATCCCGGTTATTGTTGTCGAGGTTATATCCAAAAGAATCGACAATGACGATGGGAATGTTGGAATTGAAAGTTGCGAGCGATCCTTCAACTTTAATATACGTTTTACTTGAAATGCGGCTTGGAGCAAATCCGGGTTCATAAGCTCTTGCGCGAATCCAGTTTGAGTCGTTTATATAAATCGGCCCAGTATAGAGGGTATCAGAAGATGTCGGTTCGCTTTCATCAGTAGTATAGTAAATCGATGCTGATGGTGATTCTGTAACAAGCTCCAAGCTAAATGAATCTGAAAAGGTTCCGCCCGGTCTTGAAAAATAAACTTGTCCCGTACTTGGAATCTTGTTGGAAGCAAGGGGAGTAATATTATCCGTGTTCATGGCATACCAGCCTTCGTTAGCATCAGGGAATCGTCCCCAGGAATAATCTGTGGTCTGGTCCTCAAAAATAACCGAATCGAGGAGATTATCATTCACATCATACAGGTAAACGGCATCGCTGCCGGCGTTTAGCGCGAAATTCGCATGCAGACCCGGTGTGTCAGCGACATCATTATCCGCCCAAATGATCAAATATCCATAAGGGTCAATGGTGGTTTCTGAGGGTCGGTCTGTTGGGATTTGCCAGCGGTTGTTGTCGGCGTCTTCCAGGTATAATCCCGCAAGGTCGATAGCAGAATTCGTGAGATTGAACAGTTCGATCCAGTCATCATACTGGCCCTGGGGATCTGCATAAGATTCATCGTTTGAAGCCATGACTTCATTGATGACGACCTTCGCCCCTTCCTGTTCCCAGAAGTAGGCTAAATAAGTGTAATCATCGAAGTTAATACCATCGTCCTGATTATCCAGATCAGCGCAGTCGTCGGGATGTCCGATACAGCCTGAGGGGTCGAGCCATTGGAGGGCGAAGAGATTCAGGTCGTATTCATTGACGACACAATTGTCATCAAGGTCGCCGTCAGGGCAATTATTAAATTCTACTGGTGGTGTCGTATCTGAAGCTGGAGATGACCAGTCTGCTGTATTCTTATACGGTGACATATCTCTTGTTCTGACTTGATAGGTGTATTCTGTTTCGGAGCTAAGACCCGTATCCGTATAGTGGTTACTTTCCTGCCATCCGCTGTCATCACCACCGGCATTGCCTGAAGTTTCTTTGAAGTAGTATTCGACGCCACTGGCATCCGTCGCTACCGTGGCTGTCATCTTGACAGCATTGAAAGTGTAAGCATTCGGAGGCGAATCCCATGTGGCAGGTGAGGGTGTCGGCGGTGTGGTATCAGGTGCTGAGCCTCCTTCCGTCTGGAGAACAAATCCGATAATGACCTTGCGTGTCGTGGTCATGTGTTGAGTGCTTGGCACTTCGTTCGAACCTTTGGCTTTCTTGTATCCGATGACTCCATCCGCAGAATTTATGGTCAATTCGAGGGCTTTTGTAAAGTTATTTTGCAGAGTATAATCGTCACTCGTAGCTGATCCTGCCGATCCACACGTTCCGCCCAGGATAACCATATCGCCGTAATTAGTAGGCAGCTCATTCGGTTCAATAGAAATCAGATAGTCTCCGGTGGCGTAATTACTGAGAGCGTACCCGAGTGGTTCGTTCTGATCAACATCTGAAAAGAATGCGCTAGCGTACCCTACATTGTCAGGTGAATTTGTTCCCCAATCAGGAGAAAATATGTTGTTGCTTGCGGCGGCGATACCGCTTTCATCGAGAAAGTATGCTGCGACATAAGCCCTCGTTGAATCGCCAACCTCCTGCTCGATGATCTTAGTCATTGACTGGCCGCCGTAGGTGACTGAAGTCAAGTCAAGAGGACCATCATCGTCCTCTACGTGAGCAGTGAAGATAAGGCCCCGGTCGTTTCCATCTTCAACAGTATGTGTAGTTCCCTCAATCCAGTTTGGGTCACCAAGCAGTTGTACACCGAAGCTCTCAACTTCCCGCCCCGGCCCGCTGGGGGGGGAGGGACCGTCATGGACGACCATATCAACTACAACTTCGTCTATTGTGACGTCTACGACGCCATCCAGATTAAATATAACATGAAAATGGGTAGCCACCTTATCAAAGCTTGTAAATGTATATTCCCAGGTCGTCTGTCGCCAATCTCCAACAGTATAGTCATCAATAGGGTCCATGCCCTCATTACCCCCCAAGTACTCCGAAGTATAATCCTCCCATAATTCTGCTCCTAAGTTCAGTGGCGGATCATAATCATCTCCTTGCCAGGTAACCTGAAAATAGACGCTTATGTTGTCTCCAGAACCGGCTGGAATCGGCTGGACAAGACTATCTTCACAGTAATTCATCCGCATGTAGCCGCCTGATTGCCATTCCCAACAGCCCTCATAATAACGGAAGCCAAAATCGGTGTTTCCGTTCTTGGAGCCGTTAGTGTAGTTATAACTTGTTGGTTGGTCGCTATCTGACTCGAATTCCCAGAATACAACACCACTATCTGCGCCCCCGGCAAAGTCAGGGGGATTTAAATCTTCTGCAAAAGTGAGGGAATTTGTTAAGAAAAAGATAGTAGAGATTAGAACAATTTTTTTAAGATAGGAATTTTTTACCATGAAAATTCTCCTCCTGTATTTACAGGCCACAGTTATCTTTATTTAAGTTACTGTTATTTTTTAGCTTCCATGTACACCCCACAGAGGTAAGTACTAAGACTGCTCCCCCTATGGTTCTTTATATCTTAACACAATTCTAACAAAAAGAGTAGGTTTTGTCAATCATCTATTTCCTTAAAGGTTAATTTTAAAGCTTTAGATGCTTTAATTTTTATAAACAAAGCTGCAAACTTGAGTAGGTTCATAGTTGTTGAGTCCTACAGTATATTTCTTATGATCCTGGAGTCGGGGTGCCGGAAGCCCAGTTTTCAACGTCATTGCCGTAACCGCTTAAGTTTGTCTTATACAGCGAGTCGCCATCCCCATC
>Ga0180437_10004814_pt1 | contig 18888 bp, 17 predicted proteins | sample SS_ome_4_FD_132410 | JGI IMG/M metagenome (GOLD analysis project Ga0180437, IMG submission 132410) | Hypersaline lake sediment archaeal communities from the Salton Sea, California, USA - SS_3_D_1 metaG | ecosystem: Environmental > Aquatic > Non-marine Saline and Alkaline > Hypersaline >... | reverse complement strand
GGCCAGCATCGGGTTCGACAAATCCTGCACCATCAACGTCATACCGTGCGCCTTCGCCCAGCAGAGGCTCAGCAGCGCGCCGCTCTGCGTCTTGCACGTTTTAAGCGCAACGCCGGTCCAGCCCAGACGCCGGCCGAGCCTGATTAGTCTCCAGTTGTGTGCGCTTTCGTCCATAAAAAGCGGCTTGCGGGCCGAAAGACTGTGCACGTCGATCCTGTTGGCCTCCAGGTCGTAGCCGAAGGGCTGTTCCACATAGAGAATCATTTGACTGATTCTCGGATGCTCGATGGTCAGTCGGTCGAGGATGTCGTTTACATAGTCCGGGTCGGTGACAGTGCAGTTGAAATCGCTGGTCAGCCACAGGACATCATTGGCCATTGCGATATGCCCGACTTTCACCAGGCGGCCGTAGTCCCACGCCGAATCGTCCCCGCAGAGCTTTATCTTCAGACATTTCAGGCCGTCCCGCCGGATCCAGTCGGCCAATAAAACCGGGTAGCCGTCGTCCGGCTCGGCTCCGGTCAGTTCCGACTCGTCAAGCAGGTCTTTACCGCCCACGAGGTGCCATGCAGGCAAACGCCGGGCCGGCGGAAAGTTCAGAAAGTCGGCAGGATACCTGCCTTCTAACGAAACGTCGGCGCCGTCGGCTGGCTCGAGAAATCCGGCCAGATCCACGTTCATAAACTCGCCTGTATATGTCGAGTAAATATCCTTTCCGAGGATGTTCCCGTAAGCATCGTGCAGGGCTATATCGAACGCCGAGCAGCACACCAGGGCCGCCAGGTACGGCATGGCTTCTGTGTCGCTGCCGCGCCGCGCGTTGACACTCTGCAAAAGCTGCGGCAAGAGCGATTCGACAAAGCGCACGCCCAACTCAATGGGATGTCCCCAGTCGTCGAACCCCGCCCACTGCTCCGCGAGCAGGCCACAGAAATTCTGAAGGGTTTCGGCCCTTTCGGTGTACCCGAGGCCGCTCGGCCAGACCCATTGGACGCTGAGCGGAGTCTCACCCCAGCCCCGCGCCTTTTGTCCCTTCCTGTCGACAATGCTCATGCACACCCGTGCGCAGACCACGCTCGTCAGCGTCTCGGGCCCGAATTTCAGCGGGACCCGCGTTTGCACGGGTAGAAAGTACAATTCAACACCAACCGGCCTAATGTCTGTGTCCATGGCTCTCCCGTGTGAAGTTGGTCTCACCCGGCCCTTGGCTGCCGAGCGCCCAGAATACCGCGTTTGTCAGCATCCGCCTGAACGCCTCGAGTTTGAAATCATCCGCATGTCCCAGCGACGTATAGAAGACGCGTCCGCCGCCGGGGCGGATGTTCGTCCATGCAACCGGCTCATGGGGCCTGCGCTCGCCCACGCGGCCCATCATCAAAACCTGCGTTGTCGCAGCCAGCGGCAGCACCTTGTAAAGCCAGGACCTGACATGAATCTCACCGTCGGGCACACCGGCCGGTATCGGGTGCGACTCGGCGCCCGGCTTTATCCAGACGTATGTCCGCGGGCCGTCGGAAGACTTGTTGCCGTGGTGGCCGTGATAATTGCCGCCCAGAACCTGACGGTCAAACTCGGGCCAGTCCGCGTATCCGGGCGCGGGGCTTCTGTTGCGAAGCGCAAATGCGTGACTCGCCGTGCGAAGCCCGATCAGCGGCCTGCCGCTGTCCACAAAATCCCGCAAATAATTCATCTGTTCGGTCGGCAGTGCGCGCCGACGAACATAGATCACCGCCAAATCGCCGCTTTGCAGCAGTTCCATACCCGATATGTTGTTGCGCTGCTTTTCCCCGGCGGCCCTGGGGACAGCCTGAGCGAACTCACAGCAGAAACCATATTTATTTCCCAGTTCGCCGGCAAACTCGGGCAGCGTTTTCTGCGCATCGTATTCGTCCTCGCCAATGACAAAAACTATCCTCGGCCGCTTGTCGGCTTTGAATCGAAACTGCCTGGTCCCTGTAATGCCCGTCGAAGTAATACTCGGACAGACGAATTTTTCCACGTGCCCGATGACCTTGTCGAGGCCCTCGAAGTGTTTGCCCGGCCCCCGGTGATAGGAATCGGTCAGGTCGCGGCAGAGAACCACGTTCTTTCCCAGCGAGACCATGCTCCGCAGGCCGAAGGGCCGGCCCAGCACGCAGATATTCGTATGAACACCCATAAGTATAACGTTGTCAATCCGTCGCAGCGCCATCAGATTGTAAACTTCCTGACCGCTGTCACTGATCGCATCCTCTGCGGCAATTTCAATCAGGTCTGTCTGTCGGGTCCACACTCCGCGGCTCGGCCCGCACGGATTGGGACTCTCGCACGAGCAGCCGCTCGGAACCGGCATCGGCTGCTCCCGGTCGCCGTCCGGCCTTTTCCATCCGAACTCCACCGGCGCCTCCGCATATGGGGCATTTTCGGCCCGCCGGCGCTGGGCCGTGTCGGCGTAGAAATCCATACAGCCGCTTGGGGCATGAATGACGAACATGCCGCTGTCCCGGGCGCACTTGAGCACGTCATTCATAACCGGCGCCATCTCCGCCACGCGCCGCTCGGCGCTTATGCAGTGGTGCCTGTCCCACATATCGCAGACAATAATCGCCGTCCGTGAAGCCTGCCACTTGACCGTTTCTGTTACGACAGACTGCCCGCAACCCGCCGCAGGTTTTGGGCGGCTGCGCAGCGTTAATACGAGTTGGTCCCGGCCGTTTGCCGCACTATACCCGTATAAAAATGCGCCGGCTGCTATCACCAGGACAGGCACTGTTTTCTTTTTCACGCCGAATCTCTCCGTTGAAAATCCTCTCGCATTAAACGCCTCCAAAACTCTAAATGGTCCACGGCGAACGCCTCGGTCTGTCCAGCATCCGGTTTGCCTCATCGTCGCCGATAAACCGTTCGCCGGCTGGGTCCCACTTCAGCTTGCGCTTGAGCATCATTGCGATATTTCCCAGGTGACAGACCGTCGCCGAGCGATGCCCGACCTCGACAGGCGCGGCCGGTTCGCGGCCGGTCTTTATGCAGTCGATGAAATTGCGATGGTGATTATCGCTTTCGTAAAGGCGGATTTCGTTCGGCCCGATGACGGACTGACTCAGTGACTTCGGATACGTATCGAACCTTCCCACCTGTACCCAGCCGTCCGTTCCCTCGAAGCGTGCGCCCGTCCAGCCCAGCGGGTCGGTTTTGCAGAGCAGCTCGACTCCGTTGGCATAACGTGCCTGAAAGTGCACCTTGGTCGGCGCGTTAAACAAACCGTCCCGCGGGAACCGCCCGCCGAGGTCCTCGACTTCTACAGGGCCCGTATTGTCGGTTGCGTTTCCCCATTGGGCCATGTCCAGCGAATGGGCGCCGAGGTTCGTTGTCTGGCCGCCGGAATAATCGAGAATAAAGCGGAACGTATAAAGACACCGGCTCTTGTGATACGGCTGCCGTTTCGCCGGGCCGAGCCACATGTCGTAATCGAATCCATCGGGTATCGGCATGGGCTTGTAATCGAACGGAGGCGCCTTTCTGTTGTTGGGCCCCACCGGTGCAATAATCCTTTTCAATTGTCCGATGCGACCGTTGCGGACCAGTTCACAGCCGAATCGCGTATGCCGGTCGGACCGCTGTTGGCTGCCGGTCTGAAAAGTCACACCGTGACGCCGGACCGCCGCAACCATCGCACGTCCCTCGGCGATAGTCAGTGTCATCGGCTTTTCACAATAAATATGCTTGCCCGCTCTGGCCGCTGCAATCGATATGACCGCGTGCCAGTGGTCGGGCGTCACAACCGTCACCGCGTCGAGGTCATCACGCGCGAGAAGCTCTCGAAAATCGACGTAACCGGCACAGCCGTTGAAATCGCCCGTATGCGTTTTGCCGGAGTAATAGTCCTCCACGATTTTCTGCGCCGGTACGCGACCGAGATAGTTTCCCTTCCAGCCGTTCCTGTACCAGTGGCCGTACTCCCTGCTGCCTGTCACCGGGTCGCACACGGCCACAACCTGGACGTCGTCGAACCCGAGAAACGCCCGCATATCGTTCGTGCCCATTCCTCCAAGGCCGATACATCCCATCACGATACGGTTGCTCGGCGCGGCCGCGCCGAAAACAGAGCCGCGCACAACATAAGGAAAACCAAAAGCCGCCACCGCCGAGCGCTTGAGAAACCCGCGCCGTGTCAGGTTACTCGTTTTGCACTTCCTGCCATCCATAAATTCTCTCTTGATTCGCTACCTCGCACTGCGAACGGGCTTCTGATACGCCCTGGCTTTTCATTGCGCAGGGCCCGGCAATCGCTTGAAGGAAGCATACGAAATGTCAGACCAGCCGTCAAGGCCCGATGGATACCGACCCGTCCCTCGCATCATGTCTTGCTCGTCTGGCTCATTCAGCCGGTATGGCGGGTGGCCGACTCTGGAGCCACTTGACGTTGAACGCGTAATGCTGAGCGCTGCTTATCAGATGGATAAGACCGTCGGCGGACTCACAGACCGACATATAACCCTTGGGCTCGGCGCCGCTGGCACTCATTACAAACTCGTCGGTCCATGCGCCGCCGTCCAGTTTTCTTCCCGGACCGTCGTCTGTAATCAATCGTCTTACCGGCCAGCTCCGGCCCTGGTCGTACGACAGCGCGCCGAACAGGCCCGCTACCTCCCGCCGCCGACCCGATATATCCGTCACCGTCATTCCGTTCGTGAAAGACGCCACAAACAGAGCCCCTTCTTTCAAACGTATAAGCGCGAGCCTCTGACCGCTCGAAATCGGCTCAAAGCAGCTTGCGCTCACCTGCCAGGTTTTTCCCATGTCCTGTGAAATGCTCATCGGCATTTTTCCCGCGACGTCCATGCCACGCCCTAAGGCCATGAGCCGACCGTCACTTAGTTCGACTATCCCGGCGTGTATCCCGTTGAGCGTTCCGCCGGGGTCGCTCCAGGTAAGACCGTTGTCTCGGCTTATCCAGATTGTGGAGCCGTAAACGGCATCGGCTCCGAAAATAATTGCGCCGTCGTGAGCTCTGAAAACCGGCTCTCCCACCATCTGCCTGTAACCGTGCTCGGCGACGATCAGCCTGGCCCTTGACCAAGTAATGCCGCTGTCGTTGGACGTGCGGAGTATTATCGCCAGATTGCCCCAGGTCGCCGCTGCCGAGAGCCCGTTAAAATGGTAAATCGTCCCTTCGCCGTCAAACCACAGGGCCGGGCAGTGGTCATTTCTATCGGGCGCATCCCAGAACGACCAGGCCCCCTCCCACTGCTCGGCGCCGTACCGCAAACGGCTCGCTGCCACAGCCAGTTCGCGCCCGTCTTCTTCGACGCACGTGTACCAGATAGCCAGTAAATCGCCATTCGGGCATTCCACAATGCCCGGATCATGATTGTGATTCGGAAACAGCGGACCGTTGGAATCCGCGGGTATCTTCACGTATCTGCGTGGGCCTTTGAAGTACGGCTTGTTCGGGTCAGGGGCATTAGCAACGTTTCGGCCAATTGTCCGAGAAACACCTTTCTTATGCATTTGCTTTTTTGCCTGTGGCAGACGGACTATCCCGGGCATTTCGCCCAGCACGACCCTGAATCCGATATACCAGTTCCTGTCCTCCGGTAGCATGCCCATCCGGTTTGCCGACCGCAGATAATAGAGCTCGGTCGAATGGCTGCCGCCCCGGGTTACGCGAAAATCTCCCTCAGCCGCACCGAGCGGGTCAACCTGCACGCCGGCCCGGTAGGGCCCATACCAGTCGTGACACCACTCCTCGACGTTGCCGTGCATATCGTACAGCCCCCAGCGGTTCGGCGGCGTGGTTGCGACCGTCAGAATCGGCGCCCTGGTCTCTTTGCGGTCAACCCATTTCGGATCGTCGATTTCCTCCGTTGTCCGCGGGTCGGGATACCAGCTGCGGCGAACGCTGCTTTGGAAGGCTTCCGGCAGGCTCCGGCCTGTGTGAAAAATCGTCTCCGACCCGGCGCGGCATGCATATTCCCACTCCGCCTCGGTCGGCAAGCGGTACGTCAGATGCTCTTTGTCACTTAGCCACCGGCAAAACGCCGTCGCATCATACCAGTTCACGAATACGACCGCCTCGTCGTCGCCTTTTGACAAGCCCAGCTTGCCGCGCAGCCGGCGGTGCTCCCGATCAAACAGCTCGTACTGAGCGTTGGTCACCTCGCAGACGCCCATATAAAAATCCCTCGAGATTCTGACTTTGTGTCTCGGCCGCTCATCGTAGTCACCGAATGTGAAACTATCTCCCCGCGGAAGCTCTCCCTTTGTCTGAAACAGATCCGCGCCTAACTTGTCGCCCTCGAATCCCATAAGAAACTCGCCCGCCTCGATACGAACAAGCCTCATTCCAATCGAATTGATATACTCCTTCCCTCCCGGCCCCTCCGCCGCACCCGTCGTGCTCAATGCGTTCGACCCCACCAAAGCACAAACCACACCCACCGAGAGCAACCCTTTTCCCGTCTTCTGCATAAGCTGAAATCCCTTAAGTCCCCCTTCGGCCTTGAGCCGCAGGTTCTTAAACCACTTCCTACCCCTTACGCTTTTCACGTCATCCTCTGCCATAGCACACTGACGGCTCGTAGGCATCCCTTGCTCTTCAGCAGGCCGGAGCCGCTTCTTGGACTCTGCCTCGTCCCGAAGCAACGCATACGTGAAACTCACATTACAGCCTGCAATCGCCCCTGTAAAGAACTCCGCTTTTTCGGTAATGGGTCAGTTTGAAGAAAAATAGCAGCTTCCTGCTTGATTTTAGCTCTTTGACAAGTAGAGATGGGTGTTAAAAAATTTAACTTGACATCAGTTTCCTACCGATATAGAATAGCAGTATGCCTAAGCGGTCAAGTAAAAAATCTGGGGATATGAACCAAATTGCCAAGTCTATTATAGATGAGGCGATGGCGGACGAAATCCAGGCTAAGGCCATTGCGGAGGGCAAAAACCCCGCTGCGGTGATGCTTGGCCGCTTAGGCGGACTCAAAGGTGGCAAAGCACGAGCGGCAAATTTAACAGCGGAGCAGCGGAAGGAGATTGCCAAGAAAGCAGCGAAAAAACGCTGGCAAAAATAATAGCATTGGCGAGTTGTGGGTTTGAATATGGCTAAACGGAAAGCAAAAGCCTCTCCGTCGTTGATTAGTGACAGTGTGTGGGCGCGTGTCAGTGCAGAAGTCGGTCAGTCCTGGGAGCTTCGTAAGGAGCTTATTGGGAGAATCGAAGCCCAACTGAATGCGAAGGTGATACTATACTTCACGTCTTTCTATGCCGAAGATGCTATGATTTCCGACAACGATGCCGAGATGATTGAGAACATACTTTCGGTAGAACACCCCGGCGGCAAGATTGTGCTTGTGCTAAATTCTGCTGGCGGGTTGGCGTTGGCTGCAGAGCGGATTGTTAATGTGTGTAGGGCTTATTCTGGCGGTGATTTCGAGGTGATAGTGCCTCATGCTGCGAAGTCGGCTGCGACCCTTATTTGTTTTGGATGTTCATGCATTCGTATGAGTCCTACTGCTGAGCTTGGGCCAGTTGACCCCCAAGTAAAATACACAAATGATGCTGGCGAAAAGGAATGGATTTCGGCTGAAGAATATGTTAGTTCTTATGAAGAGTTAATGAAAAACGCGACTTCCGGAAAGGTTAGTCGGGTGGAAGCCCTTGTGCAGCAGCTAATGCGATATGACGCCAGATGTATTGAAAAGTTGAAGTCTGCACAAGCCCTATCAGAAAGTATCTCAATTAAATTGCTGAAATCAGGCATGATGTCAGATAAGGCAGAGACGACAATAAAGAAGAAAATGAAGGACTTTCTGATACATAAACAAACGGCCTCACATGGTCGTATGATAACTATCCCCGAAGCCAAGAAGTGTGGATTGAAAATTGAAGAGATTGAGCTGCGCTCGAATTTGTGGAATTGGCTATGGGAGCTTTTCATAAGAGCTAATTGGACTGTCTCGACCCGCTCAATTAAGATATTGGAATCAACGCGGACAGGGTTGCGTGTTTGAGGTGATCTCCCATGAAAAAGAAGAATAAAAAAATAACGGCAGCGGAAGCATCGCTTGCTGAAATAATGCGAATAATTGAACCATACAAACCTAAGATTCCGAAAGCCGAAAAGAAGGAACAGAGGCATTGGAAAATAGTTGGCAACGGAACACTTCCACCCCTAAACTCCCTGGAGATGGGCTAAAACATAAGAATTTTTGTGAATGGTTGCGAAAAACCAAACTGACCCATTATATCCGGCTATAAGCGGAGGCGGCGAAAAAACAAAAACAGCAAACGCCCGACATTTCAGACTCGTACGCAAAATCGGACCGGCTGTTTTCTTAGAAGAGCATTGAGTCGGTGTAGACTGTGGTAAATTCCCGTTCGTGGGCGATTTCGACGTAGTTGATTTTCCGCGCCAGTTTATGGGCCAGTTCTCTGGCCTGGGAGCTGATGAGGACCATCTCGGCTCCCGCCCCGGCTGCATTGCCGACAAAAATGATCCTCTGATGCGGCACATCGGGCAGCAGGCCTATCCGGAGGGCACTTTCCTTTCGAATATAGTTGCCGAAGGCGCCCGCCAGATAAATGTGCTTGATGTCGTCATCGGGGACGCCGCATTTTTTTTGGAGCAGGCGAATGCCCGCCCGAATCGCCGCTTTTGCAAGCTGGACCTGACGAATATCCTTCTGTGTGAGGACAACGTCTTGGCCATCACCGTCGCGACTGCGCGCAAGCACGAACGCCGGCTGACGTTCCTGCTCAACCATACGGGCCAGAATAGCCGCCGGCAGCGGTGACTTCAGTTCTTCACGCCTGGCAAACCGCCCGGATTTGTCGATAACTCCCAATTCCAGCAGCACGGCGACCGCGTCTATCAGACCGCTGCCGCAAATTGAGTGCGGCGAAATCCCGCCGATGACGTCCACGTCTATGTCACCGGAATTGACCACGACCGCCTCGATAGCGCCGGCCACGGCGCGGCTGCCATGGCTTATCCGAGCACCCTCAAAAGCAGGACCCGCTGCGCAGCTTGCCGCACACAGTTGGTTCGACGTGCCGAGCACAAGTTCACCGTTTGTACCGATATCCACGGCAAGTGCCGGTTCTTGAGCGGCGTCTATATCTACCGCAAGCGCAACGGCGGTTGTGTCCGCACCGACAAAGCCGGCTATATTTTCAACAGTGTGTACATTCGCAGCGGCGTTTATTCGCAGGCCGAGTTCATCCGGTCGCACGTCATGCGCTTCGAGTGAAAAGGCATGGTAAGGCGCCTGCCCGAGCTGAGCTATCGGCAGGCGAAGGAAAATATGATTCATGGTGGTATTTCCGACCACGCACATCTCGTAAATCTGCTCGGGCTTAGCCGATGCCCGGGCGCAGAGCTGCTCGGTGAGCTGATTGACACAGCCGATTATCGTCTGGTGCATCTCATCCAGTTTCGCCGGGCTCTGCCCGTACGTTATCCGGCTTATAACGTCATCGCCGTATCTGATCTGCGGGTTCACCGCCGCTTCGGTTGCAATCGCCTGACCATTGGTCATCTCGACCAGCTTTGCAACCACCGTTGTCGTCCCGACGTCGACCGCCATGCCCAGTATCTTTTCTTGTCCGGCCGTCTTTGTGTACCTCTTATATATGTCCGGTCTGACCTTGAACAGCGTGTGCTCGGCAGTCATAATCTTCTGCTCGAAGAACCTGGACCTGGTGGGAATTATCACTGTGACGTCACTTTGGATGCGCCACTGACATGAAAGGACTTCTTGTCCGCCGGGTTCAACGATGACCGCACATTTCCCGCATATCCCCTCGCCGCCGCAGACCGTGTTCAGCACGATACCAGCCTGTCCCGCAGCCTCCAGAATCGTCGCGCCCGCGTGAATCGAGATTTCCCTCCCCTCCGGCTCGAACCTTACCTTAAAATGTTCCATGTGCAGAATTGAATTTAGCGTGTCGGGTATATCATCGCCACTACACCCTTGCAGATATTACAGATGTATTCTGCTTATCTCGCGGAGACGCTCCTTGCCCTCACCGACGCATAAGCTCAGAACTACATATCAAACACTTAGGTTTCCGGTGGTTGGCGACAGCGGTCCTCATCGCTGTATCCTTGAAACCGAACCGGGCGGCCGTATCCTCTGCCGGTCGCCATCCCTGTTTGTACTAACTAATCTTATGACGCACCTTCCAGCGGGCACGACGTTTCTTGCTGCCTACCTTACGTCTCCGTCGCGATTTCGCCATTCATTTCTCCGAATAATGCTACGAATCTTTCTTCCGAAACAATCTTAACCCTTTGCAGTATATTACATTATAAAGCAGTTCGCAAATAAAAGGCAAGTGCCAAATTTTTTCTCTTTGGATTTCTGCCGAATATCGGTTATCGTGAGACCATGATCCAGTGTAAAGACTGTGAATTCTGTCAGATCGGGCCTAACGGCCAAACGAGCTTCAACTGCGACCCCTTCTCCAACATCAAGGAGCCCGAATGCATTGCCAAATGGCAGCTTATACGCCTTGACATGCTCGTCGCCAGCTACCAGGGAATGCTAAAGTGGTACGGCAAACTTGCCCCTCTGCAGGACAAAATCTTCAAGTACATGAAGCGGGAAATCGAGGAGATGGATGAGTCCGAGCAGTGGAAGCTGGATGATGAATTAGACGACGACGAGCAGCAGTTCTGAGAGGGAAAGTCTCGCCCGTTTGATGATTCGTGGTGCTGGTAAAGCCCCGGCTGCCGGAGGCGCTCTCATTGGAGAGAAAACGCCTCGGCTCCAGCCGAAGCGTTCTGTTCTTCACCTTTAGCTGCCCAGTCCTTCAAGCACACAGCCTCTATGGTGTTGCAAAAGGCGACTTTCCACTTTTCTTCACCCTTCACACGCCGCCCACCCCCGCTTCACACTTCACAAAGACCTGCTGCCACGAAACCTGTGCCAATCCCTCCTTTGAGATAATTTTCCTTGACTCGTGCCGCGAAAGAGAGTATAATATACATGACTTCGTACGATTTCGCCTCTCGCTCTTCAAGGGAAAATAGCCCTGCAAAGGTCATAGTACGGAACACCGAGGCCGATAGCATGGATCCAAAAAAGCTTCACGCGCCCGTTCTGATCGCTCTCATTATTACCTTCTCCGCGGTTGGCATGGCCGTAGCGCAGCACTGGCCGGAAGTCTTCGACCCGCAACTGCTGCTCACTCTCAATATGGAGCTTGATCCCGGTGACTGGCAGACGGTGTGCAATGACCAGACCTTCGATATTGAAGTGCCCGCGTGGTTCTGGGCCGACGGCGAGGAGGCCGACAAGATATACGTTTCGGTCCGCCGAAAGTCCGGCGACCCGATTCCCGCCGGTGACCACGTCAAGATAAGCCTCAAGATCGACATAAACGAATACAATGTCAGTGACCCGGCCGACCCGGAGTATCCCGGACATCCCAACTCGGTTCCCGAATGGCGCGGTCTCAAAAAGCTGAGCCTCGAAAACGGCGACGACAATAACGTTCTCACCGAAGGCATCGCCTGCAACATGCATCGCATGGCTTCGACACCCGAGGGCTACCGCTACGGCGTCACCGCATGGTATGCCAACTGGGTCAAGGTCTATGTCAACGGTGTCTACTACGGCGTGTATGTGAACGCCGAGCAACTCGACAAAACCTTTCTCTGCAATCGCGCGTTGTACGTATGGCATGAGACATGGCTTTATCAATACAGAGGCGAAAACAATTTCACCCTTGAAGTGGGCGACGAACTCAACCCCAGAAGCCCCACCGTCAATGAACTTTGTTATCATCCCTTTCCTTACGCCCACAGCAGTTCACCTCTGCATCCTGACGGTGGAATCTGCCCCCAGCCCGACGATTCGGCGCTGCTCGAACAGTTGAATCGCTTGATTGACATGCGGGGAATGCTGACAATGGCTGCGGTCAATGCTTTCGTCGCAAATCCTGATTCACTGTTCTCACATGAGCGAAACAGCCATTTCCTCGATTTTAATACCGACAATCCCGAGGTCTCGAGAAAGAGGATGTATTTCCCGTGGGACCTCGACGCCGCGAACCAGCGAACCGATTTCGACATTTACGGCGCAAATCCCACCAGATACCAGAGCCTTATACTCGGTAACGCAGCTTTTCGCGCCCAGTATGATCAGATACTCATCGACCTGCTCACGGGGCCGTTGAGTGAAATCAGCATTATCGCTTTTATCGATTCGATCGAGCCGGTTCTTACCGACGCGGTCGCCGCCGATCCCGGCAACAAACTTCCGCCCGGAGTTCAGGGCGTCGCGGAGGAATTTGAGAGCATACGAAATTGGTACACCCAGAGAATCGCAAGCGTCGCAGCTCAGTTGGGCATCGGACCTGATGCCGACAACGACTTCGTTGAAGATGCTCAGGACAATTGCCCGAACACGTTCAATCCCGACCAGGCCGACACTGACGGCGACGGCACAGGCGATGCGTGCGACCCGCCCCAATGCCCCACATGCACAGGCGATCTCGACGGAAACGGCTGGCGCTCGCCTGCCGACATAAGCGCCTTGGTGTCGTGGCTGCTTCCCGAGGCCTCGAATTCCTACTGGCGGCCCGCACCAGCCGGCACATGCGGCGACCTTAACGGCGATGGTTGGATTTCCCCTGCTGACATCAGCGCCCTGGTCAACCAACTGCTCCCATATGCCAGCAATTACTACTGGCTCCCGTGCCCATAGTGGCATGACATCGGACAGTCTTTCCCGCCTTCTCGAACACCAATCTTGCCCCGACAGACCCTGCCGCCATATTAGGACCCTGCGATACCTTTTCTCTATGAAATCTCTTACCCCTCCAGCTCCCCGACACCCCGCCCCTCCCCATAGTTAGCCCCTCAATTTATTGAGGGGTTATGTAGTTCCAAATTTATTGAGGGGTCCATTGGTATCACAAATTTATTAGCCCGCTCACTTACAACACCTCCACCCAATCCAAACCGCCGAAATACCCTGTATTCCCCCATAACACCACCCCCATTCCCAACGCTTCACGATTAACACTTCACGCCCTTGCACCCCCCCAATCTCCCACGCCAACGCACGAAACATCCCCCACCCTCCCCCCACGCCGATGCCTGTTTTTTCTGGGGCTAAATTTCTTGCATAAGTCAGAATTATTTTGTAGCATCTCTCCAATGGTTGAAAGGAGAATAAAAGAATGAACGTGGCAACTATAATCGCAATCGTATTGGGCCCAATTCTCGCAGTTCAGGTTCAGAAGCTCATTGAACGCTTAAGGGATAAGAAGCAAACGCAGCGCAGCGTATTTATTGGGTTAATGACATTCAGGGCACAGCGCTTATCTCCGGAATTCGTTAAGGCGTTGAATCTAATTGACCTTGCCTTTTCCGGGAAAAGAAAAACAAACCGTGCCGTTGTTGCTGCATGGAATAAGTACCGTACAGAATTAACTAAGTTTCCAGAACGTCCCCCCTGTGCACCAGGCACAGAGTACTCGCAAGCGGAGAACACCCAATACGAGGCCAAGTGCGACGAGTGGGTACAAAGAATCGACGACCTCGTTGTCGACCTTCTCCAAAAAATGGGCAAAGTATTGGGCCATGATTTCGACGTCGACATTATCAAGCGAGGAGCCTACATTCCCCGGTACTATGCTGACCGGGAAACCCAACAAGAAATCATCATGCGAGGTTTTACGGATATTATTTTGGGCCGGCGTGGGTTTCCAGTTACCCCCTACGGACTCCCTGACCCTGCACCAAAGCCGGTTCCAAAAAAGGAGTCTGACACACTTTTATAATGGAGCCCCATCTACAAGCTCGTATGCTATTCCCCTCCATGCCAGAGGAAATATTTAACCTCTGGTTTGACGACCGCATCAACGTTAATGGGTGGCCTCCACACGGTGGTCTCTGGCGAGGAGCGCTCTGCCGTCGACCCATCGGATTCTGGAAGGAACTAGAATGGACAAAGAAGACACTCCACTTACAATTTAATAAGTTCACCCAATTTTCAAAAACCATTATAACTAGTTTGATCTTGGCATACTTTTTGGGCGCGCCCAATTCGTTGAGTCTCGACCTAGGTGATGCGTCAAAACATAGACTCCAAGATATTAGAAGCTGCCTCGAGGCAAATGGCATTTTCCCGAACCCTATTATCCTCCTCCAGGAAGGTGATAGATTCGAGATTGCCGACGGGTGCCATCGATTGGCTGTGTTCTCTTATTTACGTCACTACACTGTGCCAAATCATCCCCTGCAAGAAGCTCAACTTGCCTGGGTAGGAGCCCCTCCCGAAATGACCGATATAGCTTCTTAACTGAAATCTAGTATTCACGCGCCCATTTGTATCTCCCTTCTTTTCACCGCCTCAGTCTCTTACGAAGGCCGCGAAAAGCGGACCCGCCGAAGACAATACGCACAGATTTCGGCAATGATATACCACAAATTTTCAGGAGCTTAGGAGCACCCTAACAATTCCATCCCGCCTCGGGCTTCTTCTGATACTATCTTACTGATCTGTCTAATTTGCTGTAACGGTTCCTTCAGAACAACAAGGAAGACCAAGCTGGCTCCAATTATACTTAAATTCAGAAGTGCAAAAATCATAAGTATTTTCCGATGAAACAAAAACCTGCAAAGGAAACTGACATCCTCGAATTTGGATTCCTGGCCCGTGTTGGGGTCAGGTCCTTGATTCGATGCGCGTGTTTTGCCCAAATTCTCCTGTCGGCCAGAAATTACCGTATGATCGAACATTCGATCAAACGAAACTGTCAATGCTGTGGCGAAAATCCATATCCCGAAAAAAGCAACCGGAATTGCAAGAATCCTCTTGCACCATGTCGACCTCACCTTCAGCCTAGCTATCAAATTATCACAAGCTTTCAGCGCTTCAGTCCCGCGTATGCTCCCGGCAACAAATTCGCGGTAAGTATCCGCCTCCTCATTTGCCTTAAGAAGCGATTTCTCAACATAGGCCATTGCGGGTACATAAACACTCAGCCCAGCGGCAAAGACCCCTATCATCAGAGCTACAAGGCTGAATAAGTACGCCTCCATGCGGCCTTTCTCAAACATCCCCCGGTTTCATAAAATCCCAAAGCCGGTCAAAGTACTCGCTCCATGCCTTAGCACGGTTCTTGTTATTAAAACAGACAATCGCCTTAATTAGATCAGCAGGCGATTGACCACTCACCGGCTCATGAACTTCCTCGATGCGTGACATCCGCCCATCAATGACGATAAAGTGCCGCATAGAGGTACTCGTTCTCGCAAAAAGGTACTGCACAACTTTATCGCCGAACTTGTTATGTAACTGACTGAGAACTGGACAAGTCTTCTTTCCTAAAAGAATCACTCTGAGGTACCCGTCGCCCGCCTCTTTCATTCGCTGAAGGGCACTGTCAAACGAACTCTTTAGCACGCTGACAGACGCAAACCCAGACGCAGCGTCAAGAATCCGAATATGATGTCTCGCTCTTTGCAGCATTAGATCCGTCAAAAAAAGCCCATGCAAGTAATTAGTATTAGGTATGTTTTCATCAGATGCATTACGGCACAACGCACTTGACAGAATACGATACTCTGCATCAACAGCATCGGCCCCTTCTGCCTTGTATGCGTCCAGCACCTCTTTCATCGTTCTTATCTCTCGCATACAATCCATAATCGGTGGATACCCTGCGCCACTACATGAAAACTTCTTTAAAACTTCCACTCCATCTTTTTTTCGCGAGAGATATAACTTCGCGCTTTCCCAACGCAATCCGCCGCAAAAGTCCTTTTCGCCTAATATACAAATATACAACTCCCATACGATCTTTCAACCAAAAAATCTCAACATGTTGAAATTTTTTTGGCGGTTCCCCCAAATTTTTCCCGGTCCGGCATTTTTTGCCCCGTAAAACAGGACCCCTCGTTATTAGCATCATAAATGGGCTTCTTCTTATTCCGCAAGAATCACACCTCCCCGCGCAAACTGCGTTTTTCAGTAGTACCGTTGTTGAATGTGCCTATCCGCCCGACAAGTTATTAGCTTGTCAAGGACCCAAATCCTCGGACCAAGCTGGTCCGGCCCGCTATTCCACTTCCCCCCTCTTCTTGATCCATCCCCTCCCCATACCGTATAATCCCCACTGTTACAGACCCGAAATCATGCGAGGCCAATGCCATGGCAAAGGACAAAAGCGAATACCGATTGGACAAGGAGCAGTACGAAATGCTTTTACGCTGCTCGGAAATAAGGCACATCTCAGAATGGAACAACTGGCGCAAAGAAAACCCCAAGGTAGAAATCTGGCTCGAAGGCGCCCAGCTTGTAAGAGCCCATCTGGAAGATGCCAACCTTATGGACGCCCATCTGGAAGGCACCGACCTTTGGGAAGCCCATCTGGAAGGCGCTGACCTTCGCATAGCCCATCTGGAAGGCGTCTACCTTTCGGATGCCCATCTGGAAGGCGCCGACCTGACAGAAGCCCATCTGGAAGGTGCCAAGCTTGCAGAAGCTCATCTGAGAGGCGCCAACCTTCACAAAGCCCATCTGGAAGGCGCCAACCTTTTCGAAGCCCATCTGGAAGGTGCGCTACTTTCGGACGCCCATCTGGAAGGCGCCGACCTTCTTGGCGCCTATCTGGAAGGCGCCAACCTAACACAAACGCATCTGGAGGGCGCCAAGCTTTTTCAAGCCCATCTGGAAGGCGCGCACCTGCAGGGAGCCGACCTCACGGGCACTGTCCTTTCCGGCGCCTATCTGCAAGGCATTCATGCAGGCTTCGCGATTGTTGACGGACGTACGGAGATGTTGGAGTGCGAAATTGACCGTCAGACAAATTTCTGCGGTGTCGGTCTTGGCAATGTTATCATCCGCCCGGCAGAAAGGCAATTGCTCGAACATAACATAAGACGCATAAGCTGGAAGGAGTGGTACACAGGCCAATCTGAAAGAAGGTATGTGAGGGCCTTGCGCCAATCAGCTACATTGCCCGTTCGATGGTTCTGGTTCGTAAGTAACTATGGGCTGTCCACCGGACGAATAATCTTCACCTTCTTTGCCATTGCCATCATATTTGCAGCGGCCTATTACCGGTCTTTCGACCTTGTGAGCTTTATCGGCGACCAGGGCCGCACTCAGTTTGAAAGTTTCTGGCATGCCGTATACTTCTCTGTCGTCACTATGACTACATTGGGTTTCGGCGATATTGCAGCAAATCCAAAGAATTGGGTAGGCCAGGGCGTCCTTATGCTGCAGGTTTGTCTGGGTTACGTTCTTCTCGGCGCCCTTGTCACACGCTTTGCCATACTATTCACTGCCGGCGGCCCGGCAGGCAAATATGCCGAGATGAGCGAAGAGACAAAGCAACTCCTGGGCAAAGTCGAACAACAGCGTGAAGCAGAATGGAAAGAACTTGAAGCAAAACGGAAAAAGCTTGAAGCAGATTAAGTAATCGATTGAGGCAAATCTCCGTTTGCCCCAAACGGCTATTAACTTGTCAAAGAGCAACCCGCCCCCAACTTCCGGTCATTTCGACCGAGCGAAGCGAGTGGAGAAATCTATTAAAGAATCCCATCGCGAAGCGATCCCAACCACACTTCCCGCTTCACGCGCCTGTCCCCACCAACCCCAACCATCCCCCAGCAACCGCCCGCCCCCTGCCAACCTCACCACGATCGTTTGTCCCCAATTCCACCACCGAGGTTTAGAGTCGACAACAGGATGAGAACCCATACGCCTGAAAATCTGTTGATGAAGCACTCCATAAGTATATATGCATATACTTATATACTATTGTCCCTATTGTCGACCCGACATAACCACCGTTGCCCTGGGCTTCCTTACACTCAGCTTGTCGCAGAGGCTACCGGTGTTCGGTACTTTCTTGCGTCGTGACACGAGGCAGAATTTGAGCATCAAGCGCCCAGAAAAACCCTCCACAAACCCCGCTCCACGCGCGTGGTCCCACCACGCGCCCACCCCCACGCAGCACCACCTCCCGGCCACACCTAACCGCCAACCGACGCACCACCTCTCTGTTCCCACTCTCCACTTCCACTCCTCTCTGTCACTCTCCGTCTGCTTACCTTTCCTGTTCCTCAGCTTGCAAAAGTCCGATAATATATAACCCCTACAATCCACAAACTTTATTCATCCTAACACTCCAGCACGCTGGCTGCTTGCCGGTTACTACCATCCGATCAACAATCATCACTAAATTAATGAACATAGTGATGATTAACCCAACGCGACCAAAAACCGTCACATTTTTCCCTTGTTTTCCAGACCTTTTCACCCATTTTACTCAATTTTTCGCCCGTTTTTCGAAAAAAAAGCAGACTTTTCGCATTTTTAGCGCATCTTTTACTCGCCCAAATCCCCCAGAGCCCCCAGCTTTCGGGCGAAATCCCGCTCAACTAACCCCTATGCAGAGCAAAATTCCGCTGCCCCCACCCCGGCCATTGCGCTGCCTTTGCCCTTTGAATTTCCACCCTAACTACCTATGAAGAATAGGCTTACGAAATCCTTCCCCTCAACTCGATGAACCAGCCGAATCCCACCCCTGCTGCACCCTTGAATTTTCACATGGCCTAACCCTTTATGCCACAAACCCTTACGAAACCTCTCGCCAAACCACCCCAACCTACCCACGCTTGACGCTTGACCCTTCACATGCCCTAACCCTTTACCTTACAATCACTTACGAAACCTCTCGCCAATCCACCCCAACCTACCCACGCTTGACGTTTGACCCCTCACATGGCCTAACCCTTTATCTCATAATCCCTTACGAAACCTCCGCCCAGACCACCCCGCTACGAACCTCTGCAACCCCACACCCAAATCCAATCTATCAGTTCAAAAACGCTGGTATTATAAGACTATAAACTATCGTCGAACATTTCCGAAAATCCCTGGCCGAAAT
>Ga0180437_10004813_pt1 | contig 18889 bp, 26 predicted proteins | sample SS_ome_4_FD_132410 | JGI IMG/M metagenome (GOLD analysis project Ga0180437, IMG submission 132410) | Hypersaline lake sediment archaeal communities from the Salton Sea, California, USA - SS_3_D_1 metaG | ecosystem: Environmental > Aquatic > Non-marine Saline and Alkaline > Hypersaline >... | reverse complement strand
TTCATTGAGCATCTGTTCATCTAATCTAGTTACATTAGATTGAATTTCTATGATCCATTTGGCATCATTAAGATCTCGCATTGAAGATATTTCTATTTTTGGGGTAGATCCTCCAGGGCAGTTACTGATTACATTATGCAATAACAAACGAAAAATCCTTTTTGCCTGTTTTAGTTCTAAGTCTAACGAGGGTAGGTGATTTCTAATTATAGAAGCTTGTTTTTTATTTACTAAATAAGACATTTCACCTAATGCTTGTTGTACGGCGACATTAAGATTTATAGACATAATTTTTACACTCCAGATATTATAAAGTAACCAGACAAAATTGTTAACAAGGTAGCAATAACAACCATTACCCAAAAACTAACATCAAATAATGGTTCTTTTTCTTCAACAGACCCTTCTCCTGAGAGAATAGTTTTATCGTCAGCAGGTTTTGCGATTCTTCTCTCTCGTAAATGACGTCCTACTGTAGATTTAGAGCAACCTAGTTTTTCTGCAATTTCTCTATATGATAATCCTTTATCCCGCAATTTCTGTATTTGAATCGCACGAACAGCTTTTCTAGCTATCGTTTTAGTTACCTTCTTTTTTACCATTGTAATTTTCCTTTTAATCCTATTGTTGTTTTCCTGTTGTTATTTCTATTTTTGGAGCAGGTCCAAATTCATCTTCTAACCACTGAATAAACTCTTCTTCTGAATTACTATGTACAGCCTCATATGCTATATCTTTTACATGTACTGGAAAATCAGTTTTTACAATCCAACCTAAATAAGTATAGTCTTTATCAATGATCTCTTGTACTAATTTTCCACCGTGTTTGGAACCAAAGTTTAGTACTGGTTTTCCATCTTCATTCCATTTAAAATGCCTACTAGGTCCTATCCAAAAAGCACGCTCAGGCTCACATATTAAAGCTACTTCAGACCAGTCTGTATTAACCAACTCGTATTGTTGTAGCATAGATACTAATACTTCTGCCGTAGCTTCAGTATCTACGTTAGCCGCATGAGCCCCTTTCAATTCCTTCCCAACGAAACGCTCATAAGCATTCTCTAAGCCTCTAGGTTCTTTTTCTCTCCATAGTTTATATGGATCTAATATTACTTTTTCTGATAAATCTATCGGCTCAAAACCATTTCTTTTAAACTCAGCCTGCAAAATATTAATATCAAAATCAATATTATACCCAGCCCAGACGTCAGCATTATCTAGTATTTTGCGAATTCTATTACCTAACTGTCGAAAGGTTTTTTCTTTTTTAACATCTTTCATGCTAATGCCATGAACTTTTTCTGCCCCTGGGCTAATTTTAATTAGAGGTCTAACACGCAGAGTTAAACTTTTATCTTTAGGCATTAAGCCATATTTAACAGCAAACTCTACAATTTGGTCTGTGCCTTGGTCTTTACCAGTAGTTTCTACATCGAAAACAATTAAATTAGCCATTCTTATTTATCTCCGCATCAAATCCATTATCAGTAGACGAAATTACGATAGTTTGTTTTGTTTTTCGTTGAGCTAGTCCCTGTTCTAGTATTTTATCTGTTAATGGGGTAATGATATGTTCATCTACGTAAGAAATTACATCCCTAGCATGAGCTTTTTTGTTTTTATCGAGAACTCTTTCTACCACAGAAGTAGTAATATTCTCATTGATGTTTAAAGTTAATTTATTTTTAGCCAGAGACTCTGTCATAACACAAACAGCCCTATCAGCCACAGAAATTAGATTTTCTTTAGTAAGGTTGTTAAAATAAAACGATCCGCCATTTATTTTTAGTCTTGATACAAACTCTGGTTTTAATTTGTTTTTTAAAATCCTTTTAAATTCTTGTTTTTGTATTTTAGCATCCACCTCTTGGTTTTCTATTCCTTGAAAACCTATTTTTCCAAGTATAACATCGTTAGCTTCTTTCTGACCTATGTTGCTTGTAAATATAAAAATACAGTTAGAAAAGTTTACTAGGTTGCCTTTTCTGTCAAAGGTCTCACCTTCATCAATAATAGTGAGTATAAAATCAAATAACTGTGCGGAAGCTTTTTCCGCCTCGTCAAATAAAATAACTCTAAAAGGATTTGCCAACACGGGCTCTGATAACACCCCACCCTCATCATAACCTACATACCCTGGAGCAGCACCTAGAAGTACAGAAAGATCTGCATCTTGTTGAAGAGTATTACAGTCAATTTTGACTAGGCTTGCTTCGGAGTTTAATAATTCTCTAGATAATACTCTAGCGAATTCAGTTTTACCGGTAGAGGTACCTCCATAAAATAAAAATACTCCTATTGGAGATCTTTCTTTTCTAAGACCTAAATAAGCTTTTTTAATTTTCTTACAAACCGCATCAACAACTTTATCCTGTCCAAAGATATATTTTTTTATGTTTGTTTCTAGATTTTGTATTTTTGTTTTTGGTACTTTTTCTAACTTTTTATATGCTTTAGTTTCTACTAAAGGAAGTAATTTATTGTCTCCAATCTTAGCTGCTAAACGACCACCTTCAAAGCTGTACTCGTCATTTATTCTTTTAAATTCAGCTGGTCTCATTTTTGTCCAGGGGTTATACTCTACTACGTAATCGTATAACTCATCTACAACTTTGGTTGGTGATAAATCCGCAGTTTCAGGTTTATTTTGTAGATATTGAATCAAAGCGTGCAAATTATCTACACATAAGGCGACAAAATAGAGCTTTTTTTGTGCTGTGTTTTTAGGGTGGAATCCAAAGACTAATTCTGTCTTTAATTTTTTGTCAAATTGTTTTATTGTTACAGAGTATCCTACCGTTTTCCACCTAACAGTATATCTTGTATATGTATAATCTTCGGCCCTGTCTGTAGCTTGATAAATTATATCAGCTTCAAATAAATGATCGCCGTCTTCTTCTTTTTTAGCCCAAGCGGGACAGTCTTCTAATGCTCGATCAGTTTTTAAAAGAGTTAATGTATTACTATCGCTTATGTATATATTTGAAGGATCTAGTAATTTGTTTACATTTTTTACTAATTTAAATAAGCTCTCTTTATATGATTTAATTTCGCTCGGATTTTTAGAGACATTGTAGATTTGTTCGGAAATAGATGGAAAATCAACTACAAACTTTTCTACGCAAGATAGTCTATATTTAGTAGGTGAAATTCCATCAGGATCTAATTGAAAGGTGCTTAGTGTTTCAATTAATCTATTCCTATTGGATTGAGAAACAACCCCTATAGACATTGAAAGGTTTTTATGATTCCACTTTCTATAACGGATTACAGCTTCTCGGCTTCGACTCATATAAGTTACCTATGTATTAAACTGGCGTAGGAGGACAAAAACCACCACCTGTTGCAGGTTGAGCAGCAGGTCTTGTTACAGCAGGACCAACATTAGGTGGAGCAAAACTAGTTCCAGTATTATTATTAAACTTCTTGTTTGTCTTTCTTTGAGCTTTTTTAGCCTTTTTAGCATCTATAGCTATATATAGACCTACGCCTAAAGACTGAGCAGCTTTTTTTAGAGCATCTGAAACAGCACTTTTATGCCCATCGCCTTCACTTTTACCATAACCAATAATTCCTCCGCCACTACCAAAACGAGTAATAGAAGCCCCTGTTGAAGATCTAACAGTAAGGGTCACATCAGCATAAACTGGAGTTACCACATAGTCACCTTTTTTGCCATGTCTGGTTTCTTTCTCACCTAGAGATGTCTTAGCAACAAAATCCCAATTATAATTAAAAGTTAGATTTAACCTTTCAATAACATGCTCAACAGGAATAAATGTAAAGCCTTGATACAAATCCAAAATTTCAGGTGGAAATGGAGCATTAAGAAATGCAGCTTCTTCTGGGGTCAAGCCCTGTGTAATAGTATTCATTTTTGAGATAAATCTCTCCTATTGTTTTTTATATTAGTACCTGAAATTATATCATATTTAGTAAGGTAATACAAATATTATTTGATAGTAATTTACTTGAGAACAGACTTATTTTTATTCCGTTTATAGGTGTTCAAAACAAGGCTATAGAAGTCTTCCAGGGCTTTATCATCAGTTATATCACAAGCACCCTTAAAAAGGGCAGAATGGGCCTCATAGAGCGCCTTATGGAACATTATGGAGAACTTGTTGAAAGCCGATAACTCTTGCTCAGAGAACTCTGAGGGCTTCTTATTACGACCAGAATCAAATAACTCGAAAGGCAAGCTTTTAAACCGCTCATCTGTTAATAGAATAACAACCATTTTAGCTGCCAGGTCATATTTTTTCTCGTCAGTAAATAAACAATTACATTTAGTCATAATTTTTATCAAGTTTACTGTGTATTACTAGTTGATTCAAATTAAGATTGTTGTTATCTTCTAGATATAAAGATGCATCAATCTTGTGCTCTGTTTTCATTTCATGGTCTACCGTAGCAATAAAATCTATTCTGAAAATAGTTTGTGGGTGGCTAAAACTAGAACTCTTAAAATGATCTCTTAAAATGGTTTGTACCTCTTTAAGAGTTATTGTTTTTACAGGAATCATGTTTTACCTCGTAAGCCTTCCAAGTTTTTCCATAATTATCAGTACTGTAAGCTATGCCAGAAAGTTCTATTTCTGGATCATAATCATCTCGATCTATAATTACATGTCCTGGTATGATGCTTGCAGGTACTACATCTCTTATAGTTCCCTCAGCTATGTAATCTAAATCACACGCATCTAGTAGTATTCTAGCACCTGGTTTTATAAAATCAGGTAGTTTCATGTTCCGAATACCTCAAACATGTACTCATCTTTTGTAACTTCTAGCCAATTAGAAAGATCCTCTTGATCTATATCTATTGATACTAACCCTAAGCCTGTTTCAGCAACTATAGTTCGCCCGTAGGTAAGAGTATCTACCTCAGCTAACGTATGTATATATGTTCCAATTTCATGTTTATAGTATTTATTTGGTTCAAATTTCATTAGTAATAAGCATCCTCAAATATTAATTTAATAATATCATCTGCGGCTTTGTTTCTTTTTTCGTGTCCCGTTATACCGTGTCTATCATGAAGAAGCATGGCTATATTGTCTTGGTAAACACGCCTAAAACCTGGATCTTCTTCAAATGCTTTTTTTATAACTTCTCTTGCTTCTTTGATTGTAATATTTGTAGTATTCATTATTTATCCTTTCTGATTTTCTTTAGCTTTTCAACAAACTCGCTACGTTCACGTTTGTTAGTGAAATATTCTTTTGCTATCTGCGAAACTACAGTATCCCAGGTTGGGGGATCATTGGAGCAATCAAAATAATAATAATCTAACAATTCTTCTAAGGCTGTTATATCTTTAGCGGTTAGAGTGATTGCATTAAGCACGTAATCTTCAAAAGCTTCACAAGAAATCGGAACTATAGGTTTTATCAGCTTATATATAGCCTCTGCATATAATCTCATTTCATACTGAGCGTGTGAATCTAGGCGAAGTTTAAGGAAATGGAATAAATTATGTAAATCCAACTTCCAGTACCATTCCGTATATAAGTTTAAAGGAAGAACTATTCTTGCGAGTTCTCTCCGCATACCTGTTCTTAGTAATGAATCATATTGTTCTATAGCGTGTGCGGGAATCATTTTAAACTCATCAGACCATTTCCACTCAGATGCATATTCTTTTTCGTAACCTCCACCAACAAATTCAGTGGCATTGGGGATGTTTAATAAAGTTAATGGTTCTTTTGTACCACCCTGTTTATTGGTAGTGTCCTGGAAAGTTACATCTTCTTCTTTTGGGATATAATATAACTGAGGCATTTCTGAGTACCTGCCAGACATTTCGTTAAGAGAAGCCGTGCGATGACGGACCCACTGTCTGGCGCAAAAAATAGGAGTTCTTGCGTGGAAAATAAACTCACACATTTCGAATGGAGAAGTATGTCGCTTTCTCATCAAATACCTAATAAGAGTTTTATCATCACTTACTTTTTTAGTTCCTTTTTGATAACTAACTCTGGCTGCATTACAAATAGAGTGGTCATCTCCCATATGTTCTACAAGACGGACAAACCCTTTATCTAAAACTTTAATACAATCTTCTGGGTATTTTACATTATCTTCTTTCATTAGTTCTCCATTAGAACAATATTTCTTATTAATCGTTCCCTTCTAGAACGATAAACGTCTATTTTGGTTTTTTTGTTGTTCTTTTTTGATTATAAAAACTATCATCCATTATAGCACTTCTCGATCCATAGGGTTGTAAGGTTTGTTTTCATGGGTATAAGAAAATTTAATAAGTTTAAACTCTGCAGGATTAACTATAAAATTGTAATATCTGTTATAATAATGAGTTGTTAGAATGCTTTCTTCATCATAGTAAATATTTGAATTATCAAATCTCTCAAGAACTAAAGTGTTTGGCCTTAAATCTATAATAGCATAAATAGTTCCATCTTCTACATTCCTACTAGACATGAATATAGAACCCATTATATTAATCTTTCCCTTCCCAAAAGAAACACTATTATAGTAAGTAAGAGAAGATTGTTTTGCGAGGAATAATTCCAAGTCTTCATGATAAAATTTCTCAGGTACTAGATACAATTCAGATTGTGTAGGTCCATAGTAAGTTCTAATACTATATTTTAAATCAACCAGAAAACCAAAAATATCACCCCCTTTTATTGATTTATCTGGATTTTCTTTAAAAAGAGAATAAAAATTCTCTTTATCTTTTAAGTTATTGAATGTATCTAGTACCTCAAAAAAGAACTTTTCTTCACCGTGATTTAATGTTCTATTTGCTTGAAATTTTAATTGTTTACTAACATCAAACCCAGCAGGCAGGCATGCCTGCTGATTCATACCACATGATAGCTTACCATGACATTTTTTACTAAGGCTATCCTCATCGTATGGAATAAAAGAGCCCTCTTTCATGGAATAAAGCATACAACTATTTAAAAAAGCTGGACGTATGGATCCCATTTCTTGATATTTTTTTACATGAATAGTTGTATAAACATCTCGGATATCAGTGATATCACTGAGATTTATTAGAGACGAAGGCATCACCGGATAAGCAGGATCAAACCCTATCAATCCTTCGGAGCCTTCATAAAAGCTTGGGTTCTTATTTGTAGTATGCTCAGTATCAAACTGATTTATAAAGTCATAAACTTTTTTAAGCTTATTTTCGTAATCGTCTTTAGGAGCGTCTACACATTCCCTAATTAACAGAGCTAATTCCATAATATCCCTATCATCAATATCAGCTGAGGTATAGAGCTTTAGTACTTCCTGTACAGTAGACTCTAGACCTACACCACCTCTCAGGCAAATACTATGTATTATACTTGCTACCTTTTCTGTTTTATTCACCTTACGACGACCTCACTATGGGACATGTTTTATTTTTCACAAAAAAATAATTTTTAGTTTAGTGTTTTTACAGTTACACTAACTGAGTTTTCATACTTTTTTACTAGTTTAGAGAATGTATTATTAGTTAATGCATCAAGTACTGCATCCCTTGCTCCAGGAGTTGTTTCTGTCTGCATAAGAAACAATCCCCGTTTTGTGTTTTCATTTTTAGTGTCTTCAATTCCAGTATCTATATTTGGCCAATGGAAAAACCACATAGTTGCTGCGGTCTGTCCCGTTTCAATAAACATCAAATCAAACGTATTTATTGATGTATCCCCGTGAAACATCATTGTAAAATTCGTAGCTAAGTTATGTAAGATGAGAGCTTTCCCAGGCTCTGTCCAAGTTTCTTTTGGAGTAGAGAATACTTTATCAACCACACAACCAATCTTACCTTTGTTTTCTTCATCATTTTCTACATTTGTTATGTATATATGTGTATCTACGGTAGTAGCCTCCAATCCTACATCTTCAACTGCTGGTATAACAGAAATTAGTCTCTCACTAGTTAAAACAGACATGTCACATATGGATGACTGCCCTAGTTTATCAAACACTGCAGGATTATGAACAACAAGTACAACTACTAAGCCAACAAAAACCAACAATGAGAGCATTGAAAGTTTAGATAAAAATTTCATAATTTATTATTCTCCTGTTATATTTTCATCAGGATATTTTTCAGCTACTAGTTTGTTGAAACATTTTCTAGCCTTTAAGAAATTCTTCTTCCACTGGCCAAACTTACGTTCATTCCTTATAACATAACCAGGGCTCCAAATAACCCAATAATGACGACCATCTTTCTCATAAATTTTATCCATCAGAGATTTCATGGTTGTCTTTTGAGGTAGACCTAAAACATTAATCGCAGTAGGACGGCCAACCAGTATTATTAAAACAGGGTCTACTAGTTCTATTTGCTTATGTAAATAATCTAAACACGCAGATACAGCTGATTTACACAGCTTTCTGTCTAGCTCTTCCTCATCCGTATTACATTTTATCACAGACGTTGTGAATAGTCTATCATCGTTTATTCCCATGAATACATTTATTGATTTTTTTAGTATCTTTTCACGCTCACCATAGAATACATTACCATAGCGTAGTCGCTCACCTATTGCCATTATAGTAGCTTTTGTATAACCTTTCCCAGGGATAACAGCGCCTGGGTTACTGCACCCTAATTCACACTTGTCACAGTTTGTCATGGTAAAGACTGTATCTAAAGTACTCATAGCAGTTTTAGTTTTATATTTAAAGGAAGACGATCAATATCAACATAGGGCTTTGGCTTTCCATTAGGTGTAACCCAGTCGTTATAATAACAAGCCTGAAAAGCAGCAGCCTGCTTACCTAATAAGGTTTTATCTTTGTAGGTCCAATGATTTTGATCAGAAAACAATATAGGCTCTGGAAATGTAGGCATCCTGCTCACATTCTTTAATAAAAATTCCTCAATTTCAGCAGAATGCCTATCAAAATACCAACCACGATCATCCACGCAATCCCTTATGAGAAAGCCAAGATCCTGACGTATTGACTCTTTTATTGAAGTATAACTAAGACCAGTATAGATTTTTAACGCATCGGCTATATGACTCTCAAGATTTACACCAAACTTTGAAATAGCTTTTTTTAGTACTTTATCTAATTCTTGTTTTAGCATATTATTGGATTTTTTCGTCATTTTCTGGTACCGGCCTCGTAATGGTTAGTGTACGTTGTTTTAAAACATTACCATATGCTAGATGTATTAAATCTTTTCTAGAAACTACTAAATAGTTAGCTTTGGTTTTGTGTTTTGTGGCTATAGGAAGCTCTTCATTTCGTACCATTTCTGTAAATCTTTGCATAGGTTCTGGAAATAAGGTCCATACAGTTTTTACTTTATTTTCCCCATTAGGAATATTAATTGTAGCTAGCAGCATGGTACTTGTATTAAGGTTGATTTGCATAATCATGGCATTTAAATAATCAGACGCTACAACTAAAATGGTTAGTTTTTTAGGAAAAGAATCTTTATGTGCCCAAAATTGTTTAATAGCCGCACAAACTAAATCCTCAGGTAATATCTCATGATTAGAATCTGTTGTATATACAACTACTTTTCCCCTCTGAGGATGAACGTACCCAGAGAGATTATAATTCTCAGTCTCACATATATTAGTATCTGCCTGAGCAGGGAAACTAATTAATAAGCTTATGATCACTAATAAAAATAAGATTTTGAACATTGCCCATAATCCTGTGTGTAGTATCTTTATCAATTGCTTCAACATATAACTCTATAAAATCATTTTTTGGATTAGACTGAATGACTATTCTACTGTCATTATCTAGTTTCATGGTATGCGCTGTAAAGTGTGACTCGTCCGTAAATTCACCAGGCACACACTCTATGATTTTGTTTTCCCCTACTGCTGCCGTACTTCCCTCTTGAAGAAAACTAAAAAGTTGATCAAAATCAACCTGTTTTGGATAGATATCGACTTTTCCGTAAAAATAGTCTTTATTCAAATGCTTATCTACAATAGTAGCATATAGGCTGCTTGGGTTCAAGCCTGCTTTAACACATGCTTCAATTATAAATAAAATAGCGGGAAACGGATTGCGGTCTAAAGGCAACCCTTTAAACCAAAACCCACCATAAGCATCACCATACATTAAAGCAGGGCGTTTACGGCTTTTTTTAAGCTTTTCAGATAAACCTGCCAGTCCATTATTAACGTATTCCACTGCCATACCATATTGTTCAGCTATAATAGTTACTCTATCGCTCACTGCCTTGTCTATGAGTATGGTACCTTTGCGCTTTTTTACTTTAGCAAAATAATATAACAATATAATAAACACGGCACTAGGGCTAATTTCTTCATCTGCCTTACCATCATACAAACCTAAGCAGTCCCCATCACCATCAAACGCAAAATTTATCTGCCTCATTCCAAAAGATTTGAAGCCGTAGTGTAAAGACCACCCACTAGGATCTGGCCTTAGTTGCTTATTAATAATTAATCGATCATAAAAAGACTCAGGAACAGCGGAAATACCTAAATTCATTTTTGTAAATAAAGGTTGGAGGTAGCTACAAACAGGACTAGTCAGATAATCAATACCAATAACAGTTGGATTTTTACCTAGATACGGGGTAAGGTTTAATGTATCTACTAACCACTGGGTGTAACCTTCTTTTAAGTCAGCATACTCAAGTTCGCGTTTTTTATCTACAAAATCAAAGTTTCCTCTAGAATAGTATAAGTAATCCTCATAAAGCTTTCTTGTTTGTGTTGAAGTGAAAGGTGAGCCGTCTGTGTTTCTAAATGAAACATTAAGAAGTCCCATAGGAGCGGAATCCCCGCCAACATACACACCTAAACTTTTAGAGCCTTTATCTATCTGATTTGCAAACCAACTGATCAAAAACATCGGGCTTGGTCCGTCTATAACTTTGACAGGAACTCCCATATTAGAAAGAGAGTTTGCTATCTCTAAAGCTAGTTCGTCGGCTAAATAACGTTGGTCATATCCAACACAAATAACATCAATATTATTCTCATTTTTATATTTAAAAACAGCTTGAGCTACTGATTTCATAGAATCAGAGGTAAAAGAAAAACCAAGTTTTCCTACTAAACTATCCGACCAACATGTAAGTTTATTTTTCATCAGTGGTTTCTACTTTTTTTAATAAATTGTCAAAGTCGTTCGGCGCTATTGAATTATATAGAGCAGTAATACCTCTCCCACTAAAGTAATCTGTTTTACGTTGTGATTTGGTAGGTAAATATACAGAGCCTGATTCAAACCTCTCAATAATGGCAGTTAACCCTGTGTACATGTAGTCTTCTACTTCATAAAGATCTCTATCTTCTATTTTAGCTACAGTACGAGCAGTAAACATATCATCTTTTTTACTAAGATAATAAATAATTCCTTCTTTATTTAAACCGATTACTGCCATTACATACAAGTCAGATTTTGTATCTAGCCGAGGAGGAGTAAAGTTTCCCTTGACTAAACATCTTACAAACTCCCGCGTTTTATCATCTACCTTAGAGAATATATATACGATGCTTCTTCCCGTCCAACCGGGCTTGTTCGAAGCTGTGAGGTTAAATTTTTCTCTCAGCAGATAAGTAGCACCGCAATCTGGGTTGGCTGGCTGTACTTTTTCTGATATGGTAAGTAGTTTCCCAATATTATTTATAGATTCTAACTGTGAGCATCCTACTACAATTGCCACAATTACAGCGGCTGAACCAATTATAACTTGTTTCATAGTTACTTCTTTCTTCTTCTTGAGAGAAAATCTCGATTACTAGGAAGCCTTTCCAGTCTCCAAAGTTTAAAACTATTTCTTAGTAGCCACAAAACAATTACAACAATAGCAGCAAAATGCATTTGGTTAGGGGTTAACTCTGAAGCCCCGGTTAATAAGTCTAATAAGTTAGCTAAGTCCATTATTATTTCTCCTAATTAAAATCAATTAATATTATAACATAAAGGAAAATCAAAAACCAACCCTACTCCTAAGTAATCATCATCAGTAGTAATTATTTGTATGTAACGTGAATCGCTACTCTTAAAATAATCATTAGTAAATAAATGAGGGAAATGTTTTTTTGCTATTTCTAGATATTCCTTTTTAATAATTAACCTATTTGGTGTTATTTTTGCCTGTTCAAACTCCACTAAAAATTCTTCTATTTTTTCAATAACCATCAGTTCTAGAGATGTCATTTTTTGCATTCCTTTCATATATTTTTTCCAACGCATTAATAACAGGCCCGTAAGAATCTGGACTAAGGATTGCTTTTAAAAATAACTTCATTTCTCCTTTGTTTATAATATTTACTTTTTTGTACTCTTCTATTATAGCCTCAGCCAAAGCAGAGTTACCAAGTATTTTTAATGCTTCTTTCATATCTATTCCAAGACTAGCTTGGGTAAGAGCATAGTGTGGGTTGTATTTTGGATCTTCGGTAAATGATGTACCGTTGTATTTAATAACGGGGTTATGGTTTTTTTCAGGAAAATACCATTTGGCTGTATTTATATCAAAAAGGTCTATAACTTTACTACAATCTTGCCATTCCCCTATAACTTCATCCCAAAAATAAACAGCAATACTTCGTGTGTGTGGAAGATGTGATGGAGGGTCTATCTCCGTAAGATAAAAAAATTCATTTCTTAAGGTCGAATTTAAACAGACACCTTCTCCCCATAAAACAGTATTAAAAAAGGTTTTAGTTCTTGTGTCAAACTCAAAAGGCGGAGTGGTACGTTGACGTATAATACTAGTGTGATATGTTACACTACCAAACGGACGGCAAGAACTATATGTAAAATTTGGATTTGGTAAGTTTAACATAGTTTTATTTCCTAAAGGTTTCGTTATAAACTAAAGGTCTAACAGCTACATTCTTCTCTACCGACATAAACTTTATTACTATCTTACCACAACAGCTCTTTTTCTCTCTATTTACAGCCGCTTTCCATTGTTTTTTACATTGGGGGCATGTTAAAACTAAATGTCCTTGTTGTGAAACATCTTGTAAATTAAAGGCACAAACTCCCCCGCAGTTAAACATCCTACATCGGAAATGCCTATCGTAGGCTCTATTATACGGACTCATCGTGTTTTATAAACTGGTCAAACAATGCATCAAATTCCATTAAAGTTGTTGTTGGAATTTCCATTAAATTAATATGTTTTACTAAATAGTCTCTAAAAACACATAATGCTTGTAATATTTTTACATGGTTAGAAAGGCTCTGTTTAGCGTCCTCAGAGAGGACATAATCATATTCTTTAGTTACTTCGCTTTCAAACCCTGCTCCAAAATTTAAAGGAACGGCCCTGATACCCATTTTTACGAGAGGATCATCTGGATCCCAACCAGAAGTAGGTGGGGATAGTTCGTCAACCCTTGTAGTGATATTCCCATCAGCATCTACTGCTGTGGTTTCCATATAGAATTTTTCTTTTCTTTGTGCCCTTTCAGCTTTACTCCAATCGTCTGGTAGAATTACTCTTTTAGGGCCTTCAGGAGTCATTATTTCATCATAGTCTTCTTCAGTACAATCGCATATATTATCTAAGGATGGGGAATTATCTGAATCGCAATTAGGAAGCCTAGTACAAACTTCTTTTTCGCATTTTTTACAGAACATTTTATATTAACCTCCGTAGAGTTACAAGAATAGATACAGTTTACTATCACGCTAATCATACCATAATTTAGTTATTTTAAGCAACTATATTTAAAAAAGAGTTGGATAGAATGTTCATTTTATGATAAAGTATTACTATATGGTTAATAAAAAACCTAAGAAAATACAAGTGGGTGGTCATCAGCAAAGAACAAAAAACAATATAAAATGGGCAATAGTTGATGCTGAAGATTATGACAAAATTAGTCAGTATACTTGGTCATTAAAAGAAGATAAATATACTGATTATGCTCGCTGTAATGATAAACAGATAGATTCAATGCACCGTCTTGTAATGAAACTTCATAAGGGATCTATCCCTAAAGGTCTCTGCGTACATCATATCAACGGCAACGGACTAGATAATCGAAGAGCAAACCTTGCCTTAATGACTCAAGCAGAAAATTTAAAATATAGAAGAAGCTGGAATAAACACGGCTCCAAAGGAATATTTTTTGATCCTAAAACTGGCTTATGGAAAGCAATTTTATATATAGGCTCCTTTAAAACTAAAACAGAAGCTATTACTGCTCATGATAAATTAGATAAAGCAGTAAAAAAGGAGTATTTATATAAAGTTTGAAGAATAAAACATGCCCTCAAAGAAAGTATAAACTACTAGATTTAACTACAATAACCAAGTTAAAAGATAAAAATGTGGCCCATGCTATAGGGGCCATAGCCGCCGATGGTACAATTTCTAAGAGATCTGATAGGAGAAATTGTGATAGGCTGACTTTTAGAGTAAAAAAGGATGATGAAAACTGGGTTACTTGTATAAGGGATGCTTTAGGGATAGATAATGAAATACTTCCAACTGTTTATCCTAAAAATGAATATAGAAAAACAGAAACTACTTGTGTTGGTTTTCAGATTAACCAAGCTGGCCTGCGAAAGCCTTTTTCTAAATGGAGTATTATTCCAAAAAAATATAATATCATGCCCTTTCCTCACCACCTTCCACAACGCTTAAAAAGACATTTTATTAGGGGGTTTTTTGAAGGAGACGGTTGTGTTTTTTTTAAGCATTATCCCGGTCGGGGTTATAAACAAGAGGTAAAAATAACTGGTTGTTGTTTAGATTTTTTAATGGGATTACAAAAAGAATTAGATAAGAAAAATATAACTGCAATTATAAGGACGGACGGAGTTAGAAAAGGAAAACCTTGTTATAATTTAGTATTAAGGGCAGCAAGTTATATTGCTTTTTATGAATATATGTATGGTGATGGTGGTAATTATATGAAGCGGAAGAAAGATAAATACACTGAACTTGTCGAACATAGGAAAAATAAAGATTGTGGGGCATAGTAAGCTCATAAAACTTACCCCCAGCTGGTGTTAGAGGCCACCCCACGTCTACAGTTTACTATATTAATAAATTAGGTGCAAATGTTATTACCTACTGATCTGTGTGGTCGTATTATTTTAGCTTTACTTTTGAGATAATTATAGCAGAATCACAGCGCTGAACGTGATCGAATTAATATGTATTTGTTCTATTTAAATAGGAAATAAAATATGGATACTAAAATTTGTTCTAAGTGTAAAGAGGAAAAAACTGTAGACTGCTTCTATAAAAATGGTAAGAAAAACAATATACAGGTCTATCGACCTGATTGTAAAAAATGCAGGGATGCACAGATTGAAACCTACCAAAAGAAAAACCCTGAAAAATACAGAAAATGGAATGATATATCTAATGATAGAAGAAGAGAAGCAGGTAAGTACAAAGAGTACTCCGCTAATAGATTTAAAACTCACCCACATATTTACAGGGAGAAAAGAGCTAAGAGGAGAGCAACACGTCTAGAGAGAACTCCACCTTGGGTTTTAAATAACCCAAATCTTATAAAACAAATAAGAGATATTTATAGATCTTGTCCAAAAGGCTATCATGTAGATCATATAATACCTCTTAAAGGAAACAACGTTTCAGGTTTACATGTACCTTGGAATCTTCAATATTTAAAAGCAGAAGAAAATTTACGCAAAAGTAATAAAGTATAAATGGTCGGGAAACTCAGAATCGAACTGAGGATCTACGGTCCCAAACCGTAAGTTTTACCACTAAACTATTTCCCGGTGGCAGAGGGGACTGGACTCGAACCAGCACATGATCTCTCATGTACGCCTTAGCAGGGCGCTGTGTTACCAATTGCACCACCCCTCTAAATGTTATTCTTTTTTCAATCTTTTCAATCCATTCCTTGTTCCACACAGAGGGCATTTCTGCCACTCTCCAACAATATACATATCACAACCGTCACACCACCTATGTGCTTTTTTAGGTGTCATTCTTTTTTCCCTATTTGTTTTTAGATAGGGGTAACTTTCATCATAGTAATAGTTATTTTTCATAAACTCCTATGGCGGAGAGGGGGAAGGATCGAACTCCCAAGGGTTTTTACACCTCGTCCGGGTTCAAACCGGGTGCCGTCGCCAGCCATCGGCTTGCCTCTCCTAAAAAATATTTAATTGTTTGATAGCTCTTAAAGAGCGCAAAATAGTACCGCATCCCTTAACGGGATGGACTGGGATATGATAAATGAAATGATATATAAAAAGCAATGATGTCTTTCATAGTGACCATATTATAGTATGGAAGAATCTAAAATGTCAAGTTTTTTTTAACCGCAATAAATTACTCCATAAACACCACTAACAGTAGAGGTTCCACTAAAGGATACATCTTCCAAAGCTTTACCTACTGTGTAAGCCCTTATAATATCATCAGCTTGTGCTTTTACGTAGCCTGGGTATCCAGAGGCTGTGGTTAGAAGTGTGCCTTCTGTAACAGCTCCACCTTCATCACAAACGTTAAATCCGGTTAATAGACCAGTAGTAGCATCACCAACTGAAGCCACAGCTCTTACATCCATACCAGAAGCTGTAAGGTCATGGACAACCCCAAAAGAGTCTTCGGCGGTATCAGCCCCACTAAAAGTTACTCCACTGTTAGTAATTGAATCACTTGATACAATACCAATACAAGAAGAATCATTTGCTTGTGTAGTTTTAACAATTTCTTTATTTGATATGCTTACTGTATCACCAATGTTTAGATTTTCTCCGTCAGCTACTTTATACATATGAGCACCAGTAAATGGTCCAATATATCCTTGAATATAGGCGTTACGTACTCTCCACAAACCGCCAACACCTAGATCTTGAGTGTTATTGTTTTGTGGTGTAAAAATTCCAGAGTTACCAAAAATCCACCTATGAGAGCTATTTCCATTGTTGGGCTCCATATGTATCTCTTGTACGGAAGGAGATCTTACTTTGTATGTATGCACTCTTGCCCAAGCTATAGTAGACTGTCCCAATGTTTTAGTATTATTAGAATGTGGATCTAAACCACCGCTTCTCCATACCCCTTGCCTACCATTAGCGTGCATTTCTACACTAGAGATAGATCCGTTGTTGGAAATGATTTGAATATTAGCTGCGGTTATTGATGTTACACCGTTGCCGCTGATATCATCTATATTGGTAATATCTCCACCGTTCATATTGAGGATACTGCCAGTTCCTCTCATTGTAATATCATCTATGTCGTTGATATCACCGCCATTCAGATCTATAGCACTACCAGTTCCCGCAAATGTCATATCATCAATATTTACAATGTCACCACTTTCCATGTTCAATTGGTTAGCATTCATATTAATGGTAGCACCTAGCTCTACTTGAGAACTTGGATTAAGGGTTAAATCACCAGTAGGAGAAAGAGAGGTTATATCTGTATTTGCAGCAGATTTTGCCGCTGCTAGGTTAGCCCTTGCACCTGCTTGAGTACTGCTTCCAGTACCTCCGTTAGCTACACTTAAATCCGTACCAGACCAATTGCTGTTGTTAACGGCTATATTTTGCCAGACTGCGTTAGTTCCGTTTGAAGTTAAAACTTGACCTGAAGATCCAGCGCTTCCTACATTATCAACATATTGATTAACATTTATGCTTTGAATCCACATTATGGCAACTTTACGACCCGAAGCACCTATGTTATAACTATTGTTTGCCCCAGGCAGAAGATGGCCGTTTTGTTCCATTGTCCATCTAGTATGTACATCTCCCGTAGTCCCAGAAGCAAACCTTATGTTGGCGTTTGTCGCTTCACCAGCAAGTATCCAAACAACACCAGGAAAGGACCCTTCTTCGTTACCATAATAGGTAGTAAAGCCACCTCTTCCTGTACTAGGCGCTCCTCCACCACCGATGGATATAGTTGAATTATCAGCCCCGTCTGAAGTTGGTGGAAATAAACTTGCAGAAGTAGGATCTTGCCATTCTGTATTTCCAGAAGCCATTTTTGTTAAAACTTGGTCTGTAGTCCCTGCTCCGTTATTGGCTACATATTGATTAATATTAGCTGATAAAACATGTAATATAGAAACTCTTTTACTTGACCCTCCTATCGCGTAGCTGTTGTCTTGCTCAGGCATTAGATGGCCTCCCTGCTCGATGTTCCATCTAGTATGTACATCTCCTGTAGGACCAGTAGCAAATCTTATTCTGGCATTAGTAGCTGTTCCAGCAAGTATCCAAGTAATGCCTGGAAAAGAAGCATGCTCATTGCCGTAAAAAGCAGCAAAACCACCACGTGTTTCAGTAGCAACACCACCACCACCAATTTTCATTAATGCTGTATCAGATCCATCAGATGTGTCAGTAACAACCTCATTAGAGGATGCTTTTCCTGCTAACACTCCTAAACTAATATCCCAATCGTCCGAAGCTAATACTTTCTCTAGATTACCTGACAGACCAACAACCCAATGATCTTCACTTTCATCCCATAAGAATTGTGAATAGGTTTCCGACCCTCTATTTATTTCTATCCCAGCGTCCAATACTGGGGTGCCTGAGGCAGATGAGTTTAATGTAATGATATTATCTTCAATTAGTAGTTCTTCGGTGTTAAGTATGATCTGCGACCCGGTTACTGATAAATTGCCCTCTATGATTACATCATCAGTAAATGTTTTATCTCCAGCAATAGATTGATCTCCGTAGGTTTTTACTGTTAGATCAAGTTGTGACTGTAAATTACCAGACGTAGAAGCAATTTCTGCTGAACGTGCAGCGGCCTCCGCCGCCACGTCACTATCAATTTCTGCTGATAGGGCTCCAGATGTAGAAGCTATAGCTGCATCTCTTGCTGCGGCCTCGGCTGCAACATCTGTATCTATTTCTGCAGATAATACACCGGATACTGCTGCTATTTCTGCTGAACGTGCAGCGGCCTCCGCCGCCACGTCACTATCAATTT
>Ga0180437_10004812_pt1 | contig 18890 bp, 29 predicted proteins | sample SS_ome_4_FD_132410 | JGI IMG/M metagenome (GOLD analysis project Ga0180437, IMG submission 132410) | Hypersaline lake sediment archaeal communities from the Salton Sea, California, USA - SS_3_D_1 metaG | ecosystem: Environmental > Aquatic > Non-marine Saline and Alkaline > Hypersaline >... | reverse complement strand
TATGTTTGCCCCAAGGATAGGGATAGTCTTCCGGTTCATACTCCGTCGTCAAGACCCAAAGTATGGGTATCTTATAGCGATGCTCAACCTTCGAGGCATAGAAGTCTGTGAAGTAAATAAGCGCATCATACTTGCCCTCCACCTCCCTGAGCACAGGCTCAAGCTCCGTACCGCCTCGTCCGTGAACACTGCCGTCCCATCTGCCCCTGAAGATAAAAGGTGAGCGGTCGGAGACTTTCGTATCACACTCGTATATCCAAATCTTGGCCCCGTTCTTGTGAATCCATCGAATCTCGTTCCAAAAGAGCTTGAGCTGCCAATCCTCGATAGATGCTGAGGTATCAATCGCCACAGCAATTTCCAGAACGTCTCCCTTCCGGGTGCCGGGCCTTGTTTTGAACCTCTTGCTGACACGTTTCACCGTGTAGTCAAGAATACTCTCGGCAGCCGTCGCCACAAACATACGAAGCACTTTGGCCCACGGGACGATGGCTTTCTCTTTCTTCAGCAGCTCGTCTATCTGTTGGATGACTTCTCCGGGGATGTTGCCATAATTCTTACCTGAAAGGTCTTTGGCTTTGCGAATGATGTCCTTGGCGAACTCCTTGGCCACCACGTCATCCTTCAGGTCGTCCCACGAGCTGTGAGAGGACATAATGTGAGACAAAAGACCCTCCGGTCCAAACTGACCTGAAGCACACTGCTCCTTAAACTTGTCATTGTCACGAAGATGGGTATAATACCAGAGCGCGGACTTGTCCGTGGGGAAGCGATAATGCGCCGGGTGCACGTAGTGGCCCTTTGGAAGATTCTCCCCCTTATCATCCGGCTCCAGAATCGCATTGACGACACAATCCATAGCCACATTAGCACGGAGTCGGTCTTCAAGCTTCATAAACAAGTGCCCGAAGACAATGTGGATGATTTCATGCTCAAGGATGCCGCACATATATTTCCACGAGACCTCGCGGTCATCCTTGAAGATACCTGCGAAGAAGTCGAGATTGAGGTGCATCTTGATGAAACGTTCGCCGGGGAATCTGCCAACGGACGCGGTCTGGATACGATGGTCTCCATGGACGTACACCTTCTGGAGCTGCTGCACGACATGCCCGTAAAACTCCTTATGTCGAGAGAGATAGACGATACCCTTGATAAGTTCTTTCTGGAGTTTAGCGTCAGCCGCTTTATCTCGCGATGATGATGCCGCCACTTTGTTCAATGTTATTCTCCTCGACCCTCTTCTTGATTACGGCCCGGATGCGCTCATCGGGGTCGGACAACAACAGAGCAGTTGCTTTCTCTATCGGTATTTTTTCCGCAAATACAAGCCTTTTCCCCACGGAAAGATTCTTGTGGTCTTCAAACAGACTCCATCCACCCTCGGCATTCAAGCCGAAATTGCGAAGAACTTCAACAAAATCGGACGCTTCACGCGCCTCGTCTCCGCTGAACTCGCATCCATGAACCTTTTGCCAGTCTATCGCTGCCATCATTCATATTATACGCTTCGGAACAGAGACGCAAACAAAAAACCCGGCAGTCTTTTTCAAGCTGCCGGGTCTTGAATCTGGCTACTTAGGTATTTCTCACCCTGTCTGCTGTTTCGCCGTTTGTGTCCACCACCTGTGCAAGCCGATATATGGCCTCCTTGAGCTGCTTGTCGCTCTCGGCGAGAAGATTCATGGCCGAGGTATTGTCAGCAATAATCCTTTGGAGCTTCTCATTGTCTTCCTTCTGCTCATTCGCGTGACGCTCGAACTCTTCTTTCAACTCTTTTCGAGAGTCGAGCGCGTCCTTCCGGTGCAGCTTGTATATTTGCAGCAGTGCAAGTGCCAAAGCTATAACGACTACAGCCAAGACAGTCTGCGCCGTTCCCTTGGCCATTTTCTCCATTGTAGAGCTAGGCTCTATCTGAGCGACCACAGGCATCAAACCCACCGCACTCAGAAACCCCCAAATCTTTACCGTGGTCATCCCATCCTCCGTTCTTATGCAGGCGGAGTCAATCCCATGGCAGCGCAAGTCTTCGCAACCGCGATATCCTCCACATGTCCATATACCTGTGCCAGCGTCAGCGATGTGCTGACATCCTCCTCTGCAATGCCTGCTGCGGCGGCAACTTCAGAAACCATCACACGTACCTGCACCTTGACATCGTAAGCTTCTCTAAGGCTGACCGTCTTGTCGCCAGCCGCGTTGCGCTCAGGGGATGAGCACAGAAGACGGCCTCTTACAACCCACTGACCGTCATTCCGGGTGGCAATGGTCATGATTCGAAGCTTCGTCGCGTTTACCTGTAGGTCGGCTGCCGGGTCAAGCACGACATCCTTCCTCGGAGTCTTGCCAGCCTTTGCATTCCAAGGAACCTCAGCCGTCTTTGCTTCTGTTTTCGTTTTCTTTGTCGCTGTCATATACTTTCCTCCATAAGAGGGAACTTTATCAAAAAATCCTCACGAGTTCCAATCTCTAATTCCCTGTCTTCACCATGTGGAAGTTGACGCCTATGCCAGTCAAGACCTTGCCAGCCGATTGCTTATTCGCAAACCGGCACTCCAAATAGTCGCCCAGCTCAAGACGCACCAGTCCGCTCATCGGTAGTGGGTACGGCTCATCGGCTGTTCGTGAATATGAGGCTCCAATAAAATCGGGCAGAAATGCCGTAGCGACACCATTCGTTCCCTTCCAGAGCTGACCATGTATTTCTTCTGTGGCCACATTCATCGAAAAAGTGAACTGGCCAACAATCTGATACATACCCGCCGCATTCACGTCAGCGATATAGACACCGTTGTTCGTCCAACCGATACCGCTGGAGTAGTCGCCGGGAGTCCATATGCTCCATGCGTAATACGTGCCCTGATTCGTCAACGTCATAGTGCCGTTGGTTGCCCATCCCTCGGCATAGCTGGGCGCAAAGTAGTTGGTTGAAGACACCCCGTTGACGCTGTCGGCATTACCCGTGAATGCTGTCTGGCTCAACTCATTCGAGTTTACAAGTCTGTCACCACTTTCCGTCACGGGGTTGTCCTGCATCTGGCCGAGACAGAAGATAGCAGCCAAGCCGACTACTATGCTTATCGTGAGAATCTTCATCAAGCCGTTCATGTCCCCTCCTATGGTGACGGCGCAGCGTTCCAGACCACACGCCATGAGTTGGTCACGAAGCTCGCTGCACCCCTTATCCTGAATACGAAGTTGCTGCGACTCCACGAAACAATCTCCGGCACTGCTTGGAACGTGGCATCACTCGTAGGAGTGACCGTCGGCCACATATCCACGGTATAAGTTGCCCCGTAAGACACTGTTTGGTTCGTCACGCCGCCGACCATGGTGAACAACCCACCGATACCCCTAACCGGAGGAGGCACTGCCGAAGTGTTTGTGCCCGTGGTTGTCCAGTCGCCTCGGGCGTGAAGGACGTGCCACCAGTTGGAGTCGGCCTGCTTCAGCTTGATACTGCTCCACGGCCAGTCGTTTGTACCGTTGATGCCACTGTATATCTGGCCGTCGAGGTCCGAGTCATCAATGTAGAATGTGCTCGGCGCATCAATCGTCAGGATGTTCGTCGTGAGATTGACGAAGGTGAAGTCCATGCCCATGCTCAGCACAGAGCTGTTGGTCGGCAGAGAAACCACCACCTCGTTTGTACCTCTCACGATGTACGCCTTGCCGCCGTCATCAATCGTGAGCTGGGTATCGTTCGTAATGACGTAATAGTCTTCTTGGAGGTAACGCATCTTGGCGAAGACCCAAGTGGTTCCGTCGGCCATCGTCGGACTGGAGTTCGTCGTGAGGAAGGTGGAGTACGTATGATTCGTCATGGTCTGCCAGTTGACGACCTGATATCCGTTCGTAGCATCGTCCATCGAGTAGAACAGCCGAGCTGCCACAGAGTTCGTATCCAAAGAATGAATCCCTACTCCGAAGTTGTAGGCGAAGTTGTGGAGGTTCGTGTTGTTCGCTCCGACGTTCCAAGACCCACGAATGTTCGGACCAATGTATTGATACGACCATCCCTGCGACGCTTGCAGGTTACCCCAATTCAGACATGCTGACCCACTACCGATATACTGGTGGCCGCCATCCTGCAAGAATCCGACATTCCAACACGAAGAACCAGCGTTGGTCTGGCTATTCGGTCCCGAAGTTTGCAAATACCCCGCATTCAGACTCGCCGCACCCCAGATAGACTGAACGCCACCATCGCGTACAAAGCCCCAGTTGTGAGACGCTGTGCCATTATTCCACTGGAGACCGCCAGATTGAATCGAACCTGCGTTCACGCTTCCTTCAACAGAGCCTTGGTATCTCGTTCCTGAGTTCTTGCCCTGATTCAACTGACCGAGACCGGCTGTGGAAGAATTCCATGTCTCCGTACCGGCATTCCCGCCAATCCTTACATGAGGGCCTGACAAATAGACGCTGTCGGTCGTATTGCTCCCGACCTCGACAACCTGTTGCAGGCTTGGCCTGCCACCACCAGCAACCCAATTCGTCATCGTCTGCCAGTTGACAATTTCTTGACCCGTCGTGGCGTCGGTTGTCACTGTCCAGTTGCCGCCAGAGGTCTTCGTCAGTTGATTGAGCTTGAGGTCTACTCGCCCGTATGTCGTGACACCGTCACCGCCCCACAGCGAAAGCTGCGACTGAGAAAAGACAAACTTGTTCGTAGTATTGTGATTCAGCTCGAACTGTGTTCCGCCCGTATGAGTCAACCTCCACAGGTCAGTACCGAACTTGAACAACACACTCGGAGGCTGTGACGGCCCAAGAGGAGCTTCCAAAACCAATCCATCGCCCCCGGACATATAGATATAGGCGGGAACGGTTGATGTTGGGTTGACTCCAAGAGTCTGCCGCCACGTAGGAATACCAGCTCCGCCAACGTAGTTGGTCATCGTCTGCCAGTTGACGATTTCCGTGCCGGTATCCGCATTGTTCGTCACGTTAGCCAGCGCGAACGTCCAAGTCGTTCCACCAGCCATTGTCGGACTTGAGTTGGTGGTCAGGTAGCCAAGTCCGGTCACATAGCTCACCATCTGGTCGTAGCCCACGGGCAATCTGCCAGTCGGTACCGGGGTCGAATTGGTTCCAGTCGTTGTCCAGTCCCCACGAGCCGCCAAGGCATGCCACCAGTTGGATTCAGCCTGCTTCAGCGTGATAGACGACCACGGCCAGTAGTTGGTCTGGTCCTCGCCGGAGTACATCTGAGCACCGGGGTCGGAATCTTCGATGGAGACCCCATCAGGCGCGTCAATGATGAGCAGGTTCGTGCTCAGGTTGACGAACTTGAAGTCCATGCCAATACTCGAAGCCGATGAGTTCGTAGGCAGCGACAGAACCACATCATTCGTCGCGTCCACGATATAGAGCTTGCCGCCGTCGCTCAGTGTGAGCTGGGTATTGTTCGTCACAAGAACATAGTCCTCATAACGGGCTCTCATGGTATCAAAAACCCACGCTGTTCCATCGGCCATCGTCGGGCTGGAGTTAATTGTCAGATGACCAAGACCAGCGATGTAATTCGTCATGTACCCCAGATTCACAGCGTGGCTGGAGTGCGTAGGGGAACCCAGATTCGTGATAACGTTGTTGCCCATTTGCAGCGGCTTAGACGCATACAAGATGCTCGCCGCCTCGTCCCACCCGAAACGAGGTGTGTCGGTAGAATCAAAAATGACCACCTGACTGTTGCCATTTCCTGCCCGAAGAATTACGAAACCGTCATAGGCGGCCCCATTCTTGCTCAGACTAATTGAACCGCCCCGCGTAGCAGGAGCCCCCGAGCCGCTAGGCATAATATCCAGAGACGAAGCACCAAAACTGATTTCTGTCCCCAAGTTGGTAAGGGACTGCTGATTCCAATTCTGAATTGCAGTTGGGGGAGCCGTACCGTCTCGACGGATGTAGGCCGAGTCGCTCTGCGCTATCGTATAGCGGTTGGTGAGCTGGGTCCAGAGGTCAGTCTGGTTCTGAATGTTTCCGCCGATGGAGCCCCATGCGGTTTCCGCCGGGTTGAGAGATGGAATGAACAGCCTTGTGTTCTGCGCCTGCATCCCACCATAAGTGTTCAGCGTCGCAGAGGTTCCGCCCGTCCTGACCGCGTACGCCTTGACGCCAAAATACCACCCGGCACCGGGCACAAACCAGTTTGTCGGGTTGAAGGCAGACGTATTGTGTGCCTGAACCGCGCTCTCGATAGTCTCCATGCCGCTGGCGGCCAACACGTTCGTAGTCGAGCCATCACTGACAATCAGCTCGAAATACATCTCGACGGTTCCGTCCGTGGTCGCATCGGCATAAAGCGTACCGAAATAGACACCTTCAGGTACAACCTCGTCAACGTCATTCGTATAGAAGAAGGTGCCTAGCGTGGTCGTGCCTACAGCCAAGCTGTAGTTATTCGACCACAGCGAGCCCGACAGGTTGTCCCAGAGGCTCCCTGCTCCCGATATGACCGGGTGGGAATTCGTCTCGACGTAAAGCACGTCGGGACTGTAAAGCTCCATCATCTGGACAACTTTGCCGTAGGTCACGTACTCTTCATTTCCGAACAGCGAACCCGCGTTGGTCCCCCGGTATGCCTCGTAGAATGTCCAGAGGGTTCCATCGGCCATCGTCGGGCTGGAGTTCGTCGTCAGGGAACCTGCCCCGCCAAAGGCTGTCCAGCTCCCGCCCTCAAGAACGTAAAGACAGGATTCATCTACAACCCAGACGGCCATGCCGGGCTGCCGGACGTAGCTTACGAGATTGGACATGTCGGTCAGGTTCGAAACGGAATGCCAGCCACCATAGTGAAACCGAGCCGACGAAACTGGGTATGTATCGCTACCCGGAACAACCGTGTCGCCCACCACAATACCTTGACCCACCTGCGGCTCAGCCGCCATGGCAAAACCGACGGCCAGCGTTATGGCACTCAGAAGTGCGAGTATCTTCTTACGCATCGTTGCTCTCCTTTAGTCCACTTCCAAGGTCATCTGCACCGAGTAGAGTTGCGGCGACCTGTATTTCAAGAAGACGTTGGTGTATCCGTACGCATTCACGAAGTTGCCTGTCTCCACGTTCCAACCCGTACTGAGTAGTCCATTGAGTCGGAAAGTGGCCCCGCCAAACGACTGCGGGTAGCACACCCAGATATACTGGGAGCCGGACGGCGTCACGTCGGTCGGCCCGATATCCTTCGTAGTGGTGAGCTGGCTGTTGGCCAACGCGATAATCTGGGCATCATTGATGCTGTTCGTGACATTGTTGAAGCCCCAATACTTGCGATTCAAGAACGCGAAGGTCGCTGTATCCGCGTCTGTGCCTGTTCCGTCTCCCACCGTCATCGTGTAGGTCTTCTGCGGGGAGCTGGTCTGCATGAGTACGTTGCTGTGAACGTACGACCCATTGCCTCCCGCCCCAAAGACGATATTGGTCGGCCCAGTCAGGTTCCTCGTAACCATCGTTTTATTGACCGTCCAGCTCAGCGAGGCATTCGTGACAACCCTGCCGATGTCGTACGTCCCACCCCCGGAAAGACTCACCGTCGGACTGACGTAGAATAGTGCGTCAAGGGCCTCCTGAACATTGGAATAGCCGGGCTGATTCGTGTAGGCGATGACGCTGGACGAGTTGTTGGTGAGGATGTTGTTGGTCGGCGCAATATGATTGAAATCAATAATGCGATAGGTCTGGTCTATCTTCATGTTCTTCTGCCATGACTGCTGTGCAGCCGCGACAATGGCAAGAAGCACAATCACCATCGTGAAAAAAGCACGTTTCATTATCACTCCTTTAGATAGACCCCTCGGGTACACCGTTTTGTCCAATTTCAAGATAGACATTTCCATCAGGCCCAACAATTCGAAGAGGGTGCCAAAGACCTGTACCATCGTTTTGTATGTGAGGAACACCTGACGGTCTGGCAATCTTCAACTTGCTGTAAGCGGGAAGGCCACCACCACTCCCAACATTGCCGAAATTGTCCTCATCCTCTTGGCCAGTGACGGTGAAGAAAGTGGTATTCGTACCAAGGGGTGGCGGCTCAATCTCGTAAATCCACGTGACGAGAGCCGGGTCGTCAAGCTCGAATCCGTCAACCAGTGTGTTGAACGGGTCAACGTCGCTTCTGGGGCTTTCTACAATAGTCAGCTTCGTGGCGTTCTCATACCTCGCCACAATCGCCCCGGCTGGCAGGTACTTTTCGAGCGAGGACACGAAGAATCTCGCGTTATTACGATAGATGTACATATTCCCTCTCCAAGATGACCTTCAGGCAATTCGACACACATGGTCTCCACCAAAGGAGCCAATATCAAAAAAAACGTACATGTTACAAGAAGAGACTAGACAGACCTCTCGTCGAATACGACGAGGACGCCCTCTCGAAAATGCGGCTTGATTTCACCCCGAGGTGTGCCGAACATACTGATACGGGGCTGTGCCGGGTCTATGGATTCGATAAACTCACCCCAGCCAGCGTCTCTCCAACCAGCCGGACTCCAATCGTACCCGGTACAGGTACCCGCCCCAGAATAGACCTGAACAATCTCGGCCCTTTCCCAGAAGCGACGAATGCCATTGATGGTCTTGGGACGCCACAGGAAGAACTTCTTGCGCCGAATATCGCCGGGCTGGGGCCTGAAGCGAGGAGGGACGAACCACCAATTTCCGCTGACGGAGTGCTCCATAAAAGTAAAAATTATACCTACGAGAGGAATCGCGAGTAGAAATCCAATGACAGCCGGATTTTGCATTACGTGGCGGAGGGTAAGGGATTCGAACCCATGTGCGTGTGACCGCGCATCGCTTTCCAAGCGAGCCAGTTTAGCCAGACTCCTGCAACCCTCCTCGTCTCCTTTTGATTGCGTCTATCGCTTGCTGAATTCTTTTCGCCCCAACTGGGTTGGAACTATGGACAGTCATCTCGGGCATCTTCATCCGACGCCCGTGGACAAGCTCCTCGACCACACAAACGACATCATGCCCGTCGCCGTTCCCCTCGCCAAGGTCGTGGTCGAAGCTGATGTGCGTAATGCTGTCGCCGCTCTTCAGCCACCCGATGGCTTCAGCCGCCGTCTTGGCGTGCATCCAGCCCTCGGGTGCCTTCCTCTTGTCATCTATCCAGAGTTTCATTGGTGCCGCCGAGAGGAGTCGAACCTCCACGGGCTTGTCGCCCACCAGCTCCTGAAGCTGGCGTGTCTGCCATTTCACCACGGCGGCAAATATCTTTACATCGTGTCACACCTTGGCTATCCTACTTCCGTCACACTCCTAGAGTGTGTGGATTGAAATACCACGGTGGCATTACTTTGACCAGTTGCTCTTGTTCTCTGGCTTCTTGATACACTCGGCGCAAATCACCTTCAGAAGCTCGCATCCACAATAGGCCCCGAACCACTCGGGAGGAACCTTGTGGGTCTTCACGTCCACTTCTTTCTGGCACTTGCAGCATTTCATTGGTGGTCGAGACAGGAGTCGAAATTCATATTTATTTGATATTTGGTTTATGGGTAGAAGGATAACATGCACCCACTCTACACAAAAGACGAATTCAAAACAGCAGTCAAGAGACAAACTCCCATTGCAATGTCTGAACTGCCACAGTCCCTTTCACACCTACAAAAGTCAAATACATGCTTGCCTCTCCCTTCGTGGAAAACGTCGCTCATCAAATGATAGAAGGAGAACTCTTGATTTCTGTAGCCTTTCGTGCCGCCAAAAATACAACCATCCACCTGTAACCGTGACATGCTCTAAGTGTAAAAAGACATTCCAAAAGCAACCATGCCAAGCGAAGAAATCCAAATCAGGCAATCACTTCTGTTCTCGCTCCTGTGCCGCCAAATGGAACAATACTCATAAAAAGCATGGCACTCGCCGGTCTAAGCTCGAAAAATGGCTAGAAGAACAACTCACAAAGCTCCATCCAGACCTTGAGTTTCACTTCAATCGAAAAGATGCCATCCAGTCTGAGCTTGATATCTTTATTCCATCGCTTCGACTAGCCTTTGAACTCAACGGCATCTATCACTACGAGCCCATCCACGGCCAAGACAAGCTCAACTCTATCCAATCAAACGACAAACGCAAATTTGCCGCCTGTCATGAGGCTGGAATCAGCCTATGTTCCATTGACACATCATCCATGAACTACTTCAAAAAACAGAGAGCAATGAAATTTCTGAAAATCATTCAGGACATCATCAACGCTCGCCTATCAGACCTTCAGTCAGCTTTACCTGCTTCCAGTTGACACCACTTGGCGGTAGTCTGAACTTGTCAACTTGGTCGAGACAGGAGTCGAACCCGCACGCCCGAAGGCACTGGTTCCTAAGACCAGCGTGTCTGCCAATTTCACCACTCGACCATATGTCCGGCCTTGGTAGGCGACGAAAGCCTGAAGGCACCAGCCGAGAACGAATCTCCAGCCGAACTCCATCCACGGTTCATCCGTCAGGGTACCACCCCACAGACATTGGTGCTGCCGAGAGGACTCGAACCTCCAAGGGCGTTTGAAGCCCACTAGGCCCTCAACCTAGCGCGTTTGCCAGTTTCACCACGGCAGCATTGTAACATGTGAGTGCACGATAACATGAACGATGTTACTGAGCAATCCCATGTGACAGAAATCGTCTTGCGTAACCAAAGACAACAGATTTGTTACTATTGGTTACTCGGAATCCACCACGTGGCGGATATCCGGGGACTCGAAAATGTGAGTCGGCCAATCGGGAAGGCGGTCCTGAGCGTCAATCGCGGCCCAGCCGCTCTTGTCGAGCTTCCAGATGGCGAAAAGCCATTCGTCTCCACCCTCTTCCTCGGCAGTATACTTGCGGTACAGCAAGTAGTCGTGACCCGGCATCAGGCTCTCCGGCGCAATCTCTTTGAGTACCAACTTCGCCATCTCTTGCTCCTCTACTTGCTCGGTCTTCCCATCGTAACAGCCTTCGGTCTCGGCTTATCCTTCTTCGCCTTAATGACCACGCGACTCGGGACGGAGATTCGAAATACCAGCGAGTTCTCATAGTCAATCTCTCGCTCGGCTTCCTCGTTGCCCTCCATCACGATATCCAGCCACGCCTTCGCATCTTTCTTTCGTTCGAACGGAGCCGAATAGTGCTCCTTCTGGCCCCCTACCAAGAGACCCTCGTAAGCTTTCACAACTGCTTTCCAAGCTATCATGAGCCACCATTGCAGGGAAGCGGTCCCAATCCGGAACTTTTTCGCTCGTGTTGTAGTTTGTCTACAACAGCGACAATTTTCTCAAGAGGCACCGGTCTGAAATTCCACACGTCCACGCCGACGTTCACAACAAGCAGCGAGCCAATCCATTTGTGCTCCCACGCCTCGTGCACATGTCCGCACAAGACCACGTCACAGAAATCAGGCACTTCCTCTATCCTCTCCGGAGGGCGATGCTGGAGTAGAAACTCATGGCCCCCGGCCTTCATCGTCGCACACCCGAGCATCCCCTTTATCTCCCTGCTCCTATCGTGATTGCCCTTGAAGTGGATGAGCTTGCCGTTCAGCTTCTTCTCCCAGTACACCGCATCCTCGTCCGAGTCTCTGCGATGGAGACAGAAGTCACCAAGGTGCTTGACTGTATCCTTGGCCGTGACAGTCTCGTTCCAGAACTGCACGAGGGCTCTATTCATTGCGACCGTCCGAGCCTCCTTGATTTCAGGAGACACCCATCTTACGCGGCCCTCCGGCAGCTCCTCTACGTCGCCATCCTGTAGCCACGGCCTCTTGCAGTAGGCAATGATGTTGCCGTGACCGAGATGCATATCCGCTGTGAACAACTCACTCATACCTTATTATACACCCTCTTCAGCCTTCAGGCGTTCAATGTGCTCCTCTATAGCCTGCGTGACGCCAACGCCAACAAGCCAGTTTGAGGTCTCATCGTCAATCTCCATCCGCTTAGCCTTCTCGAAGAACTTGGCACATTCGGGGCCGAGCACTTTGATTTTCCCCGGAGCCTCTTCGTCGGCGACCCTTTGAAGACCCACTCGCATGAAAATGTTATGCTCCTCCTCTGTGAACTCCACACGCAGACTACCAGAGCCATCCTTGAGCGTTCTAACCGAGAGCACTTTCATATCGTCCTCCTTGCTGGTGGCCGCAGATGGGGTCGAACCACCCGAGTCATAAAGACAGCAGATTTACAGTCTGCCCCGCTCCCACTTACGGTATATACGGCCATCTACCGACTTCTCATTCCGAACCACGAGTGCTCCCCAGCGCACAGTTGTTTTTCCGCGTGCGGCTGTCCTGCCGCACAGCTCACATGGATGTCTGACGTGCATCCGGCAACCGCGATTTGGGCACTCTTCTCCGTCTTCTACGTGAACTTCCATAATGGAGTTGGGGACAGGATTTGAACCTGCGAAATTCTGGGTTGCAACCAGACGCCTTACCAAACTCAGCCACCCCAACATAAACCCCTATTGCATGATACACCCGGCGAGTTGATTGTTCACTCCCGGTTTATTGTTTTGGAGGCCCGTGTCGGAGTCGAACCGACGTACGTGGTTTTGCAGACCACTGCCTCACCGCTCGGCCAACGGGCCAAAAACAACACCTATAGGCGAACAGGGGCTATCTGTTCCGGCGCGTTTGCCAATTCCGCCACCCGGCAGCCAAGCCGCCGGGGTAGGACTTGAACCTACACGACCCCATCCGGGGTCACCGGTTTTCGGTAGAAGTATCCCTATCCTGAAGCGTGTTGTTTCTTTTCCTCTTTCTTCGCGGCATCACCTCGTAAATTGTGAGCCGACACTCTTTGTATCTGGGACAATCCAAATTGTTCGGATGATGCTCTTGGTTGTAATCTCTTGAGCACCCTCCACAGCGTCCCAGAAAACGATTCAAACATGTCCTGATGGTTGTCATAGCTCCCTACATAGGGAGCCATTATCAAATCATGCGTCGAACGGATTATCGTGCTTGGCATCAAGCCGCCTGACTACCCGCATCTTTTTCGCCAGATACCACTTCGTACCCTGAAACGCTGGCCTCTTCAATTCCACAAAGTCTTCAATCTCAACCTCGCACCATACACGACCCTTCATGGTCAGGTGCGGAGCCATCACGTCCATGCAGACGTGCCAACCGGGCCGGTGGGCATATCCTTTCCGATAGTGGTCTTCCGCTGGCAGCCACTCTCCTATTGGAATCCTTTGCTTGCAGTTTATGAACAAAGGCCCGAGCGTTCCATCTTTACGAAGCCTAAACAGTTTATATGCCTTCATCTCCACCATACGATTTCAAGTATTCAAGAGCCCGAGACACAAGACCCACATCATCCTTCAGATGACCGATACCAAGATTGCAACTACGACAAAGAATACCTCTAACCCTCCTCACATCGTGGTCATGGTCAATACCCAGCTTCTCCGTTGAGCCACATACCTCACAAACCATCTCTCGGGTCGCATACCATTCTCTCGCCTCGGGCAACGACATGCCACACTTTCGCAGAACATCAAGTCTCTGATACTGCTTCGACTTCTTATTGGCGTCAGGGTCTAGCTTTCTTCTTCTCCTCCGGACTTCGTTGACCTTCTTCCTCTGAGAAGGTGTCATCCCTGCGTACTTCTCACGCCTCCTTTTGTTCCTTGTCTCTCGGTATGCATCTCTCTGTTTTCCCCACTTGTCGGGATTCTCTCGCCTCCATCTGGTCGTCTTGGACTCGGCCATTCCGCACCTCCTACGACCAGAGTATACCATCCGACCAATAAAGTCAAACTGAATCGGATGTAATGCCACCTAGAGGGGAGCTTGTATGCCCTCATTGCACCCTCTCGAAGTCCACACCCTCAACGGCTTCCTGTTTGAACGGAACAATAACAGCTCCGCATGCCTCTTCCGTCGGAGCCAAGTGAATCTGCCTGTCCGGCGTCATCACACCCCAAGCCTCTGTCCCGGCTTTGACTATTCCCCTGCCGTTATGAGTCGGAAACTCCTTGAGCGTCCTGACCTTGAAAGGCTTGAACACGTCAGGCCCATCCAAGAACTTATGCTTTTCCATTCTGTCCTCCTGTCTAATGGCTCCAGTGGTAGGATTCGAACCTACAACCTTACGGTTAACAGCCGTTTGCGCTACCGTTGCGCCACACTGGAATCACATTCTTGTTCATCCGTGACAACCAATTCGTTTCTTACGAATATCGTCTTTGCCCCAACAAGACTTCCACCCGCTGGCTTCGTGTGAATCATCACGGCACCTTCCAATGAAGACCAAGAAATCCACCCATCGTAGTCACGACACAATCTGCCATAAAGCGCGACAGCATTTTCATGAGCCTCTATCCTATCGCAAACACTCTTCGACAAAAAAATCCTTCTCATGGCTCAATCACATCGTTGTCTCGAATTACCCACTCCATCTTCTTCTTTCTCGTCATTAACATAAAGCGAGTCGCCTATCTTGGCACCTGTCTTTCCAATTCGATTCTTGACAATGACACCATCGACAATGAGCACGTCCACATCCTCCATGAAAGACACTATTCCGTAACCCCAGTCGCCCATCTCTTCTCGTGTCGCGTGTCTGACTCTCATTTTTTCGGCCACTTGGTCTTGTAGTCCACTGCCCAGTTCCAGTTGTCCGGCCTCTCGCTTGGCAACGTTGGGTACTCCCCGTTGTCACTTGTGAAAGGGGACGGCCCGTACTTCTTACGAATCTCCGCTGCTGTCGGAATAGTCCCCTCGTCAGAAATAATGTGAAGCTCCGCTGCTTTCGCCGCCTCGTCGCCCCATTTCTGTCTCACCCTCTCAACGCCTTCCTTGTGGTGGCGTACCTGTCTGTGCCCCACCCAAGGGAAATACGACCGGGCAGACTCATCAAGCCACGCGTGGACGCAATCCCAAGTTTTGCCCAGCTTCTTCCGGCATTCCTTACAATGTTCTGCCCTGTTCATATTCTCCTTTGGCAGAGAGGGCAAGAATCGAACCTGCCACGGTCGGTATTATCCGCCCGTTGCCGATTTTGAAGACCGACTGGGCCACCAGACCCGTCCTCTCTATTGGCGGAGAGTGAGGGATTCGAACCCCCGTGGGTGTTACCCCGCACTGTTTTCGAGACAGGCCCCTTTAGCCAGACTCAGGCAACTCTCCATCATGTCACTCCCAATCCCAACAACCGGCAAGTCCGACGAGGTTCGAAAAATGCCGCAGCACTTTGAGCCGTCATGTGGGCCTTTCTTCCGCAGGTAAGACAGCTCCCCCAGATGCTGTATGGACGCCATCCCCGGAACGCGTCGGGGAACACATACCCGATACAACATCCATCACGAACAATCCCGTAACCGTCTTCCTCGACTGAAACCAGCTCTAACTCCATCGCCTTCTCCTTTTCTGGTGGCCCCGACAGGATTCGAACCTGCACGCCCGGAGGCAAGCGGGTTTAAGCCGCTCGCGTCTGCCATTCCGCCACAGGGCCTACAGAACAATATCTGCAACCCTGCATCCCAATACCTTTTCAACCTCTTCGTGTGTCACGTCGAAGCGTCCACCGTATTGCGTAATGAGTCCTACGAACTCATCAGGGGTCATATCGGTACCTTCGACTTTTGCGACACACTCGATGAGTGAAAGAATCGCTCTCTTTCGCTCCTTGTCCATGGCTACTCCTTCATCCAATAATCGTCGTCATCATCACGAATGAAGGTTGGACCCCAGTCAAGATAGCCGTGAGCACCGGACATGTGCTTCTGCTCGCCGTGCTCCTTCCACCACCTCAGCTCTTTTTCCAGAGCCTCAATGAAGTTGGACACCGGCGGCGCGTCTTCACCATCGTGCCGAACCCGGATATGCATGATTGCTGTATGTGCTCTTTGCATCTTTCTCTCCTTGGTGGACACAGCAGGACTTGAACCTGCGACCCCTTGCATGTGAAGCAAGTGCTCTGGCCAACTGAGCTATGCGTCCTTCAACTTCGTCACTTCTTCGTCTGTAGCCGTAAAACACACGGCCTTCTCCTCTGGGTTGTAATACACATTGTAGCCCTGCCTGACAAGACTGACCACGAGCTTGTCTACATACTTCTCGTCAAGAACCTTGATGGCTATCTCGTACTTTTCCATGGCTAACTCAATATGGGTCAACGAACATCCGATAAATCATATGCTCGTCAAGCTGTCCCCTCGATTCTACTCCCAGACTATTTGACTTTCCAAAGCAAGCTACCTTGAGCCTGCCTTTCTCCACGTACACCTGAACAAACCCGGCTGCGACGACATGTTCCTTTCCGCCATACATGCTCGCCACTCGGTCATGCTGCTCAAACTCGGGGAACACGATAGGGCCTTCAGTCAGACCGAACGACCCCATGTTGTCCAGAATCAGGTACTTCGACTTCATCTTCTTTCTCGGGAGCCAACTGATGCCAAAGCCGCCTGCCCTGACTGAAGGAAACTATCAGCCCATGGTCAGCAGCAGAGCGCAGGAAATCCTCTTGACCTGCCGCATTCCGCCTCAGTTGCCTCAATCCTCGAATCCTGTCCTTCTTATTCATTATACACTCTGCCTCCCCTATTGCATCGAAAATCGAAAAATCCGGAAAATGGTGGGCGGTAAGGGACTCGAACCCCTGAAATGCCGGTGTGTAAGACCGGAGCCTTAGCCGCTTGGCGAACCGCCCATAAAAGGTGGAAACCGTAGGGGGAATCGGCTACCGCGAGGCGGCAACAGGACCACACCTACGAGCGGACGCTCGCACCCTTCACTGAGGTCTTGACTGCGGATGTCAGGCATCCTACAATCAGACTGTCGTGTTACAAACACGTGGATTGAAACACTGAGAGGATACGGCCCCCACCTGTAGAGGACAATGCAAAATCCAGTTGTCAAAGAACCATGGCTGCCGGGACAGGACTCGAACCTGCACGCGCCGCCTTTCAACGGCCATCGGGACGGTTAACAGCCGCCTGCCTTACCAGTTAGGCCAACCCGGCAATAGTGACCTCGGACGATTGTACACCACGCGGCTTCTCAGTCCACGGCAGGACGCCCACTTCCTGCTTCCCCGAAATGAATCGGTGCTGATTTCCGAGAGGCTGGACTCGTCCTCGCGAGAAACTATCCAACCCGGTCTGGCGGAGGGTGAGGGATTTGAACCCCCGTGAGTGTTACCTCGCATTGGTTAGCAACCAAGCCCGTTTAGCCAGACTCCGGCAACCCTCCGTTAGTTCCATCCACGTTTTTTCCTACAATCGTTGCAATAACACCTTTTCAAATTCTGGTGGGGGCGAGAGGAATCGAACCTACTACAGCCGAAGCGGTTGGTTTACAGCCAACTGGGCTCACCACCTGCCCAACACCCCCACAATCTCAAAGAACAATGGTGCCGGTGAGAGGAATCGAACCTCCAAGCCCGAAGGCGGCGGATTTTGAATCCGCTGCGTTTGCCAATTTCACCACACCGGCATTGGCGGAGAGAGGGGGATTTGAACCCCCGGATGTTTTACCATCTACGGTTTTCAAGACCGTCGCCTTTAGCCAGACTCAGCCATCTCTCCATGGTCGCTTGGACACCGATAGTCGCTGACGGAGACGTAAGGTGGGATTCGAACCCACGACCTCCCGGCTGCTCACCGGGTGCTCTACCTACTGAGCTACTCTTGTAATGTTGGCACAAGAAGTAACCGTCACCTGAAGCGTGTCCAGAGCGATTCAATTTTCAAAAGAACATGGTGGCAACGGAGGAAATCGAATCCCCGACACTCCGGTCTTCAGCCGGATGCTCTACCTGCTGAGCTACGTTGCCATTCTTCAAAGAACATGGTGGCAGCTACTGGAATTGAACCAGTGACGCACAGATTTTCAGTCTGTCGCTCTACCGACTGAGCTAAGCCGCCAATAAAAAACCCCTCTCGGATTTCTCCAAGAGGGGTGTCGTTCACTCTGTTGTGGCGTTAGGTCAGAGCGCACCCCTCCCGGTGAGGCTATTCAGATAGCCACACGAACTAAAGGATACGACTGACAATAACACCATCATTTCCATTTCTCCTTGCCGGGCTCTCACCCAAGCTTTGACATACTATACACCCGACCCCGAATGGGACACAACAAAAAAGTGCATCTTTTTTCGGAGCCGGGTTTCAGCCCTCTCAGGCAAGGCGCAAGTCCTCGAAGAACTTGCGACCCTGCTCCCTTGTCATCGGCTCGAAGGCAATCGCCGTCCAGCCGAAATCGTCCGGGTAATCCTCGTCAATGAAAGCCTTGAATCTCTCCACGCCCTCACGACGAAGACCGATGGCAATCTCGCGCATCTGCCTCTCATCAGCCTGAAGGCAGATGATGTAGCGATGGTTGTGAAGCCAGTCCTGAACGTCTTCGTCCTAACCGTACTCACCCATGAACTCCGCAGCGGCGTGAGCCGCCTGCGGAATCCTCTGACTCTTGGTCAGCTTGTTGTTGAGCAGAATGTACATCGCCTTATTCATCACGGGCCTCCTTCTCCAGCTCGGCTTGTTGCGTCGCCAGTTCGAAGGTACCCTTACCGAGATGCTTCTCGATAAGCCTCTCCGCCAACCACCCCGTCTCATTGGCATCGTATTCCGCAGTGATGTGCGGACGCGTGTGCCGAAGTCGGTTATGGATGATGTGGAGAGCCGTGATTCTCTCGGGGCTCATGTATTCCTCACGGCTAATTGAGAAACCCTTCTCGAAATCCGGGTCTCTGTCCTTGGTCGTGTGGTAAGGGTGTCCGCACTGCTCCGAATGTCCGCACAAGATACCCTTGAGAAAGGCACAAGCCCTCCGATGGGCAATCTGCGCCTGTGTGAATTCGGTGACTGTTGCTGTAGCTGTGGTCATTGTGAATCTCCTTTGGTTGTTTGACCGTTATGCTAATCAGTATCATGCTAATCGGCATTACGGCCCCATCGGAGGAC
>Ga0180437_10004811_pt1 | contig 18891 bp, 15 predicted proteins | sample SS_ome_4_FD_132410 | JGI IMG/M metagenome (GOLD analysis project Ga0180437, IMG submission 132410) | Hypersaline lake sediment archaeal communities from the Salton Sea, California, USA - SS_3_D_1 metaG | ecosystem: Environmental > Aquatic > Non-marine Saline and Alkaline > Hypersaline >... | reverse complement strand
GTCCCTCCGTCCTGGCTCGTGCCCAATGGGGAGTGGTCACTACCGAGAAGAGAAGCTTCTTTCCAGCTCCATTGGCCAACGACACCACGCCGTCCAAGGTCCCCCAGTCTATGGCACCTGGCGAGGGCTCTTGGTGCTCCCAACGAATCTGTAGCTTGATCCATCTGAATCCGAGGTTGTTCATGTGCCCGAGGGTGCTGGCATTCACTCGCGCGAGCTGTGCTCCGTAGTCGAACCCTGTGCCGGCAGGAGCGGGCGCCGAAGGGGGAGCGGACGTAGGCGCGGGAGCAGGCGATGACGACCCTCCGGTGGATCTCGGTGTGGGCGAAGGTGTTGGAGTGGGCGGAGGTGTAGGCGTCGGAGTGGGCTCAGAGACGGTGAACGATACCCTACCTCCTTGAGTACCTGCCGTCTGGCCGCCATCATCGGAAATGGCGGCTGAGATGGAGTACTCACCTCCCTCAAGGGGCGCGGTCCATGCAAAGACCGGCTCGGACAGAGAGCCGATCTCCTTCGTTAGGCCCGCACCGACTGCACTCTCGACGGTCCACATTACGGCGAACTGAGTGTCGGAGGTGGGCGTCACCGAGTTCAGGTATTCCTGAAGGACATCCCATATCTGCTGATCGTTGCCATCTGCCAACAGCCCCTGAATGCTTACTCCCTTGAGGTTGTATTTGCTCACCAAATCCAGCTTGTGAGCCATGCTGGTGGCATTCTCGAGCCACACGGTGTGTTCGCCCAATTCATCGGTATAGGAGAACCAGTACCTCTTGGTCTGCTCATCGAACTCGACAGACGATGAGGATCCTGCAAGCTGGACGGTAATCTGTTCGCCAGGTGCAAAGACGTCTCTTCCGTCTGCCAGGGTCAGGCTACCGCCCAGCAGCTGTAGGGTCTCAGCATATGATCTGGGGGTCATCGAGTCGCCGACCCAATCAGTGCTGTAGCTTGGTAGAATGACCTGAATCTTGTACCGATCGACGTTGTTCACTGCGTAGCCCAGCAGGGCGTCCATTTGCCCGCCCGGGCGGTAAGCTTCGGACTGGGACAGCGCTGGAAGCTTAAAACTGTCTACCACCTGGCCAACCGCTTGCCAGTCGAAGGGTCCGGTGTCCCATCGATCTTCGGCGATCTGGATCGGTGGTGCCACGGTAACCGACAGCAGCTTGTGATTGGCGTGCAGTTCGGCGCCCAGCTCGTTCACAAACGTGGTGAACTGGTCTCTCAGTCCCGGGTCCAGCCCGCGGTAGTCCAGGTTGACACCGGGATACATGTTCTGGACAACGAGGGAGACGATGTCGGTTGTATGGTTTCTTCTGAGTTCCTCGTTCACCAGGATGTTATTGACTAGATCACTGCGAACTACACCGTCCATCTCGTTGCTCAGTGTCGGGAGGACGATGTATGACGTACCTTCGCCAGGTTGCTCTAGCAGACCACTTGCGGCGAAGACTGTGCTGTTGCCATCAATGCCGTCACTCTGGACTGGCAGCGATTCGGCCTCGACCTCCACGAGTATGTCCCGCGCCTCCAGAGGCAGAGGATATCCTGCCGCGACGGGAGCGGAGACCGAGGGTACAAGCGGGATGGTCTGCATGACCGCAACCGCCGAGGGTATGAAAGAAAGGTTAGTCTCCAGGAGATCATCCTCCTGGTAAATGGTCTTGGGAATCCACTGCCATTCGCGCCCAGTCCAGGCGTACAGGTCCAGGGTACTCAATGGCTCTGAGTCATTGGGTATGGGAATGGAGAGAGTGGCCTGCTTTGGCGCCTCTCCTCTGACAGAGAAGGTGTACAAAGGGCTCTTCATCTCCAAGTTGCTTGGTATGGCCTGTGCCATGCTAGGGTCGCCCGCGGTCCCGGCCAGGAAGTCAGCCCTGGGCGAGGAGGAGAATTGCACCTGGACTTGGCCTGATACGGATCCGGGCGGAATGGTCAGCTGTGTACCGTCCGGGTCCAGAAGTGAGCCGCCGGTCTTGGAGAAGGTCGTGTGTCCAGAGGAGAGTAGGCGCTCCGGAAGAGCCAGGGGAGGAAGCAGGAGGCTAGCGATGACCAGGACCGGAATCAGGATTAGGACCATGATACGGCCAGCCCACTTTCCCTCCAGTAGTGTCTCCAGGCTCCTCAGAAACGCGGGATTCATCCCTTGTTCCATGGAAATCTTTAACTCCTTTCATCCACAGTGGGATGTGATGCAAGATGCCCAGTGGTCATGGGTCAATAGGTGCGTATTCTATCATAACCACTACCTCTGAGCAAGTGTAACCTTGCTTACCAATCTCCCAGTCCACAAGCTGTGCCTTGATCATCGAATGCCAGCCTCCACTGGGAGCCCGGGACGACTCTGTAGATGAACGGGTGCGCCTGCAGTGGGACACACGTCGTGACATTATAGCCTGCGGCTCTGGACTTGTCAAACCTGGCGCGAAGGTGATGCCGGACGAATTCGGTCCCCAGGCCGCTACCAGCCCATTTGGGGCGGCTGCAACTCGCATCTTGACGCCCGGTGGTATTCGCCCCTGGGGAGGGCGGGAGACCTGAGCCTCGATGGGACCACTGATGATGGTCTTGGTCCTGCTGCTGCGCAATGTCTCTACCTCGGTTGCACAAAACTCGCTTAAATGTGATAATTGACCGTCGAAAGCCTATCTTGTGAGAAGGAGGCTACAGAATGCAGAGGTCCGCTCGCTGGGCGGCTGGAATGCTGATGATTCTGAGTGTGCTCTTTGTCGGGTGCGCGGGTGCAACACCTCCGGAGGAGACCCCGGTGGAAACGTTGACTCCGACGGACGAGGTAGCTGCCCGAGTCAACGGTCAAGGCATACCTTACGAGCAGTGGGAGAAGCAGGTTGCCCAGGTGGAGGCTTTCTTCCAGCAAGAGGGTCTCGATCTGGAGAGCGGGGAAGGGCGTGAGAGGTTGGCTCAGGCCCGTCGTCAGGTTCTCGAGCAGATGATAGATCAGGAGTTGATCAGGCAAGCGGCTGTGGACATGGGCGTCAGCATCTCCGAGGCGGAACTGGAGTCCAGTATTGAGGACATCATCACACAGTCGGGGGGCGAGGAACAGTTCCAGCAGTCTTTGCAGGCCATGAATACCGAGTATGGCGATTTCAGGCAGATGCTCTTGGACCAGTTGCTTAGCGAGGCCGTCTACAGCGCCGTCACGGCGTCCATCAGTCCCATGGCGGAGCAGGTCCATGCACGGCACATCCTACTGCCCACGAAGGAAAGAGCGGATGAGGTGCTGGCCAGGCTTCAGGCTGGCGAGGATTTCGCATTTCTGGCCAGGGAGTACTCAGAGGACATAAGCTCGCGGGAGAGTGGGGGAGATGTGGGCTTCTTTCCTCGAGGAGTGATGCCTCCAGAAGTGGAGGAGATCGCATTTGGCCTCCAGGTTGGGGAGGTCAGCGGGATAGTCCAGTCTCAGTTCGGATTCCATATTCTACAGGTCCTGGAGAAGGAGGAACGGGAGATAGCGGTCGAGGTATTCGAGAACTTGCGTCAGCAGACGTTCATGCAATGGTTGCAGGATCAAAGGGAAGAGGCTACTATCGAGCGGTTCGCTGAGTAAGCCAGCGAGGTATTCATGTCTGCCGGGCAGAGATCAACCCGCAGCCGATAAGGTGGACGCGGTTTGAGTGAGTCACAGCAAGGACCCGTCGGCTTTCCGCTCGCCGGCGATCCTCGCTAGGTCGGCCGGTGCACCTCTGAAGACGCAACTTGCGCGGTTTGCAACCTCGGGCTGGTAGACCTGACACACATGTTAGACAGAACACTTCCGATTTGATATACTTGGGCAAAACGGGGCGTTCCTAGGGCGCCTCGTTGCTGGATGGACGGAGTGGATAATGCTGCGAGGTAGTTACGGTGGCTCGAGACAGACCTGCTTGACGCGGGCGATGCTCGGGCTCTTGGTCCTGTTCGTTGTTGTTGGTGTAGCCAGCGGTGGGGCGTATTTGTATCTCCGCTTTTCTGGATCCTCCAACTCGAGTATTCCGGTCCAGCAAGTGGGGCTGGAAGGAGTCGAACCGTCGCTGGCATTGGAGACTTTGACTGACGTCGGTGACCTGGAAGTGGTAAACACCGCGTTGGAGCAGGGTGAGCTGGAGACAGCATACGTGACCATCCTCTTCAGCACCCAATTGACCGACAAAGAGCACGTTGGGAATCTGCTCCTGCTGGGCCAGGAGTATGAAGGTGCCGGAGACCGGTCCCGCGCTCAGATGTGCTATCAGCAGGCCAGTTTGATGTCGACGATGGGCCCCACGCTGTCGGATTTCGGCAGAGCCTCCAACTTTGTGCAGATTGGAGGGAGTTTCGCCGAGTGGGGCAACCGGGAAGAGGCGCTCTTCAACTACGATCAAGCCTTCGCCTTGGCTCTGCATAGTCCCTTCATCAAGGACCCGCATAGAGCCGATGTTCTGGGTCAGCTGGCCGAAGAATACGACTCGATTGGTGAACGTGAGAAGGCTGCTGAGAGTCGTGCATTGCAGGTGGAGGTTCTGTACACCACTGAGGAGCCAGCGACCGCGCCGGAAGCGGTCCCAGATCAGCCAATAGCCAACTTTCTCACACAGATTCCGGCTCCGGATGCAGCGATGGTTGCCTCATATGAGGACAGGCGCGTGGAGGTCGTGCGCGAACTCCTGGACTTCCTGCAGGACTCTCCCAGTGGTGAGGCGATCCCGGAGGAGCTAGCAATTGAGGTCACCCAGGCTCTGGTGAATGAGGACAAGGCCCGGAGCACCGCCTACGAGGATGAATTGGAGTCGGCATCCTCCATGGTTCTGAAGATAGGAGTCGCGGAGGCCCGAGTAGATTGGCTGCTCATCAAATACAGGATGGCGCTGGGCGGCTACGGTCTCCAGTTGGTGCCTGCCTGGTCGGATAGCGTAGAGGGAATCGCGGCTGAGTTGGCTGAAGCTCAGGGGAGCTTCACGATATCTATGGGCAGCAGATCGCCACCTTTGGCGACGAGACCGCTAAGGATCGTGCCTGGTACGACGTATTGCGCCTCGAGGTGCTGAGAGGAACCTTGGGGCTCTATCCGGACTACCCGGAAGAGGGGCTTATCTCTGAGTTGACAGAAGTAATCGGAAGGCTAATTGAGGCGGGGGATCCGTCAGTTCATCCGGGGGTTCGCTACGAGGGCAGCACCCCACTCTTCAGTCTTGCTTGGGCCGAGCTGTAGGCGCCGAGAGCTGAGGGCGGGGCTATCGAAAGGGGGAGGGCGCGATGCTGAGTCGGATAAGCGACAGAGTGGCTCTGTTGGCGACTGTGATGTTTCTGGCCCTTACCGTCATGACTTGCCTGTGTTACCTGACTGTTTTCATCAACCCACAAATGCCTCTGAACCCCTTCCCACCGCCCAGGGAGGGAGGAGCAGCGTCTCCCACGCCGACACGCACTCCGGAGGGCGCCGCCACGTTTCCTCCCACGTGGACGCCCACTCACACAGCAACACCTACAGATACTCCAGTGCCCACAGACACTCCGACGGTGACGTCCACGCCCACCGATACCCCCACTCCCACGTTCACGGCCACGGCCACGCGCCCGCCTGCACCGCCCCCCACGGCGACGAGCACCTATACTCCCATACCTAGCCCTACGCCCTGGCCGTACATTCAGCATGGATACACATACATGTTGCCCAACGACAAGAACGAGGCTGGGTGTGACTGGCTGGGTGTCGGAGGACAGGTATACGATGCACAAGGGATACCGGTGCCGGGTGTGAGCATCCGCTGCTGGAGCGGTGGCTTCGAAGGCATTAGTGTATCAGGCGGTCATCCCGAGTACGGTCCGGCTGGGTGGGAGGTGTATCTATACGACCAGCCCAGGGACGCGACCTGGAGCTGCCAGGTTGTGCAGGGAGGGGTGGGCGTTTCGCCCGTGGTGGTCTTCACCACCACGACGCAGAACGGCTGCAACCTGAACTCAGTGCGTATAGATTTCAAGCGGACTTCGTAGCGGGCGCCATCCTCTCCGCGGCACGCGATCCATCACCGGGCGAGTACCCTGGGATGGCACACTCACTTGCGGGCTGTCAGCGCCGCGATGTCTTTCGCGCGCCGAGCCTGCTCGCGGCCAAGGGCTCTGGAAACTCGAGCAATGTGGCCGCGACGTGTATACTTTCCTCGTCTCTCCCCGTGTGGTGCACTATCCTTCGCACTGCTGAAGGAAGCTGGGTCTTGGCCGCGTGACTGTTGACCGGGGCGCTAGTGGCCGCCCGCCGGTGTGTTGAATATCTCCTCCACGGCCTGGCGGATCCTGTCTCGCTTGGGAAACAATACGTCCGCGCCATTCTCCAGGACGATGGGGACTGTCATTGTTTCGTCAATGACTGCGAAGTGGATGTCCTCCGCATCTATTTGAGACGCAATCTGAGCCAGGGTGATGACCTCTCCTAGCTGCAGATTGGTCTTGACAGTGTGGCCGGCCGTGCTAGCCAGCGCTGGTATCTTGGGTATCAAGTCGAGTCGCAGCGCCTTCTGTCTGATAGCCATGAGGACTTGTTGCTGCCGTCGTAGCCGGTCGAAGTCTGTCCCACCATGACGCGTGCGGGCGTATTGCAGCGCCATCCCGCCATCCATCAACTGTGTGCCCGCGGGTATGTGGATCGTCGTGAAGCCAAACTGCCCATCGGGGTAGCGATAGTCCCAGATCTCATTCTCTACATCGATGGACACACCGCCCAGATAGTCCACCACTTCTCTGAAGCCCTGGAAATCGATGCGAATGTAGTAGTGCAAGGGGATGCCCAGGTTGTATTCGATGGTCCTCATAGCCAGGCCCGGTCCTCCGCCTGGGTGGTCGTATGCATCTCCGAGGAAGTGGGCCATGTTGATGCGGCGCTCTCCGTATCCCGGTATCTCGACGTAGAGATCGCGCGGAATCGAGAGCGCCCCTGCGGTCATGGACCTGGGATCAATGGTGACCAGGATCATGGTATCGGAGCGCCACGGCCCTTCCTCGTTAGGGCGTTGGTCGACGCCCAGGAGGAGTATGTTGACGCGCTCCCTCTGGCTCCAGTCGGGCACAGTCTCTGGCCGCAGGACCGGGTCACCAGCGAGGGGCAGTTGGAAACCGGACGACATAGGAGCTTGGGCAACGATATCTCTCGCCGAGAGGTAGAAGAGGTAGGCGGAGACGAGGCCTCCTGTCAGGAAGAGGATATAGAATGTGGTGATCAGGACCTTGCCAAGGTAACCTAGAGTTCGTTCTTCGCGCATTTCTATCTGCCGTTTCCAGCCCGTGATCGGGGCCGAGAACACCGAACATTATATAGCACCGGGCGGTGTGGGGCAACGAGAGTGGGCTGCTTCTCTGCCGAGTACGCTACGCCAAACGTTGCCGGCTCAGCCGGTGACATCTGCCCGGCGAGAGCCTGCTGGGCCACCGTTGTCGCGCGGGCGGGCAGGAAAGTCCATTCGGGGCCGTGGGCGCGAGTTGCGAGACTCTGTCGCGGTCTGCTCCTCGCTAGGCCCTTGGGGGAGCAGGTTTGGGGGTGCGTGATTCTCGAGTGAAGACCGGCGGCCAGCTCTTGTGTCCCGGGTGCTTTGGGCGAGGAGCGGCTGCCAGCGGTGTTGTCGCCAAACACGTGGTTTGGTACAATAGAGCAGTCACCGGGAGGATGATCGAAGGGGAGGTCCAGATGGAGGAAGCCAGAGGTCTACTGGTCGAACCTCGTTCCATTGAAGAGACGGGGATGAGCAGGGGCTTCGTGAGCGATTTGGCTTTGAAGACCATCTACTCTGTGGGCGAGTTGAGCGGCCAGGATATCGCTGGGCAATTGCGACTTCCATTCAGCGGGGTAGTGGAGGAGGTTCTCACCTACCTCAAGCGAGAGCAACTGGTCAGCATAACCGGCAGCAAGGGATTCGATGAGCGGGCGTTCCGCTACTCCATTGCCTCTGCTGGAATTGAGCGGGTGCGAGAGGCCTTAAACCGCAGCCAGTACGTAGGTCCTGCCCCGGTGACTCTGGATGCCTACCAGCGGGTGATGCGGCGCCAGTCCATAGGTTCCGTGGTAGTCAGCCAGGAGGAAGTGAAGGACGCACTATCTCACCTGGTGGTCAACTCGACGATGCTGATGAAGATAGGCCCAGCAGTCAATTCTGGCCGGTCCATCTTCCTGTTTGGCCCTCCAGGCAACGGCAAGACGGTCATCGCCAAGGCCATGGCGTCGATGCTCGGGGGAGAGCTGTTCATTCCGTATGCCGTCGAGGTAGATGGGCACATCATCAAGGTCTTCGATGATCTGAATCACCAGCCGGTGGACAATTTGGAGAACGCGGGGTCGGCACGCTCCGAGGGGGGGCGTCGGGACGGTCGCTGGATTCCGATCAGGAGACCAATCGTGGTCACCGGTGGGGAACTCACACTAGAGAGCCTGGATCTTGTGTACGACGATACCTCCAAGTTCTACGAAGCGCCTTTCCAGATGAAGGCCAACGGTGGTATGTTCCTGATCGACGACTTCGGGAGGCAGCAGGTCCGCCCCAGAGATCTGCTGAACAGGTGGATCGTCCCGCTCGAAACCAGAGTCGACTACCTGACGCTGCACACCGGCAAGAAGGTCGAAATACCGTTTGATCAGCTGATTGTATTCTCTACCAACATAGACCCCAAGGCTCTGGTGGATGAGGCCTTCCTGCGCCGCATCCGGCACAAAATAGAAATCGGCAACCCCAGTGAACGAGAGTTCTACGAGATCTTCATGCAGGTGGCGGTTGAGCGGAGTGTACCCTTCGACCAAGAGGGGTTCATGTATCTGATGCGGGAGTACTACCTGAAGATGAAGCGCGAGCTGAGGGCGGTCCATCCCAGAGACATCGTGGATCAGATCATTGACATCGCGCACTACAGGGGAGTGGAGCCCGCTCTATCCAAGGACTTGATTGATCAGGCTTGTAGCTCCTATTTTGTGGAGATATAGCTCTCCGCACCATCAGAACTCGTCGAACTGAGTCCACGAAGAGCGCCTCCCCCAAGATCTGTGTGGAGAGGCGCGTGTCTTTGTCAGGGCAGGAATCTCTCTACAGTTGCCTCAGAATGTCGTCCTGATGGATCCTCTTCTCCCCTCTTGCCTGCTGAATCCAGTTCAGATTACTCAGTAGTCCGTCCTTCACGCGACCCAAGGTCTCGGATTGCTGCAGTGCCAGTGCCTGGAAAAGGGCGGCGAGAATCGCTGCCAGACATACCGTTGAGGGCAAACCTGCTGGCGATTCGCCTGGACAGACCAGGATCAGTTCGGCGCTGGACGCTGTAGGAGATGTATGCGAAGTGGCGAGTCCAACAGTCTTGGCGCCGCGGGATCGAGCCAGCTTGAGCAGTTGTGCTGTGTCGTCGTTCTGTGCAGCAAGGCTCACGCCCATGACGACGTCTCTCTCGCCGACGGCGGAAAGGCTCACAGGAGCGATCAGTTGGTCCGTGGGGATCAATTGGGTGGAGAGTCCCAACAAGCCTTGGAGTTGGGCCACGAAGGTCTGCGCCGGCCCGCGGGCCAAGCCGTGCGCAACGACATAGATGTTCTCGGCTGCCCGTAGGGCGGAGAGGACTGCGGTCACTGTCTCCCCTCGCAGGTGGGTGATGGCGCGCTGGAGATTCTCTCTCTCTTCTGCCAATGAGGTCAGGAATAGTGCCTCTTCGTCGGTTCTGCCAGCTGGTGGCTTGTAGTCCGCTCTGAGTTCCTTCCTAACCATCTCCTGGATCTCACGTAGGAGCTCGGGATAGCCTGCGTAACCGAGCCTCTGGGCGAATCTGGTCACCGTGGCTGGGTCCACCTCGAGGCGCTGGGAAAGCGCGAAGGCGTTTATGAAAGCGGCTTCGTGGTATCGCTGGGTCAGAAAATCAGCAATCTTCTTCTGATTCCTGCCCAGTCGAGCGTATTGCTGTGCGATCTTCTCTTGAAACATGTAGGACCCCTTTCTGAATGTGGAGACGCCAGCGCTGGCGCTCCCGGGGCCAATTCTAGCATCTCTGACGGAGCTCGGCAAACCGTCAGGCGGTTACCCCTGGTTGGGGGCTCGCCGCCGCGTTTGACAGGTTCGTTGCTTTGCGCTATGCTTCGGGACAGCTATCCAAGGGCGAAGGGTACATTGTCGACAATGGTGCAGAGCTCAGGCAGACGGAGTCTGATCTTGGCCCTCCTGTTGGCTCTACTGGTAGCAGGCACGGCGCTGCTGGTGAGTGCGCAGGGGGAGGGCACGGAGCATACCGGAGAATCGGAGAAGTTGGCCCAGGACCCCGGGGATTGGCCTCGAGTCAGTGCACCCGGGGCTCCTGTGCGGCGTCTGGGACTGCAGCAACCAGATGCTCTTGCGAGTCCCGCTGCCGCTGGTGGTTCTTCAGGGGACTCTGTGCCGACGCCAGTCCGCAGATTGCCACCGACTCCGACCCCTGCACCTCTCCCGACTCCCGATGGTACGCCAAGACGAGAGGTGATCCCTATCCTGATGTATCATCACGTAGGGGTGCCTGGTCCGGGCGCCGATGCTATCCGTCGAGACCTCTCTGTGTCTCCGGAGGACTTCGAGGCACAGTTGCGCTACCTGATTGAGCATGGGTACGAGCCCATCACCCTCAATTCGCTGATCATGCACCTGCAGCTCGGTAGAGCGCTGCCTGCGAAGCCTGTAGTGTTGACTTTCGACGACGGTTTCAAGGATCAGTACAGCAATGCCTATCCTTTGCTCAAGAAGTACGGTTTCGTGGGTACTTTCTTCATCATCACTCTGTTCGCGGATGAGGAGAGACCCGAGTACATGTCTTGGTCCGAGATAGAGTTCCTTCATAGCAATGGCATGGAGATTGGGAGCCACAGCTATACCCATCCTAGCATGAGTGGGAAGTCGTACGAATATATAGTCTGGCAGGTGCTCGGGTCCAGGGAGGCGATAGAGGCGCGCATAGGCGAGCCGGTAAGATTCTTCTCTTACCCCTCGGGGCAATATGACGAGCTGACTATGGACGTGCTCCGATCAGCGGGGTACTGGGGCGCGGTTACGGTGGAGGCGGGCTCCCTTCAGACAGCAGAAGCGCCGTTCGAGCTGAGGCGGATCCGCGTGCGGGGAAGATACGATGTCAGAGAGTTCGATCACTGGTTCAACTACTGGCTCGCTCATCCCTGAGGCCGTAGGGTCGGACTTCCTCTAGAGTATTGGCCTTTTCCCGAAGGTTGCTCACGCTTTCCTGGAGAACCGGGTGGAGGAGGAGGGGGGCCACCTCGCTCAGTGGGATCAGCACAAACCCTCTCTCGTGAAGTCGAGGATGCGGAATCTCCAACTGTGGCGTGCTGAGAACTAGCTCGTCGTACATGAGGATATCGATGTCGATAGCGCGAGGGCCGAACCTCACGGTCTTCTTGCGCCCCATCTCCTGCTCTATAGACTTGGCGAGGGCGAGAAGAGCCTCAGGTGAGAGAGTGGTCTGAGCACGGCACACCAGGTTGAGGAACCACGGCTGATCCGCAAGCCCCACGGGTTCGGTCTCGTATAGCGTCGAGATCTTGTCCAGTTGGATACTCGCCGCGAGTCGCCGCAGTGCGCCGTAGATGTTGGAGGCTCGATTCCCCAGGTTCGATCCCAGACTCAGGTAGATCGTGGCCATCTGACGCTCGCCCCCAAGTTCAGTGGCCGACACGCTCTATTCGTGCTCCCAAAGACTGAAGCTTCTCGTCTATTCTCTCGTAGCCGCGATCTATTTGACCGATGTTCTTGATGATGCTCTGGCCCTCTGCACACAGGGCGGCGATGAGCATTGCCATCCCAGCTCTAATATCCGGGCTGGTTAGTGTCTCCCCGTGCAGTCTGGTTGGACCCATGATGACCGCCCTATGGGGATCGCAGAGGATAATGTGCGCACCCATGGAGAAGAGCTTGTCGACGAAGAACATGCGGCTTTCGTACATCTTCTCGAACATCAGGACTGTGCCTTGGCACTGCGTGGCGACTACTGTGGCGATACTCATCAGATCGGCGGGGAAGCTCGGCCACGGGGCGTCGTCGATTCTGGGAATCACCCCGTGAGCGTCGGCGACGATCTGGAGGCATTGACCGCGAGGTACGAAGACGTCCTCTCCCCGGATCTGAACCTCTATCCCCAGTCTCTTGAAGACCAGCAGTATCATAGGTAGGTGTTGTGGTGCTGCTCCCTTGATCAAGATCTCGCCGTTGGTGACCGCCGCGGCGCCAATGAAGCTACCGATCTCTATGTGATCGGGGCCAACCTCGTGCTCGGCTCCGTGAAGCCTTTCCACACCATCCACGATCAGAGTATTGGTGCCAATGTTCGCTATCTTCGCTCCCAGCTTGTTGAGGAATAGGGCCAACTCCTGCACGTGAGGTTCGGATGCAGCATTCTTGATGACGGTCCTGCCGTGGGCGGTACACGCGGCCATCAGTGCGTTTTCGGTGCCGGTCACGCTGGCCTCGTCTAAGAAGATCTCCTGGCCTTGGAGCCCGCTGGTCTTCATGGTGTAGCCGTAGTCTATGTCAATCTCTGCTCCAAGGGATCTCAGGGCCATAAGGTGAGTGTCAACTCGCCTTCTCCCGATGACGTCACCTCCCGGAGGAGGCAGCGTGATCTGGCCACAGCGGGCGAGCAGCGGTCCAGCGAGCAGTATGGATGCTCGGATACGTCGGCACAATTCCGCATCCAAGTCGGTAGTTTGCACTTTCGACGCATGGACAGTCAACTCATGCTCGTTGGTCTCCTCCACGGAAACACCCAATTGGGAGATGATCTCCACCATGCTCTGGATGTCCTCTATGCGCGGCACATTTCTGAGCACTACTCTCTCGTCAGTGAGCAGTGCAGCGGCCAACATGGGCAGTGCCGCGTTCTTGTTCCCGCTGGGTGTCAGGGTGCCTTCCAGAGGATGCCCGCCTTCGATGACGAATTCTTCCATAACAGGCCCATCTTCTATAGTGTGCTAGTGATGACCGTCGTTCACGTCACTGGTCTGGTTGGGCCAGACCGTGCCGTGCCAGGGACTCGGGTCGTGCTATTTCACCGACGGGCTGCCTTGCCGGCGATGCAGATGATGGACGTGCCCAAGGGCAAGCTCACAAGTCGGAGCAGCGCTGCCTCTAGCCAGCCGACGTAGGTCAGGAGAGCATTCACCGGGGGTGAAGTGGGTTCCATTTCCACCTGATAGGCGTCCTGGTCGGTGGATGGCGTGGCCAGCGCAGGCTCGCTCTCAGTTCCACGCCTGGCCAAAATCAACGGCGCTGCGGCAGGAAAGATGAAGAAGTTGTTGCAGGTCAGACGCTTGACCTCGAAGCCAGCCTCGGTGACCACGGTACGCAGTTCTGATGGCGAATAGCGGCGCTTGTGATCGTTGATCACGTCGTTGTTGCTCCACAGCCATTGAAAGGCCGGCACTGTGATGGCGATCAGACCGTCGTCCCTGCAAACGCGGTGGCACTCCCTCAGGATTTGTAGGTCATCGTCGCAGTGCTCTACGACGTCCAGCGCCGTCACAACATCGAACGAGTGATCCTCAAAGGGCATGTCTTCCGCTTGAGCCAGCCGGGCGTCGTAGCCCCGCTGATGCGCGATCTTCAGAGGAGTGGGATTATTGTCTATGCCCACCACGGTCCCGTAGCGACTTAGGTGGTGGATCATGTTCCCCGCTCCGCAACCGACGTCCAGTACTCTCAGATCGTCGTCAGATAGCTCTCTGTCTAGCAGTCCCAGCAAGGCACGCGTCCTGCTGGCGAACCACCAATGAGAGTCCTCCTCCAATTGCTGCGGGGTCAGTTTCTCCGACATGCTCTCTCCCGGTCTTTGACTTGTCGAGTATTATAACATCCCTTCGCGGGCAAGGCTATTGCCCCCCAGGAGGGAACCGGCAGCCTCCAGGACTTGATCTACCGTGATAGAGCGGACACAGGGGTGATCGTCCAGCTCGTTCAGCTCGTAGTCGAGGCGGTTGCAGGGTACACAGGTTCTGTCCGCGACGATAGCAATGTGCTTCCCAGGGTCTCCCCAGGGTCCGAAAGCGCGGTGGTCCACTGGACCGAACAGGTGGATGGTGGGGACCGCCTGAGACACGGCGAGGTGCAAGGGACCGCTGTCGACGCCGATGACGAGTCGGCTCTGGGCCATGATGGCCGCCAACTCTCCCAGGTTCGTCTGACCTGCGATCACCACTGGATTCGTCTCCATGCGTCGCGCGATGGCCTGCGTTAGAGGGCGATCTCCCAAGGAGCCGGTAATGACTACCCGAAAGCCGTGTTCCCTGGCAAGGCAATCACCTACTTGGGCAAACGCCTCCTCGCGCCAGAGTTTTACCGGAGCGCCCGCACCTGGGTGCAGGCACACGATCCCTTGTTCGGGCTCCACGCCAGCCAGCAGTTTCGCGGCGGAAACTACCGCCTCCTGCTGCACTGTGAACTCAAGCGGGCCCGGATCGGGCTTGGCGTTACGTGCAATGGCGCCAATGAGGCGCATGTTCTGTTCGACTTCGTGCCTGTCCTTCGAGTAGGGAATGTCCTCTGACAGGAAGGGACGCGTGGGCGACAAAGAATACCCGACCCGGCGAGGGATCCCTGCGAAGAAGGCCAGCATGGCTCCCCACCAGTGGTCAAATCGCAGTATGAGAGCGGTGTCGAAAGATCTGTCTCTGAGCATCCTCGCCTGGCGCCACAGCAACGTATAGGGGGCCAGCAAGTGTTTCTTCTGGCGCCGAGTGAAGCCTGGGTAGGGGCAGATGAGGATCTCATCCAGATGCTCGTTGTGTCGTACGATCTCCTCGGCCCAGGGCCCGACCATGTATGCGATGTGGGCGTTGGGGAAGGAGACGCGCAGAGTTCGGATGGCTGGGGTGGTGAAAAGCAGATCTCCGATGTGGTCCGGCCGAATGAGCAGGATGCGGGAAGGTCCGCACTGGGAAGCGGAAGAGTCACGGTCTGACCAGGGGCGGGAGAAGCTACCGATCAGCCGCAGCATCACCGTACGCAGTCTATCCCTCATAGACGCGCTCCAACAGGGGGGTTATACTCCTCCAGTCGTGCCTGGATACTGCTAGTTTTCGAGCCGCCTCGCCCAGTGCTCTACGACGTTCACGGTCCCTCATCAACTCCACAGTAGCCGCAGCGAAGGCGGCAGGGTCATCGGCGAAGAGCAGTTCACGGTTGTGTTCGGTTACTATGCCTTCGCATCCCAGAGAGGTGGTTACTATGGCTTTGGACATGGACATAGCCTCCAGGAGCTTAAGGCGGGTACCGCCGCCCACTCTCAGAGGAACCACGTAGACCGCCGCCTCCCCGATGTACGGGCGTACGTCATCAACGTAGCCTGTCAGGAAGATGCCGGCCGCCTGGCGCAAGCTCTGCAAACGAGGGTGAGGGTTTCTACCTACAACCTTCAGAAGGGCTCCTGGGATCTCCCTGCGTACCAGGGGAAGCACTTCTTGTGCGAACCACAGGACGGCATCTACATTGGGGCGGAAGTCCATCTTGCCGGTGAAGACAAGAGTGCTATCCGACTCATCTTCCTCAGTTGGCCGGAAGTATGTCGTGTCCACACCGTTAGGCACTACTGTACACTCCAGTCCTGGAAGCAGCATCTGGAGAGCTTCAGCATCAGCCTGAGACACAACCACGGTCTTGTCCAGCCGAGTGCAGGCGTGCGACTCGTAGCCCTCAAGCTTGCGCCACTGGATGAACGAGTATAGAGCTGCCAGCCAGCGGGTCGGCTGTTTGAGGTCGGTCTCAAAGGCCCTTCGCTGCAGCAAGTACTCAGCGTTGATGTTGTCGAAGATGACCCTGAGCTGATAGGGCAGGCTCATCTCCTTGATGGCGATCCCGTACTGTGCCATCTCGATGGCTTCGACCTGGACGAAATCGAATCGCTCACCCTTAAGGCAAATCCGCAACTGATTTGTGAATCGAGGTGACGGAAGACGCAAAGCCATGTCCGGGCTAGGAGAGAAGAGGACCGACCACGCTCGGCGGGCTATCGAGCGATGAGGGGCGGGGATGGTGTTGACACGGGCGCAGAATTCCGACAGGACATTTGTCCTATCAGGGGAGTCACGTCCCTGGATGAAGGATAGGAGGTGGATTTCGTGGCGCGGGGCCAGGTTCTTGATGAGATTGAAGGTCCGGATGGCTGCGCCTTGATGCGGAGGGTAGGGGAGGTCAGGTGTCAAGAAGAGAAGCTTGGGGCTCATCCTGCCAGGCGCTTGTAGAGATCGAGTGTGGCGCGAGCGGCTTTCTCCCAGGAGAAGACTTTGGCTCTCTTCAGACCCTTCTCCGACAATTCGCCGTGGAGCGTATCGTCGGTGAGCAATCGCCACATAGCCACGGTCCAGCCTTCCATGTGCTCGGGAGCTACGAGCAGCCCAGCATCTGCTACCACCTCGGGGAGTGAGGACACGTTAGCCACGATAGTGGGTGTGCCGCAGGCCATGGCCTCCAAAGGGGGCAGCCCAAAGCCCTCGTACAGGGAGGGATGCACGTGCATGCGAGCGCCGTTGTAGAGAAGCACGAGATCCTCAACGGGTACGTGACCCAGGAAGGCCACGCTATTGTCTAGGTTCAACTCTTCCGCCACGGCGAAGACTTCGCCGCAGACCCAGCCTCTCTGTCCAGCCACAGCCAGCTTCACGTCGATCTTGTAGTGATCCAGGAGTTGCCGGAAGGCACGCAGGAGGGTAGGCAGGTTCTTTCGCGGCTCGATGGTGCTGACGAAGAGTATGAAGGGTTTGTCCAACCCGTATTTCAACTGGGCGTCGATGAGGAGTTGTTGGTCTTCGATCGGGCGATAGATGCTGTCGGCGGCCGCATAGATGACACTGATCTTGGCTTCGGGCACACCCAAGAACCTGATGATGTCCCGTCTTGTGTTGAGAGAATCTGCGATGATGTGGTCGGCGTGTCTTACAGCCTGGTCTATTTGACCGTAGTAGCGGGCGCTCTCCTCGGTGAGAAAATGGGGGTAGAGAAGGAAAGCCAGATCGTGGACGGTGATTACCGATTTGTAGTCGCGGCGAAAAGGCGGGATGAAATCAGGGCTGTGAAGGACATCCAATCGAAGCGGGCTGATCTCAATGGGTAGGACAAGCTGCTCTAGACGGTGATGGCTGGGCGTCCAGAGGGATTTCCTGACGAAATTGGGGGTGTCCGCCAGAACGGCCCTGTCTTTGCGACTTTGCAGAAGGACAAACTCGTGGTCCTCATCACAAACACTGAGCCCCCTGACCAGGCCTGCGATATACTGCCCAATACCCGCTCGGCTGTAGTGAACCAGTCGCGCGTCGATCCCAATGCGCATCTAGCTATTGCTCTCCTCATCCTGGCCTCCACCTTGAGCTCGGCCTCTGCGAGGAGGTTCCAGACTCAACGGATTCATTATACTGACTTTGTGTGGTGCGGGCAAATCTGGAATGCACAATGGCCGGGGAACCAGCCGGAATCTCCATCGCTGAGTGTCGGGTGGGTTGTTTCCCGTTTCAGTGGTGTGCTCCTGTACCCCGCTACCGGATTTGTATGGTGGCTTGCAGCACGCTGCATACTGCACTTGCGGGTGGCCTCCTTTGACGGGGTTCTCCCTGCAATCGGTGCGGCCAAGACCGACAAGCGAATGCTGGTCGCATTTGGTCGCCGGGTCCGCATCTCCCGGCACGCCGCCCCGATTCGGGGGCTTGGCGTACGAAGGTGAGTCGAGGGCGTCAACGCACGATCTCCCGGCAACGACCAGGCTCATGGTGCCATCACCCGGATCGGCCCAAACGAAAGCCGCTCTCCCTCCAACTGCCGGTCGCCGGCGAAGACTGGCAGGCGTTGTCCCGTGGTGGCATCATACATACCGATCTCTATTACATACTCTCCAGCTGGCGCCTCGGGATCAACGACAATCTCATAGGTGTCCGCGATGAATTCACCAGAAACCCATCCAGTTGTCGGGGCCTCCCCGCTGAGAGGGGCGCTGTCTGTCTGGCCCCAGATCCGCTCCTCATCGTCCAGGAGGTGAGTAAACACTGTGTAGGAAACCTGCATCTCCTGCACAGCCTGCCAGTAGAGAGTCAACTGCAGCGTGTCTCCGGGCCGCATGTCGTCGCGCTCCAGATCGTAGCCCAGGAAGAGGACGCCTTCCCCGATTCGGGCCTCCAGAGGATGACCTACCTCTGGAGCCGCGAATTGCCGTGCGCGTCCCCGGATGTCGAGGCGGCCGAGGCTTACGTCCCCAAGGGTCTCTCCCTTTTCGATTACCTGGAGGCTCAGCTGATGGCGACCGTGGGGTGCGTCGGGGGGCAGTACTACGTCGTGCCAATCCTTAATCACCTCTCCTGCGCTCCACTCTGTGGTCGGGTAGGTGCCGTCCGCTGGACGACCCTCTTGTCTCAGCCAGATGCCCCCAGCTTCGTCCGTCAGTCGTACGGAGAAGAGGTAGTCCTGGCTCAGGTCCTCTGTGGCTGTCCAGTATAGGGCGATTCTCGCCGTCTCGCCTGGACCGGCAAGCCTGATGGGCATGTCATACCCGAGGAGCTGCAGACCGGGAGCAACGTCTCTGTCAGGGGGGGACACCTCCTCCAAAGGCTCGACCTGGGCTGGGGCAGCCGGGCTGAAAAGCTGCAGCTCTCCAACGCTCAAACTGCTCTTTGTGACCCTTGCCTCAGAGTCAAAGGCGTCGAGTCTCTCCATCGTCTCGGCGTCGTATGCAGCGACCTCGATGGTGTATTGGCCCGGTGCGGTGGCCGGGGCACTTGGCAGCGTGTAGTAGTCTATCTCTTCTTGGCCGGCCGCCCATCCTGATGTGGGCTGCAGATGGTTGCTCAAGAGCAGTCTGTCAACTTGCCCCACGACACGACCCCGTCCGTCGAGAAGATAGACAGCGACCTTGTAGTTCTTATCCAGATTCTTGATGGCGCGCCAT